>Ga0224504_10001105_pt1 | contig 12104 bp, 7 predicted proteins | sample SF_Oct11_sed_USG_3_FD_170160 | JGI IMG/M metagenome (GOLD analysis project Ga0224504, IMG submission 170160) | Sediment microbial communities from San Francisco Bay, California, United States - SF_Oct11_sed_USGS_24 | ecosystem: Environmental > Aquatic > Marine > Sediment | place: USA: California... | reverse complement strand
CTGCGTCGCTCGTAACACGACTTCATCGTAGCGGTTGGACAGGCGCTCGATGATGTTTTCTACGGTGATGTGTTCCTTGGCCAGCGACTCGAGCCCGACGCCCGACAATGCGGGCGCTTCGTTGTTGACGTACAACGCGGCATTGTCCATCGCCGCATTGAGCAGGTAGGCGTTCAGCTCGGCATCGTCTTTGACATAGACCTCCTGCTTGCCTCGCTTGATTTTGTACAACGGTGGCTGGGCGATGTAGATGTGGCCGCGCTCGATGAGTTCGTGCATCTGGCGGTAAAAGAACGTCAACAACAGTGTCCGAATGTGCGAGCCGTCGACATCAGCGTCCGTCATGATGATGACACGATGGTAGCGCAGCTTGTCGGGATCGAAGTCGTCCCGACCGATACCGCAGCCCAGCGCCGTAATCAGCGTTCCTACCTCGGCGGACGACAACATTTTGTCGAAGCGCGCCTTCTCGACGTTGAGAATTTTGCCTTTCAACGGGAGGATCGCCTGTGTCCGCCTGTCACGGCCCTGCTTGGCGGAGCCGCCGGCCGAGTCGCCCTCGACGAGGAATAGCTCTGACAGTGCGGGGTCTTTTTCCTGACAATCGGCGAGCTTGCCGGGCAGCCCCGCAACATCCAGCGCGCCCTTGCGTCGGGTCATTTCGCGGGCCTTGCGTGCGGCCTCTCTGGCGCGCGACGCGTCCAGGATTTTCGATACGATCGCCTTGGCGTCGTGTGGGTGCTCAAGCAGGAACTCTTCCAGCCGACCGGCCATCGCCTGCTCGACAATGCCTTTGATTTCAGATGAAACTAATTTGTCCTTGGTCTGTGAGGAAAACTTCGGGTCCGGCACCTTCACCGACAGCACCGCGATCAGGCCTTCGCGAGCATCGTCACCCGTGGGCGTGTATTTTTCCTTTCTGGTGCTGGGCAGCTTCTCAATATAGGTATTCAAGGTTCTTGTCAGCGCGCTTCGGAAGCCCGCGAGATGGGTGCCACCATCCCGCTGCGGGATATTGTTCGTGTAACAGAACATGTTTTCCTGGTAACCGTCATTCCACTGGAGGGCCGCCTCGACCGCGACCCCGTCTTTCATTGCCGTGAAGTGAAAGGCCGTGGCGTGGACGGGCGTCTTGTTGCGGTTCAGGTGCTCGACAAACGCGTGTATGCCACCCTCGTACTCAAAGGTTTCTTCCTTTTCATCTCGTTCGTCAACCAGCCGAATTCGCACGCCCGAGTTGAGAAACGAGAGCTCGCGCAGCCGGCGCGCGAGGATGTCGTAATGGAACTCGATATTTGTGAACGTGCCCGAGCTCGGCTTGAAACGCAGCGTCGTTCCGGACCGGTCGGACGCCCCCACCTCGGCAAGCGGCTCGGCAGGCTCGCCATGAACATACTCTTGCTGGTAGATCTTGCCGTCCCGATGAATGGTCAGGACGAGATGCTCTGACAGCGCATTGACCACGGATACCCCGACGCCGTGCAGGCCCCCGCTCACTTTGTACGAGTTATCGTCGAACTTACCGCCCGCATGCAAGACCGTCATGATGACTTCTGCTGCGGAGCGCCCCTCCTCCGGGTGCAGATCGACCGGAATGCCGCGCCCATCGTCACTCACGGTGACCGACTCATCCGCGTGGATGGTTACCGTGATTGTATCGCAATGACCGGCGAGTGCCTCGTCGATTGAATTATCGACGACCTCAAAAACCATGTGGTGAAGGCCCGTGCCGTCGTCGGTGTCGCCAATATACATACCCGGCCGCTTTCGGACGGCCTCAAGGCCCTTTAAGACCTTGATATTACTGGAAGTATATTCTGTTTCATCGGTCATTCTATATCCTCGGAGCGTAACCGACGCATTGTACCAAAATCAGCCCTTAATAGGGCCCTCAAAGCTTTCTTTTTTAAGGTATTTTAGCCTTCAGCAAGCTTGTTTTTCCGGGCCTCTCGTGCGGCGCCCGGATGGCCGTCAGCACGCCGTGTTTCACGTGGAACACGGCGGCGCCGCCCGGCACGCCGAGCGCATCCGGTTCGAGGCTCGTCGCCACCACCTGACAATTCAACCCGGCCACCGCGGCCATCAGCCGCTCCAGGGAGTTACCGTCCAGCTCTGCGGCCGGATCGTCAAGAATCAACAGCAACGGCCGCTCCAGGGCCGATTGCGCGGTTTCGGTCGCCGCCAGGATCATCGCGCTTGCGAGGAGTTTTTGTTGCCCGCGTGAAACGAGCTTCCGCGCTTGTTTTTCATCATAATTAATCTTCAGATCAGCACGGTGGGGTCCATGCTGGGTCGCTCCAAGGTGCAAGTCCCTCTCAATGCCCTCCTCCATCGCCTGGTCGAGGCTTTTTTCCTTGCTCCAGCCCTGCTGATACTCAAAGCCCAGCTCCGTTCCCAACAGATCTCGCCCATACTTCTGCAGGCTGTCCAGCGTCCCGTCCAGAACACGCCGCCTGGATGCGTCCAGCGCTCTGCCCAGGGCCACAAACTCGGCGTTCCAGCTGCTAATCGTCTTTGCGCCCGACCGGGCCTTGAGCGCGGCATTTCGTTGTTTCAAGGCGCGCCTGAATTTCCGCCAGGCCATCAGGTGCTCTTGTTCCACGTGGAACGCTACCCAGTCAAGAAATCGCCGACGAAGCTCCGGGCCTCCGGCCACGAGATTGTGAACCTCGGGATCTATCACCTGCAGGGGCAAAGCCTCAGCCAATGCCGCCGCACCGCCCTCGCCATCACCATCCACGCGCACCTCAAGGCCAGAGCGGCTGTTTCGGACGCCCAGGCTGCTTGTTCTCGCCCCGAGCTGCACTTGCCCGAACAGGATAAATTCGTCCTTGCCGTGCTGAATAAGATTGGATGTGCTGGCGCCACGAAATGATTTTCCACGCCCCAGATACGCCAACGCCTCCAGGAGGCTGGTCTTCCCGGAGGCATTCGCGCCGTAAATCAGGTTGAAGTCGGCCGACAGCAAGACCTCAGCTTTTTCGAGACAACGAAAGTTACTGACTCGAAACAGGCGAATCATCGTCGTCTCTGCGGCCTCCGACGCCGCTGTCAGAGCCGCATGGGCATAACCACGAAGGTGCAGTCATCATTGCCGGGCTGCCGGATCAGGCAGCTGGAGTTGCTATCCTGAACGGACAGGGTCACATCATCGCCCTCCACGGCCCCAAGAGCATCGAGAAGATAATTGACGTTAAACCCGATCTCTATATCCTCGCCGCTGTATTCGACCTCGAGTTCCTCTTCCGCCTCCTCCTGCTCCGGATTGTGCGCCTGAAGCACGACGCCACTATCGCGAATCACCAGGCGAATACCGCGGTACTTTTCGTTGGAAAGGATCGCCGTGCGCTGCAGGGCGCCCTTGAACTCGCCCCGATTTGCCCTGAGTTCATTCGCCGACTCCTTCGGAATAACCCGCTCATACTCAGGAAAACGCCCATCGATCAGCTTGGAAGTAAACCGAATGCCATCGAGCTGAATACGAATATGATTGGCGCCAAGCTCAATATCGAGGTCACCATCGCCCCCCATAAGGCGCTGCAACTCCAGAACGCCCTTTCTTGGCACGATCACCTGCTGCTCATCGAGGCTCAAGCCTAGCTCCGCTTGACATAATGCCAGCCGGTGGCCGTCAGTTGCCACCGCTCGCAGGTGCTTCCCGGCAGTCTCGAGCAACATCCCGTTCAGGTAATAGCGGACATCCTGCTGCGCCATGGAAAAATGCGTCTTCTCAAGGAGCCTGCCCAGGGCATCCTGTGGCACCTGTATCGTCTGTCCTGCCTTTATGTCCTCAACAACCGGGAATTCCGCGGCAGGCAGCGTAGCCAGGTTGAACTTACTCCGTCCGGCCCTGACGCCAAGCTTCTCGCCACTCAAACCGATATGCACCTCCGAACCTTCCGGTAGAGCGCGGCAAATATCCAGAAGCTTGCGGCCCGACACCGTGATTTCCCCGCCGGATTCCGTATCGACCTCGGCCTCCGCCACCAGTTCGACCTCCAGATCAGTCGCCGTCACAGACAGCCGGCCCTCCCGCGCAATGATCAATACGTTCGACAGGATCGGCATAGTCTGCCGTCTTTCTACGACACCGATGACCGCTTGCAATGGTTTCAACAGCGCTTCCCGGGCTGCGGTAAACTTCATAGATTCCACCTGTTAATAAATACTGGAAATTTATAGTTTATTGTTATTATTAAGGACCCAAGGCCCTGTGCATAACTTTATAAACCCTCTATTTTTCAATAACTTAATACATCATTACACGCCCTGTACCACCTGGGCAAACCGCCGGTGACCTGTGGGCATTCTGTGGATAAAAAAGCAATGGAGTATTGTCCACCAGTTATCCACACTATCCTGTCAGAGTTCTCAACAAATTCAAATAATCATCATCGATGCGCTTGTCGGCCTCTCTCAAAGCCTCTATACGGCGGCAACCGTGCAGCACCGTGGTGTGATCTCGGCCCCCGAAAGCGTCACCAATTTCGGGTAAGCTGTGATTCGTCAGCTCTTTCGCCAGGGCCATACCGAATTGTCGGGGTCTGGCTATCGAGCGGCTGCGCTTCTTCGATAACAAATCGCCGACGCGAATCTTAAAGTACTCGGCAACAGTTTTCTGAATGTTTTCTATCGAGACGAGACGATCCTGAACCGCGAGCAGGTCCCGCAGCGCTTCTTTGGCGAAATCGAGGTTTATCGGTCTGCCCGTGAAACGATAATTAGCGATAACCCGGCGAAGGGCGCCCTCCAGCTCCCGCACGTTAGAGCGGATTCTCTTGGCAATAAAAAACGCCACTTCTTCCGGGAGCTCGACTCCCTCTGCGGTGGCCTTGCTCATCAGGATGGCGACCGAGGTCTCGAGTTCCGGTGGCTCAATGGAAACGGTCAGGCCCCAACCAAATCGTGATTTCAGGCGCTCCTCGAGGCCATTCACCTCTTTTGGGTAGCGGTCGCAGGTCAGGATGATCTGCCTTTGTCCCTCAAGGAGCGCATTGAAGGTGTGAAAAAACTCCTCCTGCGAGCGATCCTTGCGGGCAAAAAACTGAATATCATCAATAAGTAACGCGTCCAGCGATCGATACAAGCGTTTAAATTCAGAAATCGTGTTGTGCTGTAGCCCGCGAACCATGTCACCGACAAAGCGCTCCGAGTGAACGTAACTGACACGGGCGGCCGGGTTGTTCTTGAGCATGACATTACCGATTGCATGCATCAGGTGTGTCTTGCCGAGCCCCACGCCGCCGTAAATAAACAGCGGGTTGTACGATTTACCGGGGTTTTCACCAACCTGGCTCGCGGCAGCTCGAGCAAGCTGGTTGCTTTTGCCCTCGACAAAGCTGTCGAACGTGAAAGACGTGTTCAGCCGTGAAACAACCGGCGCATTACCGCCGCTCTTGATTGTGACCGGCGCCGGTCGGCCCGGTGTGCCTGGCGCTGGCGATGCGGCGGCGCGCGACCCGACCTCGAGCAGCACCTCGATGTCGTTTCCCCGATCGCCCACAAGCTCGAGAATACGATCCATGTAGTGCTGACGCAGCCAGTCCACGACAAAACGGTTCGGCGCGAGCAGGCGCAGCAGGGTGTCGTCGTCGACGGCCTGCAGGGGGCGTATCCAGGTGTTGAATTGCTGCTCCGGTAGCTCTGTCCGCAGGACGCGGAGGCATTGGTTCCAAAGCGTCGATTCAGCAGACAAGACATTCCCCGGGAGGCCCCACCGGGCCACGTGATAACAACAAAAGAAACGAACGATCGCGCAGTCTATACCCTAAGTGCGGGCGCCGCCAGATGCAGTTATCCACAGGTTGCCAAGGGCCGGAATCGCAACGCTGAGGTCGCTCTGTTGACACTGTCTGGGCATCTGCGTACCCTTGCCGCCCTCCTAGAAGTACGGCCCGGTACCAGCCGGCTTATGACCCAGGTAACAAGCCATGAAACGCACATTTCAGCCCAGCAAAATCAAGCGCGCACGCACCCACGGTTTTCGTGCCCGTATGGCGACCAAGGCCGGGCGCCTCGTGTTGAAGCGCCGTCGCGCAAAAGGCCGCACGCGGCTGACGCCGTAACGCATCCCGCGTCTGACACGACGAATAGCAACAACCCAGGATTGACGAGCAGCCGAAGCAACCGGTTTAGAAAAGAAAACCGGCTCCTTGATGCGGCTGCTTTCGGGCGTGTATTTAAAGAAGCGACACGAAGCCGGGATCAACTATTTACCGTGCTGTGCAGGCATAATGAAGAAGAGGGCGCTCCGCGACTCGGTCTGGCAATTTCAAAGAAACTCTGTCGGCAGGCGATAAAGCGAAATCGGATTAAACGAATAATCAGGGAGTCATTTCGCCAGCACCAGGCGACTCTGGCAGGTCTGGACATCGTAGTGATTAATCGACCAGCCGCAGCAGCCGCTACAAACCCCCAGATGTTTGCGAGCCTCGAAGCCCATTGGCGCCGATGCAAGAAAGCGAAACGGACACCGCAGGAAAGCTAATCGATGGACAACCAACGACTGCTGATATGGGCATTTTTTGGACTGATGGTCTGGATAACCTACCAGACCTGGGTGCAGGATTACGGACCGAAGCCGGCGCCGATGGCAGAGGCGCCCGCCGAAGAAATTGTTGAGCCGGGCGCAGTGCCTGGTATCGTCGATGACCTCCCGGAACTCAGCGAGCGGACAGAGGCCACAGCCCTGCCGGCCGCGCCAGGCGACGTCGCGGAGCCGGCCGAGGAGGTCGCAACAGCGAGCATCCGTGTTACGACCGACGTACTCGATCTGGAAATCAGCACACAGGGTGGCACCCTCCAAAAGGCCGTGCTCCTTAAGTACCCGGTTGCGAAAGACCGACCCGATACACTGGTTGAACTACTGAGTACTCGCCCGGACGAGCTTGGACTCATCGAGTCGGGCGTTCGGGCAACGGCAAACGGTGCCGAGGCAACGCATCTGACCGTGTTTGAGGCCCAGCAGATGTCCTACGAACTCGGCGATGCTGATGAGCTCATGGTGCCGTTGACCTGGTCCGACGAGCGCGGGGTCGTTATCGAAAAACGCTACCGCTTCAAAAAGGGGGGCTACGAGATTGGTCTGGAGCAGGAAGTGACCAACGGTAGCGACGGCCTTTGGCGTGGCGCCGAGTATGTGCGCGTGAAGCGGCAGTTTCGGGAACAAGAGCGCTCCATGTTTGATGTTGACTCTTACTCTTTCGCCGGGCCCATCATCTACAACGGCGAAAAATCCGAGAAACTGAAGCGCGACGATCTCATTGAAGAGGGCAAGTACGAGTTCTACTCGGATCAAGGCTGGTTCGGATCCATTCAGCACCACTTCCTGAGCGCGGCCGTACCGGCACCGGGAACTGAACACAAGTACGAAGTGGCTGTGACCGGCGACAACTCGACGAGCAGCGCCATTGGCCGCAATGCTGAAACGATCGCGCCTGGATCGAGCAAGATATTCCAGACTACGCTTTTCGTTGGTCCGAAATTACAAGCGCAGCTCGAAGACATTGACGAAACGCTCAAGCTCACAGTGGATTATGGCTGGCTCACGATTATCTCGCAGCCGTTGTTCTGGTTGCTCAGCAAGGTCTTCTCCTTTGTTGGCAACTGGGGCGTGTCGATCATTGTCGTTACCTTCCTCATCAAGCTCGTGTTCTACAAGCTGACTGAGTCGAGCGGCCGGTCGATGGCGAAGATGCGCAATCTGCAACCGCGCATGAAAGCGCTGCAGGATCGTTACAAGGATGACCGGCAGGCGCTTAGCCAGGCAATGATGGAGCTGTACAAACGGGAGAAGGTGAATCCGGCCGCGGGCTGTTTGCCGATACTGATTCAAATGCCGTTCTTCCTGGCGTTTTACTGGGTGTTACTGGAAAGCGTGGAAATGCGACAGGCGCCATTCGCCCTGTGGATCACCGATCTTTCCACGCGCGATCCGTACTTCATCCTGCCGCTCATTATGGGCGGTGCGATGTTCATGCAGCAAAAGCTCAACCCGGCGCCCGCCGACCCGGTCCAGGCAAAGGTCATGCAGATAATGCCGGTCATGTTCACGGCCTTTTTCGCATTCTTTCCCTCGGGCCTCGTGCTTTACTGGGTGACCAACACGCTGTTGTCTATTGCCCAACAGTGGAAGATAAACGCCGTCGTCGAGGCAGAGGCGAAAGCTCAGAAGAGCAGCAAAAAGAAGAAAAAAGACACCTAGAAAAGCCAGGCTCAAAGAAGTTTCGAGCGGACCTTTATTTCGCCGTGCAGCGTGCGGTGTACGGGGCAGCGATCGGCTATCTCGAGCATCCGATTCCTTTGTGCACGAGTAAGATCGCCCTCGAGGGAAATGGTTCGTCGAAACTCATCGACCTTGCCTGAGCCGCTTTCGCAATCTTGACAATCCTCAGCATGAATCCTGTCGTGCTCGACCCGAACGGTTGCCGACTCCAGATCCAGTTTCTTGTGGTTGGCGTACATGCGCAACGTCATCGACGTACACGTCGCCAGCGCGGCCGACAACAGGTCATAAGGCGTCGGGCCCTGATCTTCGCCACCGACGGAGCGCGGCTCGTCGGCAAGCAGCCGGTGATGACCCAGGCGCACTTCGGTCCTGAATCCGTTCACCCGCGTTCTGGCAACAACCTCTCCATCTGTGGCGTGCAGATCGTCCTGCGCCGTCGGTGCGCTTAGGTACCGTGATGCCCAGGCCGCCAGCACGTCACCCGCGTACCTCGAGTCTGCTGTATGACTCAACAGGTGGTCGGCGCTGTCTAGACTGACGAAGCTCTTCGGGTGTTTTGCGGCCATGAACAGCGCAGATGCGTTGTCGATCTCAACCACGTCATCCAGCGGTGCATGCATGATCAACAGCGCTTTGCGCAGAGAGCTGACCGTAGACCCGATGTGCTGCGCTTCGAGATCGTCCAGAAACTGCTGTTTCATCAGGAACGGCCTGCCGCCCAGGTTTATTGTGGCCTCGCCGCGCTCGCGCAAGGTGTCCTCTGAGCCGGAAAACATTTTTGCTACATGTGCGGGCTCGGACGGTGAACCAATCGTGGCAACAGCCACCGCGGAGTCGACCCGTGGTGCTGCCTGTAAAACGGCAGTGCCGCCGAGTGAGTGGCCGACCAGAATCGCCGGCGGCTCGTGCTCGCGATCCAGGTAGCTGACGGCGGCGAGAAGATCGTCGACGTTGGACGAAAAGTTGGTGTCGGAAAAATCGCCTTCGCTTTGACCAAGGCCGGTGAAATCAAAGCGCAGCACGGCGATGCCTGTGTCGTTCAATGCGCGCGCAATGCCGCCCGCTGCCTTGAGGTTCTTGGAGCAGGTGAAACAGTGCGCAAACAACGCGTAAGCAACCGGCCTTCCGGCGGGCAGATCAAGAATGCCGGACAACGTGTGCCCGGCCTGGTTTTCGAAGACGACTCTCTGGCTCTGCATAACAAGGCAACCTGTGTTTTCATTAGTGCATGATGGCGGACACGGACACGATTGTAGCTGCGGCAACACCGCCCGGAACGGGCGGCATCGGCATTGTCAGGATCTCCGGCAATCGCACCGAGCGCATTGCGCGCGCCATGCTGGGCAGTCTACCGGAACCGCGTACCGCAACGTATCGTTCATTTGCCAACGCTGAGGGCCAGAAGATCGATGCAGGTATCGCGCTGTATTTTCCAGCGCCCACGTCATTTACGGGCGAGGCAGTTCTCGAGCTGCACGGACACGGTGGCCCGATCGTTATCTCGTTGCTGGTCGATGCGGCGCTTGGCCTCGGTGCGCGCCTTGCAGCCCCCGGCGAGTTTTCCATGCGCGCGTTCCTCAACGACAAGCTTGACCTGGCGCAGGCTGAGGCGATAGCGGACCTGATCGGCAGCGGGACGGCGCAGGCCGCACGCGCCGCGCTACGCTCTCTGTCGGGCGCGTTTTCGAGCGAAGTCGACGCGCTTGCGGAGCAACTGTTAAGGCTACGAATGCACGTCGAGGCGGCGATCGATTTTCCGGAAGAGGAGATCGACTTTTTGTCAGATGATGCATTGCTGGCTCGCCTTCGCGAGTGTGCCGAGGCGTTCGAAACGCTTATGGACGAAACCAGGCAGGGCCGCGTGCTGCGCGACGGCTACCAGGTCGTCATCGTCGGTAAGCCCAATGCAGGCAAGTCGAGCCTGATGAATTTATTGAGCGGCCAGGATGCGGCAATCGTCACGGAGGTTGCTGGTACGACCCGGGACATCCTGCGAGAACAGATCGACATCGAGGGCCTTGCCGTAGAGCTGGTTGACACGGCCGGGCTGCGCGACGACCCCGATCGCGTAGAGGAAGAGGGCATTCGGCGCGCGCGCAAGGCCGTTGAGAATGCAGACGCGGTTCTTTGGATCCAGGACGCGTCGGACCCTGATCACGGTCGCATCGACGAAGAGTTGCCCCGCGAAATACCGGTGACGATTGTCCGCAACAAAATCGACCTTACCGACGAAGCGGCTGGCACGGTCTCGAACGACACGATCAACCTGTCTGCAAAGACCGGCGCCGGCCTGCGCGTCCTGCGAGAGACTATTCGTAAGCTCGCCGGATACGAGAACCGGGGGGAGGGCGCCTTTACGGCGCGCCGCCGGCACCTGGATGCGCTCACTCGCGCGAAGGCGCACTTCCTGGCGGGCCAGCAGGCGCTGCAGGAGGCGCGAGCCGGCGAGCTGCTGGCCGAAGAGCTGCGCCTGAGCCAACAGGCCCTCGGCGAGATAACCGGCGCCGTGTCGAGCGATGACCTGCTTGGCAAGATTTTCTCGGAGTTCTGCATCGGCAAATGAAAACCGGGGTCGAACCGAGGTTTTGTCAAGCACGGCCAGCTTATGGCGCAAAAACCTCGGTTCGACCCCGGTTTCTAGAACCTCGGTTCGACCCCGGTTTCTTGCGCCTCGGCAATGCTATTTCCGGAATCGGGGCTCGTCGATCGACATTTCGGTGACAGGGCCGTACCGACCGATGTCTTCGCGGATCAAAGACGCGTCGCCGATGAGGATGAAAACAAGGTTTTCCGGCAACGGATAGACCTCGGCGATCGCGAGGTCTATCGCATCACTGTCTGCGGCCGCAAGCGCGGCGCCGTAGTCATCGATATACGAGGCGTCGAGTCCGTACTGCTCAAGCATCGCGAGCTGTGCGGCGAGCTGCTTGGCCGTTTCGAGGCGAGGCGGAAACTGACCCATAATGTAGTTCTGCGCCGAGAGCACCATGTCATCGTCAACGCCCGAATCATGCAGCGTGTCGAGAACGTCCAGGGCCATGTCGATCGCATCGACGGTAGTACCCGTCTCGGTAAACGAGCTGATGATGACGGACCCCCGCTGCGTTGGGCGCTGCAGCAAAGAGCGAGCGCCATAAGTCAGGCCGGCTTTGATGCGCAGTTCGGTGTTCAGCATCGATGTGTACCGGCCACCAAAAACAGTGTTGGCCAGATCGAGTTCTGCACGCGTTGGGTAGCTGGCCGAGACTCCGACATTGGCCAGCCAGAAGTGGGTTTGACTTGCGCCCGGCTTGTCGATCAGCAGCACTTTTCGGCCGCGTTGCTTGCGCGCATTGGCCAGGTCCGGCAGCCGCGCGGCTGCCGGCTCCCAGTCACCAAAGGCGATGGTGAGGCGCGATTTCATTGCTTCGATGTTGAAGTCACCAACAATTGAGACAATCAGCCGGTCACCGCCGACGAAACGCTCGTAATAATCGAGCAGGTTCTCGTGCGTGACACTGGCAAGCGTCGTTTCACTGCCACCGACCGGGTTGCCGTACGGATGCGCGCCAAACAGGAAGGCGTTTCCGTAGGATGGAAGTAGAGCGCCGGGGTTCGCGCCCTTGGCGGCCTTGATCAGGTTGATCGATCGATCGCGAAGCTTGCTGAACTCATCCTCGTCCAGGGCGGGTCGCCGCAGCAAGTCGGCGACAAGCTCGATCATGAGCTCCGCATCGCGCGACATGAAATTCGCGGAGACCCGGATTGCCTCGAGGCTGGCCGAGGCGGAGAGGCCGCCTCCGACGGCCTCGATGGCCTCGGCAAATGCCGCCGCGTCGCGCTCGCCGGCGCCGTGCTGCATGACATCCGCCAACAGGCTCGCCGTCCCGTTGAGACC
>Ga0224504_10001103_pt1 | contig 12116 bp, 11 predicted proteins | sample SF_Oct11_sed_USG_3_FD_170160 | JGI IMG/M metagenome (GOLD analysis project Ga0224504, IMG submission 170160) | Sediment microbial communities from San Francisco Bay, California, United States - SF_Oct11_sed_USGS_24 | ecosystem: Environmental > Aquatic > Marine > Sediment | place: USA... | reverse complement strand
TGCGGAACTCAAGTTTCTTGGTACGATCGCAAAGCTGCGTCCTCCAACCTCACGAGACCGCATGCACTGGCACGGAAGAACTGACTTTATCTCACAACCCACCGGTTTTGATATATCGCCCGATGGTTCCGAGGCCGTAATTATCACCTACCGCAGTCTGTACCGTTTTCGACGCGAAGCCAACGAGGACTGGTTAACCGCACTGCAAAGAAAACCGGAAGAGGTTGTGGGTCCTCCTGCGGCTCAAAATGAGGCAATCAGCTATTCTGCTGATGGTAAGGCAATTTTTGTAACAACAGAAAAACAACCGGCACCAGTTTTTCGAATTGAATTTACCAATGAAGTAACACAACAACCCTGACATACAAACTGCGTGCCTGGTACGGCCGTTTAAGTAAAAACCATGGCCTGAAATTAAGAGATTTCAACACCCTGGGTTTCGAGGTATTCAACGAAATCTGATTCCGAGATGACCTTTACGCCCAGTTTCTGTGCCTTTGTGAGTTTGGATCCCGCCGCTTCACCAGCAAGCAAGGTACTCGTTTTGGCGGAAACACTCCCGGTGACCTTTGCACCCAGCGCCTCAAGCAGGTTTTTAGCCTGAATCCTGGGCATGGATAAGGCACCCGTCAGCACCCAGGTTTCACCGGCCAGGGGCTGTTCACCAACATTTTCTTCGAGTGGCTGCCATTCCACCCCCGCATCGCTCAGGGCCTGGATAACCCTTAAATTTTTTTCCTGCTGAAAAAAAGCCGCCACGTGACTCGCAACGATCGGCCCCACATCACTGACTTCAATCAGGGTCTCCTCGGAAGCTTCTTGCAAAGCCTGCATCGATTTGAAATGAGCCGCGAGGGAATGTGCCGTTACCTCACCCACTTCCCGAATACCAAGCGCATACAGCAGGCGGTCCAGACCCGGCTTCTTGCTTGCTTCAAGGGCTTTAAGCAGGTTTTCGGCCGACTTTCCGCCCATACGTTCCATCGAAGAAAGCTGTTCATGCTCGAGGCGATAAAGATCGGCCACCGTGTTAACCAGTCCCAGCTCAACCAGTTGATCGACAAGCTTGTCACCAAGACCTTCAATATCCATGGCTTTGCGGGTGGCGAAATGCCGGATACCATGCTTTATCTGGGCCGGACAAATCAGGGCACCAGTGCAACGGGCAACCGCCTCACCTTCTACCCGTTCAACCGCTGAACCGCATTCCGGACAGGTTTCAGGCATCTGAAACTCCGGCAGTTCGGTTTCACGTCGTTGATGAATGACACGCGCCACCTCGGGAATAACATCCCCCGCCCTGCGTACTACGACCCAATCACCTACGCGAATATCCTTACGCCGGATTTCATCTTCATTGTGTAGTGTCGCATTGGTTACTGTTACACCACCGACAAAAACCGGTTCCAGCCTGGCAACCGGTGTCAGTGCACCCGTTCTGCCCACCTGGATATCGATATCCAGCAAACGTGTCATTTCCTCTTCTGCCGGAAACTTGTGTGCCAGCGCCCAGCGTGGCGCCTTGCTGATGAAACCAAGAATAGCCTGCTGATCGAAACGGTCAACCTTGTAAACCACCCCGTCAATGTCATACCCCAGCGTGGGCCGTAAAGCTGATATTCGCCGGTGGTATTCCAGACATCCACTTACACCCTCAACACGCCGGATCTCGGGGTTGACGGGAAATCCCCAGTCGCGCAAACGATGCAATGAATCAAACTGTGTATCAGGTAGCCCATCGCGGGTCGCCGTGCTGTAGGCAAAAAAAGCGAGTGGGCGTTTGGCGGTCAATTGCGGATCGAGTTGTCTTAAACTGCCGGCAGCTCCATTGCGCGGATTGACCAGGGGCTTCTCATCCCGCTCAAGCGCCTTGCGGTTAAAAGCATCGAAACCTGCACGCGGCATATAAATCTCCCCGCGCACTTCCAACAGGGATGGCCAATCGTCACCACGAAGTTCAAGAGGTACTGCACGAATGGTACGGACATTGGAAGTGACATCCTCACCCTGCTCACCATCACCTCGTGTGGCTGCCCTTGTCAGTAGTCCATCATGGTACGTCAGTGAAATGGCTACGCCGTCCAGTTTGGGCTCAGCTGCAAATATGATGTTTTGACGCTCAAGCCCCTGTTCGATGCGACGTTCGAAATCGGCAACTTCCTCATCAGAAAACGCGTTGCCAAGTGACAACATCGGCACCCGGTGCCGAACGGTTTCAAAGCCTTCCTGTGGTGTACCGCTGACGCGTTGCGTTGGCGAAGCGGGTGAAACCAATTCGGGGTGTTCAGATTCAATGCCTTCAAGTTCCCGCATCAGGCGGTCGTATTCGGCATCGGGTACTTCAGGATCGTCCAGCACGTAATAGCTGTAATTGTGATGCTCGATCAAACGCCGTAGTTCATCAGCACGTATTTGTGCCTTGGCCTGCTTCATGATTCCGGGTTTTTCTGCCGCTCATATTCGCGTAACTCTTCCTTGATCTCCAAGGAGCGCTGACGCGTGAATACCTCGTGTTGATCATCGAGCAAATCTGCGTGTAACAACTCTGCCAGCCGGCGGCTTGTTGCAAGCATGGAGTCCCAGGCATCCAATGCATTTCTCGGCCCTGGCAACGTCATGAACATGGTCACCCCCTGGATTTCCATGGTATTCCATGCGTTTTTATCAAAGGAACCCGGCTTGGTCAGGTTGGCCATGCTGAACACCGGTTCCACATCCTCCTCGTGGATACGGTGAAAAATATCGTGGTCGCCAAAAACCAGGCCTGATTTCAACGACGTATCCAGCAGTTCAATCCCGGTGATGATGTGGTTGTCGCGGGCCTGCAAAAATAATGTGACGATCTTGTCGGGCGGTGGTGGAGCAGGTTTCCTGGGCTTGTTGTCCAGCCTGGGCTCAATCCGGCTGTCACTGGACATACCGGCATCAAGACGGTCCTCAGAGGACAGACCAATGTCTAGCTCGGCCTGCCTGGTATCGCCACTGTCATCGCCCTCTTCCGGCTCAATCTGATCGGAATCGAGCGCCGGTTCCTGTCTCACCCTCTGCGCGTGAACACGCTTGCGTGATGCGCGTGGTTTGCGTTTTCTATCCGGATTTCCAAACAGGAAAATTCCAGCAACAATCGCAACACCCGCAATGACCAAAACCCATCTGAAAGTTGAAATATCCATATCAATATCACCCTTGAAACATACCGGTGTAGTGTATCGTAATTAGTGGCACTTTCAGTCGAACTTGAAAACCTGCTGTCCCTCGCTGCACTACACTAAACTCCCGCGAACTTTGCGGCTTCGTCGATATCGACCTGTACCAACCGGGACACGCCTGGCTCACGCATGGTCACACCGCTAAGCTGATACGCCATTTCCATGGTGATTTTATTATGGGTCACCACGATAAATTGCACGGTTTCCGACATTTCTCTGACCATGGCAACGAACCGCGCGACATTGGCATCATCCAGCGGCGCATCCACCTCATCCAAAAGACAGAACGGTGCAGGGTTCAAACGGAATATCGCAAATACGAATGCCACAGCCGTCAATGCTTTCTCACCACCGGACATCAGGTTAATGCTGCTGATTCTTTTTCCGGGCGGCCGTGCCATAATGGACACGCCCGTGGTTAGCAGATCATCACCGGTTAACTCGAGATAGGCATGACCGCCGCCGAACAATTTTGGAAACAGTTCCTGAATTCCCTTGTTGACACTTTCAAAGGTATCCTTGAATCGCGTACGGGTCTTGCGATCAATTTTCTTGATCGCATTCTCAAGTGTCTCCAGTGCACTGTTCAGGTCATCGTGCTGCGCATCCATGTATTCTTTGCGTTTTAGTTCTTCTTCGTACTCGGAAATAGCAGCCAGGTTCACCGGCTCCAAGCGGGTGATACGTTCAACCAGACGCTCCAGGTCAGCTTGCCAGACCTGTGGATCAGCTTCCTCGGGAAGCGCTTCTGCCAGTTCTGTTACCTCGTGGCCGAGATGCTCAACCTGCCTCTGAATATTACGGGCATTGAGCTCCAGTTCCTGCTGCTGCAGCCGTGCTTTCTCCAATGAACCGCGTATTTCCTCGACCTGCCTGACACAGGTTTGCCTGGCCGCATCCTGCTGACGGTAATCCTCTTCGAGTTGCTGCATTTTTGCCCTGGCCGCTGCAAGGCGCTGCTCCACATCCACCCTGGACTGCAACAAGCCGTCCATGGTACTGCGGTGTTTTTCCTCAGGGTCTTCGTTTAAAGCAATTTGCTCACTCAACTCGATGTAGCGTTGTTGTAACTGGCTAAACTGTGTGTCCATGCGCTCCAGGGAGTTACGCAGAGAATCAAGACTCGCACGGTGTGAACCGGTTTTCAAAGCCAGTTCGTGACGCTGATTACGGGTTTCCCGTGCCCGTGTACGTGTCTGCTCCCTGCGGTCGAGTAAAGAGCTGCGCTGTGCATCCAGCGCCGAACGTTCCTTTTCGGTATCGGCCATTTCATCCAGTACCGAGGCCAGGCTGACCCTCAATGTCTTTATCTGTTCCTGGTCATCACTTTGCCGCTTTTGCAGCGCGGCGGATTCTTCAGCAATCTGTTTTTGGCGACCACTGAGATCCTGGATCCTGGAGCGACCGGCATTCAAACGACTGGCCAGATCCGAACCATCCCTGTGTAGTTTATTGACTTGTTGCTGTGATTCAGCAACGGCTTTTTCCTGGGCCGGCAGGGCATCGCGCTCAACCTGGTTTGACTCATTCATGGCCGACCACTGTTGTTGCAGTTCAGCAAGTTCAGCCTGCAGGGATTTAATTTCCTGCTTACGTGCCAACATACCCGCTTTCCCGGACTGGCTGCCTGCAACCCGAACCCATCCCTGTCCGATCCATTGTCCTTCAGCAGTAACCGCAGATGACCCATCCTGCCTGTCCGCGACTGCTTTAAACGCAGATTCCAGAGACCCGGCTACCTGCACGCCGTTGAGTTGTGCTGTGATCGCATCAGGGGCTTTTACTTTCTCTGCCAGGCTGCCGGGAACAGCCTTGATCACAGAAGGTCGATTTTCCAGAAGGGTTAACTCGACATCACGCCCTTTACCTGATTCCAGGTGACCCAAAGGGGTTGATAAGGCCGCTGGATCATCTACCAGTACAGAATCGAGCCAGAAACCCAATACTGTCTCTACAGCCGCTTCCCAGCCCCTGGCAACATCAAGCTGCTCAACCAGGCGCGGGGCAGATTTAAGACCATTGGTTTCAAGCCATGCCGTGCCTTTACCAGTTTCCCGTGCAGCCTGTTGCAGGGCCTTGAGTGATTCAAGCCGGCCTTCACGCCGGTTAATTTCACCCTTCAGTTCGTGCTGCTTCGAGGTGGCATCACGTAAAACCTGGCGCCGGTTTTCAAGCGCTTTCCGGCTTAACTCCAGCTGTTGCTGCTGTTCAGCCAGTTGCTCTGCAACTCCACTGGCCTCTTTCTCAATTTCGATAATTTCAAGACTCAGGGCACCGGTATCTGTCCCTTCGGTTTCACCGGCAAGGCTCTTAAGGCGCGCCGCTGCGTCTTGCATGCGGCCATCCAGCATTTCGAGCGTTGCACGTTGGCTGTCCGTCTTTCGGTTCAGATCATTATTCCTGACGTGGTGTTTCTCCAGGTGCTCCTGCCAACTGACCACATCGGCTTCGGCCGCTTGCATTTCCTTATCTGCAGCCGCCTCTTCCAAAAGCGCTTTTTCAAGCGCAGGTTCTGTCTCAGCCAGTTTGCCGGTCAGGTCCTCAACATGGGCCCGGTCCATGACCATGTGCTTTTCCATGTCCTGCAAGGCACTGGATGTCTCTTCGTATTCCTTCTTCTGCCGATCCTGCAATTCACGGCTGTGCTGAATGGATTGTTCGAGTCGTGCTATATCACTGCTGACAGCGTAAAGCTCGCCCTGCACCGCGTTGTGTGCTTCGCCGGCAACCGCCTGTTCCTGGTGGGTCGATTCCATCCGGGCCTCTGTAGCCCGCTGTTCGGCGAGTTGCTCCTGCATCGCGGTTTCCTGCACCGACAGACCGGAGCGGCCAATCTCTGCATCGTTTTGAAGGGCCAGCCATTGCAGGGCTAACAAATTTGATTCGAGCTCTCTATGCTCAATTTTCAGTTTCTTATAACGCTCTGCCGCATTTGCCTGCCGTTTCAATCGATTCAAATGACTGGCGATCTCATCGCGAAGATCCATCAGGCGGTCGAGGTTCTCCCGGGTATGTTTGATCCGTCGCTCGGTCTCCCTGCGACGTTCCTTGTAACGGGAAATTCCAGCAGCTTCTTCGAGATGGGAACGAACTTCCTCGGGGCCTGCATCCACTACCTGTGAAATCATGCCCTGTTCAATTATCGAGTAGCTTTTAGACCCGATTCCGGTTCCGAGGAAAAGATCCCTGACATCCTTGCGCCGGCAACGGGTGCCGTTCAAGGAGTACTGAGAGACACCGTCCCGGCCAACCATGCGCTTGACTGAGATCTCGTTGAATGCCGCAAACTCACCCGCGATCCGGCCGTTTGTGTTGTCAAATATCAATTCGACACTGGCGATACCCACAGGCTTGCGGCCGCTGGAACCGGAAAAAATAACATCGGCCATGGACTCGCCACGCAATACCTTGGCAGAACCCTCACCCATCACCCAGCGGACGGCATCGATGATATTTGATTTGCCGCAGCCGTTGGGTCCGACAATGCCGGTCAGGTTGGTAGGCGCGGTAAAAGTGGTCGCATCTACAAAGGATTTGAAACCAGCAAGCTTGATTGCAGTCAGTCGCATAGATTGAATCTGTGTTCAGAGATGAGTAAAGTGCCCATCCAATTATTGTTTTCCGGAGTAAAATTATGACGACCCAGCCCAGTAGGGAACTGGAATTGTTTCCTAACCCCCAGCCAACGCGGGATTATACCATTCGAATAGATATTCCGGAGTTTACCTGTCTGTGTCCGAAGACCGGTCAACCGGATTTCGCCACGTTGACACTCGAATACATTCCAGACCTCCAGTGTGTTGAACTTAAATCCCTCAAACTGTACGTCTGGAGCTTCAGGAACGAAGGCGCCTTTCATGAAGCCGTCACCAATGAAATTCTCGACGACCTCGTCAAGGCAAGCTCGCCCAGGTTTATGCGCCTCAGCGCGGTATTCAATGTACGCGGCGGCATCGGTACAACGGTGGTAGCAGAACACAGAGCTGAGAACTGGCAAGCTCCCGTTTGCGTCGAACTACCGTAATTCAGTTTATAGTTCATCGCTGGCGATGGCCTCTATTGCCAGGGCATGAATGTCAGTTTTCATCATATCGTCCAGGGCCGTATAAACTGCCCTGTGGCGAGCCAGCATTTTCATTCCGTTGAATCGCGGACTAACTATTGAAACGCTGAAGTGACCGAGACCGCTCTTTGCTCCCTCATGCCCGATATGTTTGTGACTATCGTCTTCCACTTCCAGCGATTCCGGTTCAAAGGCCAGTTCAAGCAATGCGCGGATGCGATCAACACGTCTAGTGTTCATTTTCGACCTCTCAAGGTAACGCCCTTATAAACGGCCTGACATCTGCATAATCATACACACCGGCTTCCACATAGGGATCTGTAGCAGCCCAGTGTTGTGCGTCATCCAATGAATCGAATTCGGCAATAATAGTCGAACCGCTGAAACCGGCCGGACCGGGATCGGGTGAGTCTATATTGGGCATGGGACCCGCGACCAGTAACCTGCCCTGTTCAATCAGCGCCTGAACCCGTTCAAGGTGAGCAGGCCTGGCGGCCTTACGTGCCTCAAGACTGTTCTCACGATCCGTTGCGTGAATGACATACCACATAGAAATTTCCTTTGTAATTATTGGAAGTGTACCTGACTGATTTAATTGCTCAAGCTCAACTATCGAAATTTTGTACATTATTAGCGAATACATTGAGTAGATCACCTTGAGACAGGTAAAATAGGCGGGTTATGAGTGAGCGAATCGAAATAAAACCCTTTGGCGCCCAACCGCGTCAACTCGACCATATCGTCGGTGTTTTGGTTCGCGGCGGTTTAATCGCTTACCCGACGGACTCAGGTTATGCACTGGGCTGGCGCTCGAATAACCGCAAGGCCCGCGACCGGGTGATTCGTTTACGCGGTCTCGACCGCCATCATCATTTCAGTTACTGTTGCCGCAGTCTTTCGGAAGTAGGAAAACTGGTCAGACTGCAAAACTCTGACCACCGCCTGATCCGCCAACTGACACCGGGGCCATACACTTTTATCCTGCCGTCAACCAATAATGTTTCGCGCAATGCCCAACTGGATAAGGTGCGTACAGTTGGTGTTCGTATTCCTGATAACCCCATTGTGCAGGGCCTGCTTGAGGTATTGGATGAACCCTTGTTGAGTTCATCGCTGATACTTCCCGATCCGGAAGGCAAAATCCTGGACACCGAAGACCTGTATGACGAAATATACGGGCAAATCGATCTGTTTGTGGATGCCGGTTACTGTCCGCTTGAACCTACAACCCTGATTGATCTGACCAGCGGGCATCCGGAAATCCTGCGCCGTGGACGCGGCGTGATAGACTTCCTCTGAAATGGAACCGGAAAAACATCAAACCCCCTTTTCTGAAACCAGGGAAGGCGACCAGGAGGAAATGCCCTTTGCTCTGGTCCAGGGAATGCCGGTTACCGAAGTCCCCCATGACCTGTACATCCCACCGGATGCACTTGAGGTAATCCTCGAAGCGTTTGAAGGACCACTGGATCTCTTGCTATACCTGATCCGGCGCCAGAACCTGGATATTCTGGATATCCCCATTACCGAGATTACCCGGCAATACATCGAATACATTGAGATGCTGCAGGACATGCAGTTTGAGCTGGCCGCCGAGTATCTCGTGATGGCCGCGATTCTGGCAGAAATCAAGTCCAGGATGCTTTTGCCCCGACCCGCGCTTGATGACGACGAAGAAGGCGATCCCAGGGCAGAGCTGGTACGGCGTCTGCAGGAGTATGAGCGATTCAAGCAGGCGGCTGAGGACCTTGATGAATTACCCAGGGTAGGCCGGGATTTCGCACTGGTGGAGGCATTTGTTGAGGACAAGACTGTCATTCGCGTGCCGCCAAAAGTAGAGTTAGGTGAAATCCTGTCCGCACTCAAGGATGTCATGGGGCGTGCTGAGTTATTCAGCAGTCACCAGATCGAGGTGGAACCGCTTTCTGTGCGTGAACGAATGTCACGCATCCTCAATGCACTTCGCGGCAATCCCTACATGGAATTTCACCAGTTGTTCGACCCCCAGGAAGGCAGGATGGGCGTTGTCGTCAGTTTCCTTGCCCTGATGGAATTAACCCGTGAACAACTGGTTGACCTGGTACAAAATGAACCCTTTGGACAAATTTACGTAAAAGCACCCGAATGACTGAACAAGAAGATATGACAATCAATTCAATGATCAAGGGCGAGCAGTTACAAAAAATACTGGAAGCGGCCCTGCTGGCAGCCGGACAGCCGCTGACACCGGCTCAACTATCAACTTTATTCACCGATGAAGAACGTCCACCCACGGGTGAGATCAGTCGAGCGCTGGAACAGCTTGGAAACGAATGCGCCGGACGTGGTGTTGAGTTAATCAAGGTTTCCAGTGGTTTTCGCATGCAGGTCAAGCAGGAGTTCAATGAATGGGTCTCCCGCCTTTGGAAAGAACGACCACCGCGTTATTCACGGGCTCTGCTCGAGACCATCGCCCTGATTGCCTACCGGCAACCCATCACGCGCGGCGAAATCGAATCTGTGCGGGGCGTTTCGGTGAGCACCAATATCATTCGCACTTTGCAGGAAAGGGATTGGATACGTGTTGTAGGTCATCGGGATGTTCCGGGTAAACCGGCGTTGTTTGGTACCACACATGCCTTCCTTGACTCTTTTGCATTGCAAAACCTGGACGATTTACCAACGCTTGCCGAAATCCGTGACATGGAGAGTCTTGTACCTGAATTACAACTCGAAGTGTCAGACCAGACCGGGGATGCGGAAGGTATGAGCGACAAAAAAACCGATGACCCCAAAAGTGAATCCGCTGAAGCAGCAGACGATGAAAGCGTTAATGCTGAACAAGATGCAGTGCCACAATGAAACAGGGTAAAGACCAACCACAAGATCAGAAAAAAGCGACTGAACAATCGGACCGCAGACCGGAACAGAAACCCGTACGACTGCAGAAGATCCTGGCTGCTGCCGGTATGGGGTCCAGGAGGATGCTGGAAAAACAGATAAAGGCTGGTAAGGTTCTGATCAACAAGAAACCAGCCATTCTGGGTCAGACCACCAATGCAGGTGATCACATCAGTTTTGAAGGTAAAGAGTGGAAGGTGGTGGACACGGCCACTGTTCAAAAAAGCATTGTTTATAACAAACCCACCGGTGAGGTGACCACCCGATCGGACCCGCAGGGCCGACCCACCGTATTTGATACTTTACCGAAACTTCAGGGGGCTCGGTGGGTTGCAGTCGGCAGGCTGGATATCAATACCAGCGGCCTGTTGCTAATGACCACCGATGGTGAACTGGCCCACGCCATGATGCATCCATCAAACCAGGTTGACCGGGAATATGCCTGTCGAATTTTTGGCGAGGTAGATGCTGAAAAACTCGACAATCTGAGAAATGGGGTGATGCTGGATGATGGCGAAGCCCATTTTAGTGACATTCAGGCAGCGGGAGGAGAAGAAGGTAACCAGTGGTTTCATGTCACCTTGCTGGAAGGCCGTAATCGCGAGGTCAGACGTCTTTGGGCTTCGCAGGATGTGGTAGTCAGTCGCTTGAAACGCGTTCGCTATGGTGCCGTTTTCCTTCCAAAGCGCCTGCGCATGGGCGATTGGTCTGAACTGTCTGCCAAAGACCACCAGGTGTTGAGAGAAGATGTAGGACTTGGCCCGTCACCTGTTCAACTTACCCTGAAGCCGGAAAAAGGCCACCGGGATTCGGACCGGCGTTCGGCTTATAAAACGAAGGTGCGAGGAAAAAAATCAACGCGTTATAAGAATGTTTAACCGCAATAAAGGCACTGATACCCACACTATGGAACTCGATCAATTACAGGACGTTTGTCTTGTTTATCTCAGGGAAGTCATGGCTGCTGATCCTGCACATGACATTACCCATGTCCAGCGCGTGGTACAGAACACCATTCAGCTTACACAAAAAGAGAACGCCAATGCGGCCGTCAGCGTACCCGCGGCCTGGTTACATGACTGTGTCTCGGTGGCCAAGGACTCACCCTTGCGCAAACAGGCTTCAAAGCTGGCAGCAGAGGAAGCCATTCGATTTCTCAAGTCAGTCAATTATCCGCCCGGCCTACTGACGCAGATTTACCATGCCATAGAGGCACATAGCTTCTCGGCCAACATACCCACTGAAACCCTGGAAGCCCGCATCGTTCAGGACGCCGACCGTTTGGAGGCCGTCGGAGCGATTGGTATCGCACGCTGTTTTTTAACCGGTGGCAGTATGGGCACACCCCTGTATGAGCCGACTGATCCGTTTGCCCAAAACCGTGATCTTGATGATCGCAGCTACACCCTGGATCATTTTTACTGCAAGTTGCTGGGTTTGGTGGACACCATGAAGACCGAAGCCGGTAAAGCAGAAGCAGTTAAGCGAACCGACTATATCAAGGCGTTTTTGCAACAACTCAGATCAGAAATTGGCCTTAGCCCTTAGTGTACATTACTTGTAACGCACCGTTTGTATTCAACCGGGAGAACAGCGTTGCGCTAGTCTTTGAAGGTTGCAGTTGATTGGCGGCGGCGATCTACTTTAAGCCGGGTGACATCCGGCCGGGAGTAGTGACCGGCAGGGTCAAAATTCTGTCGCTCTCTGCGAATCATGTTCAGGTCCAGTTCGGCACTGAACAAGCCTTCGGTTTCGGCTTGTGGCTCAATTAACCATTGGCCATCAGGTGCCGCGATACATGAACCACCGTCTGCCATCCAACCTGACGCGGCCTGCTTTACCTGAGATGCATGCGGAAATTGATCGCTTAGCCAGTCGGCATGCATCAGACTCGATACCGAAAGCACATAGGAACGTGATTCACGTGCGATAAAACGGGTGATGTCCCGGGTGTTCCTGACACT
>Ga0224504_10001102_pt1 | contig 12116 bp, 10 predicted proteins | sample SF_Oct11_sed_USG_3_FD_170160 | JGI IMG/M metagenome (GOLD analysis project Ga0224504, IMG submission 170160) | Sediment microbial communities from San Francisco Bay, California, United States - SF_Oct11_sed_USGS_24 | ecosystem: Environmental > Aquatic > Marine > Sediment | place: USA... | reverse complement strand
CTCAGATCCCCCATTAGCCAAAAAAGCATGCCGCGCAGATTTTGGTCGGGGCTCAGCGCGAGCAGCAGTGTCGTTGCGGCGCTGAAGCCGGCTGCCAGGACCACACCGGTAAGGAGCAAACGGGTTGGCGTCCAGCTCCCTGTTCCTTGGGCGATCGCACAGACCAGTAACGTTGCGGCCATCGCACCGCCGAATGCCGAGACATCGACCACGACGCTGCCCATGCCCAGGCTCATGGCAAGCAGCGCGGCTACAGCGGCGCCACCGGAGCTGCCGAGTATGTAAGGTTCCGCAAGCGGATTGCGCAGCAATACCTGCATAAGGACCCCGGCCACCGCCAGCAGGCCGCCAACGGCAAATGCCGTCAATGCGCGTGGGAGTCGGAGGTCATTGACAAGTGACTGTACTTTTTCCGGAGCGGTGCCCCGCAACGCCTTTACAGCATCTGCCAAACTGATGTCCGCGCTGCCAGAGGCCACCGCCAGCACAAAAGCGGCAACTACGATCAGCAGCAGCACGGCGAACAAGGCTCCGTTACGGCCTGCGAGCAAGGTTAATCTCCTGGGGCGAGCGGCGACGGATAGTGTAAAGTAATCGGCAGTTAGAGTTTTAGTGCGGTTGCAATGGGCAACGATTGGATTGACGCCGAGGGCTTTCGGGCAAATGTCGGCATTATCCTCGCGAACGATGATGACAAGCTGATGCTTGGCGGTCGCGCGGGTGCCAAAGGCTGGCAATTTCCGCAAGGCGGAGTGCTGGAAGGCGAAGAGCCCGAACAAGCCATGTTTCGTGAGCTACACGAGGAAATCGGGCTCGAGCCTGACGACGTGCGCCTGCTCGGCGCGACCAGAGACTGGTTGAGGTACCGCCTTCCGGACAAGTTCGTTCGCAGGCACAGTAAGCCGCTATGTATCGGGCAAAAACAGCGCTGGTACATTCTCAGGCTTGTGTCTGATGAAGGCCGGGTGCGCTTCGATTGCGGCGACAAGCCTGAATTTGACCGCATCCGCTGGGTGCCTTTCTGGCGTCCGGTTAATGAAGTTATCTATTTCAAACGGCGCGTATATGCACGTGCGCTGCACGAACTTGGCCCGCTTGTGCACCCTGACGGACTCCCGAGACAACCGCGCTGGTGGCCCAAGCGATGGCGGGCGGTTTTCGAAAAAGACCTTGCCCAGGCCGCAAGAGTGGCTTCTGAAAGCACAAATCCGTGACCTGGCGCACTTCTGTTGGTCTTGGGCACCGCGTAACATAACGTTTTTACTTAATAGCGAAGTTGACGAGTGGCAGGCAGATCTAATCCGCAAATGCACGGCACGGGACGGACCTGGATGGTTCGGTCGTTTCTCGCGCTGCTCGTCGTGTTCACGGGATACCTGGTATTCGAATACGGGCGCATCAGTGCCGGCTATGATGTCGTCGACGCTGCAAGCGAACGTGGTGAGCTGGAAGCACATATCAAAAGCCTCGACGATGAAATCGAGGCGCTCAAGCAGGAGGTCGCACTGCTCGAGACGCATCGCGAAATTGACCGTGAGGCTTACAGGGAAGTAGAGGGCAGCCTGATTACCCTCCAGGCCAAGATTCAGGAGCAGCGGGATGCCATCGCCTTTTACCGCGGTATCGTATCGCCGGCTGATGGTAACTCCGGGCTACGCGTGCAGGATCTCAAGCTGACGCGCGGCGCCAAGGAGCGCGAATTCAACATGCGCCTGGTGCTCGTGCAGGCAATGAAGCACGATCGCAAGGTCTCGGGCGATGTTGCGGTGAGCATCGAAGGCAGTGAGGACGGTGCAGGCAGGACCTATGCATTGACGGACCTGCTACCTGCGGACGCCGACAAGGCCTGGCCGTTTTCATTCCGCTATTTTCAGGATTTCGACCGGCAACTGGTATTACCGGACGGATTTACACCGGAGCGTGTTCACGTCGAAGTACGCTCCAAGACCCGCTCGATCTCGAGCATAGAAGAGAGCTTTGCCTGGGCAATGAGCCAGGGTTGATTGGAGAACACTGATGTTCGGTAAGAAACAACGCAGACACGCGGTGGTTGAGACGCTCATAGGATCCAACAGCAAGGTCAACGGTGATCTGCATTTTCAGGGTGCTTGCCACATCGACGGCACGGTTAATGGTAGTGTCACGGCAGACCCGGATACCGAGTCCGCGCTGAGTATCAGTGATATTGGCACGATCGATGGTGGGGTTACCGTGCCTTATGTGGTGCTCAATGGTATTGTCCGTGGCGATGTATTTGCCAGCCAGCGCGTGGAACTTGGGCCGACAGCGCGGGTCATTGGCAATGTGTATTACAATCTTATCGAAATGGCGATCGGCGCTGAAATCAATGGAAAACTCGTGCATCAGCCCGAAGGGCAGGTACCATTGCTAGAACAGACCCATCGCATTGACGAGGCAGCAGCGGCTGCGAACGACTAATTACGGATCATTATGGCAACAGCAACAGAAAGCGCACCACAAGCACCAAACGGCATCGTATTCACGGACGCGGCGGCAAGCAAAGTGGGCGAACTCATCGCGGAAGAGGACAATCCGAATCTCAAGCTTCGTGTGTTTATCTCGGGCGGTGGGTGCTCGGGTTTCCAGTACGGGTTCACATTCGATGAGGATATCGAGGACGGCGACAGCCAGGTTGAGAATGCGGGCGTGACGCTTCTGGTAGACCCGATGAGTGTGCAGTACCTCATTGGTGCGGAGATCGATTACAAGGAAGATCTGCAGGGAGCGCAGTTCGTCATACGGAACCCGAATGCACAAACCACCTGCGGATGCGGACAATCGTTTACCGCCTGAGATAGCTCAGCCCGAGATCATCGCGGCCGTGGATCTCGGCTCTAACAGCTTTCACATGATCGTCGGCGAGCTGCGCCACGGCCAGCTCGCGGTTCTCGATCGCATTCGCGAAACAGTGCGACTGGCCGAAGGTTTGTCCACTAGCGGCGATATCTCCCCCGATGCCCGTAAGCGAGCGCTCGATTGTCTTTCCCGGTTCGGCGAGCGCCTGCGAGAGATCAAGGCGGGCAGTGTGCGTGCTGCCGGCACGAGCACGATTCGAAGGGCGCGTGAGGACTCGTCGTTTATGGCTGAGGCCGAAGAGGCGCTTGGCCACCCAATCGAAATCATTTCCGGGATCGAAGAAGCGCGCCTGATATACAACGGCGTCACGCACAGCTTGCCGCCGACGGATGGTTTTCGCCTGGTCATGGATATCGGTGGCGGTAGCACCGAACTGATTCTCGGTAAGGCCGCGCAGCCAAAAGCGCTCGAAAGTCTGCACATGGGTTGTGTCTCGATGACTGAGCGCTTTTTTCCGGAAGGTCAGATTACGCGCGCAGGGTTCAACAAGGCTCGCATGGCCGCCCAACTTAAACTGAGGCCCGTGAAGGCCTTCTTTCGCGACGCGACGGATGTCGAGGTGATTGGCACGTCGGGCACGATACGCGCGACAGAAGCAGTGGCTCGCGAGCTTGGTCTTTCCGATGAGGGGCTGACGCTCGACATCGTTGAGCAACTCATCGAAAAGGTACTGGAGTTTGAATCGGTTTCCGACATCTCCCTGAACGGTTTGTCGGAAAGGCGTGCCCAGGTCTGGCCGGGCGGCTTGTCGATTCTCGCGGAGCTGGTTCATGTGCTGAAGATTGAGCACCTGAAGATTTCCGACGGAGCGATGCGCGAGGGACTCTTGTATGACTTGCTAGGGCGCTTACAGCATGAGGATGCGCGTGAGCGGACTGTGCGCGCCATGGAGGCACGCTACCACGTCGATCCTGACCAGGCGCAAAGGGTAGCGGACATGGCGGCCGAGCTGCGCACGCAGTGCGTGGAGATATGGCAGCTCGAATCGGATCTGGCCGGGCTCGCGCTCGGCTGGGCAGCGCGCCTGCACGAAATCGGGCTCGATATCTCACATGACGGATTTCACCGGCATGGAGCGTATGTTGCCGAGTTTGCGGACATGCCGGGATTTCCGCGCGCCGAGCAGCGCATGATGGCATTTCTGATTGGCAGCCAGCGCAATGTCATCGATACAGCCCGGCTTAAGGCATTGCCCCGTACCTGGCGTGATGCGGCACTGCGCCTCGCGATTCTGCTGCGTCTGGCAGTACTGCTCAATCGCAGTCGCAAGGAGTCGAATCATGCTCCTGTCACGATTCAGGTTAGCAAAAACAGCATCCGGATCAGTTTCGATGCCGAGTGGCTGGCCAGAAATCCATTGACGATCGCAGATCTTGAACGCGAGCAGGGATATCTCGACAGTGTTGGCTACAAGCTGGAGCTACCTTAGTTTTCCAAACGAGAGCCTGAACGACAGTCAAATCCAGCAATAGCCGGCGGGCTTCAGGTGTCGAGCTTTACGTCTAGACCAATGTGGTGAGGTGTTCCAGGAATGTATCCTGGGCGGATATTCTCTCTTCCTTACCGGGATGCAGTCGTTCGTAGCTGCCATCCTCTTTCATTACCCACGCCTGGCAATTGTCGGACAAGAATAATTCGAGATGTTGGCGAATCTTCTCTTTCATGGCTTTCTGGCGAATTTCGAAACAGGACTCATTGCGACGGAACATGTTGCGTTCCATCCAGTCCGCGCTGGAGCAGTAAAATTCTTCATTGCCATCATTGTAGAAGTAGTACACGCGTGAGTGCTCCAGGAAACGGCCGACGATCGAACGAACATGGATGTTTTCCGAGAGGTCTTTGACGCCTGGTCGTAATGAACAGATGCCGCGAATGATCAGGTCGATCTTCACTCCCGCCTGTGAAGCTTCGTAAAGCGCGTCTATCAGCTGAGGTTCGTTGAGCGAATTTATCTTGGCGATAATGCGGGCGTCTTTTCCAGCTTTTGCGTTTTTCGTCTCGCGTTGGATCTTATCCATGAGAGCGGGGAACAGGCTGAATGGCGAGGCGAGCATGCGCGTCATACCTGAAGCCTCTGTCAGGCTGGTCAGCTGCAGGAATAGTTTGTGTACATCTTCGCCGAGGCGCTGGCTGCTCGAGAGATAGCCGTAGTCCGTGTATACGTTCGTCGTCGCGTGATGATAGTTACCGGTGCCGAGATGCACGTAGCGAATGAGCTTGTCATCCTCGCGGCGCACAACGAGCAGCATTTTCGCGTGCGTCTTGAAGCCGACCAGGCCATACACGACATGTGCGCCGGCCTCCTGCAGACGATTGGCGAGCGCAATGTTGGCGGCTTCGTCAAAGCGGGCCATGAGCTCAATAACAACGGTGACTTCCTTGCCCGATCGTGCAGCAGTTACGAGGTGATCGACTATAGGTGAATCAGCCCCCGTCCGATAAAGAGTCTGCTTGATCGCAAGTACATCGGGGTCTGTCGCGGCCATTGCGATGAAATCAATTACCGGCGCGAACGACTGATATGGATGGTGTAACAGGACATTCTTCGTGGTGAGCACCTCGAAAATATCCTCGTCCGTCATCAGTTCGTCCGGTAGTCCCTGGGTAAACGGCGGATACAGGAGGTCGGGCCGGTCAGTGATGCCGCATACTGTACTCATGCGATTGAGATTCACGGGCCCCTCGACCAGGTACATATCGCATTCCTGCAGACTGAAATGGTCGAGCAAAAAATCCTGGAGATCTTCAGGGCACTCGTGACTGATCTCGATTCTTACTGCCGCACCGTAGCGGCTGGCTTCGAGCTGCCCTTCGAGTGCGCGAACGAGGTCGCTGACTTCTTCATCGTCGATGTACAGGTCACTGTTGCGCGTTACCCGGAATTGGTAGCAACCATCGACATCGAGCCCGGGGAACAGGCGGTCAACGTGTACGCGAATGACTGACGACAGGAATACATAATTATGCTTGCCCGGTTTGCTCAGATGCTCCGGCAGTTCGATGATGCGCGGCAGTGAGCGCGGTGCCTGCACCATGCCGCGGTGCCGGCGTCGTCCAAATGCATCGCGTCCATGCAGCCGAACTATGAAATTCAGGCTCTTGTTGAGAATACGGGGAAACGGCCGTGACGGATCAAATGTCAGCGGCGTCAGGACAGGTACGACCTGCTCGTCGAAATACTCGCTGAGCCAGGATTGCTGTTCCTCGTTCCACTCATGGCTTTGCACAAATCGAACGCCGGCGTTTGTGAGCTCAGGGAACATGACGTCGTTCAGAAGCTCGTATTGTCGACGAATGAGATGCGCCACCTCCGCGTGAACCTTGTCGAATACCTCCTGGGCGGGCATTCTCTCGGGGCCCTGGGCCGGTGCGCCGATTTCGAGGCGTTGCTTCAGTCCGGCGACGCGAATTTCGAAAAACTCGTCGAGATTGGTGCAACTGATGCACAGAAATCGCAGCCGCTCCAGCAGCGGCAACTCCGGGTCGAACGCCTGCGCGAGCACCCGTTTGTGAAACTCGAGCAGGCTGAGTTCGCGATTAATGTAAAGGTTGTCCATCTGTTTGCCCACTAAGGAGAGTGTATCGTGCCGAGCACTATCTCTCGCCTTGCACCGGTCACACTTGGCAGGTTTCCGGTTTGCCCGCTCATCGTGCGCATCGCGAGCCAGGCAAACGCGGTTGCCTCCACCCAGTCAGGATGCAATCCGACCACCTCGGTCGTATCAATCATCGTACCCGGCAGCAGCCGTGCAAGCCTTAAGAGAATATCCTTATTGTGCGCTCCGCCTCCGCAGACAAACAGCTCCGCCGTATCCGGCGCGAAGCGCTTGATAGCATCCGACACGGACTTTGCTGTCAGTTCGCTCAAAGTCGCCTGGATATCGGCCGGGTCGTATGATGAAACATTGTACGATTGCAGCCACTCCATGTTGAAGTCCTCGAGACCGGTGCTTTTCGGCGGCGGCAGGCCGAAATAGCCGAAAGACATCAGTTGCTTGAGCAGATCATCAATACAGGTGCCTGACGCCGCCCAGTTGCCATTGCAATCGAATGGCTCCTTTCTGTACTTGTGCACCCAGCGGTCGAGCAGGGTATTTCCCGGCCCGGTATCGAAGCCGATGACCGGCGAACCGTCGAACTTGAGCACCGTGATGTTGGCGATACCGCCGATATTCAAAATCGCTCGGTGAGTGCCTGCGGAGCCAAACAACCACTGGTGAAACGGTGGAACAAGAGGTGCCCCCTGCCCGCCGGCAGCGATGTCAGCACTGCGAAAATCGGCGATCGTGGTGATTCCGGTACCAGCGGCAATAAGGTCCGGATTGCCTATCTGAAGTGTGTAGGGTGTCACGGCGTCGGGCTGATGTCGCACGGTCTGGCCGTGACTGCCGATCGCCCGAATTTTGCTTGCCGCAATGCCGCATTTTTCTAGTATTTCGGTCGCCGCATCCCGGAAGCACTCGCCAACCTGGCGGTCGAGCGATCCTATGTTGTCCAGAGGTTGATCCACGGGCGTCGCGACTGCCTTAAGCAGCGCGTGCCGCAAAGTGTCCGCGTAGGGCCGTTCGTGTGTTGCGACGATGTTGACGCCGGTCTCATCGAATGACGCAACCACGGCGTCGATGCCGTCCATGCTGGTGCCGGACATCAGGCCAATGTAGTGATCCGTCACTGCCGCTACCGCGCGTTGTACGCGATGGAAGCAACCTGTGTGCTCTTGAATTTCTCGAGTTCCTCGAGAATGGGCGCGGCTTCAGCCAGGAATTGTTGTCGGTACTTTTCGGCGATCGGTTCGGCGTCGGGCAGCGAGACCGTGCGTGGGTTACGGTGCACCCCATTCAGGCGGTACTCGTAATGCAGGTGGTTGGCAGTCGCGAGGCCGGTCATGCCGACATAGCCGATTGTTTGTCCCTGGCGGACTCGAGTTCCAACGCGCGCCTTGGCCGCGAAGCCCGACATGTGGGCATACAGTGTGGTGATGTTGCCGCCATGCTGGAGGATTACAACCTTGCCGTAGCCGGACTTGGTGCCGCGGAAAATTACCTTGCCGTCACCGGCCGCCTTGATCGGCGTGCCTCGTGGCGCTGCGTAATCGACGCCTCGATGGGCACGGATTGTATTCAGGATCGGATGACGGCGATTGGGATTGAAGTTTGAGCTGACGCGTGTGAAATCGACAGGTGCCCGGATAAATGCCTTGCGAACACTGTTACCCTTGGGTGTGAAGTAGTCAGTATTTTCGTCTTCGTCCTTGAAGCGTATTGCCTGGATCTGGCGACCGTTGTTATTGAACTCCGCTGCGATAATCTCACCGTCGGTCACGAACTCCCCGTCCTGCCAGATTTCTTCGTACTGCACGTAGTAGTTGTCACCACTTCGAATATCGAGAATAAAATCGACGTCCCAGGCGAATATTCCCGCCACGTTCATGACCGTCTTGTCCGACAAGCCGGCTTGCGCGGCACTTTCAAACAGGGAGCTCTCGATCACGCCATACGCGTGACGTTTACGAATTTCGACAGGTCGTTCGATAACTGTGGCGGTAAATCCTTCTTCACTTTTTTCGATCCGCAAGGCGCTCGTCAGGTTCAGTTTTGAAAAGAGACTGATAACCTGGCCGTCGTCGTGTTCGACTTCGAATACATCACCGGGCTTGATGCGACGGAAGCGCTGCTTTGCCTCGTCGAGTTGGGCAATCGTCATGAGGTGGCCGATGTTCAGGTTATTCCGGCGGAAGAGCTTCTCCATTGTGTCGCCGCGGCCAACGGTAAGCGTCAGCGAGTCGAAGAGAGGCTCCGGTTCTGGAGTCACGGTCGATTCCATGACATCACTGGTGATTGTGGTTGCGTCTTTTTCTTCTGCCGGCAACGGTGACTCATCGGCGGCCGTCATTACGGGCGTTTCAGACGGAACCGGCTTGGGATCGCTGGAGCCCAGGCCGTTGTATAGGCTTATGCCGAGTAATGGGATTCCGAGCCCCACCGCAAACCACTTGAGGGCTTTTGATTTAGCGGGCTTGGCTGCAGCAGACGGCTTGTAATCGTGAAGTAATGGGCTGGCCTGACGACTCAAGTCTGCGTCCCCTTGTTCATGGATGCCGCTACTCTACCGTTTGGTATTTTGGAGGTCAAAACTCGGCGAGGATGCTAAAGTTCGCGGCTACACATCGCGGCACGCAGCCGCCCCAATAAATGAAGGCAGATGAGCACAATCAAGGAACAAATCGCGGAGCTTAGCCGCGGCACGGACGAGGTATTGCCCGAGGACGGGCTCGAAGCAAAGCTCAAGCAGGGCAGGCCACTGATCGTTAAGGCGGGTTTCGATCCAACTGCACCCGATCTGCACATTGGCCATACCGTGCTCATCAACAAGATGCGCCAGTTTCAACAGCTGGGGCACGATGTCGTATTTCTGATTGGCGACTTCACGGGCATGATCGGTGACCCGTCCGGCAAGAACGCGACGCGTCCGCCGCTGTCGCCTGAGCAGATCAAGGCCAATGCCGAGACCTACGAGGTACAGATCTTCAAGATCCTCGATGAGGAGAAGACCCGCGTCGAATTCAATTCCAGTTGGATGGGCGATATGGATGCGGCAGGACTTATCAAGTTGGCCGCACGTCATACAGTTGCCCGCATGCTGGAGCGTGACGATTTCAACAAGCGCTACAAAGGTGGCCAGTCGATCTCGATCCACGAGTTTCTATACCCGCTGGTGCAAGGCTATGACTCGGTCGCGCTCAAGGCCGACGTCGAACTCGGCGGCACCGATCAGAAATTCAACCTGCTCGTTGGCCGGCAGTTGCAGCAGGATTACGGGCAGGAGCCGCAAATAGTCATGACAACGCCGTTACTCGAGGGTCTGGACGGCGTGCAGAAGATGTCGAAGTCGCTGGATAACTACATTGGGATCACCGAGACGCCCGGGGAGATGTTTGGCAAGATCATGTCGATATCCGACGACTTGATGTGGCGATACTTCGAGGTTTTGAGTTTTCGCTCGCTTGCCGAAATTGCCGGTCTGAGGACGGCGGTGGCCGATGGCATGAATCCCCGCGATGCAAAATTTGAACTTGGCGTGGAAATTGTTGCCAGATTCCATAACGACGCTGCGGCTGAGGCGGCGAAGCAGGAATTCATCTCGCGCTTCCAGCAGGGAGCCATGCCGGACGAAATTCCAGAGAAGTCGCTTGATAGCCAGGACGGGCTGCTTGGCCTCGCATACCTCCTCAAGGGTGCGGATCTGGTCAACAGTACCTCCGAGGCGTTTCGGATGATTAAGCAGGGTGCCGTCAAGATAGACGGCGAGCGGGTTGAGGACCGCTCGTTACAAATCAAGGCGGGCAGCACCCATATATATCAGGTGGGCAAGCGCAAGTTCGCGCGCGTCACGCTCGCCTGAGGCAGCCTGCCGTTGGCGGGCCGCTGATGTGCCGGAGGTGAATGCATTGAACAAGGCTTTGTTTTTAGCGACTGTGCTGTTGGTGTTGCTTGCAGCATTGCCGTCTGCCAGGGCGCAGTCGGCGGATGACGGCATGCGTGAGCAGTTCGAGGCCGTTATCGATGGTCTTAACAACAATACCTTTCGCGAGTTCCATGATGCCATTGACGACGATGAGTTAATGGGCAGGATATTCGGGGCTTACGTGCTGGACGGGGAGGCCAAACAGTCTTTTGCGGCCAACTTCAGAGCGAGTATTGAGGGCATATTCACAGGCTCGATGCCGCGTGCCCGTTCGCAGGCAGAGGCGGGCGGCGAGATTATCGGCAAGATTATTTCTTTTGAGGCGCAGGACGGCCAGGCGAGGGCTATCGTCCGCTACGCGGCCTCGGGCTATCGGTATTCTTACCATTCCTACGACCTGGCGCTGGGAAGCGGGGGGCGCCTGCGCATCATTGACTGGTTCGACTATTACCAGTCGGGCTGGTTCAGCGAAGTCGCAGGCAATGAACTCGTTAAAGCGATGCCCGGTCAGGCTACAGTCCGAAGTATCCTGGAAATGAGTAATCCGAGCGATGGACAGCTGTTCCAGGTTGGCGAGCTGCTCAAGGCAGTCCGCGATCAGAACCCGAGGCGGTACTTCCAGATTCACGACGGGCTCGAGGAGGCCTTGCAACGGGAACCGTATGTTGTCGTCCTGAATTTTCAGTATTGCCGGACCCTTGGTGACCCGGCCCGGCTTGGCGCCGCGGTTGCGGCACTCGTCGATACTTTCCCAGGAGAAGCGCTGCACAGCCTGAGCCTCGGTGAGTACTATGTTTCCCGACGGCTTTTCGAGCAGGCCATCGTTGAGTACGACCGATTTGAGGGTGCACTGGGCTTCAAAGACGGAGTTTCAGAGTCATTCAAGGCGACTTCGGCCATGGCTGTCGGTGACTTCGAGCGGGCCCAGGAGTTCGCGTTGAGCGCTACGCAAGTGGAGCCTGATCTGGAGCTTAGCTGGTGGACCCTGCTGCGGGCGCGAACCGCCGCCCAGAATTACGCAGGGGCGACCGAAGCGCTGACTCAGTTGGAAGATCGATTTGGCCACCTGCTAATCCCCCAGAAACTGCGGCGGGACCGGTTCCTGAAGATTCTCATCAGCCAGCAGGAATACAAGGATTGGCGCGCTTCCCGGGACCAGGAATGACCCCGAAAATCCTGCGCAATGCTTTGCTGATTTGGGAAAATTGGCGGAGGGCCCCATTATCTGACCCCGATTTTTCGACGCGTGCCTGCACGTTCAGAATATTTATCTGCGGGATTCGAGCGCGAATCGGTGCCGGGGCCCGCAAGTAAGTCCGGATTGACATCCGCATGATCTGGGTCGGCATACTGCTGGTAAATGCCATATGGGCGGTTTTCCCCGGAGAAAACCGCGTTTTCTTATGAGGCACGGACCCGTATCATCCGTCCGGGCTGCCGCTAATCCGGCCCTGTGAAAAAAACTTCGAAAAAGGTGTTGACGGGCGGGCATTGCGCCGTATAATGCGCCGCTCTCTGAGGGAACGGTGTCCCTCAGCAGACTCCCATAAGATAGATGCAGGCGCCCAAGGGCTGTTGATTAGCCCCCATTCGCCTGTATAATTGTGGGTCTGCCTCGTAAAAAGCGAGGACGTTCTTTAACAACTTGATCAGATAATTTGTGTGGGTGCTTGCGCTGGACTTTGCGAAGGCAAAATCAAGCGTAAGAACCAACCTAAATTCATATAGTAATTTAGAGTGGGGATTACACTTTAGTAAAAGCTCAAAGCTTTAAA
>Ga0224504_10001101_pt1 | contig 12120 bp, 5 predicted proteins | sample SF_Oct11_sed_USG_3_FD_170160 | JGI IMG/M metagenome (GOLD analysis project Ga0224504, IMG submission 170160) | Sediment microbial communities from San Francisco Bay, California, United States - SF_Oct11_sed_USGS_24 | ecosystem: Environmental > Aquatic > Marine > Sediment | place: USA: California... | reverse complement strand
GAACTTCCCCCTCTTAAACAAGTCCTGCCCGGGGCCAGGTGCAGATTCCCCACTCCCCACATTGAGGAGACACAGGCAGCTGAGACATAATAAATTATAAGCTTAGAAATGATCTACCTACAGGGCACAAATGCTACCTCGCAAAGCGACTTGGGTCACCCATTTCGGCTGCCCTCCAGGCACTCCAACTACCTAACCACTCGAAGTACCCTACCGGTTAGCATGCCTTCCCTACCATACTGACTTGGTTAGGCTAATTCTAACTTTATCTTCCGACCTCTATCGTTCGAGGGTGCACACCTGAGATGATAGGACTCGTCTTCTTCTTCCTCTTCTTACTCTTCCTAGTCTCTTTTGCAGTTTTCTTTTTCTTCCCGTCATCAAGTCCAGCAGCTGCTCTTGCCAGTCTTCGATCCCATGTCGTACCGCTTTGACGAGGCTGTCGCTTGTATCCCTTGAAAAACCAATCAGTGTGCTTGCACTTCTCTAGTGAATGCAAAGATTTTGCAGTCCCCCAGTCACCTCTCTTGAGGAGTATCCGCATGTGTTTATTGTATTCCACTCGCGAGAGGCCAACATAAAGTCCTTCCCACTTGTGCCTAAGTTTGTGGTGTGGGTGGTCAGAGATGGATAGGATTAATCTTCGTATTGTTCTCCCTTGTGCCTTGTACACAGTTATGCAAAATCCGGGTTCAATGCAAAAGCAATCTTTCAATGGGACTTTGGATGCACCATAAAGCGGACGCCAGCTGAAGCTGCGTCTTAAGCCAGAAGTTTCACAGCGAGAAGAAGTCTTGTAGGCAGCTGGAATGCAGGTTTTTTCCCAATCATTGTAGCTGGCGTACTTTCTGGATATTGGAATGACAATGCGGCCATCGCTTGCCAGAGATTCGTGTTGCCAACTTTTTCTCTTCTTTGCATTCTTCTTCTTCTGCGCTTCAGAGTCTCCCGGGAAGTCGGCAAAAAGCTCTACATTGATGGCACTTGGAGGCTTGTCAAGGGTTATTGTCTCACCAGGAGAATGGTTATTCAAGTGTTTGCGGTACTCTTTCTCGTCATCTTGATCATTGAAGGAAATTGAATCATATTTGATCTCGGTTCCATTGGCAAGACCGATGGAAGTGTTGATGTTGTGGTTGAGAAACCCTCGTGCTCCTTGCACGAACTGTTCATAAAAACTCTCATTGGTTGACATTGCGTGTTTGATGTATTCCTCTGACCTTGGTTTTCCCTTCCAGTCGCGATAGTTGACCTCTCTGAGCCATCGTACCAAGCATGTGTTGCGATGAGACACCCAATCTTTTGCTTTCAAGTGATTAATCTTGTGCCTCTCTTCATTACCAGTGACGAGGGTCGTCGCAAAACGAAAGTCGCCATCTCCTTCCACATCTTCTTTCTTCAAAAGTTTGCACTTGTTCTTCAGATCATCCATGTCGACCTTGCCTGATCTTCTCATCTTGTTTATGATTTCTGTGTGAACAGGATCTTTCGAACGATGTTGCTGGGTGAGCTGGAAGCAAATAGCCTTCCGAAACAACCGGATGCCCTCGTTGTGAACATTTACACAGTGCTTGCTTGGATCCCAGCGAGTGATGTTATTGTTGCTCCTCGACCCCTGCAGCTCTTCGTACTTCATAGTGGCTGCTGCCAAACTATCACCAGCAACGGGTGGCAGCTGGTCGAAATCACCACAAAGTATGACAGCAAGGCCCCCGAAATCCTTTCCACTTTCCGGGAGCAACTCCATCAGCCTTGCACTCAAATAGGCAAAGATATACGACTGCAAGGTTGATATTTCATCCAGGACTATGCAGCTGATTTTGTTGATGTCATATGTCTGCATGAATTTGCGCTTCTTCTCGTCAGACCAAGGCAAAATCATCTTCTTAAAATCGCCGCCGCCCTTTCGTCGTTCAGTTGGAATGTCAAACAGTGACATGAGAGAGGAGCCCCCAATGTTGACAGCGGCTACTCCAAGGTAAGCAGTTTTGACCTGTGCTCCGACATTCATCAGCGATGAAATTCCGTCCAAACTTTCGACCAGTTTTGACTTGCCATTTCCTGGACCACCACAGACTAGCAAAAGTGGGGCATTGTATCCTGCTGCTTGAGATCGACCTTCATGAACAGCTCTGTAGTGTTCGCGCATGACTTCGATGACCGGAGTTTTGTCCGAGGACAGGTCTTCATCCTTCAAATAGGTTTCAACCTTGGCCTCAACAGAACCAGGAACCTTCCAATGAATGCTGTCAGTGCTACCACCACTGTTTTCATCTTTTGGTTGGAGCTTAGCCAAACTGTTGGCAAGCTCTTCATCAAATTTTGTTGTCCTGACTGGCTCAAACGGACCCCGTGTAGAGTGCTCTTGATCTCTTGGCACATTATGCAGTTGATTCAACTCCGACAGCAATTCATTACTATGGGAGATCATTTTCAGGACATCCGTGTTCTGGCGCAATGTCAACTGTTCACTTGGCACGCCAATGCCACTGTAGTCAACATTGTTGTCGCCCTCGTTGCCAAACTTTCCTTTCTTGAACTTGGCATATTCAGCACTGGCCAGCTTTTTGTCTTCTGCAGACCACATGGTGCGGCAGCGGCCTCGCCATTCAGTCAAGACTTCCCTCTTCCCTTCGTTGACTCCCCAACTGTGCACCATCCTTTCCATCTGGTCCAATCTGGAGCGATCCACATCTTTATTGCTCATCTGCAGCTCTTGCACAAACTCCAAAAATGCCTCCCAATTGTACTCGTATGTGCAGCTCTGACCTTCCTCGTACAAGTCTGGTTCAGGTCGAAACATAATCAGGAAGTCGCATGCAAACTTGTCAGCCTTCATCCTCCACGCCTTTTGTTTCTCGGGATCCAATGGCCTCCTTCCAGGATGGCTGGGCGGACTGGAAAAGAACAGTGGCGTGCATTGTTTGGACCTCATGTACTGGAAGTATCGACCTGCTCCGGCACCACCAATTTGTTCGTTCAGGCCGCGTCCAAAGGGAAACTCTTTGCTTGTTGGCCTTCCCCGCAGTTCAGCCAAGTCACTCTCCTTTTCTCGCCGTTTTACATGCACTAGCGAGTAGTACTCCAACCTGTTCAATCTTTTCATAGCTTCTCCCCGATATCGATAGAACACTGGATATGGGATTGGATACAAACTCTCAGGGAAGTAAGTTTTGATGACTTTGCCTTGCCCATATTCACCGGGGACATAATTCAATTGAACAGCGATGGGCGATTCTTTGAACTGCACAGGCTCTGCGATGGTATCTTCATCGCTGGATTCATCATCATAGAAGTACTTCTCGCACTCATCAACTCCATCATTTTCAGTTTCAGCCTCTTCCTCTTCGCTTTCATCATCAGAAGAACTGTAGATGGCGTAGTCTGAAGAAAGCACGCTGCTGTGGATAACAAAAATAGTGAGAGTCTGAGTGGGTAGATAGATTGGTGTCGAGGAAGGCGGGTGGGCGACCTGGGCCCAGACCCGCAATAACTCACCTGTTTTGGATAACCATGTGTCCTCCACCATTCTGACTGCCTTGGCACATTTCGTTGCAACTGTCATCATTATCCACATCCATACTGTCGAAACTATCTACCACATCCATCTCTTCATCACCATCGTCACTGTGAACCGAGGCCGAGGAAAACGAATCTTCGTCGCCTATCCAATCGGCATCGTCAACTCCATCCAAGCGAATGCCCACGTCATTTAGGTTGTTGCACCTGCCAAAATACTGATCTAGCACAAAGTTTTTTGTCGATCTCAAATCATAATACGAAAATGTTTCTGAGCAAACTGTCGGACCCATGCCAAGCAAAGCCAATGCCGCCTGAGTGTCTGAGATCTCCATCAAGGAATTGAGTTTGTTCAGCACCCGTGTCATGATATGTTGCACCTGCCTCTTGGTAGTTTCTGAATCGTCTGCAACACTTGGGTGTTGCAATGCGTGATGTTGAGCGTGAGCCAAAAGAGGAAGGGCATCTACGACCTTCACCCCATTTTTGTTTATGTACGGCCCAATGTAAAACAAAGCCTGCTTGCTCTGCTCTTTCGAGCCAAGGAAGGCCAAGTTTGTGTTGCACCCAAGCAATGAGGTCAAAAGAGGGTTGTATTCAACCACCCATCCATTTCTATCCTCCAACTTATTTGCCACCCTGTCATACAAGCCAAGTAGCTGCTTGAGGCTGAGCGATTGGAGCTCTCTTATAATTGCATCTGCCTTGGGCACAAAGAGTTTGTAGCAATCCTCGTCACACTTTTGAACGAAACGAATAATTGGTGCATTCTCAAGCTCTTCGTCTTCGCCTGCCTTGATGACTTCCTTGAGAATGAAATTGCCTGAAGCTTTATCCTCAGTGTGTAAATGCACATTGACTCCCTTTGCCTTGGAAAACAAATACAGTTCAAGCTTGCCCCCTGGCTGGTTCGTCTTGGCATAAGCTGAAAGAAGGCTGGAGTTTTGCTGGAGCTGCTCCAAAGTCCTGCCCTGGTACCTGTCGCCAGGGTGCCTTTCCAACCAATCCATTAGCTCCTTCCTCAACTCCTTAACGGATTTATCATAGGCAGGCATAATCCCTGCTGTCACCGACCCTTTGAGCATACCATGAAACATGCTGTCTTGATCGTCGAAGAAAGTGTATACGTCAACCTCTTGGGGACTGTATTGTGTTGCCCTAGCGTCGTGTTCAGACTGAGACTTCATCGCAGTTTTGGGCTGGACTTTGCTCCACATTGCCTCTGATAGTTTTGAGATGATGTCGGCTTTTGCCTCGGCTTCGTTCAAACTGTGATCCAATGAAAGTAATCCATCTATCGAAGGCCTGTTCAGTTCCCATACAATGATGCGTTTGTCTGGAGACAAAAGGGGATGAAAGTCATCCTTTGGATCGTTCGGCATTTGGCCAGCAGCCTCTATGTCCATTTCAACTGCTTTGCCTTTCTCCTCACTCCATGAAAGCTGAATTGCCCTCGTTCCCTTAGATTCGCCAGCAGGTCTGCACATCCTGCATCCGTGATAGCCGTTTGGCGGTTTGTAGCACGTATGACTGTGCTCGTGGACGTTGCGCTCACAAACTGTGCAATAGGTGAAATTCTGAAAGTCATCTCTTGATTCCACTGGGTCAGGAGGAACTTGCATTGCCCTGGCTGCTGCATCTCTTTTTCTAAATGCTTGTGAGCTGTCGCAATTTTGTTTGAGGTCTTTGGTTACCAAATCACTGACATGGACTTCCCTCGGCAGGGTTGCGCTGTAAGTTGAATCTAAAACAGATCCAACGTGCTCGCAGAGTTCAGGCATGTCTGCCACCAACTCAAGAATGTCGGGTGACAATCCTCCCCACAAAACCACGTGAAAATGAAGAGACCCGCCCCCAGTAGTTTCGGTGACACCAAGATATGCCAATGGTGTTCCAACGATAGCCCCAAGACACTCTTCTTCCCAAGATACAAATTCCGACATCCTGGTGGTCCCAGCCTTCTGGCCAAAGGCTGGTCGTTTACCAACAAGTATTGACAACACGTCATTGACCAACTTTTTGTAAACCCAAGCCGCTCCAACTGGATTTTTAACCAATGTTTGAAGACGTGCACTGTAAGAGGCTGGGATGGAGATCCCATTCTCTCCACAGTAGTGCTTGAAACCGTGCTTCATAGCTTCATGATGCCCACCAGACACAACAGCTGGAAAGTCAGTGTTGCTTGAACTGCTCATAGCCATTCGTATTGATGTAGGATGATTGACATCATCGATGGCAAAGGTGAGAAATGCCGGGGCGCAGGAGAATCTGCGTCTCATTGCCACAATCTTCTTTCCAGTGTCAGCTCTTGCAAGTGCCCCATATGTATTTTGCTTCCCACCACCACTGAGAATTGGCTCGATCTTTTTCATCACTTCCTTGGCAATCTTCCCATGAGGGTCTTTCACAGCCACTTTCAACTTCTCTTGAAATCCCTCAGACAAGTACTCTTCAGCAAATTTCACAAACTGACTCTTGTCGTGGGCTTGCTTGGCGTGCATGCTCTTTATCGAACCGTGCCTCTGCAGTTGATCAAACAAGTAGAACAAAAGTGGCTGACACGAAGCAGCATTGGTCGTGAACTGCATCAAAAGATGCTGCACCTGATCCTCGTTTAGCGAAGGTCTGCCACTGTCGTATGCTTTTCCCAAAAAGAAGACATCAGGAAAGGCCTTCACCATTCCTTCATCCTTTCCGAACGCTCCACCCACAAACTCATTGAATGGATCTTCCTCCCTGTACGATCTCCACTCTGTGTTGGCCTTTTCCTTTGACTCATTGTATTCTTTTTTCTCATTGCTGGTGTTGATGCCCAATTCACGAGCAACGCTAACAAGATAATCGTGAGTATCATCGGTGTTCATCCCATGAGCAGTCTTCCTAGGGCTGGTCAAGTAACTGCAGTGCATGGGAAAGTCCTGACCACTCTCGTTGTCGCCATTCTGATTATTTTGAGTCAAAGCAAAAGAAGACAGTGGTTTAGTGAGTGAAAGTCTTGGTGAGAAGGGTCAGATGAAGGTGGAGCATGCAGCCAGCCAAATTCGAGTAGCAGTAGAATGGACTCCCCACCAATTGTTTTAAAGGCGCAACACCTAACAAACTCACCTCATCAACTTTGTCTGAAACTTCAGTGGCTGGTATCTTCTTTGACTGACTACCTTTGTAGGCGTGGCCTGATGATACACGGACCTCTCTGATGTCATCCCTTGCGACATCAGTCTCTTTTGCAGTGTCCTTATCCGGTATTACAATCTCCGCGTTCTTGACAAGAGCCTTGTTGCATTTGTGTATTCGCTCGGCCACAATTGGGAAATCATCCAAAGGTCTATCAACAGAATAGATCTCGCTTACCTCCCCCAATACAGATAGCCATTGATAGACCGCAAATGGTCGAGCCGATACATGTGCCGAGCCCAAGGCCTTCTTCGCCAATTGATCATACTGCCCATCAGGCCCAACAAACTGAAGGCCAATGCTGTCGTTGATGCTCTCTTCACTCAGTAAGTCTCTGATAACTCGTGGACTGTCGTGATCGAAGAGGATTGAGTGGCCTTTAATGGCAGAGTGGCTGTGCTCTCTCTGCCTGCCGGTGTTACTCTCAATTTTTGTGACACTGTTGTAATGCCGGACTTTGGAAATCATTTGGCGCTCGCGAGGAGTCAACCGCACAAGACCAACTCTTACAGGACTCCCAAAATCGACCCCTCTTGCAATGGATCGTATAGGCGCTTTGCTCTTTTTGTTTGGCTCAAAATCACAGCACTTAAGGCAGAGTTTTGCTTTAAAGTCCTTCCTGTCGTCATCATCAGTAAACTCTTGAACAAATTCGGGGTGCAAATGAAAGTATTTTGGCTTGTTTCGATCAAGCTCGCCATTATCATTCTCACAGAACATCCAATCTGGAAGGGTGCTATCTTTGGCTAGCTCGTCGGGTTTCTCTGCGGGCCATCTCGAATATGCTTTCCAAGGTTCAAAATCGTCCTTATCGCCCTTGTCGTTGATTGGCAAACGCAAAGATGGCTTGCCCATTTTTGCAAGATGCTCCGATCGTTTGTCGTCATCTAATTCTGCCCAGCAAAGTGATTTGACATCCTTGTCTTTGAAAAGTGATTTCACATCCTCGTCCATGGAGTAAGTGGATTGGCATCTGAAACCGCATGATGCACATGTCAGAAGAGGGGCGTCAACTGATTCAAAGTTCTCTTCATTGAATTTTGTTGCCCCGCTCCATGACGACCCACGGCCCTGAGCCTCCAAGAACTTCTGGCCCAGTTCTCGCTGCTTCTCAGGCTTGACGAGTTGAGAGTCCAGAATTTGATTAGTTCTCTTGATGACAAACTCGCGGCATTTTTTGATGACATCATCATTTTCACAGTTGCTCGCCTTCAAATCCTCGAGAGTATCTTTGCAGAGCTTCTCGAAGTTTTCATCAATTGCATTTGGGTATGCCTTCTTCGGAAGGTCGAACCTCCTGCCACTCTTCTGTTCAACCCCGCGAGAATATTTCTTGACATCCACATATGCCATGGGGTAACTATCGTTGTCCTCATCGCAGTATATCCAAAAGTAGCGTTTCGCCTTGTCTTTGTATTCCACATCCACAATTTCACAATCATATTTTTTGCTGTTGGACTTGCGTGTCCACCACCAGCCCGGCACCTTTAGTTGCATCCCAATCAAAGACCTGGCCCACGAATCCAGAATTGGAGCAGGCTCTCTTTTGTCCCTCAATTGTTTGTAATCGTCGCTGGAGTCCAAGCCTTTTGTCACCAACCAATCCAGTGCAGCCATCTCAGAGCTGTTTACCCCATTCTCGACTTGCCAAGCCTTGATTGACTTCCAGTCGCTTTCATTGATGTACTCATGAACCACGCGAAGCAATGACACCTTGTCTTCGATGCTCTCTCGACAAAGAGCAATCAGGTTGCATAACTTGTGCTCAGAATCTGCATCATCATTTATTGAGTCGCGGAGTTTGTCGAGCAAGCGTAAGCAGGCGGTTAGCATCTGAGGCTCCCTGTTTCTCCAGCTTCCGTTGTTTGCATAAAATAGCAGCGCCGACAGTTCAGGATCGTCTTGGAAGTCTTTGAACTTGTAATCCCAGCCAGGCTCCTCCCACAACTCGGTTGTGGCAAATGAGCCGGCTTGATTTACTGCAGTGGCCTTTCTTGCCTGTCGAGCTTCTCTTCTGCTCGAGGTGTTTCTGGCCTTGACTGCTTCCTTCTTTTCGGTAGTCATGCGTTTCCTATATTCCGCTTGTTTGTCAGCAGCGCTAAGTGCTCCCTCTTTGGGAGGCCGCCCTCGTTTTTTCCCAGCACCCCCAAGCAACGACGCATAATTTATGACCAATGTGGAATCCTTGCCAATGCCGTAGTCGGACAGTGAAAGGTTGTCCTTGTCAAGCCGCTTGCACCACGCATTTATGTACAATGAATAGTCACTTGGGTCCAATCCCAGCCTGTGTTTGATCTCCCGTTTTACTTCAAAAACCGTCTTTGAAGGGTAAAACGAAACCGTGACGAGCCCGCCTTCCGGAGGCTTCAGAAAGATGCATTGGTTCGATTGCAGCTCTTTAGCCTCATCCTTGGAATGACCTTTTAGAACCGGAGTGAGTTCTCCAGGCTGCTTGTTGGTCGTGCGTTCGGAACTGCTCTTGGATGCTGCACTTCGCTGCATTTGAAGAGAGGGCGGCATCGGGTCGAAGGGGTCAAAACTCAGTGAAGTTGATAGTAGCCCACCGAGATCTTCTGTCTCTCCTTCTTCTTCTTCATAAAAAGCACTCTTCCCAGCTTTCCTCTCTAATTCATTGTCCTCTTCCACGTGTCTGCTGCCGTCCACATCATCCACACTCCTGCTGATGCAAGTGCTGTGAGCAGTTTTTGATGTCACCTTGTCCAACTCCTCAATAGTGTCGTTGAGCCAATCATCCACATCCACGCATTGTTTTGAGTATGAATTGCTGCCTTTGTCCACTCTGGTGAATAATTTTCGTGGCACAGCCAGCATCATCACAATGGCAACCATGGGCACTACCATGAAGAATCTCCATAGAAACAAATGGCTAATGAAGGTCGAGCACTCGACTGAATTGCAGAGGCCAGAGAAGTGACTTGTGTGTGCGTAGAGCATAGTTTCAGTATCAGTGTTGGAGGATTTAGCCGCTGCTGCTTCACACATTGCCGACGTTGTGGCAGCGATTGCAAAGAGAGGCAGCAGAGGCGATCTGGCTGCTGCTCGAATAATGGCTTTGCAGCATTGTACAGACATTTTGGTCAGCAGCAGGGGTGCAGCAGCAACCCAGAATGGAGCCTGGGAAACTGAACAGCTTGCAGCTTCAACAACTGGAGCAAGATTTTGACAGATCCCATTTCTCTCCTTCGATCTATTTGAATCCTCTGGGAGATCTGAGGCTCCTTGGTTACTCGCAAAGCCGGTGGAACCGTCCGCCCGGACTTCCAAATGTTCTATCTTGACGGCAAGTATCTTACCACCCATGATCTTGACTGCAAAGCGGCCGTCGGCGGTGGTTCCTGTGATGTGTCCAATCCGGCCATTGAATTGGACATCCTTCGAGAGACCCTTGATGTGCACTTCGGCACCTTCCACAGTTGCTTGGACAGTTGATTTTCTCGCTGCCCCATGTAGTATGCAGGCACAAACATATGCAAAACATGCTGCAAGACTGCCTGGCAGGTGATAGATGCTGTGCATGGTGATTGCCACAAGACGAAGCATTGTGAGTGCATGGCGATTGGTTGTGGTAGCACTGCCAACTCTGAGCCGATACCACTGCTCGCAAGCTTCTCGCAGCCACGGATCCTTTGTTCTCCTGCTCTTCTTTCCCATAGTATCCGATTTCGATATTATGGTATGGAGTTAGCAGGAGGATGCCTGAAGAGGAAGTAGGCGAGGAGACAGCGAATGAGTCGGAGTCATGACGATGTAGAGACAGTGCCTCAGCGAGGTGTTGTAGCAGACAAGAGAGCTCTTGTTGCTTTGACTGTATGCGCTTGATAGCTGGGCAGGACACGGCGTGATATGGAGAGTACGATCGATTGTTTGCAGTCAGTAAAATTGAGTATTCTTAATTTTATGATTTATTAAAGTGATACTAGCAACACTATTTTATAATTAAAGGGTAAGAGGCAGTGTGTGCTGCCATCGGCCGCTCAAAGCTCTATCGAGCAGCACCTGCTGCTGTATGAATCCATGGAGCTGTATCAACAGCGTTGACCAGACTGGGTTGAAAGGAGTGGGCACTCTGTTGCAACTCTACTTCATCCTCGCTGCCTCAAAATGAACTGCCTGTTGGGCAGATGATTGGGGCAGTTATATATTTTTTCTTTACTTTCCGTTGACGCAAAAGAGCAGCCTACAGTACTACAGCAGAGGAGGGCTCAACATTCATGCTCTCTCTCTAGAGGCAGCAGCAACAGCCTCTTGTGTATTATAGCCTTACAGTATGAGCAGCAATCTGACAGCAGCTTTGAGCGGCAACACTTTGAGCGGCAACAGCTTTGAGCAGCAACAGGTTTGGCAGCAGCTACTCATACCTACTGGCGGGCAGCAGCATCCAAGGGGCTCTTCAATCATGACGTCTCTCTCTAGAGGCAGGCCAAGCAGCTTCGACGGCAGCTCACGCCTATCCCTGCATCGAGACACACTCAACTGGGCCTGGGAGGAGCAGGAGCTGGATGCCAGCAATGCTCTGATGAAGCTATCTCAGAAACCTCCAGTAGAAGCGAGCGAGAGTTCCATTTCGGCACGTTCCCCTGCTACTATCCAACCCCAAGCGTCCATAAAAAAACGCAAACATAGTGATGCCAAGGGCGGAACATGGAGTGGATATAAGCTGTTCAACAGTTACTTGCGACACTGTAATGAGTGTGATTTTCATGGTATTCAACCACACACTTTAGAGTCGTATGCTGCATATATCGGTCAGCACGGCCAGCCCCCACCCCGGCGGCGTACATCCAAGAAGAAAAGGCGCACATACGCAAATGGGGACATCGAAACAATGGGGAGGACAGCTCAGCCACCGAGTGCGCGTTTCGAACAATACTCCAACAACATATCTGCGCAATGGAACGAGTTAGAAGACAAGGAGCGGGAGCAATACACAACAGAAGCCAAAATAATCAACAAATGCATCGTGACGAGTCGGCACCAGCAATTGAACAGAGTTTAAATATCCTTGGCCTTGGATGAAGAGGAAGGTTGGTGTGGTGCCTATCACCGGTTGTATCAGAATATTCTCATCTAAATATGCAATGCCTATGTCAATTGTAAGACTGTAAACTAATACTTTACTACTTTTAGAAGCACAGATGAAATATTTGATAGAAGTGTTGCAACTTGCACGAGGTGTCAATAAATGCAAGCTGTTGCTGCTGCTCTCAGAGCTGTTGCTGCTGCTCAGAGCTGTTGCTGCTGCTCAAAGCTTACAAGAGGTATCGATAGTAATCTGTTACACGAGGTATCAATAATAAATGCAAGCTGTTGCAGAGCTGTTGCTGCTCTCACTGCTCAGAGCTGTTGCTGCGGCTCAGAGCTGAATCTACTCGAGAAGGTTTTGGGATTTAGTCTGTAGGCTGTTGC
>Ga0224504_10001100_pt1 | contig 12129 bp, 9 predicted proteins | sample SF_Oct11_sed_USG_3_FD_170160 | JGI IMG/M metagenome (GOLD analysis project Ga0224504, IMG submission 170160) | Sediment microbial communities from San Francisco Bay, California, United States - SF_Oct11_sed_USGS_24 | ecosystem: Environmental > Aquatic > Marine > Sediment | place: USA: California... | reverse complement strand
CGGGGTAATCAGCCAGTGAGCGAATATCCATTTTCATGCCAATGGTTGCGACCAAAACGAAGATGAAAACCGTTCCAATTTTAGAGGCGCCAGCGCCTTCATATTCACGTGCCTTGGTGAATGACAAGGTGACGCCAATGGCGGTAGCAATCACGATTAACCAGAAGAATTTGGATGTCAGGCTGAAGCGTGCCAGGTCCGGTGCATACATCTGGATGAAAGGAGCAATGTTATCTGCCAGGAAATGTGAAACGGCGGTTGCAGAAAAAGCAATACCCAGCATCACCATCAGATCAGTTGTAGTCGGGTTTCTTGCAATGCTCTTTCCAAAAGCTTCCATCTTCATTTGCAGATGATCGACCGATGAGGAGTCCGCTTTGAAAAACCGGTCAATGGCGTCCTTTTTACCAATGCCAATGAGCAGGAATGCCATCCATACCTCGGCCACTATGATGTCTACCGTGATCATGATGCCAAACAGCGTGTTCGTGGGGCTGAATACCTCGTACATGGCTGCCTGGTTTGCTCCACCGCCAATCCAGCTGCCTGCAACGGTCGCCATACCACGCCACACCGCCTCGGGGCCGGCGCCACCGACCAGCTCAGGGTTGAATGTGGACACCAATAATATCGCCAATGGCCCGCCGATGATGATACCCACGGTCCCGGCCAGAAACATGACCACTGGTTTATAACCCAGGTGTGCAATTTCTTTTAGATCGACACTTAGTGTCAGCAAGATCAGGCAGGCCGGAAGCAAATACCGGCTGGCGACAAAATAGAGTTTGGAATGCTCACCATCTACGATACTGAAGGTGTTCAGCAGTGACGGCAGGAAGTAACACAGCAACAACATCGGTACGATGCCGTAAAACTTCTTGAGACTGGGGTTGCTACTGGACGAGGTTCTGAACACAAAGGCCAGCAAGGCCATTAACAATCCAAGTACAACAGCGTCGTTGGTAATTAAAGCGTGGGATTCTTCCATCGCGCAATGCTATCAGGCGATTATCCCAAATGATACCGTATTTCGAGGTTTCTTCTTAACGGTGCGTTACGAGTAACGCACCCAAAAAAAGGGTGGGCACAAGCCCACCCTTTTCAATCAACAAACAATCGAAGAATCAGCCAAACTGGTTCATCGTGTTGGCTTTGCCGCCAGCCTTTAGCGCAGCATCACCGGCAAAGTATTCCTTGTGGTCATCACCAATATTGGAACCCGACATGATCTGGTGTTTCACACAGGCGATACCATTGCGGATCTCCTCACGTTGTACATGCAGCACGTAGCCCAGCATGCCAAGCTCACCGAAGTACTCTTTCGACAAGGTGTCGGTGGAGAGCGCTGCGGTGTGGTAAGTCGGCAGGGTGATCAGGTGATGGAAGATACCTGCCTCACGGGCAGCATCGGCCTGGAAGGTCTGGATATGGTCATCTGCGGCCCTGCCCAGTTCGCTGTCATCATAATCGATGCTCATCAGGTTATCGCGATCATAGGCAGATACGTCTTTACCTTCCTCAACCCAGGCGTCATACGTCTGTTGACGGAAGTTCAGTGTCCAGTTGAAGGATGGGCTGTTGTTGTAAACCAGCTTGGCATTGGGGATAACCTCGCGAACGCGGTCGATCATGCCGCCGATCTGGCCGATATGGGGTTTTTCTGTCTCGATCCAGATCATGTCAGCGCCATTTTGCAGTGACGTGATACTGTCGAGCACACAGCGGTCTTCACCGGTACCTTCCCGGAACTGGAACAGGCCGGACTCCAGTCGCTTGGGACGCAGCAGATGACCATCGCGGTTCAGGACAATGTCACCATTTTTCATGTCTTCCAGGTGTATTTCCTCGCAGTCGAGGAATGAGTTGTACTGATCACCCAGATCACCCGGCTCGTGGGTCACTGCGATCTGCTTGGTCAGGCCGGCACCGAGGGAGTCGGTGCGCGCAACGATGATGCCATTATCAATACCCAGTTCAAGGAAGGCATAGCGGCAGGCGTTGATCTTGGCCAGAAAATCTGCATGCGGAACCGTGACTTTACCGTCCTGGTGGCCGCATTGCTTTTCATCGGATACCTGGTTTTCGATTTGCAGACAGCAGGCACCGGCTTCGATCATCTGCTTGGCCAGCAGGTAAGTTGCCTCTGCATTGCCAAAGCCTGCATCGATGTCGGCAATGATAGGCACAACATGTGTTTCAAAATTATCGATTTGTTTTTTGATCCCGGCTTCCTTGACGGCGTCACCGGCTGCCCGGGCCGCATCCAGATCACGGAACAGGAGGTTCAACTCACGCGAGTCAGCCTGCCGCAGAAACGTGTAGAGCTCTTCAATTAATGCTGGAACCGTGGTTTTCTCATGCATGGATTGGTCGGGCAGCGGACCGAATTCAGAGCGTAGCGCGGCAACCATCCAACCGGACAGGTACAGATACTTCTTCTTGGTACTGCCAAAGTGTTTTTTGATAGAGATCATCTTCTGCTGGCCGATGAAACCATGCCAACAACCCAGTGACTGGGTATATTGAGAAGAATCGGCATCGTACTCCGCCATATCACGGCGCATGATGTCGGCCGTGTACTGGGCAATTTCCAAGCCGGTCTTGAATCGGTTCTGGGCACGCATACGGGCGGCGGATTCGGGGTTAATGGCATCCCAGGAGCTGCCTGCAGCTTTACAAACGCCTTCCAGTGAGGCGACTTCGTCGTAATATTTTGACATGGTTTGTCCTCTCTATTCCTGATCTCGATTGAAGCGCAAAGAAAAATTAGCCTATAGCTAAAAACCTGCATTGCTATATTTAAAAAACCATTCTAGCCATACTCGTTAGATTTAGATAATCTATTGACTCTATACCCCGCATTCATTATATGAATAAAGGCCCCCTAATAATATAAGAGTATTTTTGTGAATTTAAAGAACATTGATCTAAATTTACTGGTCTACCTTGATGTTTTGTTACGCGAACGAAATGTCACCCGTGCTGCTGAAAGCCTGGGAATCAGCCAGCCAGCCATGAGCAATGGTTTACGACGTTTGCGTGAGTTGTTTTCCGACCCATTACTGGTACGCACCAGCGGTGGCATGCACCCAACTGAACGAGCCGAAAAGTTGCAACCGGAGGTGCGTGAGGTGGTAGCATCCATTGAGAAAGTTGTTCAGCCAGACCACCAGTTCGATGCTGCCAGTGCCAACCGTGTTTTTCGAATTTCTGTCAGTGATTACAGTGAATCAACCCTCCTGCCTCACATGTTGCGTCGAATGCGGCTAGAAGCGCCGGATGTCTCCCTGGATATTTTGACACCGAGTGATGTGAGTTATCAGGATTTAGAGCAAGGCGGTGTTGATTTGGTGATTAACCGCTTTGATGAGTTGCCCCAGTCATTTCATCAAAGAGCCATTTGGCGAGATGGCTTCTCTTGCGTATTCAGCCACCAAAACCCGATTCGTAACAGTTTTAATCTGCAAACCTACCTTAAGGCTGGTCATGTATGGGTTAGCAAAACTGGAATGGGGATAGGAGTAGGTATTGAACCTGGTACCAACCAGAGCCTGGGGTGGGTGGATGAGGCCCTGGCCAAACTGGGCAAAGAGCGTCGTATACGGGTGTTTACCCGGCATTATGAGGCGGCCATGCGTTTGGCGAACTTACGTGATCTTATTATCACTTTACCCAGCAAGGCGGCCAACCTGTTGAAAGATGATCCCAACATAATTATTGTGCCACCCCCCTTTGCAATTCCAGAATTTGAGTTGACGATGGCCTGGAGTCCGCTGCTGCAGCACAACCCGGCACATCAATGGATGCGCCGACTCATCGCCGATGTCGCCGGAGATGTCGTTTGACCATACACCATCTTTGGAACAATTTGCCGGACTATTCACAAAACAAATAATGGAAATTATTCGGCATGTGGATAGGTCTGTTTTAAAATGTACTCTTCAAATATCACAGCGCCGCGTCACAGGCGAACGGGTAGCTTCTATACCGCAAACTAAAGGACTGAGAAATGGCTGATCGTATCCAGCAAGGCGGCTTACAGGTCGCTAAAGAAATTTTTGACCTGGTTGCCAATGAGCTAACCCCCGGCACGGGTGTAACTGTTGGACAATTTTGGGCGTCATTTGAGGGAATCCTTAATGATCTAACTCCCAGGAATCGTGAATTGCTGCAAACACGTGAGAATTTGCAGACCCGGATTGATGCCTGGCACGATCAACGCGCCGGCGAACCCATTAACCATGCTGAGTACAAGGCTTTTTTGCAGGAAATTGGCTACCTGGTGGAAGAAGGTGGCGATTTCCAAATTGAGACTGAAAATGTAGACCCTGAAATCGCACTGATGGCCGGGCCACAGTTGGTGGTGCCTGTAATGAATGCCCGCTTTGCACTAAACGCGGCAAATGCCCGCTGGGGCAGTCTCTATGACGCACTCTATGGTAGTGATGTGATCCCGGAAGACGACGGTGCCGGAAAAGCAGGTGCTTATAACCCGGTACGTGGCGCCAGGGTAATCGCCTATGCTCGCGGGGTATTGGATTACGCAGCGCCGCTGGCGTCGGGTTCCCATACCGACTCCACGGCCTACCGTATTGAAAATGGTGTATTGAAAATTTCGTTGAGTGATGGCGCCTGTGTCACGCTGGCAGACCCTGAACAGTTTGCCGGTTATACAGGTAGCGTAGAGAATCCGGCATCAATACTGATTAAAAACAATCTATTACACTTGGACATTCAAATAAACCCGGGCAGCCCCGTTGGCTCTGGCGATGCTGCCGGTATCAGTGACGTCATTGTTGAAGCCGCGCTGACCACTATCATGGACTGCGAAGATTCGGTTGCTGCGGTTGACGCAGAAGATAAGGCACTGGTTTATCACAACTGGTTGGGTTTGATGAAGGGCGATCTGGAAGAAACCCTTGAAAAGAACGGTAAAACCATTGTTCGGAAAATGAATCCCGACCGTGAATACACCACAGCTGGTGGTGGTTCGCTGGTACTACCGGGGCGCAGCTTGCTGTTCGTGCGCAATGTTGGCCACTTGATGACCAACCCTGCGATTCTCGATAAAGAGGGCAACGAGGTGCCAGAAGGCATTATGGATGCCATGATGACGACACTGGCCGCCATGCATGATATTAAAGGCGATTCAAAACTGCGTAATTCCCGAACCGGCAGCATCTATATTGTAAAACCCAAGATGCACGGCCCCGAAGAAGTGGCCTTTACCGATGAGCTGTTTGGCCGTGTTGAAGATGCACTGGGTCTCGATCGCTACACCCTGAAAGTTGGCATTATGGATGAAGAGCGCCGCACTTCAGTAAACCTCAAAGAATGTATTCGCGCCGTGAAGAACCGCGTCGTCTTTATTAATACCGGCTTTTTGGATCGTACCGGCGATGAGTTACACACCAGCATGAATGCCGGCGCATTTGCGGCCAAGGAGGCATTAAAAGTAATGCCCTGGATACTGGCTTACGAAGATCAGAATGTTGACCTTGGTTTGGCTTGCGGACTGAAAGGCAAGGCCCAGATCGGTAAGGGCATGTGGCCAACACCCGACAATATGGCCGACATGATGGAGGCCAAAATCGGTCACCCGATGGCAGGCGCAAATACAGCCTGGGTACCTTCACCAACAGCGGCAACACTGCACGCCCTGCACTATCACCAGGTTAATGTGGCAGATCGCCAAACTGAGTTGGCAAGTCGTCAACTCGCCAGTGTCGATGATATTTTAACCATCCCCCTGATGGGTGATGAAAAACCATCCGCAGATGCCATTCAGAAAGAGTTGGACAACAATGCCCAGGGTTTACTGGGTTACGTGGTGCGCTGGGTTGAGCAAGGCGTAGGTTGTTCCAAGGTGCCTGATATTAACCATGTTGGCCTGATGGAAGATCGGGCGACGCTGCGGATTTCAAGTCAACACATCGCCAACTGGCTAAAACACGGCCTTTGCACCGAAGAGCAGGTCATGGAAACCCTTAAACGTATGGCCATGATCGTTGATGGTCAGAATGCAGGTGACCCCGCTTACATTAATATGGCGCCGGACTTTGACGACAGTATTGCTTTCTCAGCAGCCTGTGACCTGGTGTTCAAAGGCAACGACCAGCCCAGCGGTTACACCGAACCATTGCTGCATGCCTACCGTCAGCAGTTTAAGGCCGGGTAACTGATATATAATAGACCTGCCAAGCCGATCATGCCGTGAACCAGAAAGGCTCTCAATGTTTACATACCTCAATCCAGACGTTAGGAAACGGCTCATCGCTCAAGGCAAGCTACTCCGTATTGACGAGACGGGAAAGCTCATCGACGCACGCCCGCTGGAACCTTCAGGTGAGCTGTCGATCAACCTGTTGGGACCGGTTCCGCTGCCCGTGTCGTTGCCGTCGGTAAACACTACCGTGGATTGGTACGCGACGGTTCGAAGCACCGAGCTCAGCCGCGTGGAGTCGCTGGCAGCAGACCTACGCGCCCGGGACGAACAGAATTTGTTTGCTCACCTTGTCTCACCATTGGCTATAAACAGTGTACTGGTGATTGGTAAGCCGGCTAAAAACTGTCTGATCAGGGTTCACAGCAATTGCCTGAGCGGTGACGTATTCGGTTCCCAACGATGTGATTGCGGACCGCAACTGGATGCCGCCATTGCGCGTATCAGTGCGGACCCTGCCGGCGGCTACCTGGTTTACATGGCTGGTCACGAGGGCCGGGGCATTGGTTTGTGGGCGAAAGCGGCCACCTATTTATTGCAGGACGCAGGGGAAGATACCTACCAGGCCAATCGTTCAATTGGCCTGCCCGAAGACTCGCGCGACTTTACCGACGCTGCGATCCTGATCAAGTACTTTGTTGGCAATGAACCGTTTCGCCTTCTGACCAACAACCCGAAGAAAGTCAAAGACCTCACCAATTTTGGCTTAAGCGGAATCACCCAGGAGAAACACGTATCCGGGGTTGGAGAATGGAACAAGCGGTATTTGCGCGCTAAGAAAGAGTGGGGACACAGCCTGGATGATGAAGATATAAGTTCCTGACAACATTGGGTGTGTAACCAAGCGGTTTCTTTTGGTTGGAACAAACGGTGCGTAACAAGTTACGCACCGTTTGTTTTAGCAGAGTATTGAGTTGTACAACCTACGTTGAGGATGTGAACTCGGGATAGGCTTCCATACCGCACTCGCCAATATCCAGTCCTTCGTACTCTTCTTCTTCGCTGACCCGGATACCCATGGTCATTTTCAATACAGACCAAACCACCAGGCTGGTTAAGAACACCCAACCGAATATGGTAGCTGCACCGATCAACTGGCCACTGAAGCTTGAGCCCGTGTTAGTCACCGGAACCAGCAGCAAACCAAACAGACCAATGACACCGTGTACCGAAATGGCACCGACCGGATCATCGATTTTCAGGCGATCCAATCCAATAATGCTGAAGACAACAATGACACCCGCAATCAGTCCAAACAGGGATGCCTGCAATGCGGTCGGTGTAGACGGCTCTGCGGTAATCGCTACCAGGCCCGCCAGGGCTCCGTTCAGTGCCATGGTTAAATCAGCCTTGCCAAACAAAGCCCGTGCAGTCAGCAACGCGCCAACCAGTCCGGCGGCAGCCGCGGCATTGGTGTTCAGAAAGACCATCGCGACCGAATGGGCGTTGGCTGCATCTGCTAGCTTGAGTACAGAACCACCATTAAAACCAAACCAGCCCATCCACAGGATGAAAGTACCCAGTGTTGCCAGCGGCAGGTTGGCGCCGGGAATGGCGATTGTACTACCGTCTTTTCCATACTTGCCCTTTCTGGCTCCCAGCAAGAGCACGCCTGCCAACGCTGCTGATGCGCCCGCCAGGTGAACAATACCGGAGCCGGCAAAATCACTGAAGCCCAGATCACCCAGGTTGAACATACCGAAGACTTCCTTGCCGCCCCAGGTCCAGGAACCTTCCATCGGGTAGATAAAACCGGTCAGGGCCATGGCAAATACCAGGAAGGCCCAGAGTTTCATGCGCTCGGCAACCGCACCCGAAACAATCGACATGGCCGTCGCTACAAACACAACCTGGAAGAAGAAGTCCGATGCGGGTGAGTAAACACTGGCACCATCAAAACCGTTCTCAGCCGAATCGGCAAGCACCGAGCCAAGATCAAACGCCTCGATCCCCTGCAGGAAAAACCCGCCGCCATACATCAACGCATAGCCTGTCGCCAGGTACATGATGCATGCTACCGCATAAAGCGCGATATTCTTGGTCAGGATTTCAACCGTATTCTTGGAGCGTACAAGGCCGGATTCCAACAGCGAGAAACCCGCCGCCATCCACATGACCAGGGCGCCACACACGAGGAAATAAAAAGTATCAATTGCATACTGTAGTTCAAAAATTTGGTTTTCCATTGTCATACTCCCCTATATGGCCTCTACGCCGGTTTCACCCGTACGAATACGCACCACTTCTTCGAGTTTGTGCACGAATACTTTGCCGTCACCGATCTTGCCGGTTTGGGCTGACTGCACAACGGCCTCAACGACTCTTTCTACGAGGTCGTCTGAAACGGCAGTCTCTACTTTGATCTTGGGCAGGAAATCGACGATATACTCCGCACCCCGGTAAAGTTCGGTATGGCCTTTCTGACGTCCATAACCCTTTACCTCTGTAACTGTGATTCCGTTGACACCAACTTCCGCCAGTGCGTCCCGAACATCATCAAGCTTGAATGGTTTGATAATTGCTGTGACTAATTGCATTTTCTGTTTTCCTTGCATGAATACGCGGTGTTTATCTATATGCAGGAATCGAGCCATTACGTATTTGGGTTAGAAAACAGTAAGATGGCTTGAAAAACATCGATAAAAGGAGGAGAAGAGGACTCAGGGGGCCCCATAAGCGCACCATGTTGGTGCGCACGTTGTTCAATGGTGCCCGCTATATTGAGGGGACAAGGTGAGAGAAGGTGAGACGGGGAACCCGTCGAGAGGGCGGCCTGGGCCGTTACCCACGCGTTTTCCTTTGGTTGGAATAAACGGTGCGTTACAAGTAACGCACCTTACGGTTTATTAAGGTCAAGTGAATGTCCTTTCATGCCAAGCGCTAATAGACTCGAACGTTTAATATACGCAGCATCTTTACCAGGAAACTGTTGACATGAAAGCAATTATTTTAAGTGCCGGACAGGGACGCAGGTTGATGCCTTTAACCGAGAGCGTACCCAAATGCTGCCTGAAGCTGGATGGCAAAGCCCTGTTGGTTCATCAAATCGAATCACTGGCTGCTAATGGCGTGGATGAGATTGTTGTCGTGACAGGCTTCAACCACCGGTTAGTTGAAGACGTGGTTAGCGGTATCAACATTAAAGGAATTTCGGTTCGTACACTGTATAACCCGTTTTATGCCGTATCTGATAACCTCGGCACGTCCTGGGTTGCCCGCGAAGAAATGGATGTTCCTTTTCTGCTGGTCAACGGCGACACGTTATTTGAAACCTCGACGCTTGGACAGCTTCTGTCCAGCGAGCGGGTCTACCCGATTACGCTGGCGGTTGACCGCAAGAGTACTTATGACGACGACGATATGAAAATCAGTGCCGACGGTGAGCAATTGAATCGGGTAGGCAAAAAACTGAATATGGATATCGTTAATGGTGAATCGATTGGGATGATGGTTTTTAATCGTGCGGGTGCCAAGGCCTTTGTTCAAAAAGTCGAAAACCTGATGTCCAACACCGATGGCCTTGCGCGCTGGTACCTATCTGCGATTGATGAACTGGCATTGACCGGAATCGTTGGTATCAACTCTATCCAGGGTTATGACTGGTGTGAGGTCGACGACCTCGCTGATTTTGCGCACGCAGAAAAAGCGGTTAAAAGGTGGTGCGGTTCAGTAACCACAACAAATTCCCGTGCCCCCAGCCGGCCTATGAACATTCGGCAGAAGGTTGCCTGAAGCCTCTGCCACCCTGACAGGAAGTGCAGCCTGCCAACCCGGGCTGCACACTTTCATGTGATTTACACTGGCAGAAAGGCGCGCCATACGTCATGCTTCGATATTAATTGGTGTACCGGGAGTCATTGTGAACAAATTCTTATTAATTCTGATGAGCGTTCTTTTGTGGTCTTCACAAAATGTTGCCGCGGATGGTGATATGAACGGCTTGAATTATTGGAATAACCTTAAAGCAGAAGCCGTTGAAACAGAATCAGGGCTTCAATACAAGGTCCTGATTATGGGCAAGGGTCGTAAGCCGGGAAAAAAAAGCAAGGTCAAAGTACATTACCGCGGTCTCTTTCTTAATGGTGTTACCTTCGACTCATCCTTCGACAAAGACGAGCCTGTTGAGCTCATGGTCAGAAAGGTTATTGATGGTTGGAAAGAAGGTATTCAATTGATGCCGTCTGGCAGTGTATTTGTTTTTATGATTCCGCCGGAACTGGCCTATGGTGAAAACGGCTCATCGACCATCCCCTCCAATAGCACCCTGATTTTTGAAATAGAGCTGTTCAGTTTTAAGAACTAGCTTGTCCCAGGTTACTTACGCCCTGGCGAATTGAATCCTGGCAAGAAAACCTAAATTGAAAAAAGGCGCCGCACAGGGGGTTGTGCGGCGCCCGGCCGTCGTCAGCATTCCAACTGGTGCTGGTCGCTGACTGCGAGGAGACCGAATGTCACGGACGGGGGTTGTCCATGCGAGTCTCGTTGGGTTCTTTTGAGCCTATTCATCTGCGCAATGTTCCGGCATAGTGAGCCGTGAAATATAGATAGTCTGTGCCTCAAATATGCCCGAGTAATCCTGATTTGGAATTATTTCCACCTTGCCGACATAACATGATGAGAAGGTGAAAATTCCCGTGCCCCATGGATATCGATTGACAGTAAGCGGGTCGAAGGCGGAACCGTAAATTCCACCATCTGTCAGTTCAAAATCAATCTCGACGGTATTACCGTTAAGATTTCCTGCACCAATAACCCACATTTGATGGCCCATGGTGTCATAGGTGTAATAGCTCACAGCGACAAGACCGTCCTTGGCAACATCTATCATGAAGCCCTCACCACTGCGTTGTGGATCCCACCAGGTGCCACTGATTCCATTGGTGATAACAAAACTGGATGTAATCGACTCCTGCAGGTACAACATCATGTCGATCATGTCCTGCGAATTCGGCGTACCGATGGTCGAGCGGGTCATAATGGTGTCGGGTATACCCCAACGGGCCTTGTGCACAAACTCACTGAACTTGCCGTCCTTTCGCAGGAAGGCAAGCATACCGCCTTCCGGCTTGCCGCCGTTCATGCCGCTATGATCCAACGCTGGATCACCATGACAAGCCATACAGTTTTGTTCATAGAATGATTCACCGGCAGTGGCATTTGCACCTGGATGGATGTTGTACCAGACAGGGTCCGCGTGATAATCAATACCGAAGAAATAAAACTTCGGATCAGAATCGCCATAGTTGACAAAAAGAGCAATGCAGTCGACCTGTTCCTGCGTAGGTAACTTGTCACCGGCATTCACACCAGTCGTGGAAAAGTCCGGATGCTGGTTTCCGAGGGTATACCCTGCTGCATGCGCTGTAGGATCAACCGCCAGGTCAACCCAGCTGCCTGAACCATCTTCATAGGCACGGCCAATACCGGCATGTCTTATCTCCGAAGCCCTGATGTGGTAATAGTCACCCATACCCGGGGCGATATCACGTGAGGTGGTATCTGTGTCACCGTAACCGGCATTCGGCCGCTCAGCTGTTCGCGAGCGACGTACATACCCGCCCCTCATTCCCAGGCGGTCCCAGCCATGACAGGATTTACAACGAAGATAGTCTTTGAGCGGTTCACCCGACGGTATCCCACTACCGCCAGCGTCCGTACTGATCCAGTTGTTATAGGCGAGCGCGCCCAACTCGACGCAAGCGCTCGCGTCATCCTTAGACCAAATGTTGGTGCTCCATACCAGGCACAAGAACATTGTTGCTACAATGAAAATCGTTAGCTTGCCATTGTTATTCATAATCTCTGCTCGCATCAGCCCCTTGTGCCAATGTACCCACCGGGGAGGTGCAGACCGTCTTCCTAACAACCTGCCTTTCGATCTTTACGCGTCCCTGTAAGTTCCATTC
>Ga0224504_10001099_pt1 | contig 12129 bp, 19 predicted proteins | sample SF_Oct11_sed_USG_3_FD_170160 | JGI IMG/M metagenome (GOLD analysis project Ga0224504, IMG submission 170160) | Sediment microbial communities from San Francisco Bay, California, United States - SF_Oct11_sed_USGS_24 | ecosystem: Environmental > Aquatic > Marine > Sediment | place: USA... | reverse complement strand
TGCCCTACTGATGCCTAGGTCATCCATCTACAAGGCTGGACCCTGGGTACTATCTAATAGTATAGGACTTATCGACCAGGACTATCAGGGTGAGATCAAGGCCATATTCAAATGTACATCAGATGAGTGGGACATAAGCGAGGGACCATACAAGCTAGGAGACAAGATAGGCCAACTGCTGATAGTACCATATGTTGATATTGAGTGGAACACAGTCAAGGAATTCACAGAAAAAACTAAACGGGGCTTAGGCTCACACGGGAGTACTGGACGATGACACAAATACCATGGGGTGAGTTAGGACTAATAACATATACTAGGACCTATTCTAGGGCTAAGGCAGATGGTACCAAGGAAGTATTCCCAGAGACAGTCGAGAGGATTGTTGATGGATGTAACACCCAACTAGGTATGGATTTAAGTGAAGAGAAGAAGCAAGACCTAAGAGACATCATGCTGAATATGAAGGGTATGGTAGCAGGTAGGTTCTTGTGGCAATTGGGCACAAACACAGTGGGTAAGCTAGGACTAGCTAGCCTACAGAATTGTGCAGTAACGGTAGTAGATCACCCTATAAGACCCTTCACATGGGCTATGGACATGCTCATGTTGGGATCAGGCGTAGGGTACAACATACAAAGGGAGCATGTCTATGAAATACCTAAGGTTGTTAAAGGGCCTAGCCATAGGGCTCTACGTATGGATTCTAATGATGCTGACTATATTGTTCCTGACAGCCGGGAGGGCTGGGTTAAGCTGCTGGGAAAAGTACTCAAGGCTTACTTCTACTCGGGAGAAGCTTTCACCTACAGCACTAGGTGTATTAGAGGCAAAGGAGCATCGATTAAGGGTTTTGGGGGAACTGCTTCAGGTCCAGAGGAATTATGCCGTGGCTTGGATTGGATATGTAACCTTCTGGATAAAAGAATCGGTAAAAAAGTCAGACCAATAGACTGCTTGGATATCATGAATATTCTAGGTTACGTAGTAGTAGCAGGTAATGTTCGCAGATCAGCCCAGCTAGCCATTGGCGACTATGATGATATTCAATATCTCAGCGCCAAGCGGTGGGACTTAGGTCCTATACCTAACTGGCGGGCCATGAGCAACAATAGCGTAGCTTGTAAGGATACTAATGATCTACCTAGTGAATTCTGGGCTGGTTATGAGGGCAAGGGAGAGCCATACGGACTCATAAACCTCAAACTTAGTCGCCAGATGGGCAGGCTAGGGGAGACAGAATACCCTGATCCTGATGTTATAGCATACAATCCTTGTATCTCTGGGGATACTAAAGTGCTTTCTGAGTATGGTTATATGAGTATAGCAGAAATGGAAGACCAAGATAGAGAGTTTTCCATATGGAATGGTTTTGAGTGGTCTGTAGTTAAACCTAGTATTACTGGACATAACCAAGAGATGGTAACTGTAAAACTGTCTAATGGTATGGAGCTAAGATGTACAAAAGGGCATAAGTGGGTAAACAAAGATGGTAATAAAATAGATGCAAAAGAGCTAACTATTGGTACTAAGCTACTAAAGCACAATTTCCCGGTCATGGATGATGAAGAGACACACGACGAAGTCTGTGCATATACACAAGGATTCTATAGTGGGGATGGAGATTCTTCTAATGGTTGTATTTGGTTATATAGTCCAAAATATATGTGCGAGAGTAAAATATCAACCAGAGGTATGACAAACGAATATAGTACTAGAAATCCCGACATCAGTAGGAAAATGGTATACCCAGACTTTAATACATTACCCAAGAATTGGGTTCCAGGAACGCAGCGAGGTCTACAGTTTAGACTTGATTGGCTAGCTGGATTATGTGATTCAGATGGTACACTAACAAAGGATGGAAATATTCAGATTAGTTCCATCGATAGAGATTTTTTGAAAGAAGTACAGCTAATGCTTACAACTTGTGGAGCCTCTTCGAAAATTTCTGTAATGCACAAAGCTGGGAAGAGGGAGTTACCAGGAGGAACTTACCATTGCCGAGAGTCATATAGACTTATGTTAGGAGCTATGACCGTTAAGAATTTAGTAGACTTGGGATTTAGTTGCCAAAGGTTGCAGGTGGACCAAGTATCTCCGAATAGAGACGCTACTCGATTCGTGACTATTGTAGGTATAGAAGAGTCTGGTATAGAAGAAGTTGTTTATTGTTTTACTGAGGAAAAAAGAAACCTAGGTTGCTTTAATGGTATTGTTACTGGGCAATGCGCAGAACAAAGCCTAAATAATTATGAAACTTGCTGTTTAGCTGAGGTATTCCTACCAAATATATTAGATAAGGCTGAGTTACTTAAGACAGTAAAGGCTCTGTACGAGGTGTGTAAGCACAGCCTGGCACTACCCTGTCACCACCCCGAAACGGAGGAGATAGTCAACTCTAACATGAGGATGGGTATTGGAGTCACAGGATACTTACAAGCCTCAGAAGAGCAGCGTATGTGGCTCTCAGGGGTATATGAGGAACTAAGGGAGTATGATGTGAGCTACTCAGCTCTCCACAACTTCCCAGAGAGCATCAAGTTAACAACAGTGAAGCCATCTGGCACCCTATCACTGCTGGCGGGAGTTACTAGTGGATGCCATCCAGGGTATAGTCAATACTTTATTAGACGTATTCGTATTGCTACCACTTCTCCTCTCGTTAGTCTATGCAGAAACAAAGGGTACAAAGTGGAGCCAGTTAAAGGCTTCGACGGCTCTGATGATCCTAACACTATGGTGGTTGAATTTCCTTGCTCTTATCCCGCAGATACTAAATTTGCTAAGGATATGACAGCAATAGAACAGATGGAAGTAGTAAAGAGATTGCAGGCCGAGTGGTCTGACAACTCAGTAAGTTGCACAGTTTATTATAGAAAGGAAGAACTAGATGAGATCAAGCGTTGGTTATCTGAAAATTACTCGACTTCAACTAAGACTATTTCGTTCCTGCTGCACTCGGAACACGGTTTTGCACAAGCGCCTTTTGAGGAAATTACTAAAGAAGAGTATGATAAAATCAAGGCGGGAGTAGAACCTATGGATTCAGTCATCATTGATGAGGCTGATCTGGAACTTGAGGAATGTATTGGAGGGGCTTGTCCCGTCAAATAGGAGACATTATGACTGTTAAACTTAACTGGGCGACCCCAGACGCAGAGAATACTATCATGTATGCTGCCAGGGTCTCCTCTAAGAATCAGAACTCTACTGACACTAGGCTCCTAGACTACTGCATCAAGCACGGACATTGGTCAATCTTTGAGATGGCCAACATGTGTGTTGAGATCCAGACCTCTAGGACAATAGCTAGACAGATACTAAGGCACAGAACCTTCACCTTCCAGGAGTTCTCAGGGAGATATCAGAGCTTTACGACCCTAGATGGCCAGTCCCCATTGATGACTGACCCTAGGATACAGGACACGGCCAACAGACAGAATAGCATTCCTACTGATGATGAGGAGTTGAGGGTGTGGTGGGACAGGGCCCAAGTGGATGTCATTCATCTATCTAAGTCACTCTATCATGAGGCACTAAGTAAGGGAATAGCTAAGGAGTTAGCTAGGAACCTACTGCCAGAGGGATTGACTGAAAGCAAGATGTATATGAACGGCACACTACGTAGCTGGATACACTACATTGACCTTAGGGAGGGTAATGGCACTCAACAGGAGCACAGGGAAGTGGCTTTGGAAGTCAAGAAGATTTTTACAAATGAATTTCCTATAATAGCAAAAGCAAAAGGATGGACTAGTGAGTGACAAGATGGCTAAGCGTCTAAACAAGTATGGCAAGATGTATGATTTACCTAAGCCGGTTATGAGAAAGATCAGAAAGATTAGCAAGACATACAACCTAAACCTAACATCAACTCTATATTTGATAGAGGCTTCTGCTAAGAAGTACTATGATCAAATGAGTAAGATGTCTGACAAAATTGAGAAGGAGCTAGAAAATGATAAATAAGGTAAAACAGTTTTTAACGGAAGTGAATGCCCTTCAAGAAGAGTATGGCCTGTTCATCATTGCCCAGGAGGAGCATGAGCTTCTTGTCTCTTTAGGTCGGGATGAGACTCCCAACAACGTAGTGTGTTACACTGGCGATGTTACTATAGGTGGAGACTACCAAGACAACATCATTTTCATAGAAGAGAACCTAAGGAGACTTAACGATGACTGAAGGTTCGGAGTTTCTTCAAGTAGGTTTCATAGCTTTAAACTCTCGTGGAGAGTGGAAGGTAGACTATATCTCCTACGCTACAGGGGAACCTACCCTACAGACGGCTTTAGGGACCCAATTAGGGTCATTAGTCTCTGGCCTTGAGAAGAACAAAGTGAAATACTTGGGAGATCATGATGACAAAGAAAAAACGAGTAAAGATTAAGTCAGCGCAGGAGCTTTACAGACTTGATAATGTCAAGTTTAAGACCTCCGCATGCGGGACGTTCTGTTCAGTTGTTGTTAATGATAAGTATATGATTAGCTATGGGCCTGGTGAGATATTCACCGTGGTCCAGAGCCCTAATAGGAACATACACGAGGGTATCATTGCTGCTTACCCCGAGATATTCGAGGAGGTTGAAGGATGACTTCACTAAATGTACTAGCTATGTCTAAGGACGTACTAAGATTTATGAGGGGTCCTAAGGATTGGATGTGTGTGGGAGTTGATATTAACGCTCTTGAGCCCCATATCATAGCCCACTTTAGTCAGTGTCCCATCTACATGGGTCTGTACGGACCTCAAGCGGTACCCAACCAGGATGCCTATATCCTACTAGGTACAACAATACCAACGTATGCTGCTAAGTTCTTGGAGCATTATGACCCTAAGTCCCCAAACAAGGAAGGGGTGGCCCACATCAAGGCAAACTATGATAAAGAGAGATTCGTCTGTAAGACAACCTTCCTATCATGTGTCTATGGTATTAAGCCACCCGCCCTACAGGCTTCACTAGCTGCTGGAGGGGTTGATATGTCGCTCCGGGAAGTGGAGAGCATCCACAGGGACTACTGGCGTACCTTTGCTGCCGTGAAGAAATTCTCACAAAAGCTACAAGGGGAGTGGCGGGCTAACGGGGGGTACATCATAACAGGAAGAGGTACCCCCAAGGCTCTGGATATGGCTGCTGCATCTCAGGATATACTATCTAGGTTCACCCAGACCACTGGGCACCAGATGATCATGCGCTGGATATGGCATATTGATAATGTTCGCAAGGAGCGAGGAGTCACCATGAGACCTATCATCAAGGACTTACATGATGCTACCTACTGGACTGCTCCTAAGGATGAGATAGACGCTGCTGGAGACGTGATACAAGAGGGCCTTAACAGGCTAAATGAGGAAATACAACTCACGGTAACCCTACGGGGGGCTACTAAAATAGGTGAAAGTCTGGAAATAGCCAAATGATAAAATATGAATATAGAAGTTCGCAAGGGAGACATGGATCTCCTGATCTTAGGACTAAGGATGAGTTCGGAGGCTGTGGAGGCTTTATCTCAGTATTCGGCTTCCCTGAGAAGGCCAGCGAGTATATCGAGACTCTAGGAGCCACAAGGGGTGTGGGACAGTTCCCACTATATGCTGATATTCTATACCTTGATTTTGATGATAACCCTGAGGGAGAGAAGAAGTCAATAGAGTGGCTAGTTAATAACGGGATACAGCATACGGTATACTACACGGGCAATAGAGGCCATCACGTACACATACCGATCACCCCTAAGACTGGCACAAACTTACCACACTTTGTAAAGATTGTGGTAAAAAAGTTGTTCCCTGGGGCAGATGACAGTATCTACAAGGCTACCGGGGTTGTCAGGCTACCTGGCACATACCACAGCAAGACACGCAAGCCGATGGTTGAAGTGTCCTCAGGTGGTGACCAGGTGCTCGATCTAGATAGTCACAGGCCAAAAGGGTATATGCCTATCAAGCAGATCACGGCTGACGAGGACCCAGCCTTCCTTGACCTTATGCTGACCCGTGATTTAAACAGGACAGTTAGTGAAGGTGGCCGGAATAACTCAGCATTTCACATAGCAGCTACAGCAGTTAAGTTGAAGATTGAGAAGGCAGTAACAGAGGAGCTACTAACCGAGTGGAATGAGACTAGGTGTATCCCCTCACTTCGGGATAATGAGATTAAGACCATTCTTAACTCAGCATACAGAGGAGTACTATGAATAACATATATCCAATGTTCTGTGGGGACTGTGACTCACAGTTTGAACTAGAGATGAAAGTCACAGAGTATAGCCTGGGGGGACATAAGTGCCCTAAGTGCTGCAGTGACAAGGTGCAGAGTGACTTTAGTGTAAAGCGTGGCGTTCTGGTTGATGACCAGACACGCTGGAATAAAGGTAACTTAAAGGATAGGTACTAGTGGAGAGTAGTATGAATAAAGTATTGAATGTATTGGCTTACATCGTTATCCTGGTAGCAATTTTGATAGGAGTTTTGATGGTAGTAATGCCAGTTGTGTCGATGATAATTGAGTATCCTAGGGTATCTTTGGGAGCCGCCAGTATCATTTTGTTTAGCTCGGCCTTAACCTGGGCATGTGGTAGACTTTGGCCCGATGAATTTCGAAACTAAGGAGATTAGTATGAATGCACTGGATGTATTGGCTTACGCCATTATTGGAGTAGTAGCTTTGGCAGGAGCAGCACTGCTTGTGATAGTGGCAATCGAGGGACATGATACATTTCTCATGGCCACTGGTACCCTAGTGTTGCTATTTGTAACAGGTTGGGCTTTTTGTAGAGTTTCAGAATAATAACACAAAAACTTTAAAGGATAGGTACTAGTGGATGAGGATAGGAAAGATACCCCTGACGGGGAGTCACATAAAGATAGCCCAGGAGATACTGAAAAGTCAGAAGGAGATACTGACGGGGACGATGTTGTCAATAGACCCCGGCTCTACGAGTCCTGGTTGGGCTCTGTGGATGAGTGGAAACTTAGTAACTTCTGGGGTTATCAAGACTAAGAGTACTCATAAGATAGCCGAGCGGTTGGCAACAATACATGAGTTTATAGAAGGGCTGCCTCAGGCTGACTTCCTGGCTATCGAGAAGATAGGTATGATACGAGGAGGAGGAAAGGCCCAGGCCCACAGATACCTGTTTTGGTCCCTAGGGGCCATTACAGCGGCCTCTAGAACTAAGAAGATAGTAGAGATTCCCCAGAACATGTGGTTCAAATTTAGAGGCCGAGAGTACACCAAAGGGGATGAGGAAGACAGTATATTAATAGGGAGGACAGCACTTGAAGTTGCCAAAAGTCAATCTTACAGCAGCAGCTGAGATGATACGCGAAATAGAGGAACTAACAGGGCCATTGGACGTAACTGATATAGCAGAGTATGGGGCTAAATACTATGACTTCTGTGAGTCATACAGGCTCTGGGCAGTAAACACTGACTACGAGGACTAGCATGTTTTTAGACCTTACAAATCAAGAGACTATCTACATAGCGTTCCATGTTGCCACATTTATGATTTTTTTAATATTCGGATTCGATTCCGGTGAGGACTCAGATGATATCTAATATCCTAGATTACTTCCCAGAGGGATATACACCTAGGAAGGTACAAAAGGACGTTCTGCTAGAAGTGGAAAAGAAGTGGGATTACTATGACGTGATCAATCTTCTGGTAGATGTTGGTGGTGGTAAGAGTCACATCTTACAGACCATAGCTAGGTGGAGAGCAGCCTTGGGAGAGACCACGGCTACCATGACCCCTAGGGTCACACTCCAGCAGCAGTATAAGAGTACCTTCCCGGAAGTAACGGTACTACAAGGCAAGAGCCGGTATAAGTGTAAGGACACGGTATTTAGGAATTGTCTTGAAAAAAAGGAGGTTACAGGGGACTACTGTGGGGGCTGTGATTACAGCTGTGACAGAGAGTCAGCAATAGAGGCCGACAACGCAGTCTTCTCCCTACACAGCTACCTCATGTTGAGAGCCAGGAAGGACAACCTCCTGCTGGACGAGGCCCACAAGGTCTACTCTATAATGGCAGATCAGAATACAATCCAGCTGTGGCAGCATAAGGTCAAGTATCCGAGTGGTATGTCGGATTATGGGGATGTGCTTATTTGGTTGGAGAAGGCCATACAGCTGGCTACCAAGGAGGCCGAGGAGCTTGACGAACAGATCAATGAGATGAGAGCTGCTGGCACTGACTATAAAGATATGATAGCCTGGGTAACCGGGTATAAGGAAATAGAGCAATTAATACGGAAATATAAGAGGGTACTGGTAGGCATCAAGGCTAGCCCCACAGACTACTTCATAGAGCATGTCAAGGAGCCATATAGAGGGAAGGTGCATAACGCCCTCAGAATACGCCCTACAACGCTCGAAGGGTCCATGGGATGGCTATGGCCCAAGCCAGGCACTAAGAAGCTTGTACTAGCCTCTGGGACGCTCTCAGAGCAGGATATCAGCAAGCTGGGTCTGTCAGGGCTCCGTATAGCCTGGATCGAGGGGGATGTCACCATCAAGGCCAAGGACAGGCCCATTAAGTTGGAGTTTGCGGGCAATATGTCCTACAAGTTCCAGGACAAGGCAATGCCTAAGATGGCAGAGAAGCTGCTTGTACTACAGGCTAGGCACCCTGAGACTAAGGGCATAGCCCATGCACCATATGCTGTAGCTTTCAAGCTAAGGAAAATACTAGGGAATAAGCCAGGTATCATCTTCCATGATCAGAAGGATAAGGAGGAGGCACTTGAGAGGTTCAGAGTGGCCCCACCTGGAACTCTGTTCATAGCCAGTGGTATGAATGAGGGAATAGACCTAGCAGGTCCTGAGTATGGATACCAGGCTATCTGTAAGACAATCTGGCCAAGCAAAGCTGACAAGCTAATAGCCCACTGGTACGATAATGATTTCGATTGGGTTAGTTGGATGACGCTGCGAGATATAATGCAGACTTGTGGTAGGGTAAATAGGTATGACGGTGATTACGCTATAACTTACTTACTTGACTCATGCTTTGGTAACCCCACCAGGAATAGGAGAGGGTTTCTTACACAGTTCAAAAGTAGGCTACCTAAATACTTTCTAGAAAGGATACAGGAATGAAGGAAGGAGCATCAAAGAATGATGTCAAGGATAATAAGGTACCTCTGGAGTACCTCAGATTAGATGGTATAGAGGAGATGTGTAGGGTATTTAAGTTCGGTGCTTCCAAGTACGGTAAGGAGAACTACCTAAAGGGTCATCATGTTGACCAGTTAACCTCTGCTGCCATGAGGCATATACTTGCATATCAGGGTGGAGAAGAGTTAGATCCAGAGACGGGGTTTAGTCATATAGCTCACGCTATGTGTTGTATGGCAATGTTACAGACACAGATTAATTTAAACACACTTAGGAGAGACTAATGGAAGTTAGAATAAATACTAATGACCCATACACCAAAGCTAAGATGCAGAACGTGCAGTTCCTAGACATTGAGACCTCGCTTATTGATGCTAAGGTATTCCGCCCAGGCCAGCAGTTCATACCCGCTAGTCAGACCACAACATATACCAAGCTACTCACAGTTGCTGGGGGCACTATGTATGATCTATACACTAAGGGGGATAAGGGCATTTGGAGCTTCAGCAACCACCATGACACCCAACGGTTCGCTCAGGACCCCCTGGATGACACCTTCGTACTAGAGCGTCTCTGGGACATCCTAGACAAGGCTGACGTAGTTGTTGCACACAATGCCTCCTTTGACAGGGGCTGGATACTAGGACGCTTCGTACAGCTTGGCTGGAAGATGCCTAGCAAGTTCTCAGTAGTATGTTCCTACCGAGGGCTAACTAACTATAACTTCACTAGTAAGAAGCTAGACAGACTTAGCCGTCAATTGCTGGGTACTAGTAAGATTGATACTACTGTGGATTTATGGATGAGATGCTCACTCGGGGACGAGGAAGCCTTTGAAGAGATGTTAGCATACAACATAGGTGATATCTATGATACGCTCTTTAAGGTATATATGAGGACCTGTCACTACTACCCTGACTATGCTGTTGACCTAGTTAATTATGCACTAGAGGTACCTCAGTGTAAGGTCACAGGAGATCTATTAGAGGATAATGGGGTCTGGCAAAGCCGTAAGAATGGTCTACATTACAATACATATATTAACCCAGTCCTAGGTATAGTCTACAAGGACAGATACAACACCCGAAGTAAGAAATCAGGCTTGGGCCTAGTAACACACCACAGATAGGAGTTATGATGAATCTATACATAGTATTAGCATTAATGTTAGTAAGCGCCTCTGTAGGGGTAGCCACAGTATTAGCCTACTACTGGTCATTTATTAAACTACACAGGGCAGTCAAGAATGGAGACAGAATAGTACTTCTGGCCTCTCCTACCAACCCTAGACTACTACTAGCAGCCTCAGCCCTCATAGATGGAGAGGTTGACCTAGCAAAGTCTAAACAAGAGCAGGCCCCACCTACTAAGCTCAGTGTTGTGAAGGAGACAGAATGACAGACTCCAACATAACATCCTTCTCATACAGGAGGAAGTCTCTTGGTGAGCTACAGAGGATAGTAGAGAGACAGCATAAAGACATAGAGAGACTCCAGAAATACAATGACTGGCAGGATGTGATCATAGATACGCTACAAGAGCAGATAAGGGACTTCATGAGAGAACAGAAGTTCATGACTAACAACCTGCTGACCGGTATCAAAGATCTCAGTGTGCTAGTCTCTTCCCTTACCTCCCAAGAAAAAAAGTAAAAAAAAAGACACCCTACTAATTAAAGTAGGATGCCTCCTTTGTTGATATATGAGCCGTTGCCTTATTGGTGGCGGCTCTTTTTTTTATATACTCAGTACCATTACTCGATAACCGGACCCTGTAGGGGCCGTAGTAGCGACTAAATCCACGGTGCTTGAGTTCGTGATAGTCACTTCCACTCCAGAATCTCCCCACCCAGTCATAGCATTCAATATAGCCCCAGTGTTCTGGTCTACTATCTGTACAATGACATCAGTGCTAGAGAGTCCATGGGTTACTGATAATGACGTACCAGTGGTCCAAGTTTCCTTGTGTACTGGTAGAAATTTAGGTTTGATTCTTGACATTTATTCCCTCAATGGTCTAAGATTATACTCTGTAGGATACCTGTAGTACGTCACCAGCTTCTAGTGCTGCTGCACCTGCTGTTGCTAGCTCACCTAGGAAGGTGATCCTGTTAGTACTGATACTCCAGTCAACGCCTTCTATCTGAGAAGGAGCACCTGATACTTCAAAGAGTACGCTGTTGCCTAGTGGAGTTGATGCTAGATCGACATACTGGTTAGTAATATCGCCAGCTGATAGAGTAATAACTTCACGAGACTCAACCGGTGCTGTAATCCCATCAACCTTACCTTCAACCTTCTCTATAGCTTCCTGTAGAGTATCCCCAACAGTAACAGTTCCTGATCCAGCAGTGTAACCTGTTGCGATTACTAGACTCTCGGCATCAACATTACTTGATAGCTGAAGCTCATCAACCTGACCGTCTGCAATCTTAACACCTGATGCTGACTGACTTAGAGTAGCTCCATCAAGAGTAAGGCTTACAACGTCAGCAGTTACGTCAACAGCGTTAGATCCACTGATTGGGTCTTGCTTAGCTGATGTATTTGCGTCCAACTTCTGAATAGCAACATGTAGAGAGTCAGCAGCTGCAACAGTACCAGCACCTGGGGTGTATGGAGTAGCAAGAACAAAGCTCTCAGAGTCAACATTGGAGGATAGTTGTAGTTCATCGATCTGTCCGTCAGCTACCTTAACGCCAGAACCTGACTGAGTAAGAGTAGATCCATCAAGAGTAAGACTTACTACGTTAGCAGAGATGTCGATAGCATTGCTACCAGACAAGTCAGCTAGACTATTGAAGAATACAAAGTTGACAGCGTCTGATCCTAGTGTAGATACTGTACCTTGTTGTACGTATCCCTTACCAGCGTTATCAGTACCTTCTTGAATAAAGGTGTAAGCACCATTTACTTCATTTACAGGAGTTACTGAATCCATGTCAGTAGCACGACTCCAAGCTCCAGCAGCAACTACGTAGATACCGTTGTCAGCGGGTGCTG
>Ga0224504_10001098_pt1 | contig 12129 bp, 10 predicted proteins | sample SF_Oct11_sed_USG_3_FD_170160 | JGI IMG/M metagenome (GOLD analysis project Ga0224504, IMG submission 170160) | Sediment microbial communities from San Francisco Bay, California, United States - SF_Oct11_sed_USGS_24 | ecosystem: Environmental > Aquatic > Marine > Sediment | place: USA... | reverse complement strand
TACCGCCCCGTCCCCGCCCATAGACTCTTGGCCTGTTTCGAGGACTGGGCCGGAGGCTCTAACATGAAGAAATTCATAGAATTAGCCGAACGTGGATTGGTGGTTTTGGCGATCTTCGGCGTCATCACGATGATCGTCACTCACAAGCCCGTGAACTATCCGGTCTCCCCGCCGGAGGCAACCCAGCCCACGGCCGCCGAAATCGTGCCGCAACGGCCAGCAACGCACCACCTTTCGAGCCGATAGGTAGCGAAGGCCCTCCCTGTACTGACTGACCCTTCCGCCACGCTCCATCGCGGCGGCCGGTGCCGGGCCGCTTTTCCGGAATTATCTTCGCGCCTCTCTGCAACCGGTCGCCCATGCCGTCCGGTCCACTGCGCTAGACTCTGCGGCTGCAACCTCCACGCGGATTCGTCGATGCGCCAACGCCGCTCTGTCGTCAACCTGGCCCTGTTGTTCGAGGGCGGCCTGATCGTAATTGCCGTGGCGGTCGGATGGCTACTCGGCACGCCGGCATTCGCCAATTTGAGTCTGCAAATGGATGCCTTCGCCCAAGGTGTGGCCGCGACGCTTCCAATTTTGCTGTTGCTGACACCGCTGGCGAACCGCAGTCGCCCGCTAAAAAATCTACGCGATTTCGTGAGCCGCCAGGTTCTGCCGTTGTTCAAAAACGCCAGCCTGGTACAACTGGCCGTGATATCCGTCCTGGCCGGGCTTGGCGAGGAAGCGCTGTTTCGCGGCGTGCTGCAAAGCTGGCTGGTAAAGCAGGTCGGTATCTATCCCGGTTTGATACTCGCCAGCATCGCGTTCGGGCTGGCGCATTATGTCAACCGCACCTATGCCGTGGTGGCAACCCTGATCGGACTGTATCTCGGCTGGCTCTATCTGGTGAGCGGCAACCTGTTGGTGCCGGTCATCGCCCATGCGCTGTACGACTTCGTCGCATTGATCGTGCTGCTGCGAGAGGGCAAACGCGAGCTCAGTCGGTCTCGTATTCACTCCGAATGAATACGTTGATCCAGTCGTACACGAGCGCCGCAACCACCACGCCAGTGAGCGCCAAAATGCGCCCGGCAATCGTGACACCCGGATCGCCGGGCAGCGCCACGCCACACAGCGCGAACCCAACCAGAAACAGGTTTCGCAATACCAGCCAGCCACCGATCGGTACCTCTTCGCCCGCACCGCAACCACAGTCCTCGCCACCGGCTCCCATCCCCCACGCCACGCCGACCGCCGCGCAATACAGCGCCAGCATGGCCGCAGCGGCAAGCAGCGCCTGCGGACATGCGGCGACAAACACCAGCGCGATGGCAAGCGTCATCTCCATCAGCGGCAGCAACTTCGCCAACGTGGGGATCAGGACGCGGGGAACAAACGGATAAGCCGCAAGGTGGTTGCGGAATTCAGCTGCGTGCACGATTTTTGCGAGCGCGGAAACTGCAAAAAGCAATGCCAGTGACCAGGCGACCCACAGGTGCATGACCGCGCCTGTCATGCTGCCGCTCCATCGCGACACTGCCACTTTTTGCCCAAGCCTGGACATGAGCGACGGACGCTGCAGTAAGCCAATGCAGCAATTCGTGGCGCGCGGCACTTGTAACATAACGTTGGCGCAGCGCCATCAAGCGAGGACCGCACACATTGCGCGATCGGCTGCGCAACCCCTTCGCCGCATGCGCAAGGATTCGCGGCTTCGGCGCGGCTACGGGATACGCGTTCGTCATACATCATACGGCCCCCGGATTGTCTGGCTATTTGACAGAATTCCGGTTTTTGTGAGACTGATCACAACAGAAGGGACCTGCGATAACTAGTCTAGCCACGAGCAAAGTCTTCCGACTACGGGGCTGGATCCATGGTTCGAAACATACTTGCAGTTCTTCTGGCCGTCGCCGCGGTAATAATGTTCGGCTACCTGGTTTTCCAGTCGCGGCCGATCGGCGCCGACGAACAGCACACACACAATGTGCTGGCCACGCAGATCAGGTCAAGCATCGATGACTATCGCGCGCTGGTCGAACAATACAGCAGCGCACGTCATTCCGGCCGCCTGATCGGACCCAGCTCCGGAATCGTACTGGAACGACTGAACCAGTCCCAGCGTTCGGCCAGCGCCCAACAGGCCAGCGTAAGCAGTCTCAAGGGCGGCCGCGGCCTCGACAAATATGTAGCGGGCTACATTGCCAGCGCCGACAGCCTGCAGCAGGCCAGTGTCGAATTCGTCGAACATCAGAATATCCTGGCCAACGCGATGGACTCTTTGCGCGCCGATTCGGCGCGGGCGGTGCAACAGCTTCGCAACGAAGGCTCGGTTACCGCTTCGCAGCACGCGTTCATCCTCGTCACCGGCACTCTCGACTACGGCCGCAGCAACAGCCAGATCAGTCCCGAGAGCCTGCAAAGCAATCTGGACAAGCTGAGCGCGGTGGACCAGCCACAGTTACAAAACCTGCTGCGTGCAGTCGAGGTGGTGTTGACCGAGCGGCCTGTAGTGGATGCCGCGTGGAACCAGATCGTCAATTCCGAATTTGTCGACCAGGCAGAGGCGTTGTGGCTGAAAGAAAAGGCCCGTTATAACGCCCGGGTATCGCAAGTAGATCGCAACCGCGTCATGCTGTCCGTGTACGCGGCGTTGATGCTGGCGGCTCTCGCGTTCCTGACCTTCCGATTACTGCACAGCTACCGGATTCTCAATTCGGCCAACGCCGAACTCGAGGCACTCAACGAGAACCTCGAAGACCATGTCGAGGCGCGTACCTCGGAACTCTCCAGCGCATTGTCCGAACTGAAAGAATCGCAGGTCCAGCTCGTCCAGGCGGCAAAAATGTCATCGCTCGGGCAACTGGTCGCCGGTATCAGCCACGAGATCAACACCCCGCTGTTGTACCTGCGCAGTAACGCGGACCTTATCCAGGAACGCCTCGATCAGCTATCGGAATTCCTCGGCGGGCTGCGAGTGACGCTGGACAAGGCGAAAGGGCCCAATCGCGACCAGCAGGCATTTATCGGCGGCCTGAAAACCATCGACAAACAGTTGCAGGATGACGGCCTCGGCGATGATGTCGAGGACTGCCGCGCTCTGATCAATGACAGCATCGAAGGGTTGGAGCAGCTCAGCGAAATGGCACTTAGCCTGAAGGACTTCAGCCGTCTCGACCGTGCCCCGGTGGCCAAATATCACGTCAACGACGGACTCGACCGCACGTTATTGATCGCCAAGAACGCGCTGAAACACAAGGTTCGAATAATCAAGCAATACGGCGAAGTCGACGAAATCACCTGCTCGCCCTCGCAGATCAACCAGGTCTTCCTGAATCTGATCACGAACGCAGCACAGGCTCTAGAGGACCAGGGCGATATCGCGATCAGCACGACCCAGGACGAACACTCGGTCAGGGTCACGATCTCGGACAACGGCTGCGGCATTCCCGAGGAGATCGTCGAGAAAATTCGTGACCCGTTTTTCACCACAAAACAGGTTGGCGAAGGCACCGGTCTCGGACTGGCGATCGTCGAGAAAATCATCGCCTCGCACGGCGGTCAGTTGCAGATCGAGTCCGAAGTCGGCAAGGGTTCGGCGTTTACCGTCGTATTGCCGCGACGGGCGCAACTGCAGTCGGCAACCGAGCAAGACGATGTGCAGGAACAACCCGTCGCGATCGCCGTCTAGGAGAGGCAATAGCCAATGTCAGGCACCGCACAACAGAAAAAACCCAGAGTCGTGTTTGTCGACGATGAGCAGCGAGTTCTCAACTCGATGCGGGTACGGTTTCGGCGCGAGTACGACCTACACCTGACTACGCTCGGTTCGGAGGCGTTGGCAATGCTAGAGGAGCATGAAATCGACGTCATCGTCGCGGACCAGCGGATGCCCGAAATGCAGGGCACCGAAGTGCTGTCGAAAGCCCGGGACGCGTCGCCTCGCACCGTCAGGATTCTGCTGACCGGATACGCCGATCTCGATGCGATCGAGTCGTCGATCAACGACGCGGAAGTATTTCGCTTCCTGACAAAGCCATGTGCCCCCGAGGAACTTCGCGAAACTATTCAGCAGGCGATCGACATCTCGCGCGACCAGGAGATGATTGCGGCGCTCGAGGCCGAACCGGCCCAGGCAGAGCCCCCTCCGGAGCCGGTCGAAGCAGCACGCCCCGAACCGGCAATCTCTCTCAGCGTGATCGAGGAAGAAACGGCGACCGACGTAAACGCGCTGGTCGCGGCAGAAAACGCGTCAACCGGGGCGGCCATGCAACAGACCGCCGAAGCGGTCGATCTTGCAGCCAGCGACACTGCCGGCAATGAGGAAATCGTCCTCGAGACATCGTGCGAGGCGGCAATGGAATCAGGAGCCGAAGAAGTCGAACCTGCCGCGGTGCAGATCAACAACGAAGGCAGTGACGCCGGGCAAGACGAATTTCATCCGCCGCCATTTCAGATGGAGTTCGGCACAAGCGACGACGACCCGGACGCTATTACTATCGTCTTGGAAGGCGATTCCGCATCGGTCATCGCCGAAGAGATCGAGGAAACTGCACAGGTACCCGCCGCGATTGCGGCCGGCATCGAGGACAAAATCGGTGTACTGGTCTTCTCCGAGGACAAGGCAACGCTGGAAAATATCCGTGAGATGCTCGGCGACCGCTATATGGTTGTCGGCGCTGGCAACATCGTATCGGTTACCAAGCTACTCAAGGCTACCCGTCCCGGCGTACTGGTGACGGATATTTCGGAAGATCTCGAAGTCATCGAAACCATGGTCAATGCACTGAAGTCGCATTTGCCGGAACTGGTTACGATCGTAATTGGCGAGCATCGCGACACGATCGGCCTGGTCAACCTGATCAACTACGGACAGATTTACCGCTTTCTGCAAAAGCCGCTGGCTGCCGGCACGTTCACGATGACGGTCAAAGCCGCGACGCAAAAACATCTGCAGCTGAAGAAATACCCGGAGCTCGCTCGACGCTATGCCGTCAGGCAGAAAGAAGGCGACGAACATGTCCGCGGAGCATTTCGCAGTTTCCTGGACCGGCTTCGTAATATGAGCCGTCTCTGGGCTACCCACTCCTGATCGTCGAGCGAGGAATACCTATGGAGGCAAACAGCAACAACCCCATCGACATGTTGATCATCGTGGCGGTCGTACTGCTGGCCGGTGTCGCGGGAACATGGTTCTTCGTGGGTGGGGAAGACAAGGAACTGGTATCCGCGCCATCGCTCGATCCCGCACCGGGCGTGGCTCAACAGGCCGCGGAAATCGCCGAAGCGCAGGACAACCAGGCGCTGCTCGCACTTGCCCACCTGGCCATGGCAGCCGGTCAGCTGTTGCAGCCGGAAGGTAGTAGCGCACTGGACTATTTCGAACGCGTCCTTGCCAACGAACCTGGCAATGCGGCCGCGCTGGACGGAATTGAACGGGTACTCGATGCCGTCGCACTTTCATCAGAGACGGCGCTGGTAGCGGGCAATGTTTCCGCCGCACTCGGCGCCTACGAGTCATTGCAACGGGCCGCACCGACCAGCACCCAGACGTTCACCGTTCAGCAGCTGCTGATCGCCAGGCAGACCGAACTCACCGAGAGAGCGGGACGGCTGATCGAAAACGAACGCTTTGACGACGCCGCGGCAATGCTCGATCAGGCGGCGGAATTCAGCACCACCGAGCCCGAACTACTAAGCGCTACGCGCACCAGTCTGGAAGAGGCACGCGAGGCTGCCAAAACCGTTGAGGAAGCGCCCGTCCTCGCCGCGGTTGCCAAGCCGGCCAAGGCCGCGCCGAAAAACACCGCGCCGGCGAAGGCCGCGCCCAAACCTGTGGCCAAACCGGCGCCGCCCGAGAGTGACCCGACCGACGAACTATTCGCCAGTGCGCTCGCCCGCCTCGCCAGCGGCAAGCTGGTCGAGCCGCGATCGGACAGCGCCTATTTCTACTACGAGGAAATCGCGAGCCTGGCGCCCGACCACGCCGACCTGGTCACGTTCCGCAACGATCTGGCCGACGCTATGCTCGAAAAAGCCAGCGCCACCTTTAGCGCCGGCAATATCGCCGATACCGAGAAATGGCTTGCCTATGTCTCTGGTATCGATCCGGACAACCCGACGTTGGCGTCTGCCCAGACCCAGCTGGTGCGGCGCCAGATAGACACGGAGAGCAAACGCGTCATTCCGATGGAAGAACTGGAAATCGTCAAATTCGTTGAACCGCGATACCCGAAGCGCGCGGCGCGCGAACAGGTTTCAGGATGGGCCGACGTGCAGTTCACCGTCTCCGAGGACGGTAAGCCAAAGGAAATCGAGGTGATCGAGGTCAGCGAGAAAGGCTACTTCGAGTCCGCAACCCGCCAGGCCGTCTCAAAGTGGCGGTTCAAGCCCCGTGAGTACCAGGGCCAGGTCATCCAGCAACGCGTTGGAGTCAGAGTCAGCTTCAGCTTCGACAGCTAACGAAATCTGCAGCATGGCCGGCGGCACGTGCCGGCCATGCGCAAATCTCTTTCGATCTAGTAGGTCATCTTGCCCGGCAGGTTTTTCGCCTGCTCGACCCAGTCTGCAACCGAGGCCGGCGGCGGCACTTTGCGAACCAGGTTTTTCTCGGCGTTGACCTCCTCCATTTTGGCGGCGAGGTTATCGGCGTTGCGCTGAGCCAGTTCCTTAACCGTATCGACTCCCGCGGCTTCGAGCAGCTCTGCGTATTGCGACGACACCCCGCTGATCCGGAACAGGTCCGCCTGATTGGCGAATTTCAAAATGCGTGCATCTCCGATTCCGGTCGTTTCGGCGAGGGCCTTGCGCCCTTTCGGATCGCAAGCCGCATCGAGCAGCTGCTCGACGGTCGAAATATCCGCTTTTGCCAGTTTTTCCGCCGTGTCCGGTCCGATACCTTCGATTTCCTCAATGTTCTTTGCCATAACCAACATCTCCCTGATTAACCATTGCCATACTCTGTCGGCGCGACAAGTCTACTGCCAGACGACCGCCGGCCCAAGTGCTCGGCGGCAAAAAAACGTGGCGGCGCCCAGTACCGCGAATTCCGGCAACAGACGCGACTGACCCGACGCGGTCAGGCCGCAGCCAGAAGGCGATGACCGGGCTCGCCGCCGAGACTTGCAACAACGCGTTTGGCTGGGCAAAAAAATCCCGGCAGCCTGTCAGGCTGCCGGGCAAAGGAGGACTGAGGTGCAGTCCCAGGGGGATTCAGATGCCTGCGTCGGCGTGCGGACGATCGCTCTCCGACACACGCCCACGGCGACGTTCACGGGCAGAGTCGAACTGTTGCTTTTGCGCCTCGCTCAAACCGGCCTCGGTGTAGATGCGATAGCGCATGCGTCCCATTTGCAATACACGCTCGCGGGCCATTTCGGCCGACAGCGCAGCGGCCTCTTCGACCGCCGCAAAGTAATCCGGATCTTCTGGCGAGATAGTGCGCAGATCGCGCAAATTATCTTTGGTTGCGTGTCGATGCTGGCTCAGGCTCGCGCGTTCCTCGCTGACTATGGTCTGTATCGCATCACGCTGAGCGTCGCTGAGTTCCAGTCGCTCGAGTCCCGCCATTCGGTGCGAGCCCGGGTGCGACCCGCCCGCGCCGAAACCCGGATGGCCCAGCACTACGCCTGCCGGCAAAGCCAGGCTCGATGCAATAACCAGGGCACTCGCCGCATAAAGAAATTTCGATCGCATATCCTGCTCCTTTCGCTGCAAACCCACGGCTCACAGTGTAGGCGGCCGCATGTCAAGCTCTGCCAAGCGCCGGTCAAGCAATGTGAAGAATGGTCAAGTTGCCGTGGACGGCATTCGAAAACACAATAGACTTCGTCCTGGATGAACGCGGCAGTATTAAAAATGGCGGATGCGCCCCTCCACAGATTGCTTCTTGTCGACGATGACGAAGAACTGTGCGCGATGCTAGACGAATATCTCGGCCCGGAAGGCTATTTCGTCAGCATGGTTCACGATGGAGCCAGTGCTCTGGACACCCTTGCATCCACCTCTTTCGATATCGTTATCCTCGACGTGATGCTGCCGAAGCTCAACGGTACTGACGTCTTGCGCGAGCTGCGCAAAAGGTCTCGAGTCCCGGTGCTGATGCTCACCGCCCGGGGCGACGATGTGGACCGAATCGTCGGTCTCGAACTCGGAGCCGACGACTATTTGCCCAAGCCATTCAACCCGCGCGAACTGAGCGCGCGGCTCCGCGCCATTCTCCGGCGCACGGCCGACAACGAGAACGGCGGCGAAGACCCGTTCACCATCGGCGACATTCGCATCGATTCGGCTTCACGCGATGTCCGCGTCGGTGAACGCAGCGTCGCATTGACCGGAGCCGAGTTTCGTCTTCTGGACCTGCTCGCGCGCGCCGGCGGCGACGTCGTCGACAAGGATCAGCTCTACGAGCAGGGCCTCGGCCGCCGCTACAGTCCATTCGACCGCAGTCTCGACACTCACGTCTCGAATTTGCGCCGCAAACTCGGCCCCGCGGCCGATGGCGAGAGCAGGATCGCGAGCGCCCGCGGTGTCGGCTACCAGTTACGCCTACCGCGCAAGAGATAGGCGGAGTGAATTCGCTTTTCGCCAGGATCTTCCTGTCCTTCTGGACAGCGATGACGCTGATCACGCTGATCGCCATCGTAACCAGCGCGGCAATCGTCGAACGCCGCATCGACGATGCCCGCGACATCGACCCAACCCAGCTGCTCACCCAGGCCGCGGCCCGGCTGCGCGAGGGCGGTCGCGACGACCTCGAAAAATGGCTACGCAAGAACTCGCGCGCGCTGCCCGGCGTTGACATCTTCATCATCGACCCGCAGGGGTTCGATCTGCTCAAGCGCGAAGTTCCTGCCCGCGCACTGCAACGCATTCGCCGATTTTCACCCAGCCCGCGCTATCCGCCAAAAGGCGTGCGCATGGCGCGTCCCGCAGCGCAACTGGTGGGCCCCGACAATGAAATCTATACGGTATTGACGCTGGCACGGCGCCCGCAGCCGTTCGGCATTCTGCAGCTACCCGGTGTGCCCTTGACGGTTTTTCTGGTTGCCTTGCTGGTTAGCGGCTTTGCCTGCTGGTTGCTCGCGCGATACCTGAGCCGACCGTTGCGCCAGTTGCAGACCGCGACCCAGGAAGTGGCGCACGGCCAGCTAGCCGTTCGCCCGGGTCGCGAGATCGGTCATCGACGCGACGAAATCGGCAAACTCGCGCGCGATTTCGACCGTATGGCAACCGCGCTGCAGGAAAGCGCTGCCACGCAGAAGCGAATGCTTCGCGACATCTCGCACGAGTTGCGCTCACCGCTGGCGCGCATGCAGGTGGCGCTGGAACTGGCGCGGCGCAAAACTCCGGACGCCACGGGCGAACTGGACCGGATCGCGCGCGAGGCCGACCGACTCAACTCACTGATCGGACAAATACTGGGACTCGTGCGGCTCGAAAGCGGCAGCAGACCGCCGAACATGCAGGAAATCGACCTGTGCGAGCTCGTTAACCAGGTCGTCGCGGATACCCGCCTCGAGGCTGACGCGCGCGGAGTGGAAATCGGAACCGTTCGGCCGGCCGGCATCGCGGTAATGGCCGACCCCGCGCTGCTCGCCAGCGCGCTGGAAAACGTGCTGCGCAATGCCGTTGTCTACACCGCGCCGCAAACCCGGGTCGAAGTCGGGGTGACCGGAAACGGCACCGCAGAGGTAGAAATCGCGGATCGCGGGCACGGCGTGCCGGAGTCCGAACTCGAGCAAATATTCGAGCCCTTTCATCGGGTTGCCGATGCCCGCGAGCGTCATAGCGGAGGCGAGGGAGTCGGGCTTGCCATCGCCGCGCGGGTCGCCCGAATCCACGGCGGACGGATCGAAGCGACAAACCGCGACAACGGCGGCCTTCGCATTCGCCTGATCCTGCCGCGCAAAGCCTGAGCTTTTCCGGGCGCCGCCGGGTAATCTTTGCATCTCTCCTCATCCGGCACCTTCTGCAATGGGCAACGCAAATAACAAGAGACGCCAGACCCGCGTGCCTGCATCACGGGTAGCGAGATTGCTGCGCCTCGGCATGCTGGCCGGTGAAGTCACTGTTGGCGGAATTGCCGAGGGCGTCAAACGGCTGGCGGGCCAGGGCGACAAAACCAGCGGCAATGCGTTTTTGACCGCAGCCAACGCGCGCCGTCTTGCCCGTCATCTGGCCGGACTGCGCGGCGCCGCGATGAAACTCGGGCAACTGATGTCGATGGAAGGCAAGGACTTGCTGCCGCCCGAATTCGCCGATGCGCTGGGCCTGCTGCGGGATTCCGGCAATAGCATGCCGGACAGCCAGTTGCGCAGGGTTCTCGGACAGGCCTACGGGCACGGCTGGGAGGCGCAATTCAAAGACTTCGACTACGCGCCGATCGCCTCAGCCTCGATCGGCCAGGTCCATCGCGCCACGACCACCGACGGGCGCGAACTGGCACTGAAGATCCAGTACCCCGGTGTGGCCCGTAGCATCGTCAGCGACGTCGACAACCTCGCCGCCATGTTACGGGTATCGCGAATACTGCCGCAGCAAATGGACGTGTCGGATCTGATCGCCGAGGCGAAACGCCAGTTGCGCCGCGAGGCCGACTATCTGCTCGAAGCGGAACTGGCGGAGCGCTACGCCGAGTCGCTAGGCGTTTCGCCCGGCCTCAGGGTGCCGCGTGTGCATCGCGACCTGACCACCCGACACGTGCTGGCAATGGACTATATGAGCGGCGTATCGCTCGACACGATCGCGCAGCCAGGCGCAAGCCAGAAACTGCGAGACAGCGTCGGCTCACGCTTACAGGAGCTGGTGTTTCGCGAATTATTCGAGTTTCGCAGCATGCAGACCGATCCGAACTTCGGCAACTACCTGTTCGAACCGGATTCCGGGAACATCATCCTTCTCGACTTCGGTTCGACCTGCGAATTCAGTCCGCACTTTACTCGCCGCTATGCCCGCATTACCCGGGCGATCATCGATGGCGACGACGCGGCGCTATACGACGCCGCCGTCTCGATCGGTTACATCCATCGGGACGCCTCGGACGAGCACGCCGCGCATATCCTCGACCTGCTCTATCTTGCGTGCGCCCCGTTGCGACACAAAGGCCGTTACGATTTCGCGGCCTCCGAACTGGTTGGCGAGGTGCGCAAACGCGCACTCGGAATGATGCTCGGCAGTGAGGAGTTTCATGCGCCACCGGCGGAGACCGCATTCCTCCACCGCAAGCTGATCGGATCCTTCTTGCTGTGCGCGCGTATCAATGCCCGCGTCGATATGCACCGACTGGTGCTGCGGTTTCTGGATTGAGACGGCGTCGTGGCGGCCTATGGAGCGGCGCTGAACCGGGCATGACTGCCGGCGGTGCCGGCCAGCACTTCGAGCCGCGTCGGAATTCTCTCTTTCAACTCCGGCACGTGTGAGATGACGCCGATGAGACGGCCGCTCGCCTGCAAGTCGACCAACGTATCGATTGCCAGCTCGAGCGCCTCCGGATCGAGGCTGCCAAAACCCTCATCGATGAACATTGTGTCGAGGCGAATCCCGCCCGCATAGGACTGCACGACGTCGGCGAGCCCCAGCGCCAGCGCCAGCGCTGCCTGGAAACCCTCGCCGCCCGACAGCGTCGTCACGGCCCGGGTCCTGCCGGTATAAGCGTCGTCGACCTCGAGGTCCAGCCCGCCGGGGCGGCGCCGTCCGCCCTCGCGAGTCACTCGCTGCAACCGGTAGCGACCCTTGCTCATGCTGTGCAGGCGCCGGCTCGCCGATATCAGGACATCGTCGAGCAATGCGGCGAGCACGAAGCGCTGAAACGACATCCGGAATGGATTGTCGCCGCGCGCGACCTGCGAAATTCTTCCGGCATCGGCATACGCGGCCTCCAGCGCGGCCAGTTCGGCGCCCGCCGCGCCGATCTTCCCAACCGTGGCCGCCAGCGCGCGCCGGCGCTCCACCAGGCTGCCGTGGCGGATCTCGGCGGCGCTCAGTTCCTCGCGCAACGAAGTCGCCTCGAGTTCGAGCCCTGCCAAATCGGGTGGGGTCAATCCTGCAACACCCTGCTGCGCGTCCCTGGCCCTGACCTCGGCAGTATGCAAAGCGTTGTCGAACGCCTCAATTGCGCTCAATCCGCGCTCGATCTCGGCACTCCCG
>Ga0224504_10001097_pt1 | contig 12131 bp, 13 predicted proteins | sample SF_Oct11_sed_USG_3_FD_170160 | JGI IMG/M metagenome (GOLD analysis project Ga0224504, IMG submission 170160) | Sediment microbial communities from San Francisco Bay, California, United States - SF_Oct11_sed_USGS_24 | ecosystem: Environmental > Aquatic > Marine > Sediment | place: USA... | reverse complement strand
CGGTAGCCGGGAATGGGATGATGAAGGACTGCTTGACAAGGTGCGTGCCCTGAAATAACGACAGCACGGTAGTAAAACGCAAGGGACCGGACTGCAATGTCATGATGTCAGGGGGCGTGTGCATGGTCATGACGACAGCCCGGTCCCTGCGAGTACTCTTTCAGCTTTGGCCCGTGCAATCCTGGTTACGGGCCGAGCTCCAGTATTACCCGGACGGCCGGGCAGAAACCGCGATATGAGTCACGCTTCACTGTTCCCGGATATCTGCGGCTACCATCCTGTTTTATCCAGTGGTTTCGTCCTGAATGACTTCAGGTGGGCCCTGTGCCTGCGCGACAGCAGCCTGGCGTAAAGCGATAATTGCCGAATCGGCCGGCACAAGAGCCTGCAAAAACCGGATGTACCCGCAGGAGCGGGCCTCGTGTGCGAATTATTTCAGTGTTTGCTCAAGCCATAATGACGCAGCAAGGGCGCCATACTTGTGGCCTGTACAAACAGGGTGAACAGCACTACACCAAAGGCAATCGACTGGATGGTCCACCAGTAGTCCAGTGAGACAGGTAACGACAGGGCCAGCGCAAGGGTAACCGCACCGCGCAGACCGCCCCATAGCATGACAACCTGAAACGGACGACCAATAGGTTCAATCGGTGTTATCCGGTTCAGTAAAGGTACGCAGGTAAAAATCCCCAGTGCGCGTGCCAGCAACACACCGGCTACACCTATCAGCATGGCGAGCCAGCGTTCCTCAAACATTCCCGATGTGACAGTAACGCCCATGAAGAGGAATACCAGTGCATTGGCGACATAGGCATTAAATTCCCAGAGTTCCTGCTCGAAACCGGACTGCTTGCCGGTCGTCGTATGCCGGCTCCTGTAGCCGAGAAGGAGCCCGCTGACAAGTACTGCCATTACGCCTGATACATGCAGCAGAGACTCGGCGATGATAAATGCCAGGTAGGCACTGATTATGGTTGCCAGTGCCTTGATGATTGTCTCACTGAGCAGTTTTATCAGGATGGAGAATATCAACCCCGTGCCCAGCCCCACTGCAATGCCACCGAAGAAAACGCGCAGAAACTGCAGGCCGGCATCTGTGATCGACATGGGTCCGCCACTGCCGGTTGCCAGTGCCAGAAATACACTGAAGACGACAATGGCAACCGCATCATTGAACAGGCTTTCACCCTCCATGAGGATAGCAAGACGCTCGGAAACACCCATCTGTCGCAGCAGGGCTACCACCGCCACCGGATCAGTTGCTGACAGCAGTGCGCCTGTTAACAAGGCTGCAATCCAGGGAAAGCCGGTCGAGTGACCAATGCCGAAGTAAATAAGTGTGGCTGTTACCAGTGTTGACAGCAACATCAGGGGGATGGCCAGAAACAGAATGGGCAGCAGGTTTTTCCACAGCAGACCGGCATTGATGTTATAGGCTGCTTCAAAAACCAGTACCGGCAGGAACACAAAGAAGATCAGGTCATGGAAATTTTCCGCCCGAATGCCGGTGTCGATGCCAGCCACTACCAGCAGTTCCGAGGCAATAAAGCCGGTGATGACGAGGATGGCGGTAAACGGCAGGTGAACTTTTCGTGCCAGCGGCTGAACAAGGATTGCCAGCAGCAGCAGGCTGAACAGCAGCAGCAGGGAGTGTTGAGTTGCTGTTGCCATGTGTTATTTCTTTAAATTGCGCCGGCTTTTTGCCTGCTCGGCTGCATGTCCGGATGTAATTCGTTGAGTGGCACGGAGAGTCCGTTGTTACCAACGACCCGGGCATGGAAGCGCAGCAACTCACGCGGCTCCTTCACGCCGCAGGAGTGCGCGATGATGCCGACTTCGTAGACCATGTTTTTCGCATAGCTGGCAACGCGCACAGCCTTGTCATCCGGGTTCAGGCCTTTTTGCAGGCGCCTGTTATGGGTGGTGATGCCGGTGGGGCAGGTATTCTTGTTGCATTGCAGGGCCTGGATACAGCCCAGCGCAAACATAAAGCCACGCGCCGAGACAACAAAATCAGCACCCATGCACAGTGCCCAGGCAACATCGGCCGGGGTGATCAGCTTACCGGAAGCAATGACTTTTACCCGCTCACGCAAACCGTATTCATTGAGCTTGTCGATCAGCAACGGCAGGCTTTCGCGCAGTGGCAGACCGACATCATCAATCAACGGCATCGGGGCGGCACCGGTACCGCCATCTGCACTGTCCACGGTTATAAAATCCGGCGCAGTTTCGATGCCTCGCTCCAGTACTTCTGCAAACAGCTTGTCCAGCCAGCCATAGGCGCCGATGACTGCCTTGAAGCCAACGGGTTTTCCGGAGACATCGCGTACCCGGTTGATTACATCCAGCAGCTCGGTGTTTGAATTGATATCTGTATGACGATTGGGGCTGATGGCGTCGCTGCCGACTGTTATGCCGCGAATGTTGGCGATTTCTTCGGTCACCTTGCCGCCCGGGAGAATACCGCCCTTGCCGGGTTTGGCACCCTGGCTCATTTTCAGTTCAAACATGCGGACACTGGTATGTGCAGCTACTTCACGTATCCTGTCGTCGTCCAGGTTACCCTCCAGGTCGCGCACACCGTTCTTGGCAGTGCCTATCTGAAAGACAATATCCGCGCCGCCTTCCAGGTGGTAGGGCGACAGGCCGCCTTCACCGGTATTCATCCAGCAACCGGCAGTTTTTGCACCCTGTGACAGTGCAAGTACCGCAGGTTTCGAAATGGCGCCGTAACTCATGCCGGAAATATTGAACAGCGACGAGGTGGTGTAGGGGGTGCGGCAGTTTGGCCCTATTGTGATATTACCTGGCACGGCTGCATCTACGCCGAGGGTGGGGAAGGGACAGTTTACGAACAGGACGGTGCCGGTCGGGCGCAGGTCACGGCTGGAGCCAAAACCGACAGTATTGTCGATGTTCTTGGCGGCCCGGTAGGCCCAGGAACGCTGTGCCCGGTTAAAGGGCAGTTCCTCCCGGTCCATGGCGAAGAAGTACTGGCGGAAGAACTCACCGATGTGTTCAAAAAAATACCGGAACCTTCCGACTACCGGATAATTTCTGCGGATGGCACTTTTTGTCTGGGTGATGTCGACAAAAAACATCACAATGATGGCCAGTACCCCAAAGCCGATCAATATGACGAACAGGGCCGCAAACACCTGCATGATGGTTGCTATAACCGGAAATGTTTCACCGGAAATCATGTCCATGTGAATACCCCGTTTTTAAATTGCAAGTAATGGACTGACCGATGCTGCTGGTATCTACAGCACCGGCCTGAATTGACTTTCAGGAACTATCAGCTGTACGCCATTTACGTGCAATCCAGTAATCAAGGCTGAAATACCTGCCACCTCCCCAAAACAGCAGGGCCAGCAGCATGATTAGATAGGTAACAGCAAATTCGACACCGTTGTTGAGAACAACAAAGCTGCCATTCTCTGTCAGCCAGCTGTAGTCTCCGTGTTGTTGCAGTATTTCCCTGGCCTTGTCGAGGCGTTCGACGGCACCTTCGGTACGCGCTGTCGCAAAGATGCCGCTGCCCTCTGCAATGGCCGACCAGCCGTTTGGCAGGTGCACGGTCACCGCGGCGACAATCATGGTGACGATCAGGGGTATGGAGATCCAGCGTACCGCGAGGCCGATCAGCAACAGGATGGCACCGAAATATTCTGTATAGGATGCCAGGTAAGCCATCAATTCAGGAAACGGCAGGCCAAGTCCCCAGTCGGGATTTCCAAACCAGTCAATAATGTCCTGCTTGGGGGCGAAGTCACAACCGCCGCCAGCATTGCTCATACAGTCAAGTCCTGCATTGTTGAGTTTATGAGTGCCGCCCATCCAGAAGATCGGCACCAGGTACAGGCGTAGTGCCAGCGGCGCCAGAAAATCGATTGCACGTGTTTTGTCGAGCAGGTTCTGGAAAAAATTAAGTAGACTGACCATGGATATATCCCCCACTACGTAGTTTTTTATAACTGCATGCTGCAGCTACTGTTATTCAAGTATTGATTTTTGTACCAAGAATGATGTCTTTAGCAGCCAGTCCGGCAAGTATTTCTGCTCCCCCTGCGATGACAACCTGCGGTTGAGGGTGTGACATCTCGAGTGCAATGCAGTCTAGCAACAGTTTCCCGTTTTTACTGCTGTTTTCGCTGATCAGCTCCAGCAGGCGCTTGGTTACCGGGTTCACCTCCATGAAACCGACGGCATCCTGACGGTTACGATAGACAACTATGTTTGTTGGCTGCTCGCCCGGTTCTTCCGGTATGAAATCCGGTCCGATCCGGTGAACCGGAAAACGATAGCTGAGATGCCAGGCAAGCGGGGAAAGCACAGGTATGCCGGTCAACAGGTTTCCTTCGGGGTTGACGTTTTCCTGGTCGGTTGATTCTTCCGATATGGATAAGGCCAGTTCAGCCCATTCGTAATGGGCCAGTTCACGGAGGAATGGCAAGTCATTTGCCTGTGTGTCACGCTCGTTCTTCAGCCAGTTGATGAATTCCCTGGGGATTTCAAGAAACAGCGGCGTTTGGGCCCGGTGGTGACTGAAATAATCGCGCACCAGCAGCTGCCAGTCAGTGTCGTTATAAAGAGTCCGCAGCACCGGAAAAGTACCGCTAAGGAAACCTTCCACATTGTTGTAAAACAGTTCCCGGTAAATAGCCATGCGCCGGTCTTCAATATCGGCAGGTGCAGGCTGGTTCTCAGGGTCGCGTATATGTGCGGCAAACTCATATTGCCGGCGAATGAAATCAGGCAAGCTTTCCATGCGCGATATCTCCGTCATGGTTTTTATTGCACCTGGATTGCAGACTTGCAATCCGGCTTACCTCGGTAAGCAGTTGCGGCAGCGGCGGGATATTGAAGTCACGTTCAAGTAATGTCGGAAAGACGCCAAAATGTTCATAGGCGGTTTCCAGTAAAGACCAGACCGGTTCGATTACATCTGCACCGTGGGTATCAACCTTGAGGTCGTCGGCCTCGTCATAGTGGCCGGCAATATGGCAGTATGCGATATGCTCTGCCGGCAGTGATTTCAGAAATTCTTCTGCGTTATAGCCATGATTGATGCTGTTTACGTAAATATTGTTCACGTCCAGCAGCAGGTCGCAGTCGGCTTCTTTCAGCACCGCATTGAGGAAGTCGATTTCTTCCATTTCCTTGCCAGGTGCCGCGTAGTAAGAAACATTTTCCATTGCGATACGGCGTTCCAGTATGTCCTGCACGCGCCGAATACGACCGGCAACGTAGTGCACGGCTTCTTCAGTAAAGGGAATCGGCATCAGGTCATAGAGGTGCCCGTCATCACTGCAATAGCTGAGATGCTCGGTATAAAAGCGGAAGTTATGTTCGTCAAGCAGGCGTTTTACCCGGTGCAGGAAAGTTTCATCAAGCGGGGAGGGGCTGCCGATTGACAGCGACAGTCCATGGGCAACAAACGGATAGCGTTCGGTAAAACGACGAAAGTCCTTGCCCATTTTTCCGCCGATGCCTATCCAGTTCTCCGGGGCAACCTCGAAAAAATCGACAGCTTCAGTAGGGGTTTTCTGCAGCGGCCCCATCAGGGACCGCCGCAGGCCCAAACCAGATCCTGAGACAGGATAGGTTTTAGTGCTCACAGCAGGTTTGCCTGCTGCTTATTTCTTTTCACCGCCGCATTTGCCTTCACCGCATTTGCCTTCGGCCTCTTTCTTTTCACCGCCGCATTTGCCTTCACCGCATTTGCCTTCAGCCGTGGCCTTTTCGGCGCCTTCTGTCTTGGCACCGCCGCACTTGCCTTCGCCGCATTTGCCCTCGGCCTTGCCCTTGTCATCGCCTGCCATGTGGCTATCGGCAACCATGTAACCGCCGGCCAGTTCAGACATGGCAAAAGGATTCTCTGCGGCATTGGCAATGGGTGCACTGGCCAGTGAAGTAACGAATGCTGCGCCCAGGGCGATAGCGAGGGGTTTCTTGGTGATTTTTTCTGACATGTGTATGTCTCCGAGTGGGTTTTTAAAACAGGGCAACTGCCCCGGGTAGTTCTGATCGCTAATTGCGACCTTTTGTTGTGTCAGTGATTACGACATTGAGGTATTGAGAAAGTTTCTGTTTTGCCTGTACCAGAAAAAACAGCTTGTCGCATGCTGATTCGGTTGCAAATATAACAGAAAAACATAAGGTTACAATATAATTTTGCTCTGCGGACGGATGCGAGAGAGTAATTTTCGAAGCTATCAGTCCAGTTGTTTATGCCGATATTCACACAAATCGGAGATCAGGCACGACTGGCACCTGGGCTTGCGGGCAATACAGCTATAGCGCCCATGCAGGATCAGCCAGTGGTGTGCGTTGAGCTTGAACTCATCGGGTACCAGCCGCAGCAGCCGTTTTTCAACCTCGTTTACATCCTTGCCTGGCGCGATACCGGTGCGGTTGGATACCCGGAAGATGTGGGTGTCCACGGCAATGGTGGGTTGCCCGAAGGCGGTGTTGAGCACTACGTTGGCGGTCTTGCGCCCGACACCGGGCAATGCCTCCAGTGCGGCCCGGTCTTGTGGAACCTTGCCGTTGTGCTGCTCTGCAAGTATGCCGCAGGTCTTGATGATGTTACTGGCCTTGGTGTTGAAGAGGCCGATGGTTTTTATATGTTCCTTAAGTCCGGCTTCTCCGAGCCTGAGCATGGCAGCGGCTGTCGTTACTTTTTTGAACAGGCCTTTGGTGGCCTTGTTAACGCCGACGTCGGTTGATTGAGCCGACAGTATCACGGCGATCAGTAACTGAAACGGGTTGTTGTATCGCAGTTCGGTAGTGGGTTCGGGGTTGGCGTCACGCCATCGTGTAAATATTTCCTGGCGCTTGTTGCGGTTCACGGTTGATTTGACATTCTATGCCTGTACCGGCCGGGCAGCAGGTGCTGACTTGATTGCCGCTCTTTTTTCGCGTCCGGCGTTGATGATGTTGATGCCGGCTATCAGGAAACCGAGTCCGAGGAATGCGCCCGGTGGCAGGATAGCCAGCAGAAATCCCCGGTAGTCCTCGAGAAGGATTACCTCCAGCTGATTGCCAAACTCGCCAAACATCAGGTGTGCCTGTGCCAGCAGGGTGCCCTGTCCGATGAGTTCGCGCATGCCACCGAGCGTGACCAGCACCAGGGTAAAGCCGACACCCATTGCGAGTCCGTCCAGCAAGGCACGGTCCACGGTGTGCCTGGAAGCAAACGATTCTGCACGGCCGATGATGGCGCAGTTGGTAACAATCAGGGGGATAAATATGCCAAGTATCAGGTAGAGATCATGCAGCCAGGCGTTCATGGCCAGTTCAATCACCGTGACAATGGAGGCGATGATTAATACGAAAACCGGGATACGAATTTCTGGACGAACCAGTCTGCGAATCAGGGAAACGATGACGTTGGAGGCAACCAGTGTCAACGTGGTCGCCAGTCCCAGCCCCAGCCCGTTGATGACGGTGGTGGTCACGGCCAGCAACGGACACAGGCCCAGCAGCTGCACCGTCCCCGGGTTATTCAGCCACAGGCCTTCCTTGAAAATATGTGTATAGCTCGGGTCGTTCACGGTTTGCTGTCCTTCTGCTCTGCACCGGCGCCGGCAAACAGGGCTTCCTGATGGTTGCGATAGTATAGCAAGGTCTGCCGTACTGCCTCGACAATGGCCCGTGGTGTGATGGTGGCGCCGGTCAATTGATCAAAATCTCCGCCATCCTTGCGCACTTTCCAGCGCTCCGGTGTCGGCTTCTCCAGTGACTTGTTATCAAACAGGTGTATCCAGTCCGAGCGGGTCTCGTCAATGGCGTCGCCGAGCCCTGGCGTTTCACGGTGTGCCACGACCCGCACGCCACTCAGCGTGCCATCCACCCTGATGCCAACGAGCAGCTTGATAGTGCCGTTATAGCCGTCAGGAGCAACCGGTGTCATTACCAGCGCAACCGGCTGACCTGCCATGGTTGCGCGGTAAACGGTTATCCCCCCGGCAGGACCTGTCAATGACTTGCTGGTTACGGTGATAGCATCTTCCAGCAGGGTGTTGTCGTGCGTTTCCGGTGCAATCAGGTGATGCAACTTGCGCAGCAGGGTGGCGCGCTCATTGGCTGCAATACGTTCACGGGTATTGTCGAAGGTATATACCACCAGTGCTGTGCCAACAAGGGCAAACAGCAACAGGACGATGGCAGTAATGATAACCTGGCGATAGTTCACGGCCTGTTTCCGCCTCCCTCTCCAAATACCCGCGGCCGGGTGTAGTAATCAATCGTCGGTGCTGCCAGGTTCATGAGCAACACTGCAAAGGCAACACCGTCCGGGTAGCCACCCCAGGTACGGATGATATAAGTCAGCAGGCCGATGCCGATACCGTAATAGATGCGCCCGCGTGGAGTGGTGCTGGCCGAGACCGGGTCGGTTGCAATGAAGAACGCGCCAAGCATGGCGGCACCACTGAACAGCTGGAACAGCGGTGTCGAATAGATGTCCGGGTTGACGGCATAGAATACGAAGGCGATCACGGCGAGGCCGCCGAGCATACCGGCTGGAATCTGCCACTGGATGACCTTCGTCTGCAGCAGCCACAGACCGCCCAGCAGGAACCACAGGTTGATCCATTCCCAGCCGACACCGGCAAAGCTGCCAAACAGCGGGCTGTTGTGAATTTCACTGAGCGTCTCGTTCAGGCCCAGTCGTGTTTTTATACTGTCCATCGGTGTTGCCATGGTGACGGCATCAAGCGACTGTCCGGCGGGCAGGTTGCCGGTCATAACCAGTGACAGCGTGTCCATGAAGCCGGGGTGCGCGCCGGGCGCCGACCACAGTGTTAACTCCAGCGGGAACGAAATCAGCAGCACCACATAGCCGGCCATTGCCGGGTTGAACGGGTTGTAACCCAGTCCGCCGTAGAGTTGTTTCGCTATGACAATGGCAAACAGGCTGCCGATCACCGGAATCCACCAGGGCGTCAGTGGCGGCAATGCCAGCGCCAGCAGCACGGCTGTGACCAGTGCACTGCCATCCAGCAAACCGGCAAGCGCGGCCCGTCCGCGCAGTTTCAGAACCACGGCTTCGGCCAGCAGCGCAGTGATGGCGGCGATCAGGATGTTGAACAGCACGCCCCAGCCGAATATCCAGAAGGCGCAGGTGGTGCCGGGTATCAGTGCCAGTAGTACCCGAAACATCATCACAGAGACGCTGCCGCTGACCGGCAGGTGTGGCGAACTGTATGTTTTGAATTCCATCAGTTATTGCTTCCGGGTTGTTTTTTCTGGCGGCGTTCGTCGGCCTCGGCGATCATGCGCTGTTGTTCGCTTGTCAGGTTGTCTATGTTTTTCGGCACGCTCTCAGCCTGTTCTTTTTTAAGTTTCACGCGCTCCAGTGCCGCCTGGATGGCGGTCTTCTTGGCATCCTTGCTACCGTCATCACCGGCCAGTGCCTGCTTTTTCCTTGCCATGCGATCAGCGCGCTCCTGCTTGATGCGCTGCAGTCGGGACAGGCGCGACTCGTGACGTTTGCGGGCGATATCAGCCGCCTGTTTCTGTGCTTCCTGGGTCCATATTTCTGTTTTTGCGTGGCGGTAATATTGCACCAGTGGTATGTGGCTGGGGCAGACATAGGCGCAGCAACCGCACTCAATACAATCAAACAGGTTGTAATCCTGGGCAGCATCATAATTGTTACTGCTTGCGTACCAGAACAGTTGTTGTGGCAGCAGGTCGGCCGGGCAGACGTCCGTGCACTTTGCGCAACGGATACATGGTTGCGCCGGAGGCGGTGCCGGCATCTCTTTACGCGTAACAGCGAGTATGCAATTGGTTGTTTTGATTACCGGTATATTGTCGTTTTGCACCGCGTAGCCCATCATCGGACCACCAATCAGCAGGCGCTCGACATCTTTTGTATAACCACCGGCTGCTGCTACCAGCTGGCCGACAGGTGTCCCCAGCAGGCATTCGAAATTTTGTGGTTGTGCAACGCCTTCCCCGGTAACCGTTACGATACGTGACATCAGCGGTTGCCGTTTGACTACAGCATGGTAGACCGCGGCAGCAGTGCCGACGTTTTGGCAAACAATGCCGATATCCGCCGGGAAGCCCTCCCCGGGAACCTCGCGGCCGGTCAGTATCCGGATCAGCTGGCGTTCACCGCCACTGGGATAGATTTCAGGAACCCGCGTTATGGTAATGCCGGTTTCATTGACAGCATGCAGCGCGGCTCGCAGTGCCTCTTCAGCCGCTTGCATGTTGTCTTCTATGGCAATGATGCAGGCATCCGGCTGCACGCCATGACGCATGATCCTGATACCTTCGACAACCTCGGTTGCGCGTTCCTGCAGCAAACGGTTATCACAGGAAATATAGGGTTCACATTCGGCTGCATTAATTAGCAGCAGCTCAATATGCTGTTCAGGGCTGCACAGTTTTATCCGTGTTGGAAAACCGGCACCACCCATACCGACAATACCGGCATGCTGAACAAGTTCACACAGTCTTGCCGGCTCGATCTGCAGGTAATCTATCGCATCTTGCTGTTCATCTGCGCTGCGATCGTGGCCGTCGGTTTCAATGACAACGCAGTTTTCCTTGATGCCTGAGGGGTGTGGAATGAGTCGTTCTTCAACGGCAATAACAGTGCCGGAGCTGGAGGCGTGCACCGGGACACTGAACTGACCGGGCGCCTGTGCGATCACCTGTCCCTTGTAAACAGTATCTCCCGGTTTCACCAGGCACTTGCCCGGATTGCCAATATGTTGCTGAAGCGGGATGGTCAGCAGCGGCGGAATGTCGACCTTGCCGATCGGCCTGTTTGCCGTAATCTCCCGGTGTCCCGGCAGCCGCAGCCCGCCATGGAAAGTATGCAGCCGGTCGAACGACACTTTACGCGAGCGCTTGAAGCTGTTTCCCGAATCTGTCATGCCTGCTCGTTCTCTGCTGTGCCGGTATCGGGTTTTGGCCAGATCCAGTTACGCGCCGTGGTTTTTACCGGAACAACGTGGATGCATTCGACCGGGCAGGGCGGAATACACAGATCACAACCGGTGCATTCGCTGGTGATGACAGTATGCATTTGCTTGGCGGCGCCCAGGATGGCATCAACCGGGCAGGCCTGTATGCACAGCGTGCAGCCGATGCACACCTGTTCATCGATTATGACAACGGTTTTCTCGCTATGCTCGCCGTGTTCCGGATTCAGTGGTTTCGGGTCTTTTCCGAGCAGGTCGGCGAGTGCCTGTATGGTGCTCTCGCCGCCCGGCGGGCACTGGTTGATATCGGCTTCATCTGCGGCGATGGCTTCCGCGTACGGGCGACAGCCGGCATAGGTGCACTGGCCACACTGCGTTTGTGGCAGCAGCTTGTCAATCTGGTCGACCACCGGGTCGCTGTCGACGCGAAAACGGATGGCAGCGTAACCCAGTACCAGACCAATCACTGCGGCCAGCAGTCCGAATGTAATAAGTGCGGTTAGCATTGATGAGGGGTCAGGCTGCTGTAATTAACCTTTCACCAGCCCGGAAAATCCCATGAAGGCAAGTGACATGAGGCCGGCGGTTACCAGTGCGATGGCCGAGCCCCGGAAAGGCACCGGCACATCGGCAGCCGCGACGCGTTCACGGATTGCAGAGAACAGGATCAGCACCATTGAAAAGCCGACGGCAGCACCAAAACCGTAGACGGCGGATCCAATAAAATTCAGATGTTGCTGTACGTTCAGCAACGCGACACCGAGTACCGCGCAGTTGGTGGTAATCAGCGGCAGGAAGATTCCCAGCACCTTGTAGAGCAGCGGGCTGGTTTTATGCACCACCATTTCGGTGAATTGCACCACCGCGGCAATGACCAGGATGAAGGTGATGGTGCGCAGGTATTCCAGTCCAAGCGGTATCAACAGAAACTCGTTTGCCAGATAGCTGCAGATGGAAGACAGCGTCAATACAAAGGTGGTTGCCAGTGCCATGCCGGTGGCGGTATCGACATTGCGCGACACGCCCATGAACGGGCACAGCCCCAGGAATTTCACCAGGACAAAGTTATTTACCAGCACAGTGCTGATCAGGATCAGTGCAAGTTCAGTCATTGGCTATTTCTGTAACAGTGTTTTAAAAACCCTGTAGGAGCGGATCTCGTCCGCGATGGTTTTATTT
>Ga0224504_10001096_pt1 | contig 12138 bp, 10 predicted proteins | sample SF_Oct11_sed_USG_3_FD_170160 | JGI IMG/M metagenome (GOLD analysis project Ga0224504, IMG submission 170160) | Sediment microbial communities from San Francisco Bay, California, United States - SF_Oct11_sed_USGS_24 | ecosystem: Environmental > Aquatic > Marine > Sediment | place: USA... | reverse complement strand
TTGAACGGCCGATCGTTTTGCTGCAGAAGAGGGTAGACCACAATCTCGCCGAAAACATTGCTCCTGACAACCGTTACTTCGGGGTCATGCTTCCTTACACGCCGTTACATTATCTCCTGTTGCAGGACGCGTTTAATGTGTTGGTGATGACCAGCGCCAACCTCTCCGACGAACCGATTGCCTTTGAGGATCATGAAGCCTGCCGGCGCCTGAATACAATCGCTGATGCCTTCCTGGTCCATAGCCGTCGCATCCACACTCGCACGGATGATTCGATCGCTCGGGTGATGGCCGATCGACCACTTCTTTTACGCCGTTCACGCGGCTTTGTGCCACGCGGTATCGCTTTGCCCCGTGAGGCTCCATCGATCCTTGCTGTCGGCGCAGAGTTGAAGAACACCCTCTGTCTGACCCGGGGTGAAAGGGCATTTTTAAGTCAGCACGTCGGGGATCTGAAGAATCTGGACGTTTACGAATCCTTCAAGCAGACGATTGCTCATCTGCAGTCGATCCTCGAAGTGCAACCAGAAAAGATCGCCCATGATCTGCATCCTGATTATTATTCGACCCGTTATGCTCTGGAAGAGAGTGGTCTTGAGCCTGTTACCGTGCAGCATCACCATGCTCATCTCGCCAGCTGCCTGGCTGAGCATGGCGTCGAAGAGCCGGCGATCGGTATCATCTTTGATGGCACCGGCTACGGAGATGATGGCAATGTCTGGGGAGGCGAATTCCTGGTTGGTGATCTTAGTCGTTATGAGCGGATCGGGCATTTTCGCTACCAGCCGATGCCGGGAGGAGATCTGGCGATCAAAGAGCCCTGGCGAATGGCTTTGAGCTACCTGCTTTCAACTTACGGTGAAATCCCTGATGGGGTGAATGCTTTCGAAGGGATCCCTGATAATGAGTTGCGCCTGGTTGCCCAGGCCACGCTGAAGGGGATCAATGCGCCGTTGACTTCAAGCTGCGGCCGGCTCTTCGACGCGGTCGCCGCACTCCTGGGCTTGAGACAGAAAGTCTCCTTCGAAGGGCAGGCGGCCATGCAGTTGGAGATGATCTCTGACCCATTCCAGTCAAAACCTTATCCCCACTTGTTGTCTGACGATGAAGAGCGATTGATCTTTGATCCCTTGCTGATGATTGATGCGATTGTGAAAGACTGTTCAGAGGGTAGACCTGTTGCTGAAATTGGCGGACGCTTCCATGTTTCTCTCGCCATGATGATTGAGGAGGTCTGTTTTCAAGTTCGTGGGAAGACAGGCCTCGCAAAGGTTGTTCTTTCCGGAGGGGTTTTTCAGAATTGCCTGCTCACCGAACTGGCCGTAACGCGTCTTGAACGGTCCGGTTTCCAGATCCTGACCCACTCCCTGGTCCCGCCCAATGATGGAGGGATTGCTTTGGGTCAGGCTGCTGTGGCCGTACGTTAAATCCCCAGAGTCGCAGCCAGTTTGAGCAGTGTTGCGTCAATCTTGCGTCGCCCCCCCGCAATGACTTTCTCCAGTTCCGTCTGGATAATCGCTCCGCAACTAAGCCCCAGCATTTTTCCTGATGTGTCCTGCAGAAGTGCTTCTACTGCGGTTACGCCAAAGCGGGCGGCCAGGAGTCTGTCAAAAGAGGAGGGGGAGCCTCCTCGCTGATAGTGGCCAAGCACCATGATGCGGGTTTCAAAACCGATGCGATCCTTGATCTGGTCGGCTATGTCCTGGGCTTTGCCCGCACCTTCCGCGACCATGATGATCGAGTTGTCTCGTCCTTCCTGGAAGCGTCGTAACAGGTGCTTGCCGATTTCGTCGATGTCATAGGCTGATTCGGGGATCAGGGCATACTCGGCACCGCAGGCGATACCGGAGACGAGGGCGAGGTAGCCGCAGTCGCGTCCCATGGTTTCAACGACAAAGGTGCGGTCGTGGGATGAGGCGGTGTCTTTAAGGCAATCGACGGCGTGCAGGATATTATTCAAGGCCGTGTCGACTCCGAGAGACATGTCCGTGAAGGGGATGTCGTTGTCAATGGAGGCCGGGATGGCAATGACCGGCACGCCGCGTTTTTGCAGTTCATAGGCGCCGCGATGAGAGCCGTCGCCGCCTATGACAACCAGCCCTTCAGCACCCATCTCCTGAAGGGTTTTGACTGCCTGTCTGCGACCTGGTTCCTCGAACATCTCCAGACAGCGGGCACTCTGTAAAAACGTTCCGCCGACCTGTAGTTTGCCACTCACCGATTTGGTTGTCAGCAGCTCATATTGTTGATCAATCAGCCCTTGATAACCTTTCTGAATGCCGATCACTTCCAGGTTGTTGCTTAGCCCTGAACGGACTACGGCGCGAATCGCTGCGTTCATTCCTGAACAATCGCCGCCGCTGGTCAGTACTGCTATGCGCTTCATATTGTCTCCCCATGTTGTTACAGTGTAAATATGTATGAAGTTAAACAGCAGACAAACCCTTTGTCAAAATCTGGATCCATAGATCGCTCGCTGCGAATTCTGGTTTTTTCCTGCTAGGATGTGATACATCTAAAAAACGTAATGTCTTGCTCGACCGGGCGAGACGACATGGTTATAATGTACGATAACTTAATGAAATAATTTAGATAGGACATAATAACAATGAGACAGATCAATGGCTTAAAATATTTACTCTTTGGGGTGCTGCTGCTCGGTTCTGCCAGTATCGCTTTGGCGAGCAGCTCCCTTGAGGAGAAGGTGGTTGAGTATCAGCTTGCCAACGGCCTCAAACTTCTGGTGGTCGAACGCCATGACACCCCGGTTGTTTCCGCCTATATTACCATCGGGGTCGGTTCGGTGCATGAAACCAGCGAGACCCGTGGCGTCGCTCATCTGCTGGAGCATATGCTGTTCAAGGGCACCAAGACCCTGGGCACTACTGACTACAAGAAAGAAAAACCTCTTCTTGAGAAAATAGAAGCTGTCGGCAGCAGGCTCGATGCCCTGCGTCTGCAGAGTGATGCCGATCCGGCGGCCGTTACGGCCCATGAGGAAGAGCTTGCAGGTCTGCAGGCTGAGCACAAGCAGTACGTGGTCAAAGACGTTTTCTCGAATATTTATTCTGAGAATGGCGGTGTCGGTTATAACGCTTTTACCAGCAAGGACCTGACGACCTACCTGATTTCCCTGCCGTCAAATAAACTTGAACTCTGGGCGCTGATCGAGTCGGATCGCATGAAGAACCCTGTCCTGCGTGAGTTTTACACCGAGCGAGACGTTATTCGTGAAGAGCGGCGGCGTTCGTACGACACCAACCCTCGTCGGCGTCACTATGAGACGCTGGTGACCAACGCCTTTACTGTGCACCCCTATCGTAACCCGATCATTGGCTGGCATTCCGATATCGCCAACCTGAGTCCGCAGAAGACCCGTGAGTTTCTGCAGAAATATTACGCTCCGGTCAATACCGTGATCGCGCTGGTCGGTGACGTCAAGGCTGACGATGCTATCGCCATGGTGGAACGCTATTTTGGTGACCTGCAACCGGGCACCCCGGTTCCCAATGTTTCGGCTATTGAGCCGGAACAGAATGGCGAGAAACGGGTGGTCGATATCTTTGATGCCGAACCGCGTCTCGCCATGGCCTGGCACAAGCCGACCATGCCGCATAAGGACGATTACGTCTTTGACCTGATCGACCAGATCCTCGGCAACGGTCGGACGTCGCGACTTTACAGGTCCCTGGTTGAAGAGAAGAAACTGGCGACCTCTGTTTCCGTGTATGGCGCGCCGGGTTCGCGCTATGCCAACCTGTTTGTGATTGATGCCGTTCCACGTTATCCCCACACCACGGCTGAGCTTGAGGAGGCCGTGTACGCTGAGCTGGATAAGCTTAAGCAGGAGTTGGTAGAGGTTGCCGAGCTCGATAAGGTCCGTAACCGCCTGCTGACCGACCAGTTACGTCAACTCAGAAGTAACTCAGGTCTTGCCCGACTACTCACCAGCTATCAATCTCTTGCCGGAGACTGGCGCTATGTCTCCAATTATCAACGTGAAATCGAACAGTTGTCGGTTGAGGATGTCAAGCTTGTCGCGAACACCTATTTCACAGAGTCCAATCGCACGGTTGTCGTTCTGAAGCGGGAGGACGCGTTATGATGTATCTTCGCCAGCTACGACTGTGCCTGGTCGGCATGATCTCTGCCCTGATTTTCTCCGGGTGCGGCGCGCCTCTGCCAACCTCTTACCAGCAGCTTGAATATCCCGATCTGACGTTCCAGCTCCCTGAAGTGGAAACCCTGGTTCTGGACAACGGCATTCGTCTTTACCTCAAGGCTGATGATGAGTTGCCCCTGGTGCAAGTAACAGCCATGATCGGTTCTGGTGGGATCAGCTCTCCAGAGGAGAAGACAGGGTTCGATGACCTCTTTGGCACCGTCTGGCGCAGTGGCGGTGCCGGCGACAGGACGCCTGAAGCCCTGGATGAATACCTTGATTTCCTGGCTGCTAACCTAAGTTCCAGCATGGGCACCTATTCGGCCCAGTTGGATCTCTCTTTACGGTCAGCAGATCTCCCCGCAGGGTTGAGCATACTGAGTGATCTGCTGTTACGTCCTGGCTTTGACTCTGAAAGGCTGGAGCTGGCTCGACTCCAGGCGCAGGAGCATCTGCGGCGTCAGAACGACGACCCCGGTTCCATCTCCCGACGACTCCTGATGAAGGCACTCTATCCGGATCATTATCTCGGCAGAACCGCAACCGAGCAAAGCCTGGCGGCAATCACCAGGCAGGATCTGGTTGATTTTCACGACACTTATTTTGCACCGAACAACCTCTGGATTGCCGTGTCTGGTGACTTCGATCGAGACACTCTTCTGGAGGCCCTCAATAAGGAACTGGGCGATTGGCCTCAAGGTGATGTCCCCGAACAGCAACTGCCTCCGGTTAAGGCCCCTGATGCCGGCCTGATTCAGTTGGCGGCCAAGGACTTGCCGCAGACCTCCATCCTTATTGGAGACCTGGGTTTGAGTAAAGAGAATCCCGATCAATACGCTGTCCGGGTGCTTAACTATATCCTCGGTGGCGGCGGTTTTAATTCACGCATGATGCGTGAGATCCGTTCAAACCGAGGTCTGGCCTATTCTGCCTACTCCTATTTTCAAGTCGGCCGACGTTTGCCTGGACCTTTTGTTGCGGGCACTGAGACCAAGAATGTGTCTGTCGTTCCGGCGCTCAGTCTGACCCGAGAAATCATGAACGACTTGCGTGAAAATCCGGTTACTGATGATGAGTTGCAGCTTGCCAAAGAAAGCCAGATTAACTCCTTCGTTTTTGGTTTTGAAAACACCCATTCGGTCGTCAGTCAACAGATGTCTCTGGCATTTTTCGAGTATCCGGCGAATTACCTCGCTGACTATCGTGACAAGATTGCCGCCGTGACGATTGCCGATGTGCTGCGGGTGGCACAGGAATTTATTGACCCCTCGAGGCAGCAGATTGTGCTGGTGGGCAACCCGGAAGAATTTGGTGATGAGCTGAAACAGTTCGGCTTGCCCGTCATCGAAGTCGACCTGAATGAGGCTCCCTGACGGCTTTTGGGCAAAGTGAGGTTCTCTTGAGCGCATTACATTCACTGATTGATCGAAGCCGTAATTTTCTGGAGCATGAGCTGTGGGAAATGGATGCCGCTGACAAGCCCTGGTGGCAAAAATTTCTTGTTAATCAGGGGCAGATCCTGGCTCTTGTGGTTCGTGGTTTCATCGCTGATGGCTGTATGTTGCGGGCTTCGGCCTTGACCTTTACGACTCTCTTGTCACTTGTTCCCCTGCTGGCGTTGGTCTTTTCGGTCCTCAAGGGTTTTGGTGTGCAAAATGAACTTGAGCCACTCCTCCTCGAACAGTTGGCCGTTGGCGGCGGCGCCGCAGTCACCAAGATCGTTGAATACATCAACAATACTAATGTTGCTCGTTTGGGAACCTATGGTCTGGTTTTTCTGATCGCTACTGTTCTGACCCTCCTGTCCAATATTGAAAAATCATTTAACAGTGTCTGGGGCGTTGAGGAAACACGCCCTATGCTGAGACGTTTTACCGATTATTTCTCGGTTGTCACCATTGGTCCGTTGTTGGTGGTGGTCGCAATTTCCATGACCAGTACTTTGAAAAGCCAGCAGCTGGTGATCACCCTGATTAAGTACGAATACCTTGGAGAGGTTTTGCTCTTCATGTTTGAGATCTTACCGTTTATGGTGATGTGGCTGGTGTTTGCCGGGCTGTATCTCTTTATGCCGAACGTCAAGGTCAGCCCACGAGCCGCACTGATCGGTGGAGTCTTCGGCGGCACACTCTGGCAACTGAGCCAGTGGGGTTATCTTAACTTTCAGGTTGGCGTGGCCCGTTACAACGCTATTTACGGAACTATGGCGGCCCTGCCAATCCTCATGATCTGGATTTATCTTTCTTGGATGATCGTTCTCCTGGGCCTGGAAATGACCTACGCCACTCAGAACCTGAGGACTATTCGTCAGGACCTCAGGGGCCAGAGGGTTAATTTCGCCAGCATCGAGTTTATTGCTCTTACGGTGCTTCTCTTTGTCTCACGGCGCTTCTACGCGGGCAAGCCGGCTCTGGGCCAAGAGGACCTGGCGTCGCATCTTGATGTCCCACCTCGTCTTTTACGGACAATTCTTGAGGAATTGACCCGTCTCGGTTTTGTTGTGGAGACGACACAAGAAATCGATGGCTCCGGATACCAGCCAGCGCGGGCTCTGGAAAAGATCCGGTTGCACGATGTGATTCGAGGTTTGGCCGTTGACGGTACAGACTACAGCCACCTTCGTCAGAATCGTGAACGTGGGGTGGTTGCCAGCCTTGAAGAGACTTTGCAACGGGCCGAGCGTGAGGCGCTGGCTGATATGACTTTAAGAGATCTGGTCTTAAAGACGGAAGATTCGGCCGATCAGGATACAGAATTGGACGGGGCTGTGTCGACCGGGTAGGTCCTCAGGGCGAAGGCGTGGTTTTCGTAGACAGCGTAGGAAAATTGAGTGATCCAGTCACCCAGGGCGATGTGTTCTCCATCGTCCAGTTTTTCGTGAAAAGGCTGATGGTAATGGCCGGTGACAAGAGCCTGGTAACCTTCGGCGAGAATTACTTCAGCGTAGGGCCGCAAGATTTTCCCAGCCGGCCAGCGACTGCGCCTTTCACCCGCACTCTTTCGGCTGTTGTAGCTGCTCCGGGTCGCTATCGACATCGTCAGGCTATTCGGCGCGAGACGCAGCAGGGTGCGTATCAGGCCGCTGCGGAGAAAGGCGCGCAGGCGGCGATAGCTTTTGTCTGCGGGGTTGGCAAGGTCGCCGTGAGCGAGGAAGACTTTTTTGCCGTCAAGCTCAATACTGCCGCCCTCAGGGAGGACCTGGCAAGCTAACCGATCGGTAAAGACCGGACCAAGGTGGAAGTCGTGGTTGCCCTCCACGTAAACCAGTTTTGTGCCTTGCTGGTGCATTCTCTCGAGGGCATCGATGACAGGCACGTAGGCTTCGACCACACTTGCCTTGCCGATCCAGAATTCAAAGATGTCGCCAAGCAGAACCAGCGTGTCAGTTTTGCCACACTGCTCTTCAAGGAAGGCCAATATGGCCTGGTAGTTCGGATCGGAAGGCTTGCAAAGGTGCGCATCTGCCAGGAAAATTGCTCTCATGGCCGTCACTATAGGACTGGGCTTTGGATATGTCAACATCACTAAGAAGAGTGCTTAAAATATGGAAATAACAGAGGAACAGGTCCCGCCAATCCTGCAGCGTATTCGTTGTGGGGCCATTGAGGGCTGGTGGACGGTTTTTAAAATGATCAAGTTTGTCCTGCCTCTCTATATTATTGTCGACCTCTGCAAAGCCTATGGTCTGCTCGATAGTCTGGGGGTCTGGTGTGCTCCGCTCATGGAACTGTTCGGTCTGCCTGGGGCAACGGCTTTTGCCTTTATCGCCGGGGGACTGATCAACCTCTACGCCGCGATTGCGGTTCTGGCGCCCCTTGACCTGACGCCATGGCAGGTTACCCAGTGCGGGGTCATGATGGGCATCGCCCATAACCTGGTCCTTGAAGGCGGTGTGTTAAGCAGTACCGGTGCCCGTGGTGGCGTCCTGACTCTTTGCCGCATTCTGCTTGCGGCCGTGGCAGGCTGGTTGATGTTCGGCATGCAGGTCTTGGGGGTGGCAGGATGATGACAATCCTCTATGAGGCCTGCCTCGGTGGACTGATGCTTTGTGGTAAGCTGATAATCATAGTGGTCCCATTGGTTGCGATTTTTGAAGTCCTACGTTATGTGAGGGTGTTTCGTGACATCGGTTCACGGACCGAACCGGCGATGCGTTGTCTTGGCCTGGGAAAATCAGCTGTTCTGCCGCTCTTTACCGGGATATTCCTCGGCATCGCTTATGGTGCTGGCATCATCATTCGTTCGGCGGCTACAGGGCAGATGGATAAACGCGAGCTCTTTCTTACGGGGCTCTTTCTGGCCACCTGCCATGCTGTGATTGAAGACGTTTTGATCTTTGTTGTTTTAGGCGGCGATGCTGTTGTCATGCTTGGTTTGCGACTCGCTCTGGCCATCTTCTTAACCAGCCTTCTGGCCTGGCTCTGGAAACCTCAAGAGGGATCAATCCGTTCGGAGGTTTGATTCTTGACGACAAAAGCTGAAATCACTTTACCGATCTACGGCATGAGCTGTCAAAAGTGCGTTGCCAAGGTCTCTGCGGCCTTGCAGGCGGTGGATGGGGTGAGTGCGGTTGTGGTCTCGTTAGAAGAACAACAGGGTCGGGTTATGGTTGTGGATGGAGGCCCGGGTCGCGAAGAGCTTCTAGGTGTCGTTGTCGCTACGGGCTTTCAGATCGTGGCACCGATTACCAAGGATGAAGCTGAGACAGCAGAGAGCCGTGCGACCGATAATTCCGTCAAGATGGAAAAAAACCGCACGAGTACATTTTTCTTGCAGGGAATGACTTGCGCCAATTGTGCGCAAACCATTGAAAAAGGTGTCGCCCGGATGCCTGGTGTCTCTTCGGCTACTGTCAACTTTGCTGCCGAAAAACTCTCCGTTAGCTATGATCCCAATCTCGTGCAAAGCACTGATCTGATCGTCAAGGTCGACGCTCTCGGGTATCGTGCTGCCGCCGAAGATTCCGAAGATCTGCATGAAGGTCGCAGACAACTCTATTGGCTGATTTTTGCCGCCAGCCTTGCACTGCCGATCATGCCGCTGATGTGGTTCACCCCTTTCGGTTCTGCAACGATCTATCTCATCTGTGGTCTGTCGACTCTGGTTCAGTTCAGTGCCGGTTTAACTTTTTATCGAAGTGCCTGGAAATCGCTTAAAAACCTCTCGACCAATATGGATGTGCTGGTCGCTATGGGGATCACGGCCGCCTATGGCTATTCGCTGCTGGCCCTCTTTCACATCTTTGGTCTTTCCGGTGAAGTTTTTTTCGAAACCAGCGCTATGCTGATCACATTTATCCGTTTCGGCAAGTGGCTGGAAGCCCGTGCGACAGGGAAGGCCAGCCAGGCGTTGAAAACGCTTTTAAACCTGCAGGCCGATCGCGCCCTGCTGTTGGTGGATGGCAAGGAAGAGGAAGTCCCTGCCAGTCAGCTGCGGGTCGGTAACCAGGTGGTGGTCCGACCCGGTGAGAAAATCCCTGTGGATGGCATTGTTGTGGAAGGTTCTTCGGCGGTTGATGAGGCGATGGTCACAGGTGAATCGTTGCCGGTGGAAAAAGTGCCGGGAGCCGAGGTTACCGGAGCGACGATCAACACCAGTGGCCGGCTGGTCGTTGAAGCGACCCGGGTTGGCAGTGAAACGGTGCTGGCGCAGATTGTGCGCATGGTCGAAGAGGCCCAGGGCGATAAAGCGCCGATCCAGAGACTGGCTGATGCGGTCTCCAACTGGTTTGTGCCGGTTGTCGTGGTCATTTCAACTCTGACCTTTATCACCTGGTACAGCTTTGTCGGTGCCGGGTTCCTGTTTGCCTTTAAAATGGCGATTGCTGTACTGGTGATTGCCTGCCCCTGTGCTCTTGGGCTGGCCACACCAACGGCGATTATGGTTGGCAGTTCCGTTGGCCTCTCAGCCGGGATTCTTTTCAAAAAGGCTTCGGTTTTGGAAAACATCTCGCGCTTGCAGGTGATCCTGCTCGATAAAACCGGAACTCTGACCAAAGGCGCGTTTTCTGTGACTGATTTGCAGACCGTTGATGCTGTCAGTGAAGCTGAGTTGCTTAAGTACGCGGCCGCCGTGGAGGCGGCCAGTAGCCATCCCCTTGCCAGGGCCGTTGTCGAGCATGCCGAGAACAATGCGGTCACTTACCCGTCGGTTGGTGATGTTGAGGAAGTGGGCGGGTACGGTCTGGTCTGCCAGGTTGATGGTGTTCGGCTTCTGGCTGGAAGCTATCGCTTGATGGAACGTGAGTCGATCGACGTTGCGGCTTTTGAAGGTCATGTCAACGCGTGGGCCGAGGTTGGCAAGTCTGTGATTTATGTGGCCAGGGACGGGCAGTTGATGGGCGTTCTTGCTCTGGCTGACACAATCAAGGAAGGGGCCGCAGAAACAATCTCCCGATTACGGCAGCTCGGTTTGGAAACGGTCATGATTACCGGAGACCGACAGGCTGCAGCCGATGCAGTTGCCTCTCAACTGGGACTTGACCTTGTTGAAGCCGAAGTCTTGCCTGCCGACAAGCTCAGCGTGGTGAGGCGCTACCAAAAAAAGGGCAGACTGACCGGTATGGTTGGAGACGGTATCAACGATGCTCCGGCTTTGGCTCAGGCTGATGTCGGCATTGCGATTGGTAGTGGTACCGATGTCGCCAAGGAAACCGGTGACCTGGTTTTGGTCAAAGGAGATATCCGTGATGTCGAGCGCAGTATCCGCCTTGGCCGTAAGACCCTTGCCAAAATCAAACAGAACCTGTTTTGGGCATTCTTCTACAATGTTGTTGGAATCCCGATAGCTGCAGGCCTGCTCTACCCGGCTTTCGGTATTGTCCTCAAGCCGGAGTTTGCCGGGCTGGCCATGGCTTTCTCGAGTGTGTCTGTGGTGACAAATAGTTTGCTGCTAAAGAGGTTTGCCGGAAAGCTTTGATAATGCAGGAGATGAAGGGAAAATCGGTGACAGTTACCTCATTTAAATGTTGTGTTGAGAAATGAGGTGACTGTCACCATATTTTTGTGTCCGGTTTACTTACTGCCAGCCATTGGCATCGAGCCGAGCAACGGCATCAGTTGCGCCAGATCCAGGCCGCTTTCCTGAACGATGCCGAGGAAGACAGGCAATAGCTGCATCAGAAAAGTTTTGTCCTCCATGGCATCCTTCGCCAGGCCGGGAAGGGTTTCAAGGATGAATGCTTGTTTTTCTTCGAGTGATAGCGCCATCACGGCATCGGTGATCTCTTGCTGAGTCATACATTGGACCTTTCTTGTTTCGTTAAATAATTATCCGCAGCACTTTTTATATTTCTTGCCGCTGCCACAACTGCATGGATCGTTGCGACCGATTTTGTTTGCGGTTATCGGCTGAGATTTGACCCTCTCACCTTCTGTGAACAACCATTTTCCCTTCTCGCGTTTGAATTGACCCCGCTCGTGATGGCTGCGCCGACCCTCTTTGTCGCGGAACTTGGCAATAAATTCCACTTCCCCTTGCTTGTCTTCGGGGCCACCTTGGCTGGTGCTGACAATCTCCAGGCCATACCATTCCGATTCCTCGGCCCACTTGCGTGTTCCCTTGTGATCGTAGCCTTCTCGATGTTTGGGATGGGTGCTGTTGTAAATGAAGTCGACCTCGACTTTTACATGAGCTGAATAACGCGCCCGCATCGTTTGTTCTGCTGTGTCGGCCTTCTTCTTGCCACTTATGATCGGTTCGCAGCAGGCAGTGTAATCATTGCCACTTCCGCATGGACAGCTGTTCATAGGGTTATTCTCCTTAATTGGTCATCAGACCGGCTTCAAAAGTCTGCCGAAGTCTATTCATCCAGAGGACGGCTGTCAAGATAACCGTCATCTTATCGCTGGAGTTTTTTTGTGAGGGGCACTGGTTCCTCGCCAATTATCAATTTGTCTGGTTATCTACTTCACTCCAGTAGTTATTGTCAGAATTAATAATTTCTTTACCAACCGTTCGTTTCTCTCTCTAGAGGT
>Ga0224504_10001095_pt1 | contig 12143 bp, 9 predicted proteins | sample SF_Oct11_sed_USG_3_FD_170160 | JGI IMG/M metagenome (GOLD analysis project Ga0224504, IMG submission 170160) | Sediment microbial communities from San Francisco Bay, California, United States - SF_Oct11_sed_USGS_24 | ecosystem: Environmental > Aquatic > Marine > Sediment | place: USA: California... | reverse complement strand
AAGGCTTTCATGTGTAAACACTCGAAGCTGACCCACGACGAAATTGACCTGCTGCAACAGGTATCCCGCGACCTGCACCCCATGCTGATGCTGCAGGGCCTGGTACCGCTGCTGCGGCTGCCCGAGGAAGAGTTACTGGGCATGGGCGAGGACGCGGAACACGGCCTGTTTCTGGCCGCCAAAATCAGCGGCCTGATAGCCGCACACTATCGCTTGGGCCAGAGTAAGGTCATCCTGCCTCCGACTCCGGGCAAGTTGTTCCACGAAAACTTCCTCACCATGTTCACCGGCTCAGCCCCCTCCGCGGAGCAACGCCGTATGCTCGACGCGGCGCAAATCCTGCAGATAGAACACAGTTTCAACTCGGGCACCTTTGCCGGCCGCGTCTGCGCCGGCACCCTGGCGCCCATCCAGTCCTGTATCTCGGCCTCTATCGGCACCCTGTTCGGCAAGCTGCACGGCGGCGCCGACCAGGCCGCACTGGAGATGGCGATGGACATCGGCAGCCCCGACAAAGCCGAGGCCTATGTGCGCGACTGCCTGGCCAACAAGGTAAAAATCATGGGCATGGGTCACCGCGAATACCGCACCGTAGACCCACGGGCGCGTATCCTGAAGCCTATGGCCATGGAATTGTGCCAGGACGAGGAGAGCAAAAACCTGCTCAACACGCTGGTAGCCGTGGAAGAAGCCTGCCAGCGAGAGTTCGCCGCCAAGGACAAGGAAATCTGGGCCAACGTGGAGTTTTACAAGGGCGCCGTGTTCCATAGCCTGGGTATCCCCACCCACTACTTCACCGCCATGTTCGCCATGGCGCGGGTGTACGGTTATATCGCGCACTTCCTGGAGTTCCGCCAGAACAGCTGCCTGATTCGCCCACGCGCCCACTACACCGGCCCGGCCGCAGGCGAGCGCAGCAAAAGCGCAGCCTGAGTTTCATTAAATACCGCCCCCGCATATGCGGGGGCGCGGCGTTGCAAGTGCCCCGATCTGTGCGTATAAGAACCCTGTAAGTCACCTTACATTACAGGCCTCACGTATGCGGTTGATAACCATCATTCCAGCTCTACTGCTTGCAGCGGGGTGCACCGGTGACGCACTCGAGGAAGCCCTGGGCACCCTTGAGCGTGACCGCATAGTCCTCAAGGCCACCGCCAACGAAATTATCATCGCGGAGCCTGTCCCCGAGGGGACCCTGGTCGCCGCAGGCACGCTGCTGGTGCAACTGGACGACAGCCGCGCGCAGGCACAGGTGGCTAAAGCCACCGCTGAGCTTGCGCGCGCCCAGGCCATGTTGGAAGAACTGCGCAACGGTGCACGCCCCGAGGACATAGCGGCCGCCAGCGCCCGGGTGAACGGCGCGCGGGCGCAAGTGATTGAAACAGAAGCCAGCTTTGTGCGGGCGAAACAGCTGCTGGAACAGAAGCTGACTGCACAGGCGACGCTGGACCGGGCCCTGGCCAATCGGGACGCGGCCGAAGCGGCTCTGGAATCCGCCATTGAAGAACTGTTACGCCTGACCAACGGTACCCGGCAGGAACAACTTGACCAGGCGGAGGCGGCCAGGCAGTCCGCCCAGGCCCAGTTGGCGCTGGAACAGCACCGGCTATCTGAACTGAGTGTCGTGGCCACCCGTGACGCCTATCTGGACAGCCTGCCCTGGCACGTGGGCGAGCGCGTGGACATGGGATCAACACTGGCCATACTGCTGGCCAACGAACGGCCCTACGCCAGGGTCTATATCCCGGAGACCTGGCGCGCCCGATTGCAGGTGGGAGATCGCCGGCAGGTCAGGGTCGACGGTATCGAGCAACCCCTGACCGGAGTACTGCGCTGGATCGCCACCGATCCCGCGTTTACTCCCTATTACGCGCTGAACGCCAACGACCGGGCGCGCCTGGTGTACATGGCGGAGTTCGACCTGGAGGAAGGAGAGGATCTCCCCACGGGAATGCCGGCCCAGGTAATTCTCAGCGATGACTGATGCCGCTATTGAGGCGCGGGGCCTGTCCCGGCACTTCGGCGATGTCCACGCAGTGGACAAAGTGGACCTGCAAATACCTCGGGGGGAGATCTACGGCTTTCTCGGACCCAATGGTTCCGGCAAGACCACGATGATCCGCATGTTATGCGGACTGCTCACACCCACGGCGGGCGAGGTGCGCGTGCTGGACCTGCAAATACCGCGACAGGCGGAGGTCCTGCGCCGCAAAATCGGCTACATGACCCAGAAATTTTCCCTCTACGACGATCTCACAGTAGCCGAGAACATGCGCTTCATGGCGCGTATCTATGGCTTGCAGCGTGGCGCGGCAAAGCAGCGCATTCACGATCTGCTGGAGCGCTATGCCCTGACATCGATGCGCGACCGTTTTGCCGCAGATATGAGCGGCGGGCAACGTCAACGCCTGGCGCTGGCCGTGGCCACCCTGCACCAGCCCACACTGCTGTTCCTGGATGAGCCCACCTCTGCGGTGGATCCGGAAAACCGCAGGGATTTCTGGGAAAAGCTGTTCGACCTCAGCGACGCAGGGACCACTATCCTGGTGTCCACCCACTACATGGACGAGGCAGAGCGCTGCCACCAGTTGGCCATCCTGGAACATGGTCGCTTGCGCAACCAGGGCACCCCGGCCCAGTTGATGGCGCAGCTCGATTCCCGCGTGGTAGAGATCAGCGGCAGCGACCTGCGCCGGGTAAAAGACCGCGCCCTGAGCCTGCCACTGGTGCAATCCGCAGCACAACAGGGGCTGCACTTGCGTATTTTGATGAGCCCGGATACAAGCGATCCCCTGAGCTACCTGCGCCAGGGTCTGGCCGATGACAGCCTGAGCTTCAGCATGGCCAGACCCAGCCTGGAAGATGTCTTCGTAGCGGCCACCCAGGAGCAGCACTCATCATGAGCAGCCTGCACCGCATCTGGGCCGTTACCGCCAAAGAATTGAAACAGCTGTCCCGGGACCGCGTGACTTTCGGCATGGTAGTAATGATTCCGCTCATACAACTGCTGTTGTTCGGTTACGCTATCAATACGGAGGTGCGCAATATTCCCATCGCTGTGGTGGATCTCAGCGGCAGCGCCCTCGCCCGGGCCATCACCGAACAGGTGCGTGTCACCCAGGTGGTGGATATCCGTACTCACTACCACACCCCCCGGGAAGCGGAGGCAGCCATTGTCGCCGGCACCGTGCGTGCCGCCCTGGTCTTTCCGGAAAACCTGGCACAGCGCGCCGCCGGGGGAGAGCCCCTGGCACAGTGGCTGGTGGATGGCTCGGACACTATCGTGGGATCTGCGCTGCTGGCACTGCGCACCATGCCCGTGCACCTGGAAGCCGGGGGGCCGCGCGGAGCCTACAGCGCTGCCAGCCCCAGCTTTGAAGTTGCCCTGTTTTTCAACCCGGAGCGCCGCTCAGAGGTCAATGTAGTGCCCGGCCTGACCGCCATCATCCTGACCATGACCATGATCCTGTTTACCTCGGCAGCCCTGGTAAGGGAGCGGGAGCGAGGCAACCTGGAGTTGCTGATCACCACTCCCGTGCACTCGCTGGAGATCATGATAGGTAAGTTGGTGCCTTACGTATTTGTGGGCCTGATCCAGATCACTATCATCCTGGGCCTGGGCATGACCATATTCCAGGTCCCCTTTAACGGGACCCTGGGCAACCTGGTAGCTGTCACCCTGGCTTTCATCGGCGCCAGCCTGACCCTGGGCCTGCTGATATCCACCATCGCTAAAACCCAGATGCAGGCGATGCAGATGACGGTATTCATTCTCATGCCATCGATTCTGCTCAGCGGCTTTATGTTTCCCTATGACGCCATGCCCAGGCCGGCACAGTATATTGCCGAGGTGCTACCGGCGACCCATTTCATGCGCCTGATCCGCGGTGTATTCCTGCGCGGTGCCGAAGTGTCTCAGTTGCAGGGCGACATGATATGGTTATTGGGCTTTACCGTGATCATGCTGGCTGTTGCCACGCTGCGCTTTCGCAAGACGCTGGATTAACTATGCCCGTCCGACGACGCCGGTCATACTGGCCAGGAGGGCATGCTCCGCTTTCACACCAGCATTACTGCAGGTGTGAAAAGACTTATCAACGGATGCTGCCGTCATCAATAGACGCTGGAAATCACTCTTCACGTTTCGCCAGCGCGATTTGAGCTAGAATGCATCTGTATCGGGTTTTGACAACTGGCCAGTGGGTAAAATGAAGCGATATAGAAGCACTATTACCTGCCTGCTCTGTGCCAGTGTTGTGCTTTTTCCCCTATCGATAGAAACGGCGAAGGGCCAGGCCGGTTATCGCGCCCCCGACTCACCGCCGGAAATAATCGAATCCCCCACGCTGAATCTGCTCACGTTGAATGTGGCACACGGTCGAGGCACGGCGCTTAACCAGATCCTGGTAAGCGCCGCCGCACATCGAAACCACCTGGAGGACATTGCCTCCTTACTCCTGACCTCGGGCGCGCAGGTCGTCGCTCTACAGGAAGCCGATGCGCCCTCACTATGGAGCGGGAGATTCGATCACGTGAAATATCTCGCCCAGGAGAGCAATTACCCGTTCCATGTGCACGGCTACCATGCCGATGCCTGGCTTTTTACCTACGGGGCGGCCTTGATCTCCGGTTTCAGCATGAGCAACGCCACGTCCCACGGCTTTCAACCCTCATGGCCAACCGCTGGCAAGGGCTTTGTTCGCGGCACGGTACTGTGGCGTACCGGCGAGCAGAGCCAGACGCCGCTCCCTGTTACCCTGGTATCTGTGCACCTGGATTTTTCACGGGAAAGCGTTCGCGAAGCCCAGATAGAGGAATTAGTGGCGGAACTCAGGGGCCTGGACACCGCGCTGGTCATCATGGGTGATTTCAACGCCGACTGGACCGTCGAGGCATCACCTGTTCGCGAGTTGGCCAGAAGACTTGGGTTACGAGCCTTTGAGCCCACCAGGGATGGCCTGGGAACTTATAAAAGAAACAAGCGCCTGGACTGGATTTTGATCTCCAGTGAGTTAAGGTTCATTGACTATACGGTACTGCCAAGGGTTGTATCTGACCATCTAGCGGTGGTTGCTAGCATTGGCTGGGAAGCACAACAAAACCATGAATAGATTTTCAATTTTCTTCACTTCCGGCTTGTTCATACTGCTGGCCGCCTGCACGACGCCGGGGCCGGCTGACTCATGCCCGGCAAACAGTCAGGACTTAGCCGACTGTCCACCACCGGAAGCAATTGAGGATCCCTTGATCAGCGCTCTTTACCTGCGACGCACCTGGGTATCAGCGGATGAACACCAGGTCGATGTCGTTGATATTGGTGTCGCTCTCGACATACCCCAACAAAATGCCCGCACCAAGTTCCTTGGAGCCAGGAGCGAGGACGCACTCAACTCGCTGGCGGCAAAGATCTGGATGATCGAGAACGCCAGGCATACGATTGATGCCACCTACTATATATTCAAACGCGACCTGATTGGCGAGGCGATGCTGGGTGCCCTGTGTAACGCGGTAAAACGCGGTGTTGATATCCGCTTTATGGTCGACTCCGTGGGTTCGATAGATTCAACGCACTCGGGCCTCAAGGCATTGGAAACCTGCGCGGATGACGCGGGATACATGCGCAACGCCGATGGCAAGCTGACAAATAAAAGAGCCCGGATACAGGTGGTGGTTTTCAACGCAGTTTCAAATGTATTCGTCAAGCTGAATCGCCGCTCCCACGATAAACTGCTGGTAGTAGATGGCAGGTTCCCGGAGCACGCCATGGTTATGACCGGTGGCCGCAACGTATCGCTTTCGTATTACGGTATCACCGCCGACGGTTCACCCAACCCGGACACCTACATGGACGCCGAGATTCTGCTGCGGACCTCTGCCGACCTGGATGCAGACCCCTACCCCCTGGGGGCACTCGCCGAGAACTATTACACTATCCTGTTCCTGTTTGACGATAACAAACGCTTGAGCCCAAGTCGCACCGCTGAGGCCCTGGGAATCTATGATTCCAAACAGCAGATGGCACAGGATGCGCTGGCAAAGCTAAAAGCCCTACCGTCTGTAAAACCCCGGTTGGACGCCATGCCCACTTACCTGGAGCAGGGGTGGCATGAGTCGAAAATCATGCTGGCGCACGAGCTGGATAACCTCACCAACAAGAAGCTGTTTTCCGGGGTAGTGGAGAACCTGGACAACAACGACAATTCTATCCAGTACCTGTTGCGGCAAATCCCCGGTCGCCAGTACAAACAGCGCCGTATTGTGTCGCCCTACCTGTTTGCCGCACAGTACTACGATGAGGACGGCAATCTCGCACTGGACGGTGCGCGCAATGTTCACGACTGGCTGGAACAGCACCCGGAAGCCTCGCTGGAAATCATCACCAACTCGATCCTCACCTCCGATAATTTCTCGGCACAGGCCGTTATCGACATGAATATGGCGCCCCGCTTGCTGTTGACACCCGAACTGCAGGAAGCCTGGCTGGAGTCGCGCGACGACAGCGAGATGAGCCCTGACCTGGTTGAGAGTGAGGAGTGGATCAAGCTGGTCAACCACCCCCGCCTGAAAATATATGAAACCGGCAGACTCGACGACCGCCTGCTGGGGGGCGATGTCGACTATGGCAAACTCCACGCCAAGTATATTGTTATGGATGACGCGGGGTTTGTAGGCACCACCAATTTCGACGACAGGTCAGGCCTGATCAATAATGAAATGGGATTCTTTTTTGCGGATGAGGAAATGGCAAAGGACCTGCATGCAGACTTCGAGTTGCTAAAAAGTCGCTCCTATTTGTGGGGGTCGCCCGAATGGCTGGAGTTCCGCCGTCGGGTATTCGAGTTGGATGGCCTCAAGGGCAACACCTCAAAGAGTCAAAGAGCGATCTATAAAACTCTGCGCGCGGTTGGGCTGGATCACCAGCTTTGAGATTACATTTTAGCGCACGGCAATTACTGCCAATATTTTGCCTTTGCATCACACTGGTCGCCTGCGGCAGCGGCGAATCCAGGGTGGTACAGGGCAACCGTGACGGCATCCTGCACTACGGCAACGGCACAGAACCCCAGGGGCTGGATCCCCATATCGTGACCGGCCTGCCCGAGAGCCACATCGTGCGCGCCCTGTTTGAGGGCCTGGCAGTAAAAAATCCGTTTACCCTGGAGCCGGAACCCGGCGTGGCACAATCCTGGGATATCAGTGAGGACGGGCGCACCGTTACCTTCCACCTCAACCCCCAGGCCAGGTGGTCCAACGGTGACACCATGACCGCGCAGGACTACGTCTGGTCCTGGCAGCGCGCCCTGAACCCCGCCATGGGCAACCAGTACGCCTATATGTTGTACCCGATAGAAAATGCAGAGGCCTTCGCCACGGGCAAGCTGCAAGATTTTGCCGAGGTCGGGGTAAAGGCTCTGGATAAGCACACCTTACAGGTGCAACTGGTTACCGCTACACCGTATTTCATTCAGTTAATGGATCACTACAGCACCTTTGCTGTACACCGTCCCACCATCGAGAAATTCGGCCAAGCCACTGATCGCTTTACCCCCTGGACCCGGGTGGAAAATATCGTCGGCAACGGTGCTTTTACCCTCAAGGAATGGAAACTGAACCGGCGCATCAGGGTTGAGAAGAGTGGCACCTACTGGGACCGCGACCGGGTGAAACTCAATGGCGTGGTGTTCTATCCCACGGAAAACATATCCAGCGAGGAGCGTATGTTCCGGGTGGGACAGCTGCATTACACCCAGACCATACCGCTGGACAAGATACCGGTGTATCGCGCCATGGAAAACAGCCCCTATGTGAACGCGCCCTACCTCGGCACCTATTACTACCTGCTCAACATCAACGAAGCACCGTTACAGGACGTGCGCGTGCGCCGGGCCTTGTCACTGGCGATCGACAGGGAAAGGCTGAACAACACCGTGCTGCACGCTGCCAATGTGCCCGCCTACGGCATTACCCCGCCGGGTACCCTGGGCTACCAACCCCCCAAGCTGTTCGGCCACGATGTGGCGGCCGCCCGTCAGCTGCTGGCTGAGGCGGGCTTCCCCAATGGTGAGGGCTGGCCAGGCCTGGAGTTGACCTACAACACCAGCGAAAGCCACCGCAAAATTGCGGTCGCGCTGCAGCAGATGTGGAAAGACGCCCTCAATATAGAAGTTACCCTGTCCAACCAGGAGTGGAAGGTATACCTGGACTCAGTCGACCAGATGAATTTCCAGATGGCGCGACGGGGCTGGATCGGGGACTATGTAGATCCCAACAACTTCCTGGACCTGTTCCTGTGCGCTGGCGGCAACAACAATACCGGTTTCTGCGACCCGCAGTATGACGACATGATCACGCGCCAGGCACCCCGGGCCACATCGCGGGAGGAGCGCTACGCCATTTTTTACGCGGCGGAAACCCTGTTGATGGAGCAGATGCCTTTCATTCCCATTTACACCTATACCAGTAACCACCTGATACACCCCAGCGTGCGGGATATGCCTTCCAACCTGATGGATTCCCTGAACCTCAAGTACGTCTGGCTGGATCAGAACTGGGAGGGCGCGCAATAATGTGGCGCTTTATCGCTTACCGACTGCTGCAGGCTATCCCTGTGATCCTGGCGGTCATCACCGTGACCTTCTTTCTGGTACGGGTGGCGCCCGGCGGCCCCTTTGACAGTGAGAAGGCAGTGGTACCCGAGGTGAAGGCGGCATTGGAGGCCCAGTACCGCCTCGATCAACCGCTGCTTACGCAGTATGCAGCCTACCTGGGCGACCTGGCCCAAGGCGAACTGGGACCTTCCTTCAAATACCCGGGCCGCAGTGTCAATGAACTGATCGCCGCGGGCCTGCCGGTGACCGCGGAGCTGGGTTTGTACGCGCTGTTGGTGGCCATGATCATCGGCGGAGTAGCGGGCATCATCGCTTCCCTGAAGCCCAACACGGCCCAGGACTATCTGCCCATGTCTGCCGCCATGATCGGGATCTGCATGCCCTCCTTCCTGCTGGGACCCCTGCTGGTACTGGTGTTCGGCATTTACCTGGACTGGCTGCCGGTTTCCGGCTGGGGTGATATACCCGGGGACAAGATTCTGCCTGCGATCACCCTGGGTTCCACCTACGCCGCGTATATCGCGCGCCTGAGTCGCGCGGGCATGCTGGAAGTGATGACCCAGGATTATATTCGCACCGCCCGGGCCAAGGGCCTGCCGGAATGGCAGGTGGTGACGCGCCACGCCTTGCGCGGCGGACTGATCCCGGTGGTGGCTTTCCTGGGGCCCGCCTTCGCCGGACTGCTGTCCGGCTCCTTCGTGGTGGAGACCATTTTCCAGATACCCGGGCTGGGTCGTTTCTATGTGCAGGCCGCCTTTAACCGCGACTACACCATGATCCTTGGCACCACGGTATTCCTGTCTACCCTGATTGTGCTGTTCAACCTGTTGTCGGACATCCTAGCAGCGTGGATGAATCCGCGCCTGCGTACCCAGTTCAGCGAGCACTAGGGGCCATGTCTGACGCCAGCATTACCGATATCGCCCAGGCGGAACAGGGTACCTCCCTGTGGCATGACGCCTGGCTGCGCCTGCGCCGCAACCGCCTGGCACTGTTCGGCCTCGGCATACTGGTGCTGTTTATCACCATTGCCCTGCTCACCCCATGGATCGCCCCTTACGGCTACGCGGAGCAAAACCTGGACCTGGGGGCGAGCGGGCCGTCCGCCGCGCACTGGCTGGGCACCGATATCTTCGGCCGCGACCTGCTCACCCAGATCATGTACGGCGGGCGCATATCCCTGGCAGTCGGTTTTATCGCTACCGCAGTGGCGCTGCTGATCGGTGTCACCTGGGGCGCCGTGGCGGGTTACGTCGGCGGGCGGGTGGATGCGGTAATGATGCGTCTGGTGGATATTCTTTACGCCCTGCCGTTCATGATTTTCATCGTGCTGTTAATGGTGGTGTTCGGGCGCAACCTGCTGCTGCTGTTTTTGGCCATAGGCGCGGTGGAGTGGCTGACCATGGCGCGCATCATGCGCAGCCAGGTACAGACCCTGCGCCAGCAGGAGTTTGTGGAGGCGGCGGTGTCCCTGGGGCTGTCACCTTCCACCATCATCCGTCGCCATGTGATACCCAATGCCCTGGGGCCAATCATTGTCTACACCACGCTGACCATCCCCAGTGTCATGCTGCTGGAAGCCTTTCTCAGCTTCCTGGGCCTGGGCATACAACCCCCACAGACCTCCTGGGGACTGCTGATTTCCTACGGCGCGGAGACCATGGAAGAGTACCCCTGGCTGCTGCTGTTCCCCGGGCTGGCGCTGACTCTGACCCTGTTTTCGCTGAACTTCCTGGGCGACGGTTTGCGCGATGCCCTGGACGTGCGTGGTTCAAGGGACTGACGCCATGGCCTTACTGGAAGTAAACAACCTGGGCGTCAGCTTCGTCACCCGCAACGGCACCAACCGCGCGGTGGACGACGTCAGCTTCACCGTGGAATCGGGACAGATCACGGCGATAATCGGCGAATCGGGGTCAGGTAAATCCGTCGCCTGTTACAGTTTGTTGGGGCTGATTCCGCAACCACCGGGGCGCATCGACGGTGGCCAGGCACTGTTCGGGGGCCGTGACCTGTTACAGCTGCCGGAGGCGGAACTGCGCAAAGTGCGCGGGCGCGATATCGCCATGGTGTTCCAGGACCCCATGACCTGCCTCAACCCCTACATGACCGTGGGCAAGCAGTTGGTGGAACCCCTGCGCTACCATCAGAAAACACCCGCTGCCCAGGCCCGGCGACGTGCCCTGGAACTGCTGCAGGAAGTGGGTATTCGCGATCCCGAATCCACCATAGACAACTATCCGCACCAGTTCTCCGGCGGCATGCGCCAGCGGGTGATGATTGCCATGGCACTGATCAACGAGCCGCAACTGTTGATAGCCGATGAACCCACCACCGCACTGGATGTCACCATTCAGGCCCAGATCCTGCAGCTGATCGCCGAGTTACAGCGCAAACGTGATATCGGCGTGATCTTCATCAGCCACGACCTGGCGGTGGTCGCCGATATCGCCGACCAGATCGTGGTGATGCAGGAGGGCAAGATAGTCGAGTCCGGCGACAGGACCGGAATCTTCCGGCACGCGCGACATCCCTACACGCAGAAATTGTTGGCGGCCATACCCGCTGATAGCAAAGCCGGCGCAACACTGTCGCCAGAACCACTGATACAAGTGCGCCACCTTGCCACCTGGTTCGGCCAGGGTCGCAAGCAGGAGCCGGTAAAGGCAGTCAATGATGTCAGTTTCGATATCAGGCGCGGCGAGGTACTGGGAGTAGTGGGTGAGTCCGGTAGCGGCAAGTCCACTATCGGGCGCTCCCTGTTGCGGCTGGTGCCGGTGACCGCAGGGCAGGTTCTGTTCGATGACACCGATGTCACTCAGTTAAAAGGCAGGGCCCTGAAAGACATGCGCCGGCGCATGCAGATTATTTTCCAGGACCCCTTTGCCTCCCTGAACCCACGCATGACCGTATACGACACCCTGGCGGAACCCCTGCTGCTGCACGGGATCGAGAATCGCAGCAGCGTGGCGCGCGGCGTACTGAAACTGATGGATGACGTGGGCCTGGCACGCAATTTCGTGCGCAAATACCCCCACGAGTTTTCCGGTGGCCAGCGCCAGCGCATCGCCATTGGTCGCGCCCTGGCGACCCACCCGGAGTTCGTGGTGGCGGACGAACCGGTATCGGCTCTGGATGTAACCATACAGGCGCAAATCCTGGACCTGATGCTGGCACTGGGCCGGGAGTACGGCCTGACCATGATGTTTATCTCCCACGACCTGGCGGTGGTGCGCCATATCGCCGACCGTATTCTGGTGCTGTATCGGGGTGAAATCGTAGAGCAGGGCACCGGGCATGAGCTGTTCGAGAACCCCCAGCAGACTTACACACGGGAACTGTTGCAGTCGATTCCGGGGCGCTCTTTGCTTCAGTAAACAGTGCCTGTAGCTTTTTTCATCTGGCGGTCTCTGGCGGGAGGGTGGTTCTTGGTCTGGCGGTCCCTTGCGGGAGGGTGGTTCTCGATCTGGCGGTCTCTTGTGGGGGGGGGGGGGGGGGGGTCTGGGTTTGGGGGTCGCGGGGGGGAAGATTTTT
>Ga0224504_10001093_pt1 | contig 12168 bp, 12 predicted proteins | sample SF_Oct11_sed_USG_3_FD_170160 | JGI IMG/M metagenome (GOLD analysis project Ga0224504, IMG submission 170160) | Sediment microbial communities from San Francisco Bay, California, United States - SF_Oct11_sed_USGS_24 | ecosystem: Environmental > Aquatic > Marine > Sediment | place: USA... | reverse complement strand
GCTTGCGGGTGATGCCATGCAGTTGCAGGGCAGCCACAGCTATTTCATCGCAGAGTTACTGGATGCGGAGCTGATGTCGCGTGTGGCGAGTCAGGATATACATCCAACCGGGCCACTGCACGGGCGTGGTGAGAGTCCGGTCAGCAAAGATTGCCTTGAACTGGAATACAGCGTGCTGGGCGCTTATGCCAGCTGGTGTGAGGGGCTTGAGCAGGCGGGTCTTGCACAGGACCGTCGTGCATTGCGTCTTGGCGTACCTGAGCTTGCATGGCAATGGACTGATGCGGCTGAGCTGGTACTGAAGTTCAGTCTGCCGGCCGGTGCCTATGCCACCAGTGTGCTGCGTGAAATCGTGAACTGTACCTTAACGGGGAATGAATGATGGTACGAATAATAAAACACCTGCTGCTGGCGCTGACGTATGGCCTGCTTGGCAGTTTTATCGTGATTGTTGGTCTGTATGTCTACCAGCTGGAAAGCCGCCCTGATCTCAAGGTGTGGCACCAGGCGGCTCTGGATGTGGAGTTTCATGCCGGTCTTGCCGGCGAAATCACCACGCTTGAACAGTATCAGCAGCGGGAGGCGCAGCTCTTTGAGCAACTGGAAGAGCAGGTGTATGCGCGTATAGATGCAGCAGACCGCCGTTCTATCAATCGCTTTTCAACCAACAGCCTGACAGATCCGCGCGGCTATCCGAAAAACTGGAACCGCACCTTTGTACTCTCGCAGAATGAACCGCTTGCCGGTGCGGTCCTGTTGCATGGTTTGTCGGATTCGCCGTATAGCCTGCGTAGCGTCGGACAACTGTTGCACGAGCGGCAGTTCGAGGTAATTGGGCTGCGTCTGCCAGGACATGGCACGGCACCGGCCGGTCTGGCGACTGTTACATGGCATGACTTTGTTACTGCAGTAAGGATCGCTGTCAGCAGTATGCGAGATCGCCTTGGTCCGGATCGCCCTCTGTACCTTGTCGGTTACTCCAACGGTGCCGCACTGGCGGTGCATTATGCGCTGGCCGTTCTGGAAGGCGAGGATATGCCGGCCGTTGACGGGCTGGTGTTGCTGTCTCCCGCCATCGAGGTCTCGGGTGTTGCCGCCTACGCCATCTGGCAGGCACGTTTTTCGCGCTTGTCGGGCCTTGAGAAGCTTGCCTGGACCGATATCCAGGCCGAGTTTGACCCCTATAAATACAGTTCCTTTACCGTTAATGCCGGTGACCAGATTTACCAGTTGACGCGCAATATTGCCGCACGGATCGATCGACTCTCCGGTCCCGATGGCGTTGCGGGCTTCCCCAGGACCATTGCCTTCCAGTCGATCGTTGATGCCACGATTAAACCTTCCACGCTGGTGGATGCACTGTTTATGAAGCTGGCGCCGGGGGGTCACGAGCTGGTGTTATTTGATGTCAACCGGCACACGGATGCCGAGCCGTTGTTGCGCTCGGATCCTGAGGTACTGACGGATCGTCTGCTGGGGGATGGGCAGCTGCCGTTTACGTTGACGCTGGTGACGAACCTGAACCCGCATACCGACGCGGTGATTGCGCGTACCAAAGCGGCCGGTGCTGCTGCGGCTACAGACGAAGATATCGAGCTGGCCTGGCCCGGGGGGCTGTTTTCACTGTCCCATGTGGCCGTGCCGTTTGCGCCCGATGACCCGGTCTACGGTAATGACCCGGAAGCAGGTGAAAGCATGATTACCCTCGGCAGTATTTTTATTCGCGGTGAACGCAACCTGTTGCAGATTCCGGATAACTATTTTCTGCGTCTGCGCTATAACCCTTTCTTCGGCTATCTCACAACACGTGTGCAGGGATTTATGGATTTGTAGGTCTGGCTACAATTCCGGCTATAGCAGTTTCAGGTCTGCCCGTTTTTGGAACAGCCATTAAGCAGCCGCGGCTATGGCGGCTAACGTCGGGCGCGGGTAACTGGTTGTGAATGCGCGCTTCCACATCCCGTACAGCAAATACATCGCTGGCTGCTGTTGCCGGTTGTTCTGCCTCGCGAAGATCAGCTTGTTATTTTCAAGGCAATATAGGGCACGATATTTAATACTATGATTGCGATTTTGTAGTTCCCTAAATACTGCATATACGTTAACGGTAAATCGGACTCGCTGACGCCGAATATTTTACTGTGGATGCCTGAAACGGGTTTTCTGGCAACAGCCAGGGCAATAGTTGAAAGAAAAAGAACACTAACATTGATAACTGAACACCAGCCAAGAAATTCCGTTAATGTGTTTATGTCTGTCATTTCAATTGCTCCTGGTGTGGCCTTGTAAGTTGTCAATGCCTGTTACCTTGACGCGCTGCGCAGCAGTATATAGACCGCACCGCTGCCGCCATCTTTTTGCGGTGTTGAGCTGAATGCCAGTACATCATGGTGTTGACGTAGCCAGTTATTGATGCGGTTTTTCAGGATCGGTGCCTGACCGTCGCTACGATAACCCTTGCCATGTATGACACGCACACAGCGAATGTGCTGGTCCCGGCATGCGCTTATAAACTGCACCAGTTCCTGGCGGGCGATGGTGGCAGTCATGCCATGCATGTCAAGTTCGGCGCCAACTGTCAGCTGGCCGCGCCTGAGCTGTTGCAGTTTTCGTTGCTGGATACCGGGGCGTGCAAAAAACAACGTCTCGTCGGATGAAACCTCACCCGCGTCGAAATGATCGGAGAAGCTGTCGGTTTGCGGTGATATTTCGCCCTGTTGTTGCTGTCTCGGCCGGGGTGAGCGTTTTTTTTGCGCCTGGATCGCCTTGTCATGGCTAAGCTTGCGCACCGGGCCGACGCTGCGACGGAACAGCTCGATATCATCCTCGGAGAGTTTTTTTCGATCAGCCATAATGACGGGAGATTCCTTGGGCTTTGTTCCTTTATACTATACGGCCCGGGACAGGGAAGAACTATTTGTCGGGGCGTGGATTTTAGCCCATCTCCCGAGGGGAGAGGGGCTGGAACGACAGAAAACCGGGGTATTTCCGGATTGTGGTATGAGTGGGTGACTGGATAAATGGCCGGTGCTCCTGGACTATTGGGTAAGTGGACAGCAATGAATAAAGCATGAATATTCTGCTCAGCAATGATGATGGTTACCAGGCGCCGGGCTTGCAGGCGCTGGCGAACGAGCTGGCGGCTATCGCGGATATCCACGTGGTCGCGCCGGATCGTGACCGTAGTGGTGCCAGTAATTCGTTGACGCTGGACAGCCCGATTCGGGCACGCCAGGCTGATAACGGCTTTACCTTCGTCGATGGCACGCCCACGGACTGCGTGCATCTCGCCATTACCGGTCTGCTGGAGTGTGAGCCGGACATGGTGGTATCCGGTATCAATTCGGGTGCCAATATGGGCGATGATGTACTCTATTCCGGCACGGTGGCCGCCGCCATGGAGGGGCGTTTTCTAGGATACCCGGCAATCGCAGTTTCCATGGTGACTGACGGCGTACGTCCACAGCACTATGCTACGGCGGCACGCGTAACCCTGGAACTGGTGCAGCGGGTTATTGCCGGCAGCCTGCCGGCTGATACCATATTGAATGTGAATGTGCCTGATTTACCCTGGGGGCAGATTCAGGGCATGCAGGCGACCCGGCTGGGACATCGTCACAAGTCCGAACCGGTGGTGCAAGACCATGATCCGCGCGGCCGGCCGGTGTACTGGGTTGGCCCGGTGGGTTCCGAGCAGGATGCCGGTCCGGGGACCGATTTTCATGCGGTTCGCAGCGGCCACGTGTCCATCACCCCGCTGGACGTTGACCTGACTCGTTATGATGCCATCAACGGCATTGCCAGCTGGCTGGCAGAATAACCCATACCATGGACGCATACTCTTGATAGCAGAAAATCGCGGTATTGGCATGACTTCACAGCGCACCCGCGACCGGCTGGTGGAGCGTTTGCGTGAAGAGGGTATCAGCAATGAAGCCGTGCTCGATGTTATTCGCAACACGCCGCGGCATCTGTTCGTTGATGAAGCGCTGGCGAGCCGTGCCTATGAAGACACGGCCCTGCCGATTGGCTACAACCAGACGATCTCCCAACCCTATATCGTCGCGGCCATGACCGATCTGATTATCAGTGGTAATCCGCAGAAGGTACTGGAAATCGGTACCGGTTCCGGCTACCAGGCAGCGGTACTGGCACCACTGGTGCCAAAAATCTTCACAGTTGAACGTATCAAGCCGCTTGCCGAGCAGGCGCGCCAGCGTTTTCGCAAGCTGGGGCTGCGTAATATCCGCGCCAGTTATTCCGACGGCACGGAAGGTCTGCCGGAGTTTGCCCCCTATGACGCGATCATTACCACCGCGGCTGCAGAAAAAATTCCCCAGGCGCTGCTGGAACAACTGTCACCGGAGGGTGGGCGGCTGGTGATTCCGGTCGGTGGCCCGGCGCGGCAGACGCTGACGCTGGTCACCCGTACCGGCGATACCTTTGAGAAGGCCGGCCTGGATCCGGTAATCTTTGTTCCGTTGCTGACCGGTCAGGCCTGATGCAGCTGTTTACTCCCCTGTACGACAAGTGCATGGCCTGGGCGCGCCACCGCCATGCGGTGTGGTATTTGTCCGGTCTGAGTTTTGCCGAGTCTTCATTTTTTCCGGTGCCGCCGGATGTGATGCTGGCGCCCATGAGTATGGCGCAACCAAAACGTGCCTGGCGCTACGCCGCCATCACCACGCTGGCCTCGGTGCTGGGGGGCTTGCTCGGCTATTTTATCGGTTTCTTTGCCTTCGACCAGATTCAGCCATGGTTGCAGGAAAGCCACTACTGGGATAAATACCTGCATGCCCGCGACTGGTTTGAGCAATGGGGCTTCTGGGCGATACTGGTGGCCGGGTTCTCGCCGATTCCCTACAAGGTATTCACGATCGCGGCCGGCACGCTGTCGATGAATCTGCCGTTGTTTGTTGCAGGTTCAATGCTGGGGCGCGGCGGCCGGTTTTTCCTGGTGGCCGGGTTGATGGCCCTGGGCGGCCCGGAAATGGAAAAAAATTTACGACTCTATGTTGAACGTCTGGGCTGGCTTGTGATCTTATTGGCTGTTATTGCCTTTATCTATTTCCGGGGTTGATGCGCTACCGTTATTTAACAATAGCTGTTTGTCTGCTGCTGCTGAGCGCCTGCGGTTCACAGTCTGCGCGTGCCCCGATTGACGCGCGTAACAACCAGTCGACAACCGCTAAATCATCAGCACCTCGCGCGGCGGCTAAAAAATCCAGCGGTGACTACACAGTAGTGGAGCGGGGTGACACGCTGTACTCGATTGCCTGGGCGCACGGGCTCGGGTACCACCAGCTCGCCAGCCTCAATGGTATTCGTGCGCCATACACTATTTACAGCGGACAGCGCCTGCGGGTGCGACCCGCTGTGCGCAGTAATGGCGTCACCGTTGCACCGTTACGACAGGGCAAAGCGGTGGTTGCCTCCAAACCGGTTGCCGCCCCGGCTGTAAAACCGGTTGCTCGTCAGGCGAGCACACCGGCACCTGCCGCAGCCAGTAACAAGCCGTTTAACGGTCCCTGGATCTGGCCCACGCGGGGCCGGGTATTGAGTAAATTCCAGTCAAATGCCAGTGGTAAACGCGGTATCGAGATAGGCGGGCATGCAGATCAACCGGTCAATGCGGCAGGAAATGGCACGGTTGTCTATGCCGGGAGTGGACTTGTTGGCTATGGCAGGCTTATTATCGTAAAACACAGCGAAAATTTGCTCAGTGCCTACGGGCATAACAGCAAGCTGCTCGTTGCGGAAGGTGAATACGTCTCGGCAGGACAAATGATTGCGAAGATGGGGAGTAGCGGCACCAGCCGCAATGAGCTGTACTTTGAAATCCGCAAGGATGGCAAACCGGTAGACCCCCTGAAGTATCTGCCCCGGCAGTAATCAGTCAAATAATCTTCACCCAATACCCTGCCTGCTGGCGTGGCAGGGAAAGTAACAATGAATGGCGGGGATGCCATGGCAAGACGCAAGGGACCCGACAAGAGTGACTCTGCAGGCCAGCCTGAAAAGCAACAGGCGCCAGCCACGGACAAGGTCGAGCCCGTATACGGCAAGATACGTACGAATGCGGCAGAAAGTCACGACCCAACCCGACTGTATCTCAACGAGATTGGTGCTTCGCCACTGCTGACTGCAGAGGAAGAGGTCAGGTTTTCACGTCTTGCACAGAAGGGTGACGAGGCGGCCCGCAAGCGCATGATCGAGAGTAATCTGCGTCTGGTAGTAAAAATTGCCCGGCGCTATATGAATCGCGGGCTGGCTTTCCTGGACCTGATTGAAGAGGGCAACCTTGGCCTGATCCGGGCAGTTGAAAAATTTGATCCAGAACTCGGTTTTCGTTTTTCAACCTACGGCACCTGGTGGATTCGGCAAACCATTGAACGTGCCATCATGAACCAGACGCGCACCATCCGCTTGCCGATTCATGTCGTCAAGGAAATCAACGTCTATCTCCGCGCCGCGCGTAATCTTGCGCAGACACTGGATCATGAGCCATCCGCAGAGGAGATTGCGGTGCTGTTGAACAAGCCGATTGCCGATGTCGAACGCATGCTTGGACTGAATGAGCGCACGGCCTCGACAGACAGCAGCGTTATGAGTGACTCCGGAAAGACCTTGCTTGATACCATTCCGGATAGTGCGGTCAAGGATCCGACAGAAACCCTGCAGGAAGAGAGTGTTCATTCAAATCTCGAGGACTGCCTGTCAAAGCTCAGCGACAAGCAACGCGAGGTTGTAGAGCGGCGCTTCGGCCTGCATGGTTATTCAGTGTCGACTCTGGAAGAGGTTGGCAGGGAAATCGGCGTGACGCGCGAACGCGTACGGCAAATCCAGATGGATGCGTTGAAGAAACTCAAGCGTATTCTCGAGCAGGAAGGCTTCTCGGTCGAGGCGTTGTTAAAATAACCTGGTAACCGCAACTGGTTATTTCACCGCATCGCGGACAAGGTCCGCTGCTACAGTCCGGGTCCGTCCATCAACAGTCCTGCCACCACCCGGCGGTCTTCGCCCAGCAGGATGTTGAAGGTTCGGCAGGCTGCGTCATGTGCCATTATTTCTACCCCGATACCCTGTGTCTGCAAGCCGGCGATGACCGACGCTACCGGGAATTGCAGCCGTTTGCCGGTTCCGATAATGACGACTTCAGGATTGAATTCGCTAATTATCTCGCAGTGTGCGGCGGTCAGCTGATCGATACCTGCCGGTTCCCAGAGCTGAATGACATCCGCTGAAATGATGACGCTGCGGTTAATAATCTTCTCATTTACCGAGATTTCTCCATCGCTATAGGCACGGATACTGTTGCTGGCAAATGAGTCCTGGGAAAAACGCATAGCGGAAAGATACGCAGACGCGGCGAGCCTGACAAGATCAGGCCTGCATCGAGCGGCGACCCGAATAGCGGGGTATCCGGCCGGTGCAGGCTTCGCTACTATTGAAGAAGTTTGGCAGGTCTGGAAAATTGCTGTAATCTCTTTATATTCAACGAAATACCCGGTTACCACTGTGATAGAAGAATTTGCCCGTATCAAACGGCTGCCCCCGTATGTTTTCAATATTGTCAATGAGTTGAAGGCAGAGGCGCGCGCGCGTGGTGAGGATATTATTGATTTTGGCATGGGTAACCCGGACCAGCCGACGCCACAGCACATCGTCGACAAGCTGGTGGAGACCGCCCAGCGCGGTGATACCCACCGTTATTCCCTGTCACGCGGTATCCCGAGGTTACGCAAGGCGATCTGTGACTGGTACAAGCGCCGCTATGACGTCGATCTGGATCCGGAGAAAAATGCCATCGTCACGATCGGTTCCAAGGAAGGCCTGGCACACCTGGCGCTGGCAACCGTGGGGCCGGGTGATGCCGTGCTGGTACCGAACCCGGCCTATCCGATACATCCCTATGGCTTCGCTATTGCAGGCGCCGATATCCGGCATGTGCCGTTGCGTCCGGATGTGGATTTCTTTGCGGAACTGGAAAAGGCCATCAAGGATTCCTGGCCAAAACCGAAAATGCTGGTGCTGAATTTTCCGGGCAATCCGACCACGCAGTGTGTGGAACTGGAATTTTTTGAAAAGGTCGTGGCGATTGCACGCGAACACGAGATCTGGGTCATCCAGGATCTGGCCTATGCGGACCTGGTGTTCGACGGTTACAAGGCGCCGTCTATCCTGCAGGTCGACGGTGCCATGGACATTGCAGTGGAATTTTTCTCGTTGTCCAAAAGTTACAACATGCCGGGCTGGCGGGTCGGTTTTATGTGCGGCAATGAAACGCTGGTTGCGGCGCTGACGCGTATGAAGTCCTACCTGGACTATGGCATGTTCACACCCATCCAGGTGGCGGCCATTGCGGCGCTGGAAGGTCCGCAGGAATGCGTCGCAGATATTGTCAACATGTACCGGGAACGGCGTGATGTTCTGTGCGACGGTCTGCATTCCATAAACTGGCCGGTGGAGGTTCCCAAGGCAACCATGTTTGTCTGGGCAAAAATACCGGAACCCTATCAGGAAATGGGTTCCCTGGAATTTTCCAAAAAACTGTTAAGTGATGCCAAGGTTGCTGTTTCACCCGGCGTGGGTTTTGGCGAGTACGGTGATGATTATGTCAGGTTTGGCCTGATCGAAAACCCACACCGTACCCGGCAGGCGATTCGTTGTATCCGGGAGATGTTCAACAGGGATCTGGGGCAATCAAAAATCTCGGGAGGGTAATTCATTTGAATCCGGTCAAGGTTGGCCTGCTGGGCCTCGGCACAGTGGGTGGTGGTACGTTTAACGTTTTAAGCCGCAATGCAGATGAAATCAGCCGGCGTGCCGGTCGTGGCATCGTCGTCAGTCATGCAGCAGCGCGTGAATATGATGCAGGCGGTTTGCCGGGTATTGATGGCATCGATGTCGGTGATGACGCCTTTGCACTGGTGCAGAATCCCGATGTCGATATCATTGTTGAATTGATTGGCGGTTACGAGCCGGCGCGCGAACTTGTGCTGCAAGCCATCGCCAATGGCAAGCACGTGGTCACAGCCAACAAGGCACTGATCGCCATGCACGGTAACGAGATTTTTGCTGCGGCACAGGACAAGGGTGTCATGGTGGCTTTTGAAGCGGCGGTCGCCGGTGGCATCCCGATCATCAAGGCCCTGCGTGAAGGGCTTTCAGCCAATCGAATCGAGTGGCTCACCGGCATTATCAACGGTACCGGTAATTTCATCCTCACCGAGATGCGCGACAAGGGACGTGACTTTTCCGATGTGCTGAAAGAGGCGCAGGCACTGGGTTATGCAGAGGCCGATCCCACCTTTGATGTTGAGGGTATAGACGCAGCGCACAAGCTCACCATACTGGCATCCATCGCTTTCGGTATTCCGTTGCAGTTCGACAAGGTTTACACGGAGGGCATCAGCCGTATTACCCGCGCGGATGTTACCTATGCCGAGGCATTCGGTTATCGCATCAAGCACCTGGGCTACACACGGCGCACGCAGCAGGGAATCGAAATGCGTGTACATCCGACGCTGATTCCGGAACGCCGCCTGATTGCCAATGTTGATGGTGTTATGAACGCGGTACTGGTGAATGCCGATGCCGTCGGTCCGACCCTGTATTACGGTGCCGGCGCCGGTTCGGAGCCGACGGCCTCGGCCGTGGTAGCAGATATCGTCGATATCGTGCGCACCCTGAGTTGTGATCCGGGTAACCGGGTACCACATCTCGCTTTCCAGCCTGATGCCATTACTGACATCCCGGTGCTGGCCATGGATGATATTGAAACGGCGTACTACCTGCGCATGCAGGTGTCTGACAAGCCCGGTGTGATGGCTGAAGTCGCCAGTATTCTCGGTGACGGCGGTATCAGTATCGAGGCGATACTGCAGAAAGAGCCGCCGGCCGGCGTTGATCAGGCCTCCATTATCCTGTTGACCCACGTGGTGCAGGAACGGCAGATGAACGACGCGATTGAGCAGATCGAGGCGCTGGAGAGTATCCATGGTGATATCATGCGCATCCGGCTGGAGCATTTGAACTGCGATTAATGCAGATGCTTCAAATGCCTGACCAATGCATCACCTCTCCCGGAGGGAGAGGGCGCAAAGGCTGAAGAAAAATATTTTTTACTACGAAGGATTAAGCGCATGTCTACCGCAACACATTACACCGGCCTGATTGAACATTACCGTGACCGTATGCCGGTTACCGCTGATACCCGTATCATCAGCCTGGGTGAAGGCAATACGCCACTTATTCGGCTGGAAAATATACCGGCTGCAACTGGCAAGGATGTTGAACTCTATATCAAGTACGAGGGCCTCAACCCCACTGGCTCCTTCAAGGACCGTGGTATGACCATGGCGGTTACCCGAGCGGTTGAAGAGGGCAGCCGGGCGATTATCTGTGCCTCGACGGGAAATACCTCGGCTGCCGCTGCCGCTTACGCGGCGCGTGCCGGCATTACCGCTTTTGTCCTGATTCCTGAAGGCAAGATTGCGCTCGGCAAGCTGGCACAGGCGATGATTCACGGCGCTGTGGTTATCCAGATTCGCGGTAACTTCGATGCCGGTATGGCGCTGGTCAAGGAAGTGGCCGACCATGCACCGGTCACTATTGTCAATTCCATCAACCCGTACCGGCTGCAGGGGCAGAAGAGTGCTGCCTTTGAAATTGTGGATGAGCTGGGCTGCGCACCGGACTTCCATTGTCTGCCGGTCGGTAATGCCGGCAACATCACGGCACACTGGATTGGGTACAGCGAATATGCGCAGCATGACGGTGCCTGCGTGACTTCGGCCTGTGCTTTCTGCGCAGGCAGTTGCAAATACAGCGGCAAGGCCGTCACCGATAAACGTCCGGTGATGGTGGGTTACCAGGCAGCCGGTTCCGCGCCCTTCATGCGTGGTGCAATGGTTGATCATCCGGAAACCGTTGCGACCGCTATCCGTATCGGACACCCGCAGTCCTGGGACTATGCCTGGAAGGTCAAGGATGAATCCGGCGGCTGGTTTGATGAATGCACCGACGAGGAAATTCTGGCTGCGCAAAAATTACTGACTTCAAGCGAAGGTATTTTTTGTGAGCCGGCTTCTGCCACTTCGGTTGCCGGTGCCTTGCGGGATATCCGTTCCGGAAAGATTCCGGAAGGCAGTCGCGTTGTCTGCACGCTTACAGGCCATGGCCTGAAAGACCCGGATACTGCAATTGCGCAATGCAGCGATGATCCGATGCTGACTGTCGATGCCGAACTCGGTGCGGTCAAGGATGCCATTCTGAGTAATATGTCCTGACAGGCTTGACGGCCTTGTCTTCTCGTGGTCGACACCTGACACTGGTACTGCCTGGATTGTGTGGCCCGGTTTCCGATCCGCCTGTTTCAGCTTACCTTGAGCCGCGACCGGTCGCGCTTGACCGGCTGCTGTCACGTTGCACAGCAACTACCGCGGCGGGTAACGATTTTAGTAGCACGCTGGCGGCTTGCTTTGGCCTGCAGTACCGGAGTCCGAATGACTTGCCGGTTGCAGCACTGAGCTGTTTATCAGACACGGGTATTGCTTCCGGTGATTACCTGATGCGGGTGGACCCGGTGCATCTGCGGGCAGACCAGAGCAGCTTGCGCCTGTTTGACAGTCGCAGTTTTACGCTGACACAGGATGAGGCCGATGAACTGGTGGCGGCCTTTAACGGCTTTTATGCCGAACGTGGCTGGCGGCTGCAGGCACCACGGCCACAACGCTGGTACCTGTCGATGCTTTCTGACCCGGAAATTACCACGCAAGCCATTGGCAATGTTATCGGACAGTCGATCGATTCCTGTCTGCCGCAGGGAGAAGCGGCGGCAAACTGGCACGCGACACTGAACGAGGTTCAGATGCTGTTTCATGCGCACCCGGTAAACGCAGCGCGCGAGCAGCGTGGCGAACCGGTTATTAACAGTGTGTGGTTCTGGGGTGGTGGCAAACTGCCGACCCGTGTGCACAGCAGTGCTGTACAGGTAGCGACTGACCATCCGCTGGCAATGGGCCTGACACAGCAGGCGGGTGTCAGCCGTATGGATTTACCTGTGAACGCGGACGAATTACTGGCCGCCCCGGGTGATGGCGAGACACTGGTAGTAAACGACGTGCTTGAAGGTCCGGCGCAATACGGCGATATCGAGAACTGGGT
>Ga0224504_10001092_pt1 | contig 12178 bp, 11 predicted proteins | sample SF_Oct11_sed_USG_3_FD_170160 | JGI IMG/M metagenome (GOLD analysis project Ga0224504, IMG submission 170160) | Sediment microbial communities from San Francisco Bay, California, United States - SF_Oct11_sed_USGS_24 | ecosystem: Environmental > Aquatic > Marine > Sediment | place: USA... | reverse complement strand
ACACGGGCCTTTAAAAGGGATTCAGATATCCAGTTCATGTATTGAAAATCTGCCTTGATACCACCATTACAATAGTGGAACCAAGGCAGGTGAGCCTATCTGCTTCATTTTTAAAATCCCAAGATGCTTTGCAATCACGGGGACTGTTAAAATGCCCGTGTTGAGCAGTGGAAGACATTCTATGACAAAACTCTCTTTGACCCTGTCCGTGTTAATCATACTTGTGATTCTCGCAGTCACCGGTGGCGCGCTCTACCTGTCCAATGAGAATAAACAGGTCACTGAACAGCAGGCACTGGCATCTCTTGACCAGGGAATTGAATTGTTTCGTGAGAAAAAATACGAAGAATCCCTGGATGTGCTCCAGGCCATACCGGATGGCGTTATTCGAGACTGGCATTTGCCATATTACACGGCAACAGCCCATGTCATGCTGAAAGACTATGAAAGCGCCGCACCCATACTTGAACAGGCACTCCTGCTCAATCCGGAGGAAGTCCAGATATTGTTCGAACTTGGCGTGGTCTATTTCAAACTCGGCAACCTGGCGTTATCAAAAGCTTACTTTGCCTCGGTAGTGGAAATTGACCCCTCGAATGAAGAAGCAAAGGGATTGATGGATATCATGGCCAACCTGGAACGGCAACAACCAGGCGCAAACCAGGAGGAAAACTCCGGGGATGATATCAGCGGAGCGGAAGACCATTAGCCGTTTCCTCATTTCTGCGTTTAAAAGGGTATTCGGTTTTTTCTCATCACTAAAAACCGCCATTCCCCTGTTGGTTATTACCATAGTCGTCACGATTGGCGGCAGCCTGCTTCCCCAACCCGACTTGTTCAAATCCTGGTGGTACCTGGGCCTGCTTGGACTCAATGGCATAAGCCTGCTGTTTATCACCATATTGCATATCCCCATGATCTTGGAGCGAAAAGGCCGTAATGCGCTGATCGGCGTCGTCGTCACACACCTGGGCATCCTGATACTGATCATCGGAGCCATCTATGGCGGCATGAGTGGGTTCAGGTACAAAGTGAAGGCCATAGAAGACGAGATGACGGTGATTCCCGGCCTGCCATTTGTCATTCACTTGGATAAACTTGTGGTCGAAGAATACCCCGCCGAAGACGTTGCTCATCTCAATGCCGAAATCGTACCGAAGAAACGTCAGGAAAGTCACTTAACCCTCTTAAAAAACGGTGAACCCTGGTTTAAGGCGGTCGTGGCACCCGGCGTGCCGGCAAAGATCGATGGCATCACCATGTTGCCGTCATTCAAGGATATTGGTTGGATCTTCGAAGTGATTGTCACTGATCCATTGGGCAAGACAAAAGTAGTTCAGGTAAAACCATGGACACCGCCGATAATTGAAATTGGGCAAACCCCAGTCATGGCACACAGTGTGATGGGTGAGGTCGATATGACCGCCCGTATAATGACCCTTCAAGACAATCAAATGGTCATCCTTGGTGTTATCAGCCAGCAAGAGGCCCTGGAACTGAATGATCATTCCCTTAGCCTTGGACAGGTCAAACGCTACACAGCGCTTGCGATTTACAACCGGCCTCATGCACCAATCCTGGTGCTCGGCTGCCTGGCGATGCTGTTTGGACTCGTCTGGCATTTCTATTTCCGCCACCGCGACCGAAAACCGGGGAACAGGCTAAAAGCAGGATAGATGCTATGTATGAGAATCTCGAACTATTACTGTTTTCTGCAACATTGTTGCTTTACGTGATTGCCTGGGGTTGGCATTTGCGTGGTTGGCAGTTGGGTTCCGATAGACAAACACAGGTTGCCATCTGGATACTCTGGTTTGGGTGGGTATTGCATTTACTGATGATGGGTTTGCGATGGTACCAGGCGGGCCATATCCCGCTCATCACTCCATTTGAGTTCGTGACTTTCTTCGCGATGCTCGTAATTGGCGTGTTCCTGTTATTTTCACTCAATGAAAAAAACCGTATGCTGGGGGTGTTCCTGCTCCCGGTGGGTTTGTTCCTGATGTTCTACGCCGCCCTGCTCCCCCGTCACGTTCAACCTGAGTTCGTAATCTTCAATAGCCTGCTTCTAAAGTTTCATGTTTTGACCACACTGTTGGGTTACGCGGCCTGGTCTATAACCTTTGCCGCATCGGTCTCTTACCTTTACCTTGAAAGAAAGAAAAACACGTCTCCTGGCCTGTTTGACCGGATGGCCTACCGGGCGGCATTTTTTGCTTTCTGCTTCCTGACCCTCGGCATCATAACCGGCGCTTTATGGGGTGACCGGGTGTTTGGACAACTATGGTTCTGGGATCCCAAGGAAACCTGGTCATTTATCACCTGGTTAATTTTCCTGGCCTACCTGCATGCCCGCTATACTCTGGACTGGAAGGGTCATCGTGCCGCCATACTGGCCATTATCGGGTTCCTGGCAGTGATATTCACTTACATAGGCGTAGACTTCCTGCTGCCGCAAATTCACGGAACCCAATCTTCGTAGCTGAACCCCCCTTTATACCCGGCGGCTGGCTAAGGTTGACAACCAAGCCGGTTGGTGATGTCTGATATCACATCGCGCCAGGCCTTTTGTTCGACATATGGCTGGCTGATATGCGCTACGAAAAGTGTAAAACCTGATGGTTTGGCGCGGCAGTACCAGTTCATGTCAAGCAACAACTCGGAAAGGTCTTTATTGCCCCTGATCGCCCATATCGCATCGATATCATCATGCAACCTGATCATCCCGGTTTCGAGGCCCATCTTGTTCGACTGGCTCAAGAATCTCGGCAAATCGTGCCTGGTCGGCTCAGTAGGAGACCAACTGGCCTTGACTTGAAACCTTGCCGGACCTTCCTTCCATCTTAAAACTCTTTCGCTACCCACCACCCCGTAAGTCTTGTCGCCGTTATTTTCCAACAGCAGCTGGCTAACCAACCACTGAGATTCAACTTCACTCACGTTCTTTCCTTCATCCATGGCGATCCTTAGCCCCATGAATCCGGCATCCAGTTCATCGCTCTCCTTGCGAACCATGCCAACAACCGGTGCAGGTTCTTGACGCCCTTCAAGAAACTCAAATATGTCGGTCATGTTTTGCTGGGTGGTCGAGGAGTAAAGATTCCTGGGAGCATTGAACTCTATGACCGGATTATTATCGCTGTTAACCCCGGCTCCCCTGACGTAACGGGAAAGTGCTCTGCCACCAAAAAGATAATTCCTTACCAGGTCACGATCGCTGTTTACATTTCCCCGGCTGAGTTCCCTCGCCCTTACTTGTGCGCCGGCGCCCATGCCATGATCCAGGGAAATGGCATGGGGCTGATCCGATCCGATGATAACGAAGTCCTCAAAGAGTGGTGACCAGACACTGACATGATTGAAGTTGTTATTGAAGGTGTTCAACACCGTTTTCAAATCGGCGTTGGACATACCATAGGTGTGAAACCATTGTGTCATGACACCGCCCGGGTTCAGACGGCTCTTGGCCAGCTTGAAAAATTCATCGGTGAACAGGTTGGAAATACCGCTAATCCATGGATTTGAAGGTTCTGAGATAATCAGGTCATAGTGTTCTGAAGAGGCCATCAGAAAGTTTCGTGCATCAGCAGTGACCAGGCTGACCTTTGGGTTTCTTAGTACGCCATAATTTTCCGCATCAAATAGTGCGGAGGCTTGGACGACCTCGTCTGATATCTCCAGGATGGTCACATCCCTGATTGACTCGTTCGTAGCGAGCGTACCTGCAGTAATGCCACTCCCCAGGCCGATAACAAGAGAAGTTTCAGCCTTCCTGTCCAGGGCCAATGGCAATTGTGCCAACAAAATCTGGGTAGGCAGATCAAGTGAACTGGAGGCATCTGTTTTACCATTAATGACTAATGCCTTGTTGTTTTGATGCAACCTGACAGCCACGACCCCGTCCAGACCTTCGCCGTAATAAAGCAGTTCTTTTTGCCCTGCAATCTTCGCCAGGCTTTGACCCTTCATTTGCTTGATATATGTATCCGGATTAACAAAGACACCACTTACCATCAGCGCCCTGTCCCACGGGGGGATTAACCAGGCGACAAATAAAAACAACAACAGCGTGACAGCGGCCGTTGCGCCCCGCTGTATTTTTCCCATACCGCCACTGGAGTACAGCCAAAAAGCCAGCGCGACCAGCAGATAAACACCGGCTGCCAGTATGATACTTTTGTGCACACCCAACCAGGGCAGAATGAATAGACCTCCCAGTAGTGCGCCCAGGATAGTGCCCGAGGTATTAATAGCGTAGGCCGCACCTACACCTCGGCCCGCCCAACCTATGCTGCGGGTCCAGATCACCGTTACCAGGGGAAACAGGATGCCCATAAAAAGCGTTGGAAGGATCATCAGCCCAAAGCTGAGGGTAAAAATAAACAACTGGAATAAACGGAAATTATCCTGCAGGCCGGCATCAAAGCCCATCAGAAACCACCCGGGCAGCTTGCCAATCATAGGTAAGCCCAGTAACAGCGTTAACCCGATTAATACGCACAGTAATGCCGCCTGCACAATGCGTTCGTTTAGCCACGACCGTGCCAGCCACCCTTTCGGGCTTGCCAGGTAACGCGTGTAAAGCAGGCTACCGAGGCCTAAACCGGCCAGGAAACTGGCCAGCGTGATAGTAAATGCATATACGCTGCCACCAACCACCAGGATCAAAGCGCGTATCCAGGCCAACTGTGTCAACAATGCGGCAAAGCCCGCACTACCGAATCCACCCAGCAAAATGTAACGCAGGCGCGGCGATATGGCATTATCCGTGGCTGTATGTGTTTGTTGCTTTAATGTGGATGACGGCCCGGTCGGGGAATGAATTGGACGAGAGCGATGTAACATGATCAAAACGATGATAGCGATACCCAGGTTGATGGACACGCCGACAAAAATAGTGGCCTTCACACCAATTTCAGGCAACAGCAGATAGCCGGCCAACAATGTACCCAGCATTGCACCCAGCGTATTGATGCCATAAAGCCGGCCAGTAACCTTGCCCAATCCAGGTAATTTGGTCACGACCCCCCTCACCAGCAGCGGCAGGGTACCGCCCATCAGAAAAGTGGGTACCAGTAGTGCAAGTAGCGCGACGACAAAACGGACGAGGTACCCACTCATTTGTCCGATTTGGGAGACCTCGGTTACATTGACATAGGCCGTTTGTAAAAAGGCAAACAACCAGGGTGTGATCGCCGCATAAACTCCGACACCGATTTCCAACCAGGCATATATTTTTAACGGCTGGGCCTGCCGGTCAGCACGTCGCCCGAAATAGAGACTTCCCGCTGCTAGCCCCGCCATGTAAGCGGTGATAACCGCTGTGTGCGCATACGAGGTAATGCCGAGGAACAGGCTCAGTTGACGCGCCCAGACAACCTCATAGATCAAACCCGCAAGACCGGAAAGAAAGAAGCAACCAGATATCAGGATGATGACTGATCGCGACAGCGGGATCGCCTTGCTTCTTTTTGGGTTACTCACATGCATACGCAATTAAGGACAAAAGTAGACCCCGGGTCAAGGCCGGTTTGATGGTAAACGGTACGTAATAAATGACGCAATTTGCGGGTCTTGAAACGCCGCTGTTCAGAGATTTTGTTTGAGAATGGCGTGTGATAAATTACGCACCATTCAAATCAAACAGAACAGTGCGTTAGTACCAGGCACCGTCCAAACTTATTCTTCAGTATCCGGTAAATGCCCATCAGTCGCATTAACAAATTTCGGTGGAGTGTAAAACCACATCTGGTACATGGAAGTGAACCACATAAAGGCGAAACTCATTGCCATAACCCCGCCCGCTATCATCACAACCCATGCAAATCCACTGTAAAGCTTGGTGAAATACCAGGAGCTTACATCGGCTGCAATACATAAGAACGGCAAGAGCACCACCAGGCTTTTTAGCCAGACGGGCCGTATGAACGCGTGGCTGAAAATGAAACCCATGATAAAGAAGATGAATGTCATGCCAAACAGGTGGATATGCGATACCCGCACCAGGGTGTGCAGACTCGCGCCGGTATCTTGCGCCACTACCAATTGAACATTTTCGAAACCATCCAGATTAGACAGGTGGGGGTTACTGCCATCGTGACAATCAAGGCAGTTTTGCACGACAATAGGTTTAACCGTTGATTCGTAGCCTTCCTTATCCGCACCGCTTCTTATCCATCTCACGACAGTGGCCGCGTCACCAACTGGCAACATTGACGACATTGGCCCTTGCAGCGCGGCTTCCAGTTTGGTGCCTTCGGATGAACCACTGTAAGAGATAATGATATCGTCAACGGATAACCCGGGTTTTCCATCCCGGCCGGCGTCCTGGGCATAGACATAGATCAGGCCAAACATATAACCCATGCCAATCACAAGCAGGGTCCCTGTGAACAGCGTGCGCATGCTTAAAGGCAATTCTTGGAAATGCCTGTAAAGGCGGTGTAGACGACGATCATTCATGTTGGTTCACCCTCGCGGCCGGGCATATGCCCGGCCGCATGTTCAGTGCCGGCCAATCGTTGTTGGCCTGATTATTTTTTTATAGTTACAGGTCAGCGTAGTAGGCGGCGATGTCAGCCATATCTTGTTCGCTGAGTTCTTCTACATAATCAGCCATATCACTGTCGGAACCTTTGAAATCAGCCAGCTTTTTGGCGTGCTCAGCAGCATCAAGACCGGCAATCCCCGGCACATCTTCATCACCCTTGCCGTCATCACCATGGCAGTCGGCACAATCGGCCGCCAGTTCTGCGCCCCTGGCGGCATCGCCACCAGCTTGAACACCACCGGCAGCCAGCATCAAAATAAACATCATTGCAATAATCAATTTCCTAGTTAACATTTTCTACTTCTCCTCTTGAAATATGGAGCCAAAGCCGACTCCAACAAAACTTAAATAATAATGTCGGCCAACGAAATCCGGTATTACTTTTCCTCACTGCATGGCAACTGAATATAGACTACGGCTTTGGGTTGCTGCGATGAAAAGTAAGCCGCCAGTCGCTCAATGTCCCTTGAGCTTAAACTATCGGCCATTCTGTGCATGGTGCTATTGGAATCACCTTCATCAGCGGAATCCTTAAGCGCTTTGATCAAATAGTCTTTATCCTGCCCCGCCAGCATTGGGAAGCGGGCATCGCTACTGTTGCCGCCAACACCATGACAGCGCTCGCAGCGTGTTATCCACTCTGTGCTTTTTAATGGCGCGCGTACGTTCCGCTTCAACGGCTGCTGGGCCGCGTAATAAGTTGCCAGGTCAATTATTTCCTGTTCACTGAGTTGCTCCACGGCCTCAAACATTTTTTGATGCTGCCGTTTGCCATCTTTGTAGTGTTTCATCGCCTTGATAAAGTATCTCGCATCCTGACCAGCCAGGGTCGGCATCTTGGCTTTTTTCGAATTACCATCATCGCCGTGACAGGATTCACAGTCTTCAGCAAGTCGTTCACCATTACCGGCATCGCCGTCACCTTGGGTTTCAGTGCGTAATGGCTCCTGGACTGCATAATAGACACCCATTTCCTTGATGGTTGCCTCGTCCAGGGCGCTAACCAGCCTTTTCATCAGGTTGTGCTTACGGCTACCATCGGTATAAGAATTCATAGACGTCACGAAATACTCGGGATCCTGGGCGGTCAGGTTGGGCATTCCGGAGCCTTCGGCATTGCCGGTTTCGCCATGACACTTAATACATTTTTTCACGGAATTCCTGATTCCAATAAATGGATCTTCCTCTGACTCGCCATCATTTCCAGATGCATCCTGAGCTTCATAATTTGGCGCGGGGGCCAAACTGGCATAGTAAGCTGACACAGCAAGCAATGACTCATCCGTCAAAAAAGCCTTGTGGTTTTTATCCTTATCAGCGCGTGTGCCCGCTTGAAAAGCCAGTTGAACCCGGTAAAGATAGATGGCCCGTTGTCCCGCCAGGTGGGGCTTGCCCGGTGCATCGCTGATTCCGTCCAATCCATGACAGCTGACGCAGGCGGTCACTGCAACGTCCCGACCAAAATTTATCACGCTCATCGCCGGGAAAAGTGCTTCTTTTTCATTTTTCTGGATGGGGTCGGTTGGTGAAATGGCCTGTGCCAATCCTGAGCTCATGCTGAGTAAAACAGCAAAAACCAATGTCGGCAAGTGATCAGTTTTTTTCATTCTTATTATCTCTCTAGCCTGATTCAATCCGAAGTTTATAAAGAGCCATATGATACAGAGAAATGTATTTAGTGCTAGTTGTTCTTTCGTCTAAGTGAATTTAATCTATATGGTCGGCAACTAAGATCTGTTTCCAACAAGGTGGTGCGTCAGGTCGCCACTGGAAACAACACCCACCACCTTGCCAACTTCAAGTACGGGCAAATGTCGAATTCGCCGCTGGGTAATGATGCCCATCGCTTCTTCCAGGGTTGTTGAGCTCGAGACCCAAACAGGATTTTTTGTCATTACTTCGGATATCATTGTGCTGGTGGGATCAAGCCGCGCTCCCAACACACGGGTAATGGCATCACGCTCTGTAAAAATCCCTATCAATTGCTCGTTCTCCATCACCAGCATTGCGCCGATTTTATGCTCATTCATCTGCCGGACGCAATCTGTAATGAAGACACCGGTGCCAACTGAATGGATGACCTGGTTTTTTTCATCCAGCAAACTGCTGAGGTCGTCACTCGGCGCACCCTTTCCTCTCATGTAGATAGAGATGCCAATAGCCACAAAAGCGGCGAATATGAGCAGTATATAAAACGACCATTCAAGCACGGGAGCCGGCAATGTTACATCCTCGGCGGAAACTATTGCTGGCAATAGAAAAAAACCAGAAGACAAAATAAATTTACCCGTTGTTTTCATGACATTACCTCCAGCTCTCTTTTTTGACATCACGCACTCTCAGACCTGTCAACCCACGGTGGAAAAAGACGCACCAGCAGCCACAGCAATAAAAATGGTGCAATCATCAAAATTGATGCGGATACGAAGCTCTCGTGTCCAAACAAGGTCATGGGATAGGTGAGCAGGCCCTTGCCTGTTTTGGAGATTTCCTGGCCGCCGATAACGACGTTCCAACGCATTAACAGTACATTCATCAGAACCAGGAAAGCACTGGTCATGGCACCCGCCACAAATAACCTTCCACGTGTGCCGAGTGCAACCATCAGGCCCATCAATGCAACCGGCAACAGGGCTCCGAAACCGAACTGCAACACAAAGTATCGCCAGAACAAAGGCCCCTGAACGTATTCCATTATAATATCAACGCCTTCCTTGCCCTTATAAACCAGGTTTGCAAATTCCAACCCTTCCAGGATAACTGTGAACATCAGGAAGCCCCATAATGCCAGGGTCAAACCTTTCAGACAGGCAAAATCGATACGAACACGACGCAGTTTTGATGTGACTACATACAATACCATCAACAGGGCAATACCCGAGACAATGGCCGAAAACAAAAAGATAACGGGCATCAAGTCTGACTCCCACCACTGGCGGGCCTTCAGTGATCCGTAAACAAACCCGATATAACCATGCAGACCATGAGCGGACGGAATACCAACGATGGCGAGTATCAGCAACCACTTGGCATCTATAACACGGGCCCTGGGTGAAACATCATCGGACCAAAGCGTGACCGCCCTGTAAAAACTGCGGGCCAGACCCGTCGAATTTTGAGCACGGGCAACATTGTCAGCCCGAAATACAAACCAGACCTCGAGAACCAGCAATATCGTGTAGAAAGCAGCGAAGAACCCAAACATTGCAAATGCTGAAGTCAGGTGCGGGGTGACCATTGATAAGTAAGACCTCTCAGGATGCCCCAGATGCAGCAACAGGGGTGCGGGCACAAACAGCATCACGCTCAATGATGTCAATAACGCAAGGCGGGCAACCGGTTTGAATTGCTGCATACCGAAAACATGGTAAAAGCTTGAGACTGTAAAAGCACCGGCTACCAGGCCGGTCAGGTAAGGATAGATAACGATCAGTACCCCCCATGGAATTATCGTTTCGTTTGGGTAAACATAACCCGTGAAAGAGGCAACTTCAGTCATGATACATCCTTGTCAAGACCGACATAGAAGCACATGGGGGCATTACCACTTTCCGGCTTGAGCACCTGTACCTGGTTATTCTTTATGAATTCACTGACCGGACTTGAAGCATCATTCAGGTCGCCGAAAACCCGGGTTCCGGTCGGGCAGACTTCAACACAAGCCGGCATCAAACCCTTCGTGATTCGATGATAGCACCAGGTGCACTTGTCGGAGACACCCTCTTCTTCGATAAACAACCGTGCACCGTAAGGACAGGCCTGCACGCAATAACGGCATCCGATACAATAATCATGGTCAATCAGCACCACGCCATCTTCCGTCCTGAAGGTTGCACCCACCGGACAGACCTGGACACATGCCGGATGGGCGCAGTGATTGCACAACTTGGGTATAAAGAATGCCTTGCTGACTTTCTTGTCCTTATAGCGGTTGTCGAACCGATATTCAGACTCGGAACCCGATGCAGCTATGTTTTGTGGGTCGGCATGACTGTCAACCAGTGCATGATCCTCACCTTCCAGGTAAACATAACGCTCAACCCAGGTGCGGAAGTGGTTTGCGTCTCCGACCACGTCATTCTCAACTTTACAGGCCTCGACGCAGCGCAGGCAACCGATACACTTCGTGGCGTCGATACCGTAGGCCCAACGATGTTTCGTCCAATCGTAATCTTTAGTGGGGAACGAAGCAGCCTTGGCCGCCAGGGCCGCATCATCTTCCCTTGCCAGCAAGGTGCCTCCAGTTGCAGCCACGCCCAGTCCGGCCAGTGCTTTTCCTGTGGCACACAAGAATTCACGCCGTTCTGTTTTTTTCTTGTCTTTAGTCACTTTCGCACTCCTTCTGATACTCCCCTGAACAGCCCAAATTAATCTGGTGCTGGTACAGGCAAACCCTCGTAATAACGGGCTAACCCTGCAATCTCCTCGTCACTTAATCTACTGGCAAATTTGATCATGGTTTTACTTTCACTGTTGCCGGATTTGTAGTTGTTCATGAGCTCAATAAACACATCGGCCTGCATGCCCGCGAGGGCCGGGGTTTTGTTACGTCCCTGCCCTTGTTTACCGTGGCACCTCGCACACTTGGACACGACCTCGGCTAACCCGGCCGGAGATTCTGTTATACCCAGGGGCAGGGCCTTTTCCCCGGCAGGCTCCATGTTCGATGGTGAGTGGGGGTTATGGCATGTGTAGCACTGGGGTGTTTCTTCATCGGGAAACGGATGTTGCCCCAAAATGATCTGCGGGTGTTTTGCAGGTCGGGCGGCCAGCGCAAGGTGGCAGGTTGTACACAACCTGATCGTATCAGCCGGAACTGTTGTCTTGGGGCTTTCGGGGTGTTCCTGATTGGGGTTCAGACACACTTCCCGGTTCGTGCCGTGACACACTTCGCACTGAACGGCAACATGAGCACCTTCGGACCAGTCTGCCTTCCTCTGTTCGTGACATTCCAGGCAATATACCGATCCTTTGTAAACAGGCTCCCCGGCGGCCAACTCAGGTATGGTATCTGCCCTGTAATGACCGTATTCATAAAAAGATGGATCCGTTAAATAGGATTTGGCAACAAGGGCCAAGAGCAGCGAAAACAATAACAACAGAATCAATCGAACAATATGTTTTGGTAAATTATTGATCATTTGACTACAAGATTAGTCAAAGTCTTGTCAATCACACTTGATCTGCATCAAGAAAACTTATTATCTGCGTCAAATTGACGCGCTACTGTTAGTGTGATCTGGAGTTTATTCAGTAATATTTATCACCGCTAATGTGGTCTACTTCACATCCGTTTGGCGCCCAATCACTTACTATTTCCTCAGACCCTAACGATAGGAAAGGTTGAACCAGTTTTAAATTAATGAAGGACACCGGAGGGTTAAAAGGGGAAGTCCGGTTGCCAGGGAAGGGGAAAAGCGCTGCTTCAAACGAGCAGCGCTTTTTTATGCGCAGATCTATTTCTTACGTGATGCCCAGTAGGCTGCCAGGTCCTGTAAGTTCTGATCAGACAAATCTTCTGAATAGGTGTGCATTATTCCGTCAATGGATTTGATCTTGCCACTGTTAAAGCCCCTGAGCCGTTTTAGGATATAGCTTTCCTTTAGACCGGCGATAGCGGGTGTTTCA
>Ga0224504_10001090_pt1 | contig 12188 bp, 14 predicted proteins | sample SF_Oct11_sed_USG_3_FD_170160 | JGI IMG/M metagenome (GOLD analysis project Ga0224504, IMG submission 170160) | Sediment microbial communities from San Francisco Bay, California, United States - SF_Oct11_sed_USGS_24 | ecosystem: Environmental > Aquatic > Marine > Sediment | place: USA... | reverse complement strand
AGGTCGATCGTGCGCCGCTCGCCTGGGTGAACCAGGACACCGCCGATGGTGATCGGATTTGCCTGCGGGTCAGCCACGGCCGCGCGTCTTTGTTCTGTTCGGCTTGGCATTCTTCTCCAGGAACTCGATGATCTTGCCGGCGATATCGATCCCCGTGGCCTTCTCGACGCCTTCCAAGCCTGGCGAAGAATTTACCTCCATGACCACCGACCCGTGATTCGACCGGAGCAAATCGACGCCACAGACGTTCAGACCCATTGCCTTGGCCGAGCGCACCGCAGTCGAGCGTTCTTCGGGAGTGATCTTGATCGTGTCAGCCGAGCCCCCACGATGAAGGTTCGAGCGGAAGTCTCCTTCGGCACCCTGTCGCTTCATGGCAGCTACGATCTTGTCTCCGACAACAAGGCATCGGATGTCCATGCCCCCGGCTTCCTTGATGAACTCCTGGACCAAGATGTTTATCTTTGCGCCGCCGAATGCCTCGATTACGGACTTGGCGGAATTGTGTGTCTCGCCAAGTACCACACCGATGCCCTGGGTGCCTTCCAGCAGCTTGATGATGACCGGTGCACCGCCGGCGACCTTGATGACATCATCGGCAAATTTCGCGGAGTTGGCAAAGCCGGTCACCGGCAGGCCAATGCCGTCGCGCGCCAAGAGCTGCAGAGAGCGCAATTTGTCGCGCGACCGGCCGATGGCGACGGACTCGTTGAGCGGATAGACGCCCATCATCTCGAACTGCCGGAGTACGGCCAGACCGTAGAAGGTGACCGAAGCGCCAATTCGCGGGACAACCGCATCGTAGCCAGTCAGCTTTTCTCCTTTGTACCGTAGTTCCGGTCGATGCGAGGTTATGTTCATGTAGCACTGGAGCGTGTTGATGATGTCCATGCTGTGGCCTCGCTGTTCCGCCGCTTCCACCAGCCGTTTATGCGAGTAGAGGTTGGGATTGCGGGCCATCATTGCGATTTTCATCTGCTATTCCTCTTCTTCTCCATTTGAGAAAGCATGGCGAGGTACGCTAGATCTGCGTACTTTTTTATTTTTATTTGGCTTGCTGAGGCAATAGGACATCGCGGGGTCCACGATGAGACGCCTATCCATCGCGGTTCGGCCGAGCAACATTCGAAAGCCCATCTGGTCCCTGTCGGTCAAGGTCACCTCGATCGGCCATGCGTTCGAGCCTAGGTGGAGCATCGTCACGATGACGAAGCGCTTCTCCCTTCCGCCGCCAGAATTCGTCACCCAGCGATAGTCCACGACCTCCGCGCTACACGTTTTGTAGACTTCATCGTTGCGCTGGTAGGGGTGCACGTCGAAGCGCGCCCAGTCTTCGCCATCCTTGTGAAAGGCACTGATGTTGAACGCATGAATCGCAGAGGTCCGGGCGCCGGTATCGATCTTTGCCTTGATCGCGTCGATGTCGAACTGCGGCAGCGCCACCCACTCGCGCCACCCGACCACAAGCTTCGAATCCAATTTCGCTCGTTTCTTTCCATCGTGACGAGGCGTCGCTGTTCTCGGCATCATTGTCGCTTTTTTCTGTGTCGGGTTAGTCAGGCCGAATTGCAGGTGTGCGAAAGGTCTTCCATGCTTGCACTGCCATCTCATTGGCGGTCTAGGGATAGCTGTCGATTGGCAGTTGGCGTTGAATGGCCAACGGGCTTCGTTTGAAGGACGATGCTGTTCTTCCCGCTCGCACAGCTCCTCAAGGTCTTGTGGATCTCGCCTGATTTCTGGCCGTGCCCGGGAGGTCATGCTCGTCCAAGTTCTGCGGGCGGGGTTGCGAAGCGCCATTGGCAGCGGACATGGCCGTGAGACAGCTGTCACTGACCCGCCGGTAGCTACGAAACGTGCTCTGAGCCAGGACCACGAAGAACGTCTCGAGATCGATGAGCACATAGCCGAGCTCGAACAGCTCCTCGCCGATGCTCCGGATGTCCGCTCCCGGAACGCGCTTGCGGCCGGTCAGCGCGCGCATCTGCTTCATCGAAATGCGGTACCGGCCGCGCAGTTTGCCGCCGAACTTTTCCTCGTAAAGCGACGCGAGCCGTTCGGCGACCAGACGTTCGTTGGGCCTACTTTCCATCATTTCCTCAATCGGCATTATCCTCTGCTCAGCCCTATATGAGATGTTTTTTCGTGTATGTCAAAATTTTTTTTGCTATAGAGAAATAAATTAATGACAGGAGTGTGCGACTGATGGAAACCATCATCGAGGAGAGGCCCTGGGACACACTGCGCGACCTGGCCTTGGCCGGCGATCGAAGGGCCTTGGAAATCCCGCTCGAAGAGCTGCCGACCAGCGAGGCCGTCCGGGCGCTGCTGCGCCTCAACCCCAAGGACCAACAACGGTTGTTGACCACGCTTGATCCCTCCGATGCGGCGGAGCTGATCGAGGAGGTCCCAGATCATCTTGCTGCGGAAATGGTCGAACGCCTGCCGGCCGCGGAGGCCGCATCGATCCTGCAGGAGTTGCAGAGTGATGATCAGGCGGACCTCATTGGCGACATTGACACGGAAGGGGTCGAAGCGATCCTCGCCGAGATGGCGCCCGAGGCGGCGGCGGATGTCCGCCGTCTGGTCGAATAAGATCCGGAGACGGCCGGCGGTGTGATGATGACGGAGGTCTTTGCCTTCGACGAGAGCGCGACGGTGCGGCATGTTCTGAACCAGCTGACCTCGGATTCCGCCGATCTGGAGAGTTATCACGGCCAGCATCCCTAGGTCGTTTCGAAGTCCCGAGAACTGTTGGGTGTGGTCTCCTTGAGGAACCTCCTGCTGTTGCGGCGAGATACGCCGCTGGCGGCCGTAGCCTCGGGGTGCGGCACAGACGATCGCTTCGATGTCTTGACAGCTAGGTCAGCAATACTGTCTTAATTGCCGGACCTATGGATCGAAACGAAGGCCGAACGAGACATGAGAATGCCCTTGCCCGATTGGGAGCCGGACTACGCCAACCGGGCGGCCCGCATGAGCGCGTCGGAGATCCGCGAGCTGTTGAAGCTGCTCGACCGGCCCGAGATCATTTGCTTCGCCGGGGGGATCCCCGACCCGGCCCTGTTTCCGAGGGAGGAGGTGGCGGACGCTTACGCCGAGATCATGGGCGACCCGGAGTTGGCGAGCGCCGCCCTGCAATACAGCGTGAGCGAGGGCTATCCGCCGCTTCGGCACTGGATCGCGGAGCACATGAGGGCCCTGGGCGCGCCCTGCGATGTCGACAATATCGTCATCACCTCGGGCTCGCAGCAGGCGCTCGACTTTCTCGCCCGGCTCCTGCTTTCGCCCGGCGATACGGCGCTGGTGACTTGGCCGACCTATCTCGGCGCGCTGCAGGCCTTCAATGCCTACGAGCCCCGCTACGACCGGATCGCGCCGGCGGACACCGGCAGGACGGCGACGGCCTACGCCGAGGCGGCGGCGCGCGGCGCGAAGGGCGGGCGGGTCAAGTACGCCTACGCCGTGCCCGACTTCGCCAACCCGACCGGCGCTACCATGACCCTGGCCGAGCGGGAGCGGCTGATCGCCTTGACGAGGGAGCTCGACGTACCGATCATCGAGGATGCTGCGTATTCAGCGCTGCGCTACGACGGCGAGGCGGTCCCGTCGCTCCTCGCGCTGGAGGCCCGCCGCAGCGGTCACGTCGACGGGACCCGAATCCTCTACTGCGGCACCTTCTCGAAGACCCTGACCCCCGGCCTCCGGGTCGGTTGGATCTGCGCCGCGCGACCCGTCGTCCGCCGGCTCGTGCTGATCAAGCAGGCCTCCGACCTGAACAGCCCCCTGGCCAATCAGATGGTCATGCACCGCCTGGCCGAGAGCGCCTACGACCGCCAGGTGGCCCTGGCCCGCGAGCGGTATCGGACCCGCCGCGACCGAATGCTCGCCGCGCTCGCGCGCCATATGCCGAAGGGCGTGACCTGGACGACGCCCGAGGGCGGGCTGTTCGTATGGCTGAAGCTTCCCGCGAGGGTCGACGGCGCGGAACTCCTTAAACGGTCGGTCGACACGGCCAGGGTCGCCTTCGTGCCCGGCCGCGCCTTCTTCGCCGACGGCACGGGCGCCGATACGATCCGATTGAGTTTCTCGCTCGCCGGCGAAGAAGAGATCGAAACAGGCATCGCGCGCCTGGCCGGCATCGTCGAAGCCTGAGCCGTCCGGCCTGAGAAAATTCTTGACGAACCGCGGCCCGATACGGCCAAGCTGACGGCTCGACGGACTGAAGGAGTGAGGGCCATGCCGGAGACAGCGAAGGACTTCTTCAATTTGGCCGACATGACGCAGGGCATCCAGCGCGAGCTGGCGCCCGGCGTCACCACGCGCATCTTCCCCGGCGACCAGGCGATGCTGTCGGTCGTCCGCCTGGAGCCGCACGCCGAAGGCAAGATGCATCAGCATCCGCAGGAGCAGTGGGGCGTCCTGCTCGAGGGCTCGGCGCTGCGCATACAGGGCGGCGAGGAAGTGGCCGTCGAGAAGGGAGATTTCTGGCGCACCCCGGGCAACGTGCCGCATACTATGAAGGCGGGTCCCGAGGGCGCCGTCGTGCTCGACGTCTTCAGCCCGCCCCGCGACGAATACCGCAAGCCCGGCTCGGGTTTTGGAGCGCGGGACTAGCGGGTTGCTGAGAAGGTGCGAGCGCTCACCCTCGTCCTTCGACAAGCTCAGTGTGAGGGTGAGCGTTTTCAGGGAGTTGCCCTCATCCTGAGCTTGTCGAAGGACGAGGGCAACGGGCCGCCGCGGACGCTTTCAGCAGCCTGCTGGAGCGGGGGCCGACCGGCCGGAACAGCAACCTTCTATGGGAACGTGGACATGCCGATCTATCGCCACGAACGACGCCTCCCGGGTCTCGGAATGTCGGACTTGGAGGCCTGGCGCGCCATACCGACCGCCGTCGCCTCCGACTGCATGAACCGCGCGCAGACCATGTCGGCGGCCATCAAGCCGCTTGCTCCGGGAACGAAGCTCTGCGCCCAGGCGCGGACCGTCGAATGCATGGTCGGGGACAACAGCGCCATACATGCCGCCCTGCGCCTGGTCGGACCGGGCGAGGCCCTGGTCATCGCCGCTGGCGGCTACGCGGACACGGCGCTCTGGGGCGGCCTGCTGACGCGCGCCGCCCTGGCCCGCGGCCTGGCCGGCGTGGTGCTCGACGGCGCGGCGCGCGATGCCGCGGAGATCCGCGAGCATGGCTTCGCCTGTTTCGCATCGGCGATCGTGCCCGCGGGCCCACACAAGGGCTTCGGCGGCACCCTTGACGGCGTCGTGTCCTGCGGCGGCTGCAGCGTCGCCCCGGGCGACCTCGTGCTCGGCGACGACGACGGCATCGCGGTCGTTCCGCTTGGGCGCCAGGCCCAGATCCTCGCCGCCGCCCAGGACAAGATCGCGCAGGAGGAACAAGCGCTCGAGCGGCTGGCCGCCGGGGAAAGCCTCGCCGACCAGCTCGGCGTGCCGGAGCCGGAAAGCTTGGAGTGAGCCGCTTTCGCGGCGAGACGTCGTATTTGAAGTCCGGGGACACGGGCCGAAGTCCCGGTGGCCGTCGCGGGCCGTTATCGTTCGCTGTCGGGGGAGTGCAACGTGGCTGTCGTCGAGACCTATGATCCGACCGGAACCTTGAAACCCGTGGCCGAGGGCGTGTGGATTGTCGACGGCCCGGTGATCCGGTTTGGCTACCTGGGCCTGCGGTTCCCCTTTCCCACCCGCATGACCGTCGTGCGTCTGGCCGACGGCGGGCTGTGGGTCCATTCCCCGACGGAGCTGTCGTCATCACTCGAGAGCGGGATCAAGTCTCTTGGATCGGTGAAACACCTGGTTGCCCCAAACCGCATCCACTACTGGTGGCTTGGAGATTGGGCGGAGGCTTTTCCTGGCGCCGCGACATATGCCGCACCTGGTGTGCGAAAGCAGGCTCGCGGCAAGCACCGGTTTGCTGGCTACGATACCGATCTGGCGCGGGGCGCCACCTACCCGTGGTCCAGAGAGATTGAAATGCTCCTGGTACCCGGCTCCTATCTGACCGAGGCGGTCTTTTTCCACGTCCCTACACGGACATTGATCCTGACCGACCTGATCCAGAACTACGAGATTTCCAAGATAACAAATCCGTTCTTCCGTTTCATGTCCCGCCTTTCCGGAGCCGCCCATCCGGACGGCAAAATGCCGATCGATCTGCGCTCCACCTTTGTGAAGCACCGCAAGCAGATGGGTGAGGCCGTGCGAACCATGATTTCATGGGGGCCCGAACGCATTATCATCTCGCATGGCCGCTGGTATGAATCGAACGCGGTTGCAGAACTCAGACGGGCGTTTCGCTGGCTTCCGGGATTTTGACGGCGCTCTGAACAGCCCGTTCTCATATCGCGGTTCGCTTGGCGAGCTCTCCATTTGTGCCCGTCTCACTCAAGGGGTGCAGTCCACAACACTGTCCCCAGAATTGATACCTTCCATTTAAAGAATCGCTAGATAAGGCGCGCCGGGTCGCCCTATGATATTTTGCCGAGCCAGTTCAATCGAGTTTGTTCAGAAATAGGCAGCTCAATGGTAGATGGAGTAGAACGCCGATCACAGATCGACACCGAAACTGTCAAAGCATTGCTTCTAATCAATGGCGGTGGAGCGATTGCGTTATTGTCTCTCCTCCCATCCATCCTTGATAAAGACGGCTATGAGCGACTCGCATTTACGATTTTGATAGGCGTGTTGATCTTAATGTTCGGTCTTGTTTGCGCGGTAGTCCACAATCGCCTTCGACGGAAATGCTCTCTTCACTACGACCAGCACGCCATGCGTCCGCCGAAAGGACGTCTTTTCGGTTTCGCGCTTTGGGAGCCTGCAGTCTGCTGCCTAAGTACTGCGTTTATGTGGATTTCCATTGCCGCGTTTTTTCTCGCCGGTTCTTACGTTGCCATCGGCGGAATTGTGACCCTTGAAACAGTTCAGCGCCAGCCGTGTGGGTCGACGGCCAGCCGCACGATAGAGGAAAATACCAACACCACGCATACAGCGTCTCCGATACACTGAAGTCACACACGCCTCTTCGAGGCGGACACTTAGGCTAATGTCAACTTTTGGCCGCACGCAGAGTTCCGCGGCGCCCAGACCCAGGCCCCGCCCGGTCCCGTGGACCGCGCGCTCCCGCCCCCGCATCACTTCTCGAGGATCGAGCCGGCCAGCTTGACGCCGGTCGCGACCAGCTCGGGGACGACGGTTTGGGCGCCGGCCTTTTCCAGCTCGGCGGCGTGGGCGTCGTCGTAGGCCCGGGCGTAGATGCCCAGCTCCGGAAAGAGGTAGGTCAGGAACGCGACCAGGGTGAGCGCGGCCTTGGCGTTGTCGATGGCGACGACCACGGCGCGCGCCCGCTCGACGTGGAGCGCGTCGAGGATCTCGGGCCGGGTCGCGTCGCCGTAGTAGACCGGCCGGCCGCGCGCCTGGGCCCGGGCGATCGTATGCGGGTTCAGGTCGACCGCGATGAACGGCACCCCCGCGGCCTCCAGGCTGGCGGCGACCGCCGTGCCGACCCGGCCGAAGCCGGCGATGACCACGTGGTCGCGCAGGGCCCGGGTCGCCTCGGGGGCGGCTTCGACGGGGATCACGCCCGAGCGCTCGGCCCGTTGCTCGACCCCGCGCCCGAGGCGCGCGAGCAGCGGCGTCGCCATCATGGTCAGCGTGACCACGAGCACGAGAAGCTGGCCGTCTTCCGAGGCCAGGACGCCGACGGCGAGCGCCGCGCCCAGCAGCAGGACGGAGAACTCGCCGCCCTGCGAGAGCAGCATGCCGAGATGCAGCGCCTGGGCCCAGGCGAATCCGAGCAGCCGCGCCAGGCCCGCCAACAGCAACGCCTTTCCGAGCAGCAGCGCGAGCACCAGCAGGACGACGGTTCCGGGCCGCTCGATCGCGAGCGCCAGGTCGGCCGACATGCCGATGGTCATATAGAACAGCCCGAGCAGCAGGCCGCGGAACGGCTGGATCTCGGCGGCCACCTGGTGGCGGTAGTTGGTGCCGGCCAGCAGCATGCCGGCGAGGAACGCGCCGAAGGCCATCGAGAGGCCCGCCAGCTGGGCGAGCCAGCCGGTCGCCAGGGCGACGAAGAGGGTGAGCGCGGCGAAGATCTCCGGTTCGCGCAGGCTCGCGACCTGCCAGACCAAGTGCCTGAGGGCGACCCGGCCGAGGCCGAGGATCACGACCACGGCGACCAGCATCTTGAGCAGCGCGAAGCCGACCGCGGCCGGCAGGGTCAGCTCGGTCTGGCCGAGCGCCAGAACCCAGACCAGGAAGGGCGCGACCGCCAGGTCCTGGACCAGCAGCACGCCGAAGGCGCTGCGCCCGAACTGCGTGGTCAGCTCGCCCCGGTCGGACAGCATCCTGAGGACGATCGCCGTCGAGGAGAGGGCGAGCGCCCCGCCGATCACCGCCGCGGCCGCGCCGTTTGCCCCGGCCCAGAGCGCGACGCCGGCGACCGCCAGCCCGGTCGCCAGGATCTGCCCCGCGCCCAGCGCGAAGGTCCGCCAGAACAGCAGCTTGATGCGTTCGACCGGCAGCTCGAGGCCGACGGTGAACAGCAGGAAGACTATGCCGAGCTCGGCCAGGGCCCGGATCGTCTCGCCTTCGCTGACCAGCCCCAGGGCGGCCGGCCCGATCACCGTGCCCGCGACGATGTAGCCGAGCACGGTGCCGAGGCCGAGGCGCTGGAACAGCAGGGTCGAGACCACCGCCGCCAACAGCACCACGATCACTTCGAGCAGATAGCCGGCCTCGACCATGGGTCTCTCTGGGGTTGCGGCCTTCAGGCTAACAGGAAGCCAGCCGGTGGACTAGCGACGGCGTGTCCCGCCCAGGGCGAGCGCCCGAAAGACTAAAGCCTTCCCCCTCGACGGGGGAAGGTTTGGATGGGGGTGAACAACGCCGCGCGCACCGCACTCGGACCCATCATTCCGGTCGAAGAGCCCGCTCCGGCCCGCCCCCCTCCTCATTCCTCCCCCGCAAGGGGGGAGGACGCAAAACGGCACTTCAAGCGGCTCCGGTAAACACCCCGCCAACCTCTCCGGTCACCGAAACGCCGGTTCGTCGAAGCTGCGCAGCTTGCGCGAGTGCAGGGTCTCGACGCCGGCGTCGCGCAGGCTGGCCAGCGCGGCGATGCCGATCCGCAGGTGTTGGCCGATGCGCTGGCGGTAGAATGTGTTCGCCATGCCGGGCAGCTTGATCTCGCCGTGCAGCGGCTTGTCCGAGACGCAGAGCAGTGTGCCGTACGGGACCCGCAGGCGGAACCCGTTGGCCGCGATGGTCGCCGACTCCATGTCGACCGCGATCGCCCGCGACTGGTTGAAGCGCTTGGCCAGCTCGTCGTAGCGCAGCTCCCAGTCCCGGTCGTCGGTGGTGAAGACCGTGCCGGTGCGCAGGCGCACCTTGAGCTCGCGGCCTTCCAGGCCGGTCACCCGGGCGACCGCCTCGGTCAGCGCGATCTGCACCTCGGCGATCGGCGGCACCGGCACCGGCTGCGGCAGGTCCTCGTCGAGCACGTGATCGCCGCGCAGGTAGGCGTGGGCCAGCACGTAGTCGCCGAGGCGCTGGGTCAGGCGCAGGCCGCCGCAGTGGCCGACCATGAGCCAGCAGTGCGGACGCAGCACCGCCAAGTGGTCGGTGATGGTCTTGGCGTTGGACGGGCCGATGCCGATGTTGATCAGGGTAATGCCCTCGTGGTCGTCGCGCAGCAGGTGGTAGGCGGGCATCTGCGGCAGGTGCTCCGGCGCGCTGCCGCCGGCGGGCGCGTCCGGGACCCGCGGGTTGGGCGTCGCCACGTCGCCCGGCTCCACGAAGGCGTCGTAGTCCTCGCCGTTCGCGACCTGGTCCCGGCCGTAGGCGACGAACTCGTCGACATAGCGCTGATAGTTCGTGAACAGGACGAAGCGCTGGAAGTACCTCGGCGACGTGCCGGTATAGTGGGCCAGGCGCACCAGCGAGAGGTCGACCCGCTCGGCGCTAAACAGAGAGAGAGGTCTGGGCTCTCCGGACACGGGCAGGTAGGTGCCGTTGGCGACCGCGTCGTCGATGCGCGACAGGTCGGGCAGGGGAAACCGGCTGCGCAGGGCCTGGACGTGGTCGGTCGTGATGTCGGCGGTCGCCTCCTCTATGACGAAGGTGAGCGGGATCGGCCGGTCGCTGGTGCCGACCCAGACCGGTTGGCCGTGGTTGCGCAGCAGCAGGTCCAGCTGCTCCCGATAGTATCCCCTGAACAGGTCCGGCCTCGTTAGCGTGGTGCCGTAGGCGCCCGGGCCCTGCAGCTTGCCGTAGGCCAGCGCGCCGCTCAGGTTGACCTGGTCCGGCCCGATCACGATGCCGACGTAGGGATAGCAGTCCGGCGCGCCGGCCGGCTCGGCGGCACCGCCGGGAAACTGGGCGAAGCGCGCGCGGATCGCGGCCGTCCCCGCCGCGTAGATCTCGGTGATGCGCGCCAACGCCGCATCCGCGTCAGTAAAGGCTGTCAGGCCGGTGACATGGCCGTGCTGGTGTTCGGGCATTCGGTCCTTCCCGCTCTCCTGCAACCATAGGACAGCCGCCGGGGCAAGGCCAGACGACTCCGACCTTGGGGGATCAGCCCAGCAGCTCGGGGCGCAACATCCAGGCGACCGTCCAGCCGTTCCCGCTGCCGCGTTCCAGGCAGACGACGCTGCCGGGGCGGTAGGCGACGAGGTCGCCGTGCTGCTCTCCGGACACGAGCAGGGCGGCCAGCCGTCCCATGAAGGGCAGGTGGCCGACCACCATGACGTCCTCGTTCCACTTGGCCAGCTCGCGCGCCAGGTCCTCCGGCGGATCGTTGGGGTTGAGGCCGGCGCGCGGCTCCATGGGCCGGCCCGGCGCGAGCGCTGCGGCAAGGATCTCGGCGGTTTGGCGGGCGCGCAGCTTGCCGCTGTGCGCGACCCGGGCGACGACGAGCGGCCGCGCTGCGAGAAAGGCTGCCATGTCGCGGACGGCCTCGCGGCCGGCGTCGCTGAGCGGCCGGGCCGGATCGACCTCGTCGGAGAGCGCCTCGCCGTGCTGGACCAGATAGAGTTTCATGACTCGCCTCTCGCTCTTGGAGATCTGGCCTAGGACCTCCGCGCTCCCTAGACTGCATTGCCGCCTTGCGCCCGGCGGTTCGGCGAAAGGGAAGCCCTATCATGGCCAGCGACATCATTACGATCCCGGCGCGCCGCGGCAAGGCTGCTCGCGTACCGCGCGGACGATCGGTCAAGGTGATCAACACCCACGGCCAGCAGGTGGTCGACACCTGGGCGTTCAACGCCGAGGACCTGCGCGAGTTCATGTCCATGGAGCACAGCCGGGTCAACTTCATGAAACTGCGTCCGGCCCTCGGCGACAGTTTCTTTTCCAACGCCCGGCGACCGATTCTGACCCTGGTCGAGGACACCTCCGGCGGCGCACACGACACCTTGATGGCGGCTTGCGACAATGCGCGCTACGGCCTGCTCGGCTGTGCCGAATACCACGACAACTGTACCGACAACCTCGCGGCCGGCCTGGCGGAGTTGGGCCTCGAGCCGCCCGAGACGCCGAGTCCGCTCAACCTCTTCATGAACATCCCCTGGACGCCGGCCGGCGAACTCGCCTGGGGCGAGCCGGTCAGCAAGCCCGGCGACTACGTCGTGCTGCGCGCCGAGCTGGACCTGATCGTCGCCTTCTCCGCCTGTCCGCAGGACATCCTGCCGATCAACGGACGCGCCGGGCCACCGACCGAGGCCCATTTCCGGATCGAGTGACGGCCCGCCGCCGGCGCGCCGGACGGTCAATCGTGGCGCGTGGTCACAAAGCCGCAGCGCCTGCACTCGATCTTCGACACGTTGCCACCCATGCCGAAGCTGAAGGTCACCTCGACGACGTGGAAGTCGTGCAGACCCAGAAGGCAGAGCAAACGTCCGAACAGCTTCAGCATGTCGCGCGTTCCTCGCCGCGCAGCGGTCCGGCGGTCATGGGGCGTTCGCCGGTGGGCCGCTTCCTCCTCCCGAGTCTGTTTGACTCTTCGGCCCGGGGCAAGTGGTATATCCTGAAGGTTGTACACGGTCGCAGCCAGCGACCGGGGACCCATCGTGTGACCCGGGTCGGGTCAAGCTGCCCCCAAAGTCACGCTCTGGGTCCGGACCCCCGGCTATCTGGTTTGGCGCTCGGGACAAAGATGGTACAAGGGCCCCCCGGCCCCT
>Ga0224504_10001088_pt1 | contig 12195 bp, 13 predicted proteins | sample SF_Oct11_sed_USG_3_FD_170160 | JGI IMG/M metagenome (GOLD analysis project Ga0224504, IMG submission 170160) | Sediment microbial communities from San Francisco Bay, California, United States - SF_Oct11_sed_USGS_24 | ecosystem: Environmental > Aquatic > Marine > Sediment | place: USA... | reverse complement strand
CCCCGCAATGTTCCGCTAACGATTCGCTATGCTGAGCTATTAGCGCAAGACGGACAGCCCAAAGCAGCACACAAAATTCTGCTGGACCTCTATAACCAGGTCCCGCCCACCCCTGAACAGGTTCGCCAGATTGCTCTGACTGCTAATGCTGCTGGTGATATTGCAGAATCGCATTATTATATGGCTGAGTATCACATCATGAGCGGCAGCTTGATGCTGGCCTCTGACCAGCTTGTAATGGCGCTGCAGGTTGAAGACCTTGATAGCGTGCAGAAGGCACGCTATGAATCGCGACTTGAGCAGATACAGGAATATATGCCCAAGAGAAACAAGAAACGGTAAAACAACTGAGCAGATGAATGCTATGACACCAAAAGCGCGCACGTTTGTACTCAAACAAGTAACGGTCTTAGCTCTGATTGCCGCCCTGATTAGCGGGTGCGCATCAAACACGGTGAATGACGATAGCCCCGTATACGATCCCTTCGAACCCGTTAACCGGGGCATTTATCAATTTAATACGGTCGCCGATAAATATGTGCTGCGTCCCGTTGCAAAAGGTTACCAGGATTTCATCCCAGACTTTATCCGCACCGGCATTAATAACTTTTTCAATAATCTCTCCTACCCCGTCACTATTTTTAACGGATTACTCCAGGGAAAGTTTGCACAAGCCGGTTCTGACACCGGGCGCTTTTTAATTAACACGACGCTGGGTCTGGCCGGATTTCTGGACCCTGCGACCTCAGCAAACATACCTGTTCACAATGAGGATTTTGGTCAGACTCTGGGAACCTGGGGCGTACCGGAAGGTCCTTATCTGGTTGTACCGTTTTTCGGACCTAAAACAGCAAGATCGGTTTCCGGTAACGTTTTTGATATATACCTGACAAACCCTCAGTTCCAAGTCTTTAGCAGCAGTGTCCAGACCAAAGTCAACATACTGTGGTACATCCACACCCGCTCGACTTTACTGGCCTTTGACGATGAAATTAACAAGGCATACGACCCTTATACGTTCGTCAGGGATGCCTACGTTCAGAACCGCAACTATCTGCTCTATGATGGCAACCCGCCCGAAGAAGCCTTCTTTGATGAAGAGAATTTTGATGATGAGGAGTTTAATGAAGACTTCTAGACGTTCACGCCTTGATCAGGACTCAATCAAACCCCTTGCCTGACTGGCCTCAAGCAGCAGGCGCTCTGTGACAGCATCAATGCCTAACGCCGCTATTTCGGCATTAAACTGGTTCCTGTAATTTTGAATGTAAGAAACGCCTTCGATTCTTACGTCATAAACGCGCCAGCCCACTTTTGATTTACGCAAGCTGTAATTCACTGGCACCATCGAGCCGTCATCCATACGCATGCTTGTTTTAACAACCGCACGCTTTTCCGGAAGATCACCTTCCTGTGCATAAATTGTCACAGCATCCTGCTTGAACTTCAGAACAGCATCAGCATAACTCTGCAGCAGAAAGTCATAAAACGCATCTATAAAGCGGTCACGCTGCTCCGCTGTTGAGGTCTTCCAATGGTTTCCCAATACCAGTCGGCCCGCATAACGAACATCAAAATACGGCGCCATTATTTCATTGACGACCTCATATAATTCGACGGGATGAGTGGCGAAATAAGCGCGACGGCCCTCTAGGCGATCCGTAATTTCAGCAGAGGCATACTCGATAACCTCATTTGGCGGCTGCAACTCATTCAGGGTTTGCTGGTCTGCAGTAAATACCGCAGCCGAACCAAACACACCGATCAGCGCAAACACGATTACAACCTGCTTCATCATTTATTACGCTCCTTACCAATATAGCCGCTATAAGGCCCGCAGCCGCTCAAAACTGATGATTATTACAAAAAACATTGTATCAGAGCCTTGCAAAGGTTCACTCTCAGGACATAGTGGACTAAAATAGTCCTAATTGATAACAGGTAGTTCACGTGTTTCGCATCAGCAAGCTCACAGATTATGGCACCTTGATACTGGTGTTTCTGGCCGATCAGGGTGATCAGCTCGCTTCTGCGTCTGAAGTCTCCGCAGGGATCCACGTCGCCCAGCCTACAGTCCAAAAACTGCTGAAACTGCTGGCCAGGAGCGGTTTTGTCGATTCGGTTCGCGGTACCGAGGGTGGCTATAAGCTGGCCCGGGACCCTGATCAGATTAACGCCGCGGAAATTCTGGATGCCCTTGAGGGGCCGGTCGCCATCACAGAATGCAGCACAGATGCGGGTGATTGCGCGCTCGAATCAATGTGCCAAACAGGCGGCGCGTGGCAAAAAATTAACAATTCAATCCGCCAGGCCTTGGCAGAAGTCACGCTGACCGATTTGGGTCATCCCAAGGCAGATTTTCCGGCACCGGATCTGACGGGCGACTCAAATGAACCTCATACCCGAACTAACTAATAACCGACAGCTAACGGAAAGACATCATGTCAGCTAAAAACAAAGAAGTAGAAGAACTGGTCGGTAAGAAATATCGCCACGGATTCATCACCGATATCGAGAGCGAAACCATTCCTCCCGGCCTGGATGAAGATGTTATCCGCCATATTTCAGGTATAAAGGGCGAACCCCAATTCATGCTTGACTGGCGACTGAAATCTTATCGCCACTGGCTGACCATGCGTGAACCGGATTGGGCCAAAATAAACCTTGATCCGATTGACTATCAGGATATTTCGTATTACTCCGCACCTAAATCACCGGATGACGCACCAAAAAGCCTCGAAGAGGTTGATCCGAAATTGCTCGAGACCTATGAAAAACTCGGAATACCTTTGCATGAGCGGGCTGCTCTGGCTGGCGTGGCCGTCGATGCAGTATTTGACAGTGTTTCAGTAACGACGACGTTCAGGGAAAAGCTGGCGGATGCCGGCGTTATCTTCTGCCCGTTTTCCGATGCTGTAAAAGATCACCCGGAACTGATCGAGCAGTACCTCGGTACCGTCGTCCCCTATCGCGACAATTATTTTGCTGCACTTAATTCAGCCGTCTTTTCGGATGGATCTTTTGTCTATATTCCAAAAGGCGTTCGCTGCCCAATGGAGCTTTCGACCTATTTTCGAATTAATGAAGCCAATACAGGCCAGTTCGAGCGCACCCTGATCATTGCCGATGAAGGCAGTCATGTCAGTTATCTGGAAGGATGCACAGCACCAATGCGCGATGAAAACCAGCTGCATGCCGCGGTTGTTGAGCTGGTCGCGCTGAAAGATGCTGAGATTAAATACTCAACCGTGCAAAACTGGTATCCCGGCGATGAAGAAGGCCGCGGCGGCATTTATAACTTCGTCACGAAACGCGCTGATTGCCGGGGCGCCAACTCAAAAGTTTCGTGGACACAGGTTGAAGCTGGATCCGCAATCACCTGGAAATATCCCAGTTGTGTATTACGCGGTGAGAACTCTGTCGGCGAGTTCTACTCTGTCGCGGTCACGAATAATATGCAGCAGGCCGATACCGGCACAAAAATGATTCATATCGGGGCCAATACGCGCAGCACGATCGTCTCCAAAGGCATTTCTGCAGGACGCGCCCAGCAATCATACAGGGGGCTGGTCAAGATCTTCCCGACAGCAGAAAACGCCCGCAACCACACCCAATGTGACTCTTTGCTTATGGGCAAAAAATCGGGCGCACATACTTTCCCCTATATGGAAATCAAAAACCCAACAGCCATTGTTGAACATGAAGCCACTACTTCAAAAATAGCGGACGACCAATTGTTCTATTGCCGTCAGCGCGGATTGGCAGAAGAAGATGCCGTCAACATGATTGTGAACGGTTTTTGTAAAGATGTTTTTCGTGAACTCCCCATGGAATTCGCAGTAGAAGCCCAGGCATTACTCAATGTCAGCCTTGAAGGCGCCGTAGGATAAATTAACCATGCTTAAGATTACCAACCTGCATGCGAATGCAGGCAATACTGAAATTCTGAAAGGACTGAATCTCGAAATTCAGCCCGGCGAAGTACATGCCATCATGGGCCCTAATGGCTCCGGCAAAAGCACGCTGGCCCATGTTTTGGCCGGACGTGACGGCTACGAAGTGACCTCCGGATCTGTGTCATATCTTGGCCAGGATCTACTGGATATGGAACCTGAAGAACGCGCCTGGCACGGCTTGTTTCTTGGGTTTCAGTACCCGGTAGAAATCCCCGGCGTAAACAACACCTATCTTTTAAAGGCCGCCTTGAACGCCAAGCAAAAGTTTCTCGGCCAACCGGAAATTGATGCTGTGCAATTCCTCAAAATCGTCAAGGAAAAGGCACGCATGATGGAAATTGATCAAAGCTTTCTTAATCGGAGCGTCAATGAAGGTTTCTCTGGCGGAGAAAAGAAACGTAATGAGATTTTCCAAATGGCGGTCCTGGAACCCAGACTGGCTATTCTTGATGAAACTGATTCAGGCCTTGATATCGATGCTCTCAAAGTTGTTGCCGCTGGCGTGAATACGCTTCGGGATAACGACAGATCATTCCTGCTCGTGACACATTACCAGCGCCTGCTCGATTACATACAACCTGATCATGTACATGTACTTGCAGGCGGAAAAATTATCAAATCGGGTGATAAGTCATTGGCACACGAACTAGAAGCTCAGGGCTATGACTGGGTCCTCGACGAAGCGGCTAATCTCTGAACATGAGCACAAACAGCAAACAAAAAAGAACAGCGGCAGCGCTCGCTGCAATGTCAGAAGTTTTCACACGACAGCAGGAAATGCGAACAGGCAATGCTCGTCTATCCGAACTTCAGGCGGAAGCTTTTGCACGCATTCAAAGCGCAGGCCTGCCGGGTAGCTGGCATGAAGACTGGCGCTACACCAGCCTGACCGGTTTTGCAGAACGCAGCGCGGCTTACCTTGGCAATGATCAGTTGGAAGCCACAGCTGACGCAATCGAAAGCCTGCTTGAAGAAGTACCGCTCGTTAATGACGCCTTTAGAATCGTTTTCACCAATGGCTCATTCCAGGCCGGCCTTTCATCGCTGCCACCCGAAGGATCAGATATCAGTATTTCCTTCCTTTCACAAAATGAAAGTCTCAGCGATCAGCTCTTCGCAGTGAATCAAGATGAGCAGCCACTGCCCGCTTTAAACACAGCCTTTATTACCGATGGGCTTGTGATTGAAATCCCGGATAACAAGCACTTACAAGAAGCACTGCATATCATTTACCTATCAGATGGACAGCCAACAGGCGTGCAAACGAGATCATCCATCCGCATCGGTAAGAACAGCCATGCAAAAATCATTGAGCATCACATCAGCGCAGGTGATGCACTGACGAATGCGGTAACCCGTGTAATCTGCGGCGATTCTTCAAAACTTGATTTCACGCGTTTACAGACGGAGAGCGAAGGCGCTATCCACTTTTCCAATCAAGCCTTTAATTTGCACAGGGGTGCGCAGCTTAACTATGTCAGCGTTGATGACGGGGCTGAACTGGCTCGCAAGGATCTGAACGTCAAAATACAAGGCGAAGGGGCACATGCCGGCTTATCGGGACTGCTAATGTCCAGCGGTAAACGTCATGTAGACAACCATATTCAGGTGGACCACCTCGCCCCCAATACCACCAGCACTGAAAATTACCGGGCTATTCTCGGGGACAGCGCCCGTGGCGTATTCAACGGGAAAATCATCGTGCACCCGGGCGCAGACGGCACTGACGCGCAAATGAGCAATCGTAATTTACTGCTTTCGGACAACGCCGAGATCAATACGAAGCCAGAACTTGAGATTTATACCGATGACGTCAAATGTGCACACGGCTCAACAACCGGTCAACTTGATCGCAACGCCCTGTTCTACCTTCGCGCACGAGGCCTGTCTCAGGAAACTGCCCGCAAGTTACTGGTCGGTGCCTTTGCACAAGAGATTGTCGACCAACTGCAATCGACGTTACCCGAACTTGTCGAATATTTGACGGTGAAACTTCACGAACAACTGAATCATGACGAATAACATGTCCGCTTCTGAATCACTAAAACAGTCAACAGAACCACTTGACGTTGAACGGATACGTCAGGATTTCCCTATCCTGCAACAACAGGTCAACGGACACAGATTGGCATTTCTGGACAGTGCCGCATCTTCACAGCGCCCCCAAAGCGTGATCGATGCCATCAGTCATTATTATGAAAATGATCATGCCAATGTACACCGTGGGGTGCATACGCTAAGTCATCGTGCAACCGACAAGTATGAAGGCGCTCGCGAAAAAGTCCGGCAATTCATAAATGCCGCATCAACCCGGGAAATCGTATTTACTCGCGGAACCACTGAAGCGATTAATCTGGTCGCAAACAGTCTAGGCGAGCAGTTCTCTAAAGGGGATGAGATCATTATTTCTCACCTCGAGCACCATTCGAATATCGTGCCCTGGCAAATGCTTTGTGAGCGAACAGGTGCAACGCTGCGGGTGATCCCTATTAATCATAAGGGTGAAATACTGATTGAAGATTTTCTTGCGATGCTGGGGTCACGCACAAAACTGATCGCTGTTTCACATGTCTCGAATGCACTGGGTACCATCAACCCGGTTGCAGATATCATTAGCGCAGCAAAAAAACGCAATGTACCTGTACTAATTGACGGTGCGCAGGCGGTCCCCCACCAGTCTGTAGACGTTGCCGCGCTCGATTGCGATTTTTATGCCTTTTCCGGACACAAAATGTGTGGCCCCACAGGTATCGGCGTACTGTATGCCCGTGAAGACCTGCTGAAAATAATGCCGCCCTATCAAGGCGGAGGCGACATGATTCTGACAGTCAGCTTTGACGGCACCACCTACAACGAATTGCCATACAAATTTGAAGCCGGCACACCCAATATTTCGGGTGCAATAGGGCTCGGCGCCGCAATTGATTATCTACAGCAAGTTGGCATGGCCAATATCAGCGCCCATGAAAGCAAGCTTCTGAACTATGCAACAACAGCAGTTGAAGACATAGAGGGCCTGACGATCATTGGCACCGCTGCGAGCAAGGCTGGTGTCCTGTCATTTAATATTGACGGCATTCATCCGCATGACCTTGGTACCGTCCTGGATCATCAGGGCGTGGCAATCCGCACCGGCCATCATTGTGCGATGCCCGTCATGGAGTTTTTTGGCCTTGCCGGAACGGCGCGCGCATCACTTGGCTTTTATAATAATCATGAAGATATTGATCAACTGGTTAATGCATTACATGTCGCGATAAAAATGTTTCGATCATGAATAGCGCCGAAGATCTCAAAGCCCTGTACCGCGATACAGTCCTCGAGCACAGCCGTAATCCGCGTCATTGTGGGCGACTGGAATCTGCAACGCACTCTGCCATCGGCCACAACCCCTTGTGCGGAGACAAAGTGACGGTCCACCTGAAAATAGACGGCGACCGTATTGAGGATATCGCCTTTGAAGGGACCGGCTGCGCAATTTCGCTTGCATCCGCTTCCATCATGACCGAGACCGAAATACACCACACTGTTGATGAAGCGAAACAGGAAACGGATAAAATCCTGCAGCAATTTTCAAGCACACAAGATAACGCACCCGCCATTGAAGGTGAGATGGCAGCGCTCGGTAGTGTGCGGCAATACCCGTCACGTATAAAATGCGCCACTCTGGCCTGGAAAACACTGGAAGCTGCGCTAAGTGACGATGCGCAACAAGTAACCACGGAAAAATAAAGAATGTTCGGACCTGATAGTGAACCAGTTACCCTGAAACGCGATGTCGACGTCGTACTCGTACCCGATGGTTTCTCGGTCAAGTTACAGGCTGACAGCCTGGCCTATATCACGCAGGCAATGGGTGGCTGCTACACCATATATTTCGAGGGCAACCTGTTTCGGGTTGGCGCTCTGGATGCAGATGCGCTGGGCAAAGAACCGTTTAAGCCCCCCAAACTGCCGGAAAATGCATCTGACGAAGAATTCAATGAACTCGTCTGGAGTCAGATGAAAACCGTCTATGACCCCGAGATTCCTATTAACGTCGTTGACCTTGGCCTCATTTATGAATGCGGGATATCCAACCTGCCAGATGACAAACGTTACGTCTACATCGAAATGACCCTCACAGCACCTGGCTGCGGCATGGGTGAGATACTCGTGCAGGATGTACGAGAAAAAGTCGCCATGATCCCGACCGTTGGCAAAGTCGATGTAGAACTCGTGCTTGATCCACCCTGGAACCAAACCATGATGAGCGAAGCCGCTCAACTTGAGGCCGGATTACTCTGAACGATGAAACGCGTTACGTTAATGCGGCACGCCAAATCGAGCTGGAGCACCGCAGGACTTTCTGACCATGATCGCCCGCTTAATCAGCGCGGACAGCGCGACACGCCTGTTATGGCTCGTCGCTTACTGGATAAGAACATCAGGCCTTCTCTGATTATTACCAGTTCGGCGAAACGGGCACTGGAAACTTCAAAGCTGCTCGCACGTAACATCGGCTATCCCATTGAGTTTATGCACACAGAGAAATCCTTGTATCTCGCCGATGAAAATAGACTACTGGAGACCATTGAGCTTCAGGAAGACACCTTTAATGACATCGTCATTTGCGCTCATAACCCGGGCATCACGGATCTGGCAAACCGGCTAACGCGGCAGTCTATAGAAAATGTACCCACCTGCGGCATGGTCACCATCGAAGCAGACACTGACCACTGGTCAAATTTTTCTGAGGCATCGCGCTCGCTTATGGACTTTGATTACCCGAAAAAGTCAGACTGATTTTCCGGTATCGCCCTATTCTTGGCAGCAGCCACCAGATTAACGAATGACTGTGCGATTACTCAGCGTTGTCCAGCAAGATAGTCTCTTTTGGCTCCAGCGTTTGAAGATAGTCCCAGATGGCACCAAGGTCTCCGTCGCTCATCCCTGAAAACTCGACCCAGTTCATCTCCGAGTTATCTTCTTCACGGACCGGAAATGGCTTGGTCGTCAGTCGAAAACGCTGGATAAACATTTCCTTGGTCCACCCACCCATTCCATCCTCATGGGGCGTCAGGTTCTTCGAGTAATGCAATTCTTTGCCCATAAAAAAGGGTACCCCACCGGCCATAAAGCGGCCCGGAACCGGATCTAAGCTACGATAAATTCTTGGTGTATGGCAGAACTCGCAGCGGGCGATTTTTGACAGATAACGCCCGTAAGCCACTGTTTCCTTAGGATCCAGCGGCGGGATAGGTCCATCGAGCGGCTCAGGATAAAGGCGGGTCAAGACATTCAACGGGAAATCGAGGGTGCGTTCAGGCGTGAAAGATTCGACTGGAGGAATGGTCCGCAGATAAGCTATAACCGCGGAGACATCCTCGTCAGTCATTTCGGTGTACATGAACCACGGCATGATAGGAAACAGCGCCTCACCATTGCGGCTGACACCTTCGCGAATGGCACGTGCGATTTCGCCATCAGTCCAAGCACCGATGCCCGTTTCCTCGTCCATCGTGATATTGCGAATGCACAAACGACCAGGGAATCCCCCCGACCCAAATTTGATTCCTACCGCCTTACTGTTCTCGTCGATACAGGGCCGGCCTGCACCGAGTGGCGGTATGGCCGGGCCACTGTATTGCGTCCAGTCACGTGGAGAATGACAATCAAAGCAGAGCAGTACTTCATTTACCAGATAATCACCCCTGGCCACGAGCTCGGGGGTATACGTGATATTCATCTCCTGTGCGGGCCTGTAACGAGGCAGATAGCCCCAAACATACGCGCTTGCTGCTGCAATAATCAGCGTGATACCCAGTAAGGAAAACTTAAAAAAATTACGCATTCAAATATCCTAAATTCAACATGCCCCGCAGACTCCTCGGACAAGTCTATTCGATCCAGAAAAATTCTACCCCGGTCGCCATACTATTACGATCGCCCCTTAAGCCGTCTGAGTTGTCGCCGACCTTTCTTATCGGGACGACTGACAAAAGCTTCGGGGGCACGTCCGATTGATGCCGTTATTCGCTCATCGACAACTTCATCAAGCTGATAAAAAGCTGCAACCTCTGCTGCCGAGCCTCTCCGCTCAGGCATGCCCAACACGGTTACTGTAATGCGCTCCGTACCTCTGGTCACTTTGATCACATCGTCAGACCGCACAATGCGTGAGACTTTAACGCGCTCACCGTTAACATGAACCAGACCACCTTTAACCGCAACGGCGGCTTTACCCCGCGTCTTGAAAAACCGGGTTTGCCAGAGCCACCGATCAATACGCAGTGACATTTATGAAAGACCGCTCTGCTTCCGTCTACCCTTCTCAGGGCAATGCGCAAAAACAATGAAGATATATGCCTCTTGGGTCATTTAAGCGAGCCAGAAAACCAGCTTGCTCTGCGAGTTCTCCGATGAAGCCTTCACTGAAAAAGCCTGATAAAACATTGTTGCCCAGACCCAAAGAGCCAACGAGCCGCACAGCACGCACGGATAACTCCATGGCGAGCATTTCTCTAAAGCTGAAATCCTGCTTAATGTATTTAACGTCGTATTCTGTTGCTTCAAGTCCGGCAAGCACTGCGGCTGAAGCTACCGCCTGGTCAAGACCGCCGAGACTGTCAACCAGCCCGGTCTCATGAGCATCAAAACCTATCCAAACACGCCCCTGCGCCAGGTTATCCGCACGCTCCGGCGACATACCGCGCTCGCTGGCGACCTTCCCAACAAATACACGATAGGCATCTTCAACACTCATTTGCAGAAATTCGCGCGCCTGATCACCCAACTCACGATCCAGACGAAACTGACCGGACAGTTCGCTCGTACCAAACCCATCAACATTAATACCAACATTATCCAGACTTCGCTGAATGGTCGGTAATAACGCACCGACCCCTATCGAACCGGTTATGGTTGACTCGCTGGCCCAGATTTCATCCGCCAGCATTGATATGTAATAGCCACCTGAAGCGGCCACCGTACTCATCGAAACGACCAGAGGCTTACCCATTAATTTCAGCTGAACTAACTGCTCGAAAACAACCTCGGAGGCAAACATGCTGCCACCCGGACTATCGACGCGCAGCACCAGCCCCTTAACTTCCGGATCATTGGCCGCTTTTTCAATAAGCATGGCCAGTGTATCGCCACCGATTACACCTTGAGGTGCTTCACCATCAATGATCTCTCCGGATGCGACCAGAATACCAATGCGATCCTCCGCCCCGCTAACCGCATCGACATTGTTTACTGCTGCCAGATAGGCCTGATAGTTAATCTGACTGAACGTGCCCTCATCTTCTTTACTGAGGCCAACAATTTCGATCAATCGATCACGCACTTCCCGGCGACTGGCAATACTGTCTACAAAACCTGTATTCAATGCGACCTGCGCTGTATTTCCACCAGATTGTTTCAGGTTGCCAACAAAATTATTGATGTAATCTTCTACCTGATCAGGCTCCATGCCGCGCGCTTTGGCAACCTGTGTTTTATAAGAGGACCACAAGGCACCAAGCCAGCGCTTACTGGCCTCCTCATCTTCTGCTGACATATTGTCTCGAATAAAAGGTTCGACGAAAGACTTGTACTTCCCGACTCGAAAAACATTGAGATCAATTTTCAGCTTATCCAGCAGATTTTTCAGATAAGTCCTGTAATACCCGTATCCGTCCAGATACAGCACGCCCAGTGGGTGCAAATAAATTTCGTCGGCATGTGCCGCAAGGTAATACTGATCCTGTGTATAGTTATCACCAACGGCGATGATTGGCTTCCCTGCTGCACGCACTTTATCCAATGCAGCAGTAATAGCCTGATACTTGGGCAAGCCACCACCTGACAATCCATCAAGGGCCAGAACGACAGCTCCAATTCGATCATCATCGGCAGCCAGCTTCAGGCTATCCACAACGTCAGCCAACCGGGTCTGACTGACGCCCATGCCGCGCGCCTCTGCCAAAGCTCTTTCCAGCGGATCACCTTCAAGCTGTTCGACCAACGGTCCACCTGGCGCGATGACCAATGCGGCAGAAGCCGGCACCTCAATGTCACTCTCGGACATGCCGGCAATAATCAAAATCACCAGCAACAGCATGATTATGATTTGAAAGGCTCTTCTGAGATTATTTAGGAAACGCCAGAAAAATCTGATAATGCGCATACACTTAACCTGTAATTTTCAATACTAGTTGCCGGAATAAATAATTCTGTAGATTCTGCTACCGTCGTCATCGCTTACGAGCAGCGA
>Ga0224504_10001087_pt1 | contig 12199 bp, 11 predicted proteins | sample SF_Oct11_sed_USG_3_FD_170160 | JGI IMG/M metagenome (GOLD analysis project Ga0224504, IMG submission 170160) | Sediment microbial communities from San Francisco Bay, California, United States - SF_Oct11_sed_USGS_24 | ecosystem: Environmental > Aquatic > Marine > Sediment | place: USA... | reverse complement strand
CGGACTCGATCAGGTCACGGCATTTTCCGCTGTGGCCGCCACCCTGAATAATCTCGGGCCTGGGCTTGGGGGTGTCGCGTCAGGCTTCATGGATCTAACCGACACGGCCAAGTGGATTGCGGTTGCGGGTATGCTGTTGGGACGCCTCGAAATCTTCACCTTGCTGGTTCTGATTACGCCGACCTTCTGGCGCACCTGAGTCTTGAGCGCGCCTGGTTCCGACAACCTCCTCGATCGCACCAGCGTGGTCGTCGGTCGCGCGGCCTCCTGGTTTACGCTTTTTATGGTGACTGTCACCTTCGTTGTCGTGGTGATGCGCTACATCTTTGATGCCGGCTTGATCTGGGTGCAGGAGTCCGTGGTCTGGATGCATGCGGCCGTGTTCATGCTGGGCGCGGCGTACACGTTGCAGGATGAAGGGCATGTACGCGTTGATATTTTCTATCGAAAGATGAGCGTGCAGCGTCGTGCATGGGTAGACCTGATCGGAGTCGTTATCTTCCTGCTCCCGCTCTGCCTGTTCCTTGCCTGGAACTCGCTCGAATTCGTCTGGCAATCGTGGAGTATTCGCGAAATGTCGCGCGAGTCGGGCGGCCTGCCATACCCGCTGATACCGATGCTGAAGTCGATAGTGGTGCTGATGCCCATCACCGTTGCGCTGCAGGGGCTGTCACTATTTCTGAAGTCGCTTAACACCCTGAGGCGCGGCTGATATGGAATGGGTTGCCGCATTACTCTTTGTCACGGTCATTCTCGTGTTGCTCGCGGGTTTTCCCGTCGCCTTCACGCTGGGCGGTACCGCGCTGATTTTTGCCGGCTTCGGCATTATTGGCGGTACTTTCAACGAAGCCTTGCTGCTTGGTCTGCCAAACCGCGTGTTCGGCATCATGACCAACGAAACGCTCGTCGCTGTGCCGCTGTTTGTCTTCATGGGCGTCACGCTTGAACGAGCGCGGATAGCCGAGGAACTGCTGGAGACGCTCAGCGCCTTATTCGGAACCCTGCGCGGGGGCCTGGGCATATCCGTGACGCTTGTGGGCATGTTGCTTGCGGCGAGCACCGGTATTGTTGGCGCGACCGTCGTGACGATGGGGCTGCTCTCGCTGCCTACGATGCTGAAGCGCGGGTACTCGCCAGAAGTCGCGACGGGAACGATCTGCGCGTCAGGAACACTGGGGCAAATTATTCCGCCTTCTATCATCCTGGTCATGCTGGGCGACGTCATGACAACGGCCTACCAGCAGGCGCAGCAGGAGATGGGAGTTTTCTCTCCCAAGACAGTGTCTGTCGGCGATCTGTTTGCCGGTGCGCTTATTCCAGGTCTGCTGCTTGTGGCTCTGTACATGCTCTACATACTCGGCCTGGCGTATTTCCGACCAGCGTCGATTCCGCCGCACCAACGCGAGGGCGCCGAGCAGGTCTCTTTTCTGAAAGTGATGAAGGCACTGGCGCCACCGCTGATACTGATCTTTGCGGTTCTCGGGTCGATACTGAAGGGCCTTGCAACACCCACCGAGGCGGCAGGTGTTGGCGGGATGGGCGCACTGATTCTCGCGGTGTTGCGAAACGAACTTGACCTGGAGCGCCTGCAGGACATCATGCGATCCACCCTGCGCATCAGCAGCATGGTATTTCTCATTCTCATTGGTGCCTCGATCTTTTCCCTCGTCTTCCGCGGTTACGGTGGTGACGATGGCGTGCGAGCCGTTCTGGAATCACTGCCGGGCGGCGTGGTGGGTGCGGTGATTGTGGTCATGCTCGTCATGTTCCTGCTGGGCTTCGTGCTCGACTTTATAGAAATCACGTTTGTGGTCGTGCCGATCGTGGGGCCGGTGTTGCTCGCAATGGGGGTCGATCCTGTCTGGCTCGGAATAATGATCGCGATCAATTTGCAGACATCTTTCCTGACGCCGCCATTCGGCTTCGCGCTGTTCTATTTACGCGGTGTTGCGCCGCCATCTGTGTCTACAGCGCAAATTTATCGCGGCGCTATTCCGTTCGTGGCGATCCAGCTGTTCGCATTACTGTTGATTGCGGCATTTCCGGAGCTGGTTACCTGGTTACCAGAAAAAATCTACGGCGCCTGAGGCTCGAACCAATCACGCTCGGGGACATCTGGCGTCAGTAGTCGCGCGCAGCCAGGTACGCCTTTTCTGATAGACGTGAATTTGCTGACGCTTTTTCAAGGAACTCAAAGTAGGCCTTGCCGATCTTCGCCGATGCCGGATCATTTGCCATGAGCTCTTCCACGACCTCATTCGTGATCGACTTCAGCAGTGACAGCACTTCCCTCGGGAATGGCCGTATCTCGATGTTCTCATCCCTCTCCAGCTGGGCGAGCGACATCGCATTCCCGTTTGTGTATTCAGCCGCCATGTCTGTGGTGACAGCCTGGCACGTGGTCTCAACAATTGCCTGCAGGTCTGGTGGCAGGGACGCCCACGCTGCCCTATTAATGATTGTCTCGAGCCCGGGACCCGGCTCCTGCCAGCCCGGGTAGTAGTAGTACCGGGCCGCTTTGTGCAGGCCGAACGATGAATCGTTGTAGGGGCCAACCCATTCGGTAGCGTCGATCGCACCGGTTTGCAACGCGGTGAATATTTCGGCGCCGGGTAAGGTAACCGGCGTTCCGCCAGCACGCCGGAGGACCTCTCCGCCGAGGCCAGGGATGCGCATTTTGAGGCCCTTGAGGTCATCGATTGAATCGATTTGCTTGTTGAACCAACCGCCCATTTGCACGCCGGTATTACCTGTCGGAAACGGCACCAGATCGAACGGGGCATAGAGTTCACGGTAAAGCTCAAGGCCCCCGCCATAGTAGAGCCAGCCGTTGAGTTCGGCATTGGTCATGCCGAATGGAATCGCGGTAAAGAACTGCGCAGCGTCGACCTTGCCCTTGTGATAGTAGGAGGCCCCGTGACCCATCTCGACGGTGCCGCGCGACACGGCGTCAAAGACTTCGAAAGCCGGCACCAACTCGCCGGCACCGTAGATCTTGATTTTGAGCCTGCCATTCGATGCGGCTGCCACCCGCGAAGCGACGTTCTCGGGCGCCATGCCAAGCCCTGGGAATCTGGGTGGCCACGAGGTCACACAGGACCATTCGAACGTCTCATCGCCCGTTGCGGTCGCATGGGTGCAGTCGGCCTTCTCCTGGGCGCAGGCCGTCAGGCTTGCAGCGGCCGCCAGGCCGCCTACGAACTCTCTTCTCTTCATGGTGATTCCGGAGCGTGGGTATTGCCGTAAGTGTATTGATCGACCGGCGGAATACCAGCGCGGGGAAACAATCTTGAGTGGATATTATATATAGCATTAAATTCCCACTTTTGGTTTCTTATTGCCAATTTTTTATATATCAGTGTAATTTCTATAAAAAAATAGCCCTGATAATGGGATCAGGGCTATTCCTTCCTTGGCCCAGCCGGAAATAATGTCATTTTTGGCCATCCGTGGCGCTTTTGACCGGTCAAGAGATGACCCCTCGCCCCACCGGCTGGTCAAAACAGTCTCCCACGCAGCCCGACCCAATGTGTCTTATCATTCTCTGGCTTGCGTCAACAAAGTCTCCAGGGGCGCCACAAACAGGGGATACAGACGAGAAATGATCGGATTACTGCAGCGCGTTACCCACGCCGAGGTCACCGTGGGGAGCCGGATTATCGGAAAAATCGACCGCGGGCTCATGGTTCTGGTCGCCGTTCACCGTGATGACACCGATAAAGACATCGTTCGCCTCGCCGAGCGCTTACTTGGCTATCGCGTGTTCGCCGACCATGAGGGCCGCATGAACCTTAGCGTTCGGGATATCGAAGGCGGGCTGCTGCTTGTTCCCCAGTTCACGCTGACAGCGGATACGAGGAAGGGCACCCGGGCCAGCTTTACCAAGGGCGCGGCGCCCGAGAAGGCGGCGGCGTATTTCGATGCGCTCGTGGCAGCTTGTAGAGAGGGCCTCGCCGCGGTCGAAACGGGCGAGTTTGGCGCCGACATGCAGGTCAGCCTGACGAATGACGGCCCCGTCACCTTCTGGCTCTCCACATAAATCGGTACCAGTTACCGTATTTCCGTCCCGATAAATACGGTAACTGGTACCGAATTCGTCACGGTTTTGTTGCACGGGCGGGGGTATCATGAACATAATTCGCGCCCTGCCTTTGCTGGCGCACATTTTGAACAGGGGCTCAGCCCCGGGAGCAGGAACAAATGCCATTTAATATCAGCCCCGGAAGTCTTCTACTGATTCTGGTCATCGTGTTGGTGATTTTTGGTACCAAGAAGCTTCGGAACGTGGGCTCCGATCTGGGCGGTGCAGTTAAAGGTTTCCGTTCGGCAATGAATGAAGCCGATGAAACGGCTGAGCAGCTTGGCGACGAGACCAAGGACGCCGACTTCGACAGCACCCCGGCTGAAGAACCCAGCAAAGAAAAAGACGCGTAAAGCCCGAGACCAACCATGTCTGGTATCGGTGGTTCGGAATTTATCCTTCTCTGCCTGATCGGGCTCCTGATCCTGGGGCCCGAGCGGTTACCGGCTGTCGCCCGTCAACTTGGCTCCTGGGTCGGCAAGGCCCGGCAGTTAACCCGCAGCCTGCAGCGGCAGCTCGAGGAAGAACTCGATGCAAAAAAGAACCTGGGATTTGATCCTGAAGAACTCAAGGGCCTGCATCCGCAACAGCTCCTGACACCGCGCGACGACGACACGTACTCCCCGCTGCATGTCGAAGAAGAAGAGGGCGACGCCGAGGTCGCGCCGGACGACAAGCAAGAGAAGTCGGCCGATGACTGAAGAGCGCGCCGAAGACCTGGCGGAAGGCACGCTGATATCGCACCTGGTTGAGTTACGCAACCGGCTCTTCTGGATGTTCGGCAGTGTCTTCCTGGTGTTTCTTGCAATGTTCCCGTTCTCCAAGCCAATTTTCGAAGTCGTCTCGGAGCCGCTGAGAAAAGTTCTGCCCGGCGGTGAACTGATTGCCATCGGCACAGCCTCACCGGTAATCGCGACACTAAAGCTGTCTTTTTATTTATCGCTGATCATTGCGATGCCCGTCGTCCTGTATCAACTCTGGGCATTCGTTGCTCCCGGCCTGTATAAGAAAGAAAAGCGCTTCGCGTTTCCGTTACTAGGAACCAGCATCGTTCTGTTCTACGTCGGCATCGCATTTGCCTACTTCGTTGTGTTCCCGCTCGTGTTCGGCTTTCTCGCCTCCTTTACCCCGGACACCGTCAACTACATGCCGGACATCTCGGATTATGTTGGCTTCATCATGATGCTGATTCTCGTGTTCGGACTGGCGTTCGAAACGCCCGTGGCCACCGTGCTGCTTATCTGGTCCGGCATCGTCTCCATCGAAAAACTGGCCGGCGCGCGGCCCTATGTGTTCCTGGGTGCGTTTGTCGTTGGCATGCTACTGACGCCTCCTGATGTCATCAGCCAGATTATTCTCGCCATCCCCGTTTACCTTTTATTCGAGCTTGGCATTATTCTGGCCAGGGTGTTTCGCCCCAAAGCGGCGGAACCTGCTGAGGACCCGGCTGTCAAGTAGCAGGGGGCGGGACAAATAGTGTTTAATGCCTGAGCTTTACCCGCACTGAATAAGTACAACGGCGCAAGACGCCACCGGGGGATAAATGACCGAATCCGTAGCCGCTCCGGCGGAGGACTACTCGCACGACGACGAGCTCTGGGGCCACCCCAAAGGCCTGTACGTTTGTTTCACGACTGAGCTATGGGAGCGGTTCTCTTTCTATGGAATGAAGTTCCTGCTGGTCCTGTATTTAACGAAGTACCATTTGTTTACCGACGAGATGGGGCTGGACGTTCTCGGCTCTTATGCGGGACTCGTCTACGCGCTCCCGCTGCTCGGCGGTATGATCGCGGATCGGTACCTGGGAATGAGAAAGTCCGTCGTGTTCGGCGGCATCAGTTTGTCGCTCGGGCATATATTGATGGCGGTCGAAGGGTATCAGGCCAGATTTTATGCCGCCGGTACGACACTGGTCGATAACCTGACGCTGGCTTCGGGCGAAGTCCTCACCGCCGGAACCGTTCTCGCGGAAGACATCATGATGCGCGATACCGCCGCACTCAAAGTCTTCTACTTCGCTCTCGCGCTCATCGTAATGGGTGTTGGTTATCTGAAGCCGAACATCTCGACGATTGTCGGCAAGCTCTATTCGCAGGAAGATCCGCGTCGCGATTCAGGATTCACCATTTTCTACATGGGCATCAACATTGGTTCGTTCGCCGCGACGCTGATCTGCGGCTGGCTCGGCGAGACCTATGGTTGGGGTTATGGCTTCGGCGCCGCTGGTCTCGGCATGATCATCGGGCTGTTCACGTTCCTGTATGGGCAGAAGTACCTCAAGGGACACGCCGAACCGAGTGATCCCGAGAAGCTCAAGAAGAGCGTTTTTGGACCAATCAACGTCGAATGGTCGATTTACCTGCTCAGCATACCGATGCTTGGCGTGTTCTGGCTGCTCGTCCAGCACGAGCCCGTGGTGTTGATCACGCAAAACGTGTTCCTGATTATCGCGATTGTCGGCCTGATTCTTTATTCAATGATTCACACGAAAAAAGACCACAACAACACGCTGGCATACGCCATTGCGGCTGTCGCCATTGCCTCAGGAATCTGTGCCGTCGTTGCCAACCTGCATCCGGTCGGTGGCCTCGAGGCTGTGGCAGACGAAGTGCTGTACCTGTCGATAGCGCTGATCGTCGGTTTCGTTATTTACGGTTTCATTACCCATTATTCCGAAGAGTTCGGGCGCACAGTTGTGCTCATGATTCTGATTCTGTCGACCATCGTTTTCTGGGCACTGTTCGAGCAGGCCGCAGGTTCCATGACTTTATACGCGGATCGTATCGTCGACCGTGAATTGGGCGACACGACATTTACGGCGGCGCAATTCGGCTCACTCAATGCCGGTTTCATCATGCTGCTGGCCATCCCGTTCGCCGCACTTTGGACCTGGCTTGCCAAGAAAAATCTTGAGCCCAATACACCGATCAAGTTTGGCCTTGGTATCCTGCAGGCCGGCCTTGGCTTCGGCGCGCTGGTCTTCGGCGCACAGTTCCCGAATGAGGCCGGGCAGGTCGCCATGATCTGGCTCGTGCTTGCCTATCTGCTGCACACGACCGGTGAGCTCTGCCTGTCGCCCGTCGGTCTGTCGGCCGTGACCAAGCTGTCGATTGGCAATGTTGTCGGCGTCAGCATGGGTACCTGGTTCCTCGCTACTGCGTTGTCGGAAACGGTTGCCACACGTCTTGGCAAGCTGGCGGCTATCGACACGTCGGCGGCGGGTGAAACAGCAGATGCGGCAACGGCCCTGGCCACGTATACCGAGCTCTTCGAATTCCTGATGTGGTTCGGTATTGGCACCGGCGTGTTCATGATTGTTATTTCGCCTGTCCTGCGTCGCTGGATGGGCGGTATTCACTAGTACTGGAAGAGGCTATGAAGAAACTTGTGAAACTCTGTGCGGGCTTCGTGCTCGTCACATTCGTCGCTGCGTGCTCGCAGCAGTCAACTGAAGAGCCCGCTGCTGCGGCACCGGCCGAAACAGCGGAAGCGTTTGTCGCTCGCGCCAATGCTGAGCTGAAAGATCTCGGCAGAGAGCTTGGTGCCGCAAGCTGGGTTCGCTCTACATACATCACGCAGGACACTGCCATTGTTGCCTCCGCCGCCAGCGAGAAGTACGCGAAGTGGCACAGTGAGATGGTGCAACAGGCGCTGGCGTATGAGGACGCCGAGCTTGACGCTGCGACGCGGCGTGCGCTGAACCTGCTCAAACTCGGTACATCGGCACCGGCGCCAAGTGATGCGGCCAAGCGCAAGGAAATTTCGGAAATTTCCACAGACATGGAAGGCACCTACGGTGCCGGCAAGTACTGCAAAGGTGACACCTGTCTGTCCGGGTCGGAACTCGAACAGCTCATGAAAGACACTCGTGACTACGACGAGCTGCTCGATTACTGGACGGGCTGGCGCAAAATCTCGGTACCGATGCGCGAGCAGTATGCACGCTTCGTGGAGCTCGCCAATGAGGGCGCGACTGAACTGGGCTACGGCGATCTTGGTGAGATGTGGCGCTCAAACTTCGACATGACGCCTGCCGAGTTCCAGGCCGAGTCCGGCAAACTGTGGGATCAGGTCAAACCTTTATACGACGAGCTGCACTGCCACGTACGCGCAACGCTGGGCGGTGTGTATGGAGAGGAGAAGGTGCCACAGGACGGCCCGATCCCGGCCCACCTGCTCGGCAACATGTGGGCACAGGAGTGGTCGCAGATTTACGACTTGCTCGAGCCGTACCCGGGTGTCGGCGACATTGACGTCGACAGCACGCTGAAGACCAAGAACTTCTCACCCCAGGAAATGGTTCGCTCAGCCGAGAACTTCTATGTCTCGCTGGGCATGCCGCGCCTGCCGGATACGTTCTGGGAGCGGTCGCAGTTCACGAAGCCCGCCGACCGCGACGTGGTCTGCCACGCCAGCGCCTGGGGGCTCGATGGTGGCAATGACCTGCGCATCAAAATGTGCATCAATCAGACCTATGACGAACTGCGTGTGATTTACCACGAGCTGGGTCATAACTATTATCAGGGCGCCTACAAAGACCAGCCGCCGCTGTTTCAGGATGCCGCCCATGGCGGTTTTCATGAGGCCATTGGCGACACCGTAACCCTGTCGATGACGCCGGGCTACCTGGCCGAGGTCGGTCTTGTGAAAGAAGCAGAGGATGACCCGCAGGCCGTAATCAATCGCCAGATGCAGATGGCCCTCGACAGCATCGCGTTCCTGCCGTTCGGCAAACTGATCGACGAGTGGCGCTGGGGCGTGTTCTCAGGTGAGATCACACCCGATAACTACAATCAGGCCTGGTGGGACCTGCGCACGAAGTACCAGGGCATTGCCCCAGCCGTCGCGCGCAGCGAGGCCGACTTCGACCCGGGCGCGAAATACCACATTCCGGCCAACGTCTCCTACACGCGTTACTTCCTCGCGCGCATCCTGCAGTTCCAGTTCCATCGTTCGCTGTGCCAGACCGCCAGCCACGAAGGCGAACTGCACGCATGCTCGATCTACAATAGCAAGGAAGCGGGCGAGAAGTTCTACGCCATGCTCGAGGCTGGTGCCAGCCAGCCCTGGCAGGACACGCTGGAGCTCATGACCGGCACGCGCGAGATGGATGCCACGGCGATCATTGATTACTTCGCGCCGCTCATGAGTTATCTGCAGGAGCAGAACGAAGGCAGAGCCTGCGGCTGGTAATGCTTAACCGCCACCCGGCCAAGACGCAAACGCGATGAGGGCCCTGATTTACAGGGCCTTCTCTGTCCTGCCACGGATCGAGCAGGTCGCGGACCCCGCACCGACTGACGACGGTGTCGTTCTAAAAGTCATGGCAAGCGGCATATGTCGGAGCGATTGGCACGGCTGGCAGGGACATGATCCGGACATCGAACTGCCGCACGTTCCCGGCCATGAGTTAGCGGGCACCATAGAGGCCGTCGGAAAAAATGTTTCGCGCTGGCAGGCGGGCGATCGGGTCACGGTTCCGTTTGTCGGCGGTTGTGGCAGGTGTCCCGAGTGCCACTCAGGCAACCAACAGGTTTGCGATCACCAGTTTCAACCCGGATTTACGCACTGGGGCTCGTTTGCCGAGTACGTCGGGATTCACTACGCCGACGTCAATCTCGTCCGCCTGCCCAACGACATGAGCTTCACCACGGCGGCCAGCCTGGGCTGCCGATTCGCCACATCATTCAGAGCTGTCGTAGACCAGGGTCGCGTGTCTGAAGGGCAGTGGGTGGCTGTGCACGGCTGTGGCGGCGTTGGCTTGTCCGCGATCATGATTGCGCGAGCCTTCGGCGCCAATGTCATCGGCGTGGACCTCGCCGACGATAAGCTGACCCTGGCACGGCAGCTGGGCGCGACAGCTACTATTAATGCGGCTGCCGCGACCGATGTAGTCAATGGTATTCGCGAACTTTCGGGCGGCGGCGCACACGTCTCGGTGGATGCGATTGGTAGTGCGTCCGTCTGCTTCAACTCGATCGCCAGCCTGAGAAAACGGGGCAAGCATATTCAGGTCGGCCTGATGGTCGAGGACCACCGCAACCCCAGGGTCCCGATGGACAAAGTGCTGGCCAACGAGCTGGAGATACTGGGTAGCCACGGTATGCAGGCGCACCGCTATGCTGAAATGCTGGAGATGATCGCCGCCGGCAAACTGGCGCCGGAGCGCCTGATAGGAAAGACGGTTTGTCTTGAAGAGGCGGTCGCCGAGCTCACATCAATGAACGACTATCCTACGAACGGCGTCGCAGTAATCACGGAGTTTTAGGCGTATCGACGCCTGCATTGAGCTGCCGCTGGTACTCCGCGTCATCCATGTGACCGCGTGACTCGACGATCAGCCCGTCGTCATTGAGCAGCCACTGCTCAAACCCCTGCAGATCAACGGCGTTGCCCGTGCCGTCTGGACCGGTATTGGTTCCGGTCCAGCGCCAGTGAAAGTTGATGTGGTCGCCTTCTCTTGTGACCTTGACCAACCGCACGACCATGTCCGGAAAATTTGTCATGAACCCGGCGGCCATTTGCGCAATAGCCTCGCGGCCGCTCGACGGCTCACCGTCGTTAATTCTTAGCGAACCGTTTTCCGCATAAAACGATGCAAAAGCAACCGGGTCGTTACCGCTCCATGCAGCGGCGTAGCGGTTAGCCATTGCCGTCACGTCCGTCATGCCTTTCGGCTCCACTATCAGGTAAACCACGGTGGAGTCGCCGACGTTCAAGACGTCGTGCGCAGCGACCCCGTCACTCGTGTAACTGCTTCCCGCGGGCAGGGCCATTTCACGCGTGCCGCTTGCGTCGTTAATTCGCATGCGACCGCCGGCGACCGCATAACCAAAGTGCGCCCGATGATAATGCCGCTCGTGGCCGACGCCCGGGGCAAAGGTGCAGCGCAGTATCCGTTGCTCAAGATCCTCGTGCAGCTTTTCGCAGACCGACACCCCTTGCCATCCTGCCTCAAGGGGGTCCGGTAGCGCCGGTGATTCGGCGTTAGCGGCCAGCGAGAGAAAGGCCAATGTCAGCGTTGCTTTCCTGGGGCTCATTGTTGGTTCACTCCGTGCGGCAGGGCGGTGTGCTGTGCCCTTTTGGGGCTCGATTGAGTAAACTCCACTGTATAACAAGAACGGGGATTCCTCATGTCTGACCAAAATCAAGCCGCCGCGTCCGGCGGCTTTCTCGGCACTGTAGAGCGCGTCGGAAACAAACTTCCTGATCCGGCCGTACTCTTTATCGCCTTGCTGTTCATCGTCTGGGTACTGTCGTGGCTATTATCTTACGTCAGCTTCGACGTCGTCGATCCGCGCACCAATGCGCCGCTGGTCATCAACAACCTACTGGCTCCGGGGGCGATTACCGAATTCCTGTCCGTCATGGTCACGAACTTTTCGCACTTCCATCCGGTCGGCGTGGTTCTCGTAGCGATGCTGGGTATTGGTGTTGCTGAGCACACCGGCTTCATCAACTCGGCGATTCGGTCTCTGTTAAACGTGACGCCGGCGAAGCTGCTGACACCGATGGTCATTCTCGTCGGCATCGTTTCGCACTCCGCAGTCGACGCTGGATATGTTCTGGTTATCCCGCTGGGTGGCGTGATCTTCTACGCGGCGGGCAGGCACCCGCTCGCCGGCATCGCCGCAGCGTTTGCTGGTGTATCCGGCGGCTTCTCGGCCAACTTCGTGCCGAGCTCTCTGGATCCGTTGCTGCAGGGCCTGACCCAGGCCGGCGCACAGATCCTCGATCCGGCAGTCATTGTTAACCCGCTCAACAACTATTTCTTCACGACAGCCTCATCGGTGCTGATCGTCGGCCTCGGCTGGTACATCACCGACAAGATCGTCGAGCCGCGCATCATGGCAACCGAAGTCGACGGCGACGCCGAAGACTTGCCGGTAATGCATGACCTTCAGGACAACGAACGCAAGGGCCTTCGCTGGGCGCTGATTTCGATGGTTGTCGGTATCGCCATCCTGATCGCAACGGCATTGCCCGAGGGTTCCGCGTGGCGGACGAGCGACGGCGACCTGACCGCATTCAGCGCGCCCATGATGCGTTCGATCGTATCGCTGATCTTCCTGCTGTTCCTGGTACCCGGTATCGTTTACGGCATCGTGGCTGGCACGA
>Ga0224504_10001085_pt1 | contig 12206 bp, 14 predicted proteins | sample SF_Oct11_sed_USG_3_FD_170160 | JGI IMG/M metagenome (GOLD analysis project Ga0224504, IMG submission 170160) | Sediment microbial communities from San Francisco Bay, California, United States - SF_Oct11_sed_USGS_24 | ecosystem: Environmental > Aquatic > Marine > Sediment | place: USA... | reverse complement strand
GTCTGCCGGTGAAGTGGCGGGCATCAAGAGTGCGACCGTGCACATCAAGGGAGAATATGCCTACGGCTGGTTGCGCACCGAGACAGGCGTGCATCGGCTGGTTCGTAAATCGCCGTTCGACTCAGGCAACCGCCGACACACATCGTTCGGGTCGGTATTTGTTTCGCCCGAGGTGGACGACGATATCGACATTGAAATCGATCCGTCCGATTTACGTATCGACGTCTACCGCGCGAGTGGCGCCGGTGGCCAGCACGTAAATCGCACGGAGTCGGCGGTGCGTATCACGCACTTGCCAACTAATACGGTCGTGCAGTGTCAGAACGATCGTTCGCAGCATAAGAACAAGGCGACGGCGATGAAGCAGCTCAAGGCCAAGCTCTATGAGCTGGAATTGCAGCAGCGCCGCTCAGCGGCCGCCGAAGTCGAGGAAGGCAAGTCGGATGTCGGCTGGGGCAGCCAGATTCGAAACTACGTGCTCGACCAAAGCCGTATTAAGGATTTGCGTACCGGGATTGAAACCGGTAACACTCAGGCAGTACTTGATGGCGGCCTCGACGCCTTCATCGAGGCAAGTCTCAAGCAGGGACTGTAGACACAAAACGGAAGACCAGTGAACAACGACAAGCAACTAGACGAAAACAAGCTGATCGCCGAACGGCGAGCAAAACTGGATGCTCTGAAGGAGCAGGGCAACGCGTATCCGAACGATTTTCGGCGCAATGCCATTGCGGAAGAACTGCACCAGACTTTCCATGCGCATGACAACGATGCTCTGGCCGAAGAACAGGTCGAGGTCAGCGTCGCAGGCCGCATGATGGCCAAGCGCGTTATGGGCAAGGCAAGCTTCGTCAAATTGCAGGATCGGTCCGGGCAGATTCAGCTGCGCCTCGAACGCGACCGCCTGCCCGAAGGTGTCTACCAGTCCTTCAAGAAGTGGGATGTCGGAGACATTGTCGGCGCGAAAGGCGTGCTTATGCGTACGCAAACCGGGGAACTGACGGTGCTCGCTGGCGAGGTTCGCCTGCTGACCAAGTCGCTGCGGCCGCTGCCCGAGAAGTGGGCGGGCCTGTCCGATCAGGAAACCCGGTATCGCCAGCGCTATGTTGATCTGATTATCAATGAATCGAGTCGCGAGGTGTTTCGCAAGCGCTCGCAGATTGTGTCCTACATGCGCGGCTTCCTCGAATCACTCGATTTTCTCGAGGTTGAGACGCCGATGATGCAGGTGACGCCCGGTGGCGCCATCGCCCGTCCTTTCACTACCCACCACAATGCGCTCGACATGCCGCTGTATCTCCGCATAGCACCGGAGCTCAACCTTAAACGCCTCGTCGTTGGCGGTTTCGATCGCGTGTATGAGATTAATCGCAATTTCCGCAATGAGGGTGTGTCAACTCAGCACAATCCGGAATTTACGATGCTGGAGGCCTACCGCGCCTACGCTGATTACAATGACTGGATGGATACGACGGAAGCCATGCTGCATGGCATGGCGGAAAGCGTTAACGGCACAACTGTCGTCGAATACCAGGGCGAGACGTATGACTTCGGGAAGAAGTTTGAGCGCATGACGGTTGAAGAAGCTGTTGCGAAGTACAACCCGGACTTCGATATGTTGAAGGTGCGCGACCGCGACTACCTGGCCGCTTATTGCGAGAAGATTGGTATCCAGATCAAGGACAACTATGGTCCCGGAAAACTACAGACCGAGATCTTTGACGCGACCGGTGAGGCCAGCCTCCGCGAACCAACATTTATTACGCAGTACCCGGCTGAAGTGTCGCCGCTCGCACGCAAGAATGACGAGGATCCGTTCGTTACCGATCGCTTCGAGCTGTTTATTGCCGGACGCGAGATCGCGAATGGGTTTTCGGAGCTTAATGATTCCGAGGACCAGGCCGAGCGCTTCAAGGCGCAGGTTGAGAATGCGGCGGCTGGCGATGATGAAGCAATGTCCTACGATCATGACTATATACGTGCGCTTGAGTACGGCCTGCCGCCGACGACGGGCATCGGCATCGGCGTGGATCGGCTGGTTATGTTGCTGACGGATTCAGCGTCGATTCGTGATGTGCTGTTGTTTCCGCACATGCGGCCGGAAGTCTTCGACTGACAAGACGTTGGGTCAGGCAACGACGCCAAAGAATCGGCCAACGCCGGCCGTGAGTGTCATGGCAAGCGCGCCCCAAAATGTCACACGGGCGGCGCCGATCAGGAGGTTCGCACCGCCCGCGCGTGCGGCCAGCGCACCGAGAAATGCGAGAAAGGCCAGTGACGATACAGCGATGGCGATTATCTGTCTGGAGCCCGGCACGAGCCACGCAACCACCAGGGGCAGTGCGGCGCCGACGGTAAATGTGGCCGCGGAATAAATGCCTGCCTGAACCGGCTGGGCACTGGCGTGGTCAACGATGCCGATTTCATCCCTGGCATGTGCTCCAAGCGCATCGTGGTCCATCAGCTGTTTCGCTACCGTTCTGGCAAGACCTGGCTCGATGCCTCTGTTTGCGTAGATCTCAGCAAGCTCGTCCACTTCAATCTCATAGTTATCTTCGAGAGACCGCATTTCGAGTTCGAGGTCGGCCTTTTCGGTATCAGCCTGCGAGCTCACTGAGACATATTCACCCGCGGCCATGGACATTGCGCCGGCAACCAGTCCAGCCACACCTGCAATGAGAATGCTCTCCTGCGGAACACCCGCGGAGGCGACGCCGATAATCAGGCTGGCGGTTGATACGATTCCGTCATTCGCGCCCAGGACTGCAGCGCGCAACCATCCGATACGGTGTGCTCTATGCGCCTCGTGGTGACTCACTTCGGGTCCGGCTCCAGACTGCGCAGGGGTTCATGCGAAAGCATTATGTCGCCGACGGACAAGCCAGCGTCAGCAAGATCGACGGGTACGACGGCCAGCAGGTTGCGGTCCGAGACATTCAGGACTTCACCGACATCGCGACCGTCCAGGGACACCTTGTCGCCTGCGTAGACAGGTGCGTCACTCGCAAATCGGATGGCGCGACGTTTTGTCGCGCCTTTGTAGTGAGTTCGAGCAACAATTTCCTGGCCCGGATAGCAGCCCTTGTCCATGCTGAGCGCATCGAGGAGGTCAAGATTCAGCATGTGTGGCGTAAATTGCTCGACCTGACTGCTTCCGATATAGGGGTGGCCGTGTTCGATAAGATGGGCGGGATCGACCGTCTGGCCAGCGTCGAGGATTCCGAATTCGACTTTTGATCGAAACCGGAACATCGTCATCCGTTGGACAATGGCATCGGCCGTATCGGCCGGGGCGGACAGCCCATAACCGTTATCGATTGGAAAAACGGTCCCAAACCAGATCACGCGGCCCTTCGGGCTGCACCAGGCAGCCAGAATTTCCGCCCCGGACTCGAGGCGTCGCAAATCGTTGGTGAGCTGTGCCTGCAGAAACTCAAAAGCGTCGGTGCCGGTCACTGTGATGGTCTGAATCGGATGCATACTAAAGTAGTTGTTAGTTGGTACTGCAGCTTGCTCAAGGCTCTGGCATAATTTCGCCATGAGCGCACTGGACCCGGATAATAAGGCCGAAAACGTCACAACCAAGTGTGACCCTGAACCGGATAGTACCCCACCAGAGACCGAAGATCGGCAGGTCGTTCGACCGAAGGAGATCGGCGGTCGCGGTGGACTCGACCCAACTCGCTACGGGGATTGGGAAAAATCCGGGCGCTGTATCGATTTTTGACTAAGAAGCTATCTCATGAATAATCACGACAGGCCTCTGTCGCCGCATCTCTCGATCTATCGCTGGCCGATAACCATGGCCACGTCGATCCTGCATCGCGCCACTGGCATAGCGATGGCAGCGGGTTTTATTGTGCTGGTCGGCTGGCTGTTCGACACGGCTGTCGGACCGGATGTATACGCGAAATTCCTCGGCGCCATGAGCTCAACCCTCGGTTGCGTGCTGCTGGTTGGCTGGAGCTACGCGTTCTTCTACCACCTCTCGAACGGTATTCGTCATCTTGTCTGGGACACCGGCCGCGGCCTTGAAAAAGGGCAGGCAACCGCGTCGGCATGGTTCGTCATCGTGGCATCTATCGTGCTGACGGCAGCATTCTGGTGGGTGGCGTCATGAGCCTGCGGTCACCTCTGAGCCGGGTTCTCGGCCTCGGCACCGCCAAAGACGGCACGTCACACTGGTGGGGCCAGCGGGTCTCCGGAATGGCACTGGCTGTGCTGGGACTCTGGTTTGCCTGGTCGCTGGCGACCCTGTCGGGTTTTAGTCATCCGGAGGCGGTGGCCTTTATCAGCCAGCCAGTCAATGCGTTGTTGCTGCTGCTGCTAAGTCTCACGATGGCCTGGCACTCCTACCTCGGTGTACAGGTTGTCATTGAGGACTATGTTCATAGCCACGGTCTCAGGATTGCTTCACTTCTTCTGTCCCGCTACGCGCATGTTGTTCTTGCGGCAGCGGCCATATTTGCCATTTTAAAAATCGGAATCGGCGCATGAGCGATTACGAATTCATCGATCATAGTTATGACGTTGTCGTCATTGGTGCCGGCGGCGCCGGCCTGCGTGCGACCTTTGGCCTCGCGGAAGCCGGCTTCAAAACCGCCTGCGTCACCAAGGTATTTCCCACCCGTAGTCATACGGTAGCGGCGCAGGGCGGTATCTCGGCAGCGCTTGGCAACATGGGCGAGGACGATTGGCGCTGGCACATGTACGACACCGTCAAGGGCTCCGACTGGCTCGGCGATCAGGACGCGATCGAGTACATGTGTAAGGAGGCGCCGGACGCGGTTATCGAACTGGAGCATTATGGTGTGCCGTTCTCGCGCACCGAAGACGGCAAGATTTACCAACGCCCATTCGGCGGCATGACGACCCGCTTTGGTGAGGGTACGGCGCAGCGCACATGTGCCGCGGCCGACCGCACTGGTCACGCCATGCTGCACACGCTTTACCAGCAGTCCCTCAAGCACGATGCCGAGTTCTACATTGAATATTTTGCCGTGGACCTGATCATGGAAGAGGGTCAGTGCCGTGGTGTCGTCGCAATCGACCTGGCGACCGGGCGCCTGCATCGCTTCCGCTCGCATCAGGTCATTCTGGCAACCGGCGGTTATGGCCGTTCTTACTTTTCCTGCACTTCGGCACACACCTGCACAGGCGATGGCAGCGCTATGGTGTTGCGCGCAGGCCTGCCTGTGCAGGACATGGAGTTCGTGCAGTTTCACCCGACCGGAATCTACGGAGCTGGCTGCCTGATCACGGAAGGTGTGCGTGGCGAGGGCGGATACCTGACAAATTCGGAAGGCGAGCGTTTCATGGAGCGCTACGCGCCGAATGCCAAGGACCTCGCGTCACGTGATGTGGTCTCAAGGTCCATGACTATTGAGATTCGCGAAGGTCGCGGTGTCGGACCTGAGAATGATCATATTCATCTGCATCTCGAGCATCTGGGGCCCGAGGTTATCGAAGAGCGCCTCCCCGGCATCGCCGAATCCGCACGAATTTTCGCGGGCGTGGACGTGACCAAGGAGCCGATTCCGGTCCTGCCGACCGTGCATTACAACATGGGCGGTATTCCGGCCAACTTCAACGGCCAGGTTGTCACCAAACGGGATGGCGATCCGGAGTCTGTTGTAGAGGGGCTTATGGCCGTCGGTGAGGCCGCGTGTGTCTCGGTTCACGGCGCCAACAGGCTTGGTTCAAATTCGTTACTCGACCTCGTTGTATTCGGCCGTGCCGCGGCACATTTCTGTGCCGAGGTAATGACGCCGGGTGCCCGCCATAAGACGCTGCCCGAGGATGCAGGACAGAACAGCGTGGCGCGAATTGAACAGCTGCGAAATGCGGACGGCAGTCGACCGACCGCAGAGATTCGCCTCGAAATGCAGAAGGTCATGCAGGGCCATGCCGCGGTGTTCCGCACGGGTGACGTACTGGAAGAGGGCGTAGCTCTGCTGCGCAAGACGTTTGCGTCGTTCGACGATGTGGCCGTAGCCGATCGTTCGCTGGTCTGGAATACGGATCTCGTCGAGACAATCGAACTCGAGAACCTGTTGCTTAACGCGACAGCTACGATCGAATCTGCAGCGAATCGTCTGGAGAGCCGCGGTGCGCATGCCCGCGAGGACTACCCGGATCGCGATGACGAGAACTGGATGAAACACACGTTGACCTGGGTCGGTGGTCCGGGTGAAGTAAAGTTTGAGTATCGGCCCGTCCACCAGCAAACGCTGACCGATGAAGTCGACTACGTCGAGCCGAAAGCGAGGGTGTACTGATGGCCGAATTCAGACTCCCGAAAAACTCTCGGATCAAGAAGGGCAAGCATTTCGCTGCAGCCAATGGTTCCAGCAACACACGGACTTATGCTGTGTACCGCTACGATCCGGATAGCGGCGAGAATCCGCGCGTGGATACCTACGAGATCGACATGGACAACTGCGGTCCGATGGTTCTCGACGCGCTGATCAAGATCAAGAATGAGATCGATCCGACGCTGACGTTCCGTCGCTCTTGCCGCGAAGGTATCTGCGGCTCCTGCGCCATGAACATTGACGGCGGCAACACGCTTGCCTGTACGCGGGCCAACGATGAAGTCAAAGGCGACGTAAAGATCTATCCGCTGCCGCATATGCCGGTCGTGAAGGACCTCGTCACCGACCTGACGAACTTCTACGCACAGTACGCATCGATCAAGCCCTGGCTGCAGTCGCGTACGCCACCGCCGCCTGACCAGGAACGCCTGCAGTCAAAAGAAGATCAGGAACTCATTAACGAACCGGCCGCCTGCATTCTGTGCGCCTGCTGTTCGACAAGCTGCCCGAGCTACTGGTGGAATTCCGATCGCTACCTCGGACCTGCCGCATTGCTTGCTGCCTATCGCTGGCTGGTAGACAGTCGCGACGAGGCGACCGGTGAGCGCCTTGATGAACTTGAGGATCCGTTCCGGCTGTATCGTTGTCATACGATCATGAATTGCACGCAAACCTGTCCGAAGGGCCTCAACCCGGCGCAAGCCATCGCCGAGACCAAGAAGATGCTCGCGGCACGAAAATACTAGTGTAGGAGGGCCTTCAGGCCCGAATCAGGCCCGAATTAATGTCCGAGGAATCCAGACTCAGGTGGCAATGCCGTCGCGGCATGCGCGAGCTCGACGAGCTCCTGGTCCGCTATCTCGAGGAAAGCTACCCGGGTGACAGCGAGGACGATAAGGCCGCGTTCCGGGCAGTTCTGGAGCTTGCTGACCCCGAGTTAAACGGTTATCTGTTGCAACGGCAAACACCGTCTACAGAGCCGATCGCGCGTGTCATCAACCGCATACTCCGCCGCATTCAAACCTGACCCGCGCCTGCGCCGGCTCGTCGCCGCTTCCGGCTTACTGCTCGGCATTGCCGGCGTTCTTGTCATCCTCCTGTTGCCAACAGACCTGTGGATGCGACTGCCTGCCTGCATCGTGTGGGTGGCGACTTCGGCGCGTGAACACCGTCAACTGCAGCGCGGCTGGGCTAATTGTTGCGCGCTGCGTTTCACCGCGAACGGGGAGCTCACGGTCCTTGGAGCGGACCAGACCTGGCGCGCGGCGCAACGGGAAACCGGTTCTGTGCTGCTCAGGAAATTCGGCTGGATTCGCCTCCGGGACCATCGCGGCGTGGTATTCGGCGAGCTGCTGTCCGGAGACGATCGTGCAAGCCCCGACTGGCGCCGGTTGCAGGTTATCTGGCGGCACGTTGGAGCTTGAGAACTAAGCTGCTAACATGCTCTTTGAGCAGGAAAAAATAACAATAGCGGCGGGTGTCAGGGCGATCTGCCTAGCCAAGGATGAACGGCGTCACATAACAAAGATGAATAAGCCAGAATTTCGAGAACTTATCGCCCCAAGACCGGTCTATCCCGGTGTCGACAGGCTGTATGGAAATTCCGGCGAGCAAGTCTGAATGTCAAATCAGTCGTCAGACAAAAAGCTGGTCAAACGGGTCCAGAAAGGTGACAAGGGTGCGTTTGATCTGCTGGTGCTCAAGTACCAGCACAAGATAGTCAACCTGGTAATGCGTTATGTGCGCGACCCTGAACTGGCGCTCGATATTACGCAGGAAGCGTTCATCAAGGCATACCGGGCTTTGCCAAGGTTTCGCGGTGACAGTGCGTTCTACACCTGGATGTATCGCATCGCGGTGAACACGGCAAAGAACCATCTTGCGGCGCAGCGGCGAAGGCCGATGGATGTGGAGCTGGACCTGCAGGATCCGGAACAATACGACCTGCATGCCAAGCTTAAGGAGACGGACACTCCGGAGGGAGTAACGCTCAGCAACGAATTGAAGGAAATCGTGGAGCGTGCCATCGCGGCGCTGCCGGAAGATCTGAGAACAGCGATCATCCTGCGCGAACTGGAAGGCATGAGTTACGAGGAAATAGCGCAGACCATGGAGTGTCCCGTTGGCACCGTACGGTCGAGAATTTTCAGGGCACGAGACGCGATCGCAAAAAAGGTCGGTCCGCTGACCCGGTAGATGTGAGGGCTGACAAGCCCGTGTGAGTCAAATATGAATGATGCGATAAGAATGCAGATTTCCGCTTTTGTTGACGGCGAGTTGCCAGACGCGGAAGCAGACCTGCTGCTGCGAAGAATGAGCCAGGACGCCGACCTCAGAAAACAGGCGGCCGAGTTCCTGGAGATCGGACGTGCCATGCGAGGTGAGCCGGGTGTACCGGGCGTCGAGCGGCTGCAGGAGCGGATCAGTGCGGCGCTGAATGACAGGCCGCTGGCGGCTGACGAAGTGTTGCCGGAGCTGCCAACAGGGCGGTCGATACGGCCATTGGTTGGCGTCGCGGTTGCAGCGTCGGTTGCCGTGCTGGCGATAGTAGGCCTGCAGTTCAGTCCCGGTCTCGATGGGACGGACGCTGCGGCACCTGCCAGCGCTGTAGCAGAGGTTGCCGAGGATACGACCTATGTTGTTCCTCCCAGACCGGTGGACGACCAGTTGCGGCAGTACGTCATGAGCCACGGCGCGTCGGCGTCAGAACTCGGTGGCAACAGCATGAATGCTCGCCTCGTGACCCTGCGACTAAGCGAAGAAGTGCTGGCCGAGGAAGACGCCCAAGACGAGGCAGCTGACGAAGAGACTGCCGACCAGATACCGACCCAACCGTAGTGCAGCTAACTCGCGTGCAAGCATTTGTCTGGCCGGCTCTCGCGGTAGGCCAGTTGTTCTGTACTGTGGCCGCCATGGCCGAACGTGTCGAGCCGAACGAGTGGCTCAGCCGCATGGGAACCGCTGTACAGACGACCAGCTACGAGGGCACGGTCATTCGTATCAAGGATGGCAAGGCCGAAGCGCTGAAGGTCGTTCATACGGTGAGCGACGGTGTCATTCGGGAGAAAGTCGTGGCCCAGGAGGGCAACGGTATCGAGATCATTCGCAATGGCAACGAGGTGCATTGCATCCTGCCCGACCGCCAGTCTGTGCTTGTCGAGGAGTGGGACGACCAGTCCACGCTGTTTTCAACGTTGCCGTCGAGCGAGGTCCGCTTTGGCAGCGAATACGACGTCTCAATCGTTCGCAAGGAGCGAGTGGCCGGGCGCCAGACAATTCTTGTCGCCATCCGACCGCACGATGGCTACCGCTACGGGCACCGCATCTGGCTCGATACAGAAACCGCATTTCCTTTGCAAACTCAGCTCATTAGCGAGGATGGAACGGCGCTCGAGCAGGTCAAGTTCGCCGATATCAGCCTGAACAAGACTATCGATGCGAGCGCTTTGGCTCCATCGTATAGCACCGAGAACTTCCGCTGGCTGACACAGCCGTCACGCCATGTCAGCCATGAACTGGAAACGGAGTGGGCGAGCACTGATATGCCGCAGGGATTCCAGACAGTCTCCTCGCACGGAGAAAAAATGCCCGGCAGCGATGCGGTTGTGACCCACATCATGTACAGCGATGGTCTCGCAAGCGTGTCCGTGTTTATTGCACCCAGGGACTCGGCTGTCTCTGAAGGGCCCTCGCGGGTAGGTGGCTCTAATTCCTACAGCGTGGTTATCGACGGCCACCGGGTTACGGCGGTCGGGGAGGTGCCGGCCATGACCGTCGAGCAAATCGCGACGACGATGGCGCGTCGCTGACACCCACCTCCTGTAAACTTTTGCCATGGAACACAGCCGCGGCCGAATAATTTCAGTTGCTGACGACCTGTCACACGCCACCGTTGAGGTGAATACCGAGGTATTTTGCTCTCGGTGTGCGAGCGGCAAGGGATGCGGCGCCGGAATTTTCGGCAGTGACCGTGGCCCCCGGCGTCTTGACGCCCCTGTCGTCGGGCACCTTGAACTGCGTGAGGGAGATGAAGTGCAGATCGAACTGGCCCCGCAGAGCGTGCTGCACGCGGCTCTTATCGTATATGGGATACCGCTGGCGGCGACGGTGCTCGTGACGGGCATCGCCTATCTCGCGCGCCTGACCGATGCCGAAGCTGTTCTGGCGGTGATGGCGGGTATTACGGTGAGTGTGTTTATCAGCCGCCAGAGACTGCGACGATCCAACTGTCTTCGCCAGTTCACGCCGGCTATTACAGGACGTCTTGGCAGGGTGGAATGAGGGCCCTGCAGGTCTACAGCCGCGAGGGCTGCCACCTCTGCGAGGCGCTGATTGACGAACTTAAGCCCCTGATAGACGGCAAACTTAAGCTCGATGTGCGTGATATCGACACCAATCCGGAGTGGCATGAGCGCTGGTTCATGGACATCCCGGTCGTCGAGTACGAGGGCACATTGGTCTGTATGCATTTTCTCGATCACGACGCGATTACAGGTATACTTCGCGGCTGAATTTTCCGGCGATTTCGCCGCTCAAGCTTACGGTTACGCCGTTGGCGCCAGGTCCCCCCTTTTGATGAAGCAGATACGCAACTTTTCGATCATCGCCCATATCGATCATGGCAAGTCGACGCTCGCGGATCGATTTATCCAGCTATGCGGTGGCCTGGCAGATCGTGAAATGTCGGAGCAGGTCCTCGATTCGATGGACCTCGAGCGTGAACGCGGTATTACGATCAAGGCACAGAGTGTATCGCTCGACTACACGGCCAGCGATGGCGAGACCTACCAGCTGAATTTCATCGACACGCCAGGTCACGTGGACTTCTCCTACGAGGTATCCCGATCCCTGGCGGCCTGCGAGGGGGCGTTGCTCGTGGTGGATGCTGCACAGGGCGTTGAGGCGCAAAGTGTCGCGAACTGCATCACGGCGATCGACCAGGGACTCGAAGTGCTGCCCGTGCTTAACAAGATCGACCTGCAGGCGGCTGAGCCGGAGAAAGTCGTTGCCGAGATCGAGGACATCATCGGTATCGATGCCCAGGATGCGATCCATGTGAGCGCGAAGACTGGCCAGGGCATACCTGAACTTCTGGAACAGATTGTCGAACTCATCCCGCCACCTCAGGGCGATCCGGAAGGACCGTTGCAGGCGCTGATCATCGACTCCTGGTTCGACAACTACGTCGGTGTGGTGTCTCTTGTGCGGGTTATGAACGGCCACCTGACCAAAGGTAGCAAGATCAAGGTGATGTCCACGGGTGTCTCATACAACGCAGATCGAGTCGGTGTGTTCACGCCCAAAATGGAAGATCGGAAAGAGCTCAGGACCGGGGAGGTCGGGTTCGTTATCGCGGCAATCAAGGATATTTATGGCGCGCCGGTCGGGGATACGCTGACGACGACGAAAAACGCATGCGCAGAGATGCTGCCGGGATTCAAGCAGGTCCAGCCACGAGTGTTCGCAGGCTTGTTCCCAATCAGCTCCGATGATTATGAGAATTTCAGAGAGGCACTGCAGAAGTTGCGCCTGAATGACGCGGCCCTGCATTTTGAGCCCGAGACGTCAGCGGCTTTGGGATTTGGCTTCCGCTGCGGCTTCCTTGGCATGTTGCATATGGAAATTGTGCAGGAGCGCCTCGAACGCGAGTACGACCTCGAACTGATAACGACAGCGCCAACCGTCGTATTCGAGGTTATCGATACGAGCGGCAAAGCACTTTACGTCGACAATCCCTCCAAATTGCCGCCGGCAAACGAAATCTCGGAACTGCGCGAACCGATTATTTCAGCCAATATCCTCGTTCCGGAGGCGCACGTCGGTGCTGTTATCAAGCTGTGTATCGAGAAACGCGGAGTACAAAAGCAGATGCGTTACCTTGGTGGGCAGGTT
>Ga0224504_10001084_pt1 | contig 12217 bp, 9 predicted proteins | sample SF_Oct11_sed_USG_3_FD_170160 | JGI IMG/M metagenome (GOLD analysis project Ga0224504, IMG submission 170160) | Sediment microbial communities from San Francisco Bay, California, United States - SF_Oct11_sed_USGS_24 | ecosystem: Environmental > Aquatic > Marine > Sediment | place: USA: California... | reverse complement strand
TGCTTCTCACTGTCGGCCGGACCCTGCAAACGAGGCAACTCAGCGGGAACATGATTTACTTTCTCGACAAACAGTTCGCCGTCAACATTTAACAAGCCAGCATCTCCCCATCTGGCTACCGGCAACTGCTCATCGATGACGACCTCTATAGACCCAGGCCACCGGCGACGTACTTTTGCAGTCGCTATCCATGACAAATCCTCCAGCTGCGCCCGCATCGCATTCAGGTCAGCACTCAGAAATCCGGTCTTTACATGTGCAGACAGCACTTCTTCAATTTGTATGGCAGAAACCCGTTCAAAAGCGCCGTCAATAACAACCGCCTGTATTGGTCGATTCATTGCCCATAGAGTTGCCACATAGACACAAACCGAAACCGCCGCAATTGTGCATAACGTCAACACCCTGACCCAGCTGATACTCAGCCATGCATTCCTGACAGCAACCGCATGCTTAATCAGCGGATTTTTCCGCTTCGTTTTAGTCTTACGCTTTCGGTTGCGTCTGCTATTAACCGGCATCAGCTACCCCCACCCGTCTGGACGTTGTCATCTGGCCCGCAAAACTTGTTTCCAGAATTCTCCAGACCAGCTCATCGAACTCGATACCCTTAGCAGCTGCAGCCATCGGCACAAGACTGTGTGAGGTCATGCCAGGCACCGTATTTATTTCCAGAATCAATGGCTGATTTTGTGCATCCATCATGAAATCGACCCGGCCCCAACCTTCAGCCCCAACCGCAACAAAAGCTTCTATAGCCATCCGCGCCAGTTCCGCTTCGGTTCCTGCATCCAGACCACAAGGGCAGATATATCGGGTGCCGTCACTGAAATACTTGGCGTCATAGTCATAAAAGCTGTTAGCCGCATCTATTCTTATCAGCGGCAGCACCTCACCCTGCAAGACCGCAGCCGTATATTCGCGCCCGGTTGCCCAGCTTTCTGCAAAAACCTCACACCGATAACCGGCGGCAGCGGAAAATGCTGCAGCCAGTCCGGATCTTTCAGTAACGCGGGTCAAGCCAATGCTGGAGCCCTCTGCAGCAGGCTTAATCATCATCGGTAAGCCCAGCTGATCAATGACCGAATCAAAGTCATGGACACTGTTAATGACCCGGTATGCCGGCGTACCCAGCCCCGCGCCTTCAATCAACTGCTTCGTGCGCAGCTTGTCCATGCAAATAGCGGAACCCTTCACGTCGCTGCCCGTATAGGGCATGCCCATAATCTCGAGCAACCCCTGAATCGTGCCGTCCTCTCCACCACGGCCATGGAGTGCAATCCATGCCCGGTCAAAACCACCTGATTGCAATGCGCCAATGACGTTGTCAGCCGCATCTACCTGATGCGCATCAACACCACGTCTTAACAACGCCTCATGAACAGCAGTCCCGGACAACAAAGAAATTTCGCGCTCGGCTGATCGACCACCCAGCAGCACGGCGACTTTGCCAAACTGTCCTGCATCATCGATGAGGTTTCTGTGTTCGGCCATCATGCAGCAGCCTCCCCAACGATATGCACTTCAGGCACCAGCACCACATCATGCTGTTTTTCAACAACACGGCGAACATGTGCAATCAGGCTTTCAACATCGGCTGCTGTGGCATCACCGGTATTAATAATAAAGTTGGCATGCTTTTCAGAAACCTGCGCACCACCTATCCGGTAGCCTTTTAGTCCGGCAGTTTCAATCAACGCAGCTGCATGCTGTCCCGGTGGATTTCGAAATACTGAACCACAGCTTGGCAAACCAAGCGGCTGTTTCTCCTGACGCTCACGCATCAGCGCCTTAACCGCGGCAAGACTGTCTTCAGATTGCTCGATGAATTTAAAACGTGCGGCAATGAACCACTCATTAGCCGGACCACTGACATGGCGATAACTCACATCGAAGTCATCCGGACGTCGGCTTTTTATTTCACCTTTTCTATCCAGCACATCGACTTCGGTAATGTGATCCCATGTTTCACCACCGAATGCGCCGGCATTCATAGCCAGCGCGCCCCCGACCGTACCTGGAATACCGGCAAAAAATGCAGATGGTCCTAACTGCCATTCAGCGCAGCGTCGCGCCAGGATCGTACAAGGCACACCTGCGCCAGCCTGAACTGAATGGCCATCAATTTTTTCTACGCCACCAAGTGCTTTATGAGGCGCTATCACGACCCCGCGTATGCCACCATCACGAACCAATAAGTTGCTGCCCAGACCCGTCCAATAAACGGGGGTCGAGTCATCAAGATCTCGCACAAATTCCTGCAACTCATTCAGTGTCTTGGGACGGAAGAACACATCTACCGGACCGCCCAGTCGCCAGGTCGTATGCTTTGACATGGGTTCGTTTGCGAGCATAGCCATCACTGCGACACCCCCATGCCTGCAAGCATTGCCGGCAAACGGGCAGCCATTGAACCGATATCGCCTGCACCCAGCGTCAACACAAGATCGCCATCGCGCAACTGGCCGCTTAATAATTCAGGCAACTGCTCAAGTTCAGGGACGAACACCGGTTCGACATTGCCGCGTGTCCGTATCGCACGACAAATTGCCCGGCCGTCTGCACCCGGAATCGGCGCTTCGCCCGCCGCATAAACTTCAGTGACAAACAGCGCATCTGCAGCGGACAAGACTTCAGCAAAATCATCGAGCAAATCCTGCGTACGTGAATAACGATGCGGCTGGAAGACGACAACAGCCCGACGCTCCGGCCAGCTATCACGGGCAGCTTGCAGCGTTGCTGCTATTTCCGTCGGGTGATGCCCGTAGTCATCCACAAACAGCACCTGCCCGGCCGGTGTTTCTGACTCAGAGATGATCTGCATACGCCGGTCTATACCCTGAAATTCTGCTAAGGCACGCACGACTGCCTCATCATCGAGTTCAAGTTCAAAGGCAACGGCAATAGCCGCTAACGCATTAAGCACGTTGTGCTGCCCCGGAAGATTGAGCTGCACCTGTAACGGTGCTTCGACATCCGGACGACTCACTTTAAATACTGAACCTGCTCCGCGATACTCAATATCACTGGCACGAATATCTGCATCTTCGCGTAACCCGTAACTTAATACCGCCCGCTTTACCCGGGGCAATACATCACGAACACCCTGATCATCCAGACACATAATCGACAAACCGTAAAACGGCAGGTTATGCATGAACTCAAGGAATCCGTTTCTTAATTCTTCAATATCGCCACCATAAGTCGACATATGATCGGCATCGATATTCGTCACGACAGCCATCATTGGCTTGAGGTGTATGAATGATGCGTCGCTTTCATCCGCTTCAGCGACGAGATAGTGCCCCGCGCCCAGCCGGCCGTTGGTATCAGCACTTTTCAAACGACCACCAATCAGGAACGTAGGATCCTCGCCGGCCTCAGCCAGCACACTGGCCACAAGGCTGGTGGTCGTCGTTTTACCATGTGTCCCGGACACGGCAATGGCGTAACGGAACCGCATCAGCTCGGCCAGCATTTCTGCCCGCCTGATAATCGGCAACCGCTCTTCACGCGCAATGATTATTTCCGGATTCGCCGGATCAATGGCGCTGGATACGACGACCAGATCTGCTGCACCGATATTCCCGCCGCGATGACCAATCTGAATGTCGGCGCCGAGACCGACCAGTCGCCGCGTTACGGAAGACTCCTTAAGATCAGAGCCCTGCACCTCGTAACCGAGATTAATAAGCACTTCCGCTATGCCGCCCATGCCGACACCGCCAATGCCAACAAGGTGTATCCGGTTAATCTTGCGCATCCGACGGGTCATGATTCTTCCACCATGGCAAGACATAAATTGGCAACTTCGCTGGTCGCTTCCGGGCGAGCCAGCGAACGCGCGCGCACCGCGAAACCGGTCACACGCTTTCGATCGGCGCTTAAAAACGGCTTCAAGATATCGGCCAGCTTTTGCGGCGTAAATTCAAGTTGCGGAATCAGTCGCGCCGCACCTGCGTCAACCAAAGCCTTGGCATTAAGCGTCTGATGATCATCCACTGCGCTGGGATAAGGTACGAGCACCGAGCCAAGGCCCGCCGCCATCAATTCGGAAACAGTCAGCGCGCCGGAGCGGCATATAACGAAATCAGCCCAACCATAAGCCTCTGAAATTTTTTCAATAAACGGACTGACCTCGGCTGCAACGCCTTGCTCTTTATATAAGCCTTCAGTCATCGCCTGATCAGCTTTTCCGCACTGATGACGAACGATACACGGTGGTTGTTCATTGCTCTGACCCAGCGCAACCGGCACCACCTGATTCAGCACGTGAGCACCCTGACTGCCGCCAAGCACGAGGATTCTGATAGGACCGTCACGGTCGTCGAAGCGCTCCACCGGTTCAGGCAGCACTGCAATTTCCCGTCGCACGGGGTTACCAACAAGTCGGGTTCTGACTTTGGAAGAAAAACTGCCCGGGAAGGCTACTAGCACCTCCCGGGCGAGTCGAGCCAGAAGACGGTTTGTTAAACCGGCAACAGAATTCTGTTCATGAATAATCAATGGCCTGCCCAGCAACCAGGCGGCAAGACCACCAGGCCCTGATGCGAAGCCACCCATGCCAAGCACCAGTTTTGGGCGGCGCTTAATAACCACAACCAAAGCATCGAAAAGTGCGACCAGCAATTTAAATGGAGCAAGCAACCAGGACAGCACGCCCTTGCCTCGCAGACCACTGATTCGGGTAACCTCAAGCGTAAAACCAGCCTGCGGTATCAACTCGGCTTCAATCCCTTTGCGAGTGCCAAGCCATATAATTTCCTGGTTTCGTGCTTGCAGAGCGCGTGCAACAGCCAGAGCCGGAAATACATGACCTCCGGTACCACCCGCCATGATTAGAATCGGTGCAGTCATTTTCTACGCACCTTCTTCCGACCCTTCGCAGTTTTACCGGCCCGTCGATTTTCAAATTCAATGCGCAAGATCAGCCCCATCGCGAGCAACGTGACCAACATACTGCTGCGACCATAACTAATCAGTGGCAGGGTCAAACCCTTGGTCGGCAAAATGCCCATATTGACGCCGATATTCACGAATACTTGCGCGCCCATCCAGATCGCAACGCCAAAGGCCAGATAAGCCTGGTAGTAGCGACTCAATGCAGCTGATTTTTTCGCGATCTGCAGAATTCGCCAGACCAGCAAACCAAATAAACCAATTAGCAAGACACTACCTATCAGCCCGAACTCTTCTGCAATCACTGCAAAAACAAAATCAGTGTGGGCCTCAGGCAAATAAAACAGTTTCTGTACGCTGCCACCGAGACCCGTCCCAAACCATTGCCCTGATCCAATCGCGATCAGGGACTGGGTCAACTGAAAGCCGCTGTCATAAGGATCAGCCCATGGATCAAGGAAGCCGGTGATGCGCTTCAGCCGGTATGGTGATGTCAGCGCAAGCACAGCCAGCGCAACAACAACACACAGGCTGACAATAAGAAAATCCCTGATTCGCGCACCGGCGATAAACAGTATGGACAAAGTGATCGTCAGCATGACCACAGAAGCGCCGAAGTCCGGCTCGAGCAACAACAATCCGCAGGTCGCGGCAACCAGCGCCATTGGCTTGAGAAAGCCTACGAACCTCGCACTTAATTCATTGCGATGCCTGACTGCATAGCCGGCGATATACATCAACATTAACAAACGGGCCGGCTCGGATACCTGCATAACACTCATACCACCGATACTCAGCCAGCGCGTGCTGCCGTTCACGGTATTACCGAGCCCGGGCACGAGTACCGCGATTAATAATCCGAGCGCCATCAGCACGAGCAACAAGCCCGATTTCATCCAGAAATCAGTGCTCACGATTGTCATGCCTGCAGCGAAACCGAGACCTATCAGAACAGCAATCACCTGCTGCTCAAAATAATAAAATGGATTACCCGTATTGCGTTCAGCCAATGAAATCGATGCGGACGTCAGCATCACCAGACCAACGCATAGTAATGCGGCAACAATCAGCAGGAACGTCCAGTCAACATCACGATCAAAGTCAATCGAAGTGCGCGCTGCTATGGAATTTCTGATTGTCGCCGCAGTCATTTCGCTAATGCCTCAATAGCCGCACGAAACGCACGACCCCGTGCAGCGTAATCGCGAAACATATCCTGACTCGCACACGCCGGCGCCAGCAGAACCGTATAACCCGGATCTGCATATCCCGATGCAATCGAGACAGCGGCCGCCATGCCATCAACAACCTGAACATCAATGACCGGCTGTAACTCGAGCGCCATTCGCTGCGCATCGTGACCCATCAAAACAACATGCCCATCGCGACCCTTGAGCGCGTCAGCCAATTGCTCAAAAGTAGCCCCTTTAGCATCGCCGCCGGCAATCAGCACGAAAGGATCTTCTATACCAGCCAAACTCATGCATGCAGCACCCACATTGGTTGCCTTTGAGTCATCTATCCAGCGCACATCATCCGCTTCAGCCACCAACTCCATACGATGCGGCAAACCGCGAAAGCGCTTCAACGCCTGCGCCATACCGCCAAGATTAGCGCCCAGCGCAGCCCCGATAGCCAGCACCGCCAGAGCATTGGACAAGTTATGCCGACCCAACAGCGGCATCTCGTCAACAGACAACAGCAATTCATCACCGCATGCGATGCATTCGCCTCGCGCTGTCCGGCGAATACCAATATGTCCTGCAGCAGGCTCATCCAAACCAAATGTAGTTCTGGGTAACGTACCGGGCACCAGCGCAGCCAATTCCGGCACATCACGGTTGATAACCGCATGCTGACAACCGGCATAAATCTTATGCTTGGCTGCCGCATAAGCCGCCATGTCGCCATGCTTATCCAGATGATCCGGAGAAATATTGAGCAACACGGAAACCGCTGCAGGAATAACCGCGCTGCGTTCCAGCTGAAAACTTGAAAGCTCCAGCGCGTAAACGTCGGCATCGATGTCCAGTAAATCAAGCGCAGGCACACCCAGATTGCCACCCACCGCCACCTTAAGCCCGGCAGCCTCAAGCAACTCACCCGCCATCGTGGTGACAGTACTCTTTCCGTTTGAACCCGTGATGGCCACGATGGGCGCAAGACATTCGGACACAAATAAATCGATATCACTGACGATACGAATGCCTTTGCTTCGCGCCTGCTCGAGCAGGGGTGCATTCATGTCGACGCCCGGCGAGACCACAACACATTCAATGCACGCACTAAGCCGCGGCTCAGTAACACCCCGGTGAATAACAGCATCCGGCATAATATCCAGAACACCTGCAACTCCCGGTGGCGCTTCGCGGCTATCGAAAAATTCGGCAACAATGCCGCGACTTGCAAAATAGCGGGCACAAGATGCACCTGTTTCGCCCAATCCCATGATCAGGACGGTAGGGTCATTGGCAGCGTTTGCATCCATTGTCATGACTGGTGCCACCATCACCGCAACTTCAGACTCGATAAACCAACCAAAACCAATATCACCGTAATGATCCAGAATCTGACGATGACTTTAGGTTCCGCCCAACCTTTTAATTCATAGTGATGATGCAGTGGCGCCATTCGGAAAATACGTTTCCCTGTGAGCTTGAATGACGCGACCTGAATCACAACGGATAAGGTTTCAACGACAAACAATCCACCCATGATCATCAGCACCAGTTCCTGCCGAACAATCACAGCAACGGTGCCGAGGGCTGCGCCCAGTGCAAGCGCACCGATATCACCCATGAAAACCTGAGCCGGGTAAGTGTTGAACCATAGAAACCCGAGACCGGCACCGGCGATGGCCGAGCAAAACACCATCATTTCACCCGCTCCCTTGATATAGGGAATGTCGAGGTAGTCTGAGAAAATAGCGTTACCGGTTGCGTAGCCAAAAATACCCAATGCACCGCCGACCAGCACCGTTGGCATGATGGCCAGACCATCAAGACCATCGGTCAGGTTGACTGCATTGCTGGTGCCGACAATTACCAGATAGGTCAGGCCAATGTAGAAGACACCCAACGGCAACATCACGCCTTTTAGATAAGGAATCAAAAGCGCCGTTTCGTAAGGGTTTTCGGCATTCTGGTAGAGTACAACCGCCACAACGATCGCCACGAGCGATTGCCAGAAGATCTTTGCCTTTGCAGACATACCGGCTGGATCCTGCAAGACCAGCTTTTTATAATCATCGACAAAACCGATCATGCCGAAAGCAGCCGTCACACCGATGACGACCCATACATAAGTACTGGTCAGATCCGCCCACATCAAAGTACTGATTAGAATAGCGACCAGGATCAATGCCCCGCCCATGGTTGGTGTACCCGCTTTGGGCAAATGACTTTGCGGGCCATCCGTTCTCACTGTCTGACCAATCTGCTTGACGCTTAAGCGCTTGATCATGGTGGGGCCCATGAACAACGAGATCACCAAAGCAGTCAACGCACCCATAATGGCGCGCATGGTGATATACGTGAAAACGTTGAAACCCGAGATAAAGCCGGTCATATAGTCTGCGAGCAACAGCAACATCAGTCATTGCCCTCCGTATCAGAATCGGACAGCAAGGCAATAACGCGTTCCATACCCATGCATCGCGAGCCCTTCACCAACAGCGTGTCAGGTGTTTGTGCTGATGCCTTTATCGCCGCTGCGAGTGACTCATGATCCTCAAAGGCATACCCGCCCTCACCGAAAGCTTCGACTGCGAGCCCGGCTTGCGGCCCGAATGCAAACAGCTGGCCGATACCCGCCGACTTTGCCTGCTTGCCTATCTGACGATGCATAAGCGCACTGTCTGAGCCCAGTTCAGCCATATCACCCAGCACGAGCCATGACTCACCGGAGAGATCTGACAGAAAATCAATAGCGGCACCAACCGATACAGGGTTGGCGTTATAGGCATCATCAATAATGCGCATGCCTTTGGCGCCCGCGATTGTCCGCAGGCGGCCGGCAACGTTCGTGGTCAATGCCAGTCCGGATTGAATAGAAAACCACGACGCGCCGACCGCCCGGGTCACAGCGATCGCCGCAAGCGCGTTTAGCACATTGTGACGACCGGCCATAGGCAATCGAATTTCAACAATCTGTTCTGCATGAATTAATGAAAACAACAGCTCAAAACCATCGGCCGATGCTTCTTGTCTGATGGCTTCAGCACGAAAATCCGCCTTTTCACCGAGGCCAAAAGAAACGATCTCTGCCGGTGCAGCCAGCTGACACCACAAATCAAAATACGGTGCATCGCGATTAATGACTGCCACTCCGCCGGCACCCAGATACGCAAACAACTCACCCTTTGTTTCAGCGATCGCCTGTTCAGTGCCAAATTCAGCCAGATGCGCTGCACCCGCGTTTGTCACCACACCTATTGTGGGATGGGCAATCGATGCCAGATAGTCAATATCGCCGCGATGACCGGCACCCATCTCCAGCACAGCCGCTCCATGCGCCTCACCAAGCTTGAGTAAGGTCAGGGGCATACCGATCTCGTTATTAAAATTGCCCTGAGTCACGAGCGGCGCAGCCGGCTTAAAGTGCTCCCGCAAAATAGCGGCAATCATTTCCTTGACCGTGGTCTTGCCATTACTGCCTGTGACACCAATGACGGGAACATCAAACTGGTCGCGCCAGGTGCGCGCCAGGTCGCCGAGCGCGCGTTGCGTATCGGTGACTTCAATCTGGGCAAGCTCACCCGGCTGACGCTTTGAAACAACGGCACCGGCAGCTCCGCAACGTTCTGCTTCTGCAATGAATGCAGCAGCATCGAAGCGCTCACCCTTAAGCGCAAAAAACAATGCACCCTTGGCAAGGGTCCGCGTATCCGTGCTCACGGAATCGAATGCGCTATCGGCACCAAACAATTGACCATTCACTGATTCAGCGACCATCGTCAAGGTACCCATAGTCATAACCCTTGCCCCAGCACTTCCCGGGCAACGGATGCATCGGAAAACGGCAAGACACGATCACCAACCAGTTGCACCGATTCATGGCCCTTGCCGGCCAACAGCACCACATCATTGTCGCGGGCCGTCGCAATCGCCGCATCAATGGCGCGGCGACGATCATGAATAACTTCGCAATGCGGATGATCGCCAATCCCGGCCGCTACCTGCCCGACTATGTCGACAGGATCCTCATGACGCGGGTTATCGTCGGTGATAATGAGATGATCCGCATACTCAGCAGCGACCTCGCCCATGGCCTGTCGCTTACCCTGGTCCCGATTACCCCCACAACCGAACACACACCAGACATCACCCTGCGCATGCTCGCGAACGGTACTTAATGCTTTCGCCAAAGCATCCGGAGTGTGTGCAAAATCTACAACGACGGTAGGGTGACTACCCTTAGCGCGAATCAACTCCATGCGTCCCGGCGGAGCAACCGCATCCTGTAAAGCGGCCACTGCATCATCAAAACCAATACCGTTGGCCAGCAAGATGCCCGCTGCCATGGCCAGATTCTCGCCATTGAACTGACCCCACAACGCGCTTTCCAGCAAGGCCGAACCAAAATCGCCGGACAACTGGACACCAATTCCGGCAGCTCTTTCACTGACGATCCGGCCTCTCAGCCTTGCTTCCGGCAACTCGGCTTCTGTATCCACTACAGCGACTGATATGAGCTCGGTGTCGCGCTCAAGCCGGCCGGCAAGCTCGGCACCAAACCGATCACCCACATTGATCACAGCAACCTCGACGCCTGCCCGCATGAAAAGACGCGCTTTTGCTTCGGCATAGCTCGCCATATCACCGTGATAATCCAGATGATCTCTGGTCAGGTTAGTCAGCGCAGCGACTTTAAATCGAACTTCATCAACGCGACATTGATCCAGCGCGTGCGATGACACTTCGGCAATAACATGTTTTGCGCCGGCATCCGCCAACTGACGCAACCGGCGATGAACCGTAATGCAGTCAGGTGTCGTAAAGACGCTTTCCTGCAAGTGATCATTGACCCCGTAACCAAGCGTACCCATATAACCGGCTGACTGACCGATGCGCCGCAATGCCTGTGCAACCAGATACGCAGTGGTCGTCTTGCCATTCGTTCCGGTAATTCCCGTGACCCTAAGCAAAGCTGAAGGCGCATCAAAAAAACGATCTGCCATTGCGCCAAGTCGCTGACTCAAGTCAGGCACTTCAATGCCCGTAATGCCCTCAGGTAATTCTGGTCGCACCAAACCACTCACAGGCTCCCAGGCAATAGCGCTAGCACCAGCCTTCAGAGCATCCTGCAAAAATTCAAGCCCGTGATGACTGGCTCCGTTACAGGCAATAAATAATGCATCCGAAATAACTTGCCGGCTGTCACTGGTTAGATCTGCCACTGCTTGTTCGGGTACATCAATATCCATGCCGGCAAATAACTGCCGCAGACTCATGTTGCGCATGGCTTCCGTCATTGCTCAGCCACCGCAAGTCGCGTCATGCCATCAGGCCGCGCAAAATTATCGGGAGGCACTGCAAGAATACGAAGCGCGCCCTGAACCACATTAGAAAATACAGGCGCAGCTACCTGACCACCGTAATACTGCCCATTACTCGGGTCATCGATCATTACCACCACCGCAAGTCGCGGCTCAGTTACGGGTGCGACACCCGAAAATAAAGCCATATAACGGTTCTCTGAATAACCACCGGGTGCAAACTTTTTAACGGTACCGGTCTTACCAGCGACCCGGTAACCGGCGACGGCTGCATTCTGACCGGTGCCATCAGCACCGACCACAGCCTCAAGCATCGTCATTACGCTCGATGCGGTCTGATTACTAATGACACGCCGGGAAATGGGCTCGTCTTCTGTGCGCAATAATGAAACAGGGCGATGCAGCCCACCGGCACCGACAACCGCGTAAGCTTGAGTGAGCTGCAAAGGCGTCACCGACAAACCGTAACCATAAGCCAGCGTCGCCTGACTGATCGGGCGCCAGTTGCTGTAGTGACTCAGCAAGCCCGCAGACTCACCCGGAAAGCCGCTGCTACTCAGGCGACCCAAACCGAAACCGGACAGCACGGTATAAAGTTGCTCCCGCTCCAGCGACATAGCCACTTTTGTCGCGCCAACATTGCTCGACTTCGCCAGCAACTTCTGCAAATCGATGACACCCAGATTGCGCTTGTCTTCGATTTTTTTCGAACCAACCTTCACATAGCCGGGCGATGTATTAATGCGACTTTCAGGCGTGTATTGACCGCTTTCCAGCGCAGCCGCAACAATAAAAGTCTTGATACTCGAGCCAGGCTCAAAA
>Ga0224504_10001082_pt1 | contig 12222 bp, 14 predicted proteins | sample SF_Oct11_sed_USG_3_FD_170160 | JGI IMG/M metagenome (GOLD analysis project Ga0224504, IMG submission 170160) | Sediment microbial communities from San Francisco Bay, California, United States - SF_Oct11_sed_USGS_24 | ecosystem: Environmental > Aquatic > Marine > Sediment | place: USA... | reverse complement strand
ATCCATGTGGGCCCCACACCAATAATCAAAAAGGGCCCCTCGCGGGACCCTTTTCGTTTATGGCTGGGGGACCAGGATTATTCGCCGCTACGCGGCTCACCCCTGCGGGGCCGTCACCGCATCCGCGCTGACGTTGTCTCGGTCGACTAACGTCGACCTCGGCTCGAACCTCGAGGCCCTCATCCATGTGGGCCCCACACCAATAATCAAAAAGGGCCCCTCACGGGACCCTTTTCGTTTATGGCTGGGGGACCAGGATTCGAACCTGGGTTGGCGGAGTCAGAGTCCGCAGTCCTACCGCTAGACGATCCCCCAATTAGGCTTCGGAGGCGACCTGCGGATCAGCGCTTCGAGTACTGGGTCGCGCGTCGTGCCTTGCGCAGCCCGACTTTCTTGCGCTCCACCTTGCGGTCGTCACGAGTAACGAATCCCGCCTTGCGGAGCTGCTTGCGCAGAGTCTCGTCGTACTCCAGCAGGGCACGGGTCAGGCCATGACGGATCGCGCCCGCCTGTCCGGTGGTACCACCACCCGTGACTGACACGGACACGTCAAACTTGTCGTCCATGTTGACCAGTTCCAGGGGCTGGCGAACGATCATCCGGGCCGTCTTGCGACCGAAGAAATCGTCAAGGGGCTTCCTGTTGACGGTGATGTTGCCCGTACCGGGGCGCAGATAGACCCTCGCGGTGGAGGTCTTGCGGCGTCCGGTTCCGTAATTTGCCTGTGCTGTCATATTCGTTGTTCCGATCTGGTTGTGCCGGTTACGGGCCTAGATTTCCAGCGGCTGTGGCTGCTGGGCTTCGTGCTTGTGCTCCGAACCGGAGAAGATCTTCAGCTTCTTGAGCATCTGGCGACCGAGAGGATTCCTCGGCAGCATGCCCTTGACGGCCAGCTGGATCACCTTCTCGGGCGACTTGTCGAGCATGGTCTCGAGATTCGCCGACTTCAGGTTGCCGATGTAACCGGTGTAACGGTGATACATCTTGTCTTCACGCTTGTTGCCGGTCACGTGAATATCCTTGGCGTTCACGACGACGATGTAATCGCCGGTGTCCACGTGCGGTGTATATTCTGGCTTGTGCTTGCCACGCAGACGCCGGGCGAGTTCGGTTGCCAGACGGCCCAGCGTCTTGCCGGAGGCGTCGACAACGAACCAGTCGCGGCGGACCGTCTGCGGCTTGGCGGTAAACGTCTTCATCACTCGATTCCTATGAGCGGTGAGCGAAAGGCGGAAATTGTAAAGAAGCCGGCCGCCTATTGCAATGCCACGGGGTGCTGCCGGATACCGGGCCCTGTGGTCATCGGACGCGTTTGGGTCGACTAATATTCCCTATATTTTCAGGCGCTTGACTTCTTTTCCCGCGACCAGGTGCTGGTCTACGATCTCGTCGATGTCTTCCTTGTCCACATAGCTGTACCAGACACCTTCCGGGTAGACGACCGCTACCGGGCCCTCCTCGCAGCGATCCAGACACCCGGCCGCATTCACCCGGATGCCGCCCTTCCCGGTGAGCCCGAGCTCCTTGACCCGCTGCTTGGCATGCGCACGAGCTTCCACGGCACCGGCGTCCTGGCAGCACTGACGGCCGTCCTCACGCAGGTTGGTGCAGAAGAAAACATGTTTGTTGTAGTAGCTCACGGTGACAGGATGTTCTCTTGAGTCAGGAATCGAAAAAGAATACGCCAGAACAGTGAGGCTTACGAAGTCCGACAGTAGCTTCTGCGGCCCGGGCTACGTCGTCACAGCCGCCCGGCCACGAGAAAAGGATCGATACCTCGATCATGTCACCGGGATGTGTCCGGGCACACATTGCGGTTGGTACCGCCCGTGTTTCCCAACAACTCATCCAGATGCTCCTTAGCCAACCAGACCGTAAGACGCGCGATAGAATAGTCAGGTTTCTTCGTCCCTCCAATACAGATGGATCCCCCAACGGCCACAAAGCCTCAATCGACGGTCCGTAAATCGTCCGGGAATCCCTCCGCACGGGCGCGTGAAATCGCGGACCTGTGCGTCAAATGCGGGCTGTGTCTCCCGCATTGCCCGACATATCGGTTGAACGGTATCGAGGGCGAGTCGCCGCGTGGCCGTATTTCCCTGATACAGGGGCTGACCGACGGAGCCTTGCCGGCGTCGGACCGGATCGCCGAACATCTGGACAACTGCACGGGCTGCCTGAGCTGTCAGGCGGTCTGCCCGGCGAATGTTCCCTATGGCGAGCTCATCGACCTGGGACGCGCGGAAATGCGGCGCCGTGGCCGGAAAAGCAGCGTTGCGGCTCGCGTGCTGGCCATGCTCTCCCGGTCCCGGTTCGTCACCGGCATTCTGCTGGGTTTTCTCCGCGCCGCCCGGCGCCTTCGGATCGATCGTCTCGCGCTCCGGCTGGGCCTCGCCCCTGACCACTGGCTCGGCCGGGTCCTGGGCAGTCTCCACATCCCAAAACGCAATGCGGCGCTCCGGCCATCAGTGAATCGCGGCGCCCGGGCGGAGGACCGGCAGGTGATGCTGTTTACCGGCTGCGTCAGTCGATCTCTCGACCCGGCAACCCTGACCGACACAACCCGCGTGCTCGAGCGGATGGGTTACGCGGTGAATGTGCCCGGCGCGCAGGTGTGCTGTGGCGCGCTGGATCTCCATGATGGCGATCCTGGCAAAGCCCGCGGCAACGCCGCCGAAAATTGTGTGGCATTCGGAACCGGCGGCCAACCGATCCTCACGGTCGCCAGCGGCTGCGCTGCAACCCTTGCCGAGTACGACCGACTGTCTCCGCAAGGCGGCGAGCGGTTTTCATGTCGGGTGGCCAGTGTGGAGGCGTTCATCGAGGAACACTGGACCGCCGACCTGCCTGTACTCGAGCCGGTGACGGGTCGGGCCATGATTTTCCAGCCATGCACGGCCCGCAATGCGCTACCTCGATCCGACGCGACCAGGAAGCTCCTTGAGCGTATTCCCGCGCTCGACATCGTCGGACTCGGCAGCGGGCTTGGCTGCTGCGGGGCAGCCGGTCACCACTTCCTGACACGCCCCGGCCAAGCGGATGCGCTGGCGGCTCCGATCGTGCGGGAGATCGCTGATTGCGCACCCGAATACGTGGTCGTGTCCAATGTGGGCTGCGCGCTGCACATCGGCGGCATGATGTCAGGATGGCCGGATCCTCCGGAGGTCCTGCACCCGATCTCACTGATCGCCCGCAGCCTGGCGGATTCCGACTGATATAATCAAGTTGATGCCGCGAACCCTCTCCACGCTGGACCAACTGATTTCGGGCGCCGACCGGGCGCTGCGCACGGTATTTTCCGGCGCGCCTGTGGCTGACAGGGAAAACCCCGCTTCCGATCACCCGGAGACCGTCCGCGACGAGCGCACACGACGACATGTCGCGGGACTGATGCGGGTTAACCATGCCGGGGAGATCGCCGCCCAGGGGCTCTACCAGGGGCAGGCCGCCACGGCCCGCCTGGAAGAAGTCCGTGAGGCCATGGAGATCGCCGCGGACGAGGAAAACGATCATCTCGCCTGGTGTCAGGATCGCCTCACGGAACTGGGAAGCCGACCCAGCCTGCTGAATCCGGTCTGGTATGCGGGAGCCTTTGCCATAGGGGCGACAGCCGGGCTGGTCGGTGACCGCTGGAGCCTGGGCTTCGTGGCCGAGACTGAGAATCAGGTCGTCCGTCACCTCGAACAGCACCTCACCCGACTACCCGAAAAGGACCAGCGTAGCCGCGCCATCCTCGAGCAGATGAAGTCGGACGAACAGAGGCATGGCGCCAATGCCGAGGACGCGGGTGCCGCGGCGCTCCCGGCGCCTGTTCGTGGACTCATGGGAGTTGTCGCAAAATTGATGACCCGCGGCGCCTACAGGTTCTGACGACGCCGTGATTAGCTTGCTCTCAGCGTCCCCGTGTATTAAAAGAAAGCTCGTTTTACATATTCACCCAGCTCAGGGGCTGCCAAATGGCTGAATCAGTTCAGAATCTCAGCGACGTCCCCGCGATCAACAAGTTCCTCGGACTGTGCAGAGTCCGGACCGTTCCGCAGAAGACGGTGGTCATCCATGCCGGAGACCTGCCTGACATCCTCTACTACGTCGTGGAAGGCTCGGTGGAGGTAATGATCGAGGACGAGGACGGTAACGAAATGGTGCTGTCCTATCTCAACAAGGGACAGTTCTTCGGAGAGATGGGCCTGTTCTACGAACAGCCGACCCGCAGTGCCTGGGTCCGCACGCGGACCGAGTGCGAGTTGGCGGAGATGACCTACCCCCGTTTCCGACAAGTTGCGAACGAGAGCCCGGGGCTGTTGTTCGAACTCGCCACCCAGCTGGCCAGCCGGCTCGAGCGCACCAACAAGAAACTCGGCGACCTGGCGTTCGTCGACGTCACCGGCCGGATCGCTCACGCCATCATGGACCTGTGCAACGAGCCTGATGCCCTGACCCATCCCGACGGCATGCAGATCAAGGTCAGCCGACAGGAGCTGTCGCGGCTGGTCGGATGTTCCCGCGAAATGGCGGGACGGGTACTCAAGGTCCTGGAGGAACAGGGCCTGCTGCACGCCAAGGGCAAGACGATCGTCGTCTACAACGTTCGCCGCGGCGAGACCAACTGAGTCACGCCTTCAGGCGGTCAGCGCCAGGAAGTTACGCAACAGCGAGCGCCCCGACGGGGTCAGTATCGACTCCGGGTGAAACTGCACGCCTTCCACCGGAAGGCTCCGATGCCTTAGCCCCATGATCGCCCCTGGCCTCCCCGCCTCATCAAGCAACCAGGCGGATTCCTCCAGACAGGCAGGCAGTGTCTCGCGCTCCACGACCAACGAGTGGTAGCGGGTCGCCTGCATTGGACTCTCCAGGCCCGAAAAGACGCTCCTGCCGTCGTGATGGATCAGTGAGGTCTTGCCGTGCATGGGCCGGTCGGCATGACTAATTTTTCCCCCGAAAGCCTGGCCTATGCTCTGGTGGCCAAGGCAGACCCCGAGCACGGGCATCTCTTCTCCCAGCGTCCTGGCCGCTTCCAGTGAGATACCGGCCTCGTCCGGAGTGCAGGGACCGGGCGATATGACCAGCTGGCGGGGGCGCAGGCGCCGGATCCCGTCCAGCGTGATGCGGTCGTTGCGGAATACCTGGACTTCGGCCCCGAGCTCGCCCAGATACTGCACCAGGTTGTAGGTGAATGAATCGTAGTTGTCGATGATCAGGACCACGGGACGTCCCCGGGCAAGCGATCAGCCCACTGCAGCGATCGCCGCACGCATGCGCCGGATCGTGTCCGCATAGTCGCTGCTGCCGAATATGGCGGAGCCAGCCACGAAAGTATCGGCCCCGGCCCTGGCGATCTCGGCGATATTGTCCACCTTGACGCCGCCGTCCACCTCCAGCCTGATCTCGAGCCCGCTGTCATCGATCATCCGGCGGACCGCGGCCAGCTTGTCGAGCGCAGACGGAAGGAAGCTCTGGCCGCCGAAGCCGGGATTCACCGACATGATCAGGACCATGTCCACCTTGTCCAGCACATGGTCAAGCCAGGTCAGTGGCGTCGCCGGATTGAATACCAGCCCCGATCTGCAGCCCGCGTCGCGGATTAGCTGCAGGCTGCGGTCAACGTGGTCACTGGCTTCCGGATGGAACGTGACATAAGTCGCGCCCGCATCGGCAAAGTCACCGATCAACCGGTCCACGGGACTGACCATCAGATGCACATCGATGGGCGCCTGGATGCCGTATTTCCTCAGTGCCTCGCAGACCAGGGGGCCGATGGTGAGATTCGGCACATAGTGGTTATCCATGACATCGAAGTGGACGATGTCAGCGCCGGCAGCGAGCACGGATTCGACTTCTTCGCCAAGCTTTGCGAAGTCCGCCGACAGGATCGACGGGGCAATCTGGATGTCCTTCATTCTGGTGCTCCCGATGGTCGGAGATGGCTACTCTACCCGATGGTCGCACACCGCGCAGCCGCGGTTCAGCGCATACCCCGCGACTCGCGTATGGCGTCATAGGCCGCCCGGATTTCGCGCGTCTTTTCTTCAGCGACCGGGATCATCGACTCCGGCATACCCCGGGCCTTCAGCTTGTCGGGATGGTGCTGATTCATGAGCCGCCGATAGGCAGTTTTTACGTCCCGGTCCGCGGCGTCCGGCGCGACGCCGAGGATACGATAGGACTGGCCGAGGTCCGCTTTTACCGGCCGGTCCCGGGCACCGCTGCCGGAACGCGCCCGGTGCAGCCGGATAAGGGCCTCGATCTGCGCCAGCTCAACCCGGCTGACGCGCAGAGACTGCGCGACCCGCCATAGTACGTCGCGCTCATTTGCGCTGATATTGCCGGCGGCCAGCATGGCCTGTATCTGGATCTCGATGAATGCCCGGTGCAGCCCATGGCGCCGCAGAGACAAGCGGTACAGGCCTTCGGTCGTGTCTTCCAGCGGAAAATCCGGCTGTTTACCCTCTGAGAACAGACGGATCGCATCCTGGACCTGATCGGGTGACAGACGCATGTGATGCATCACCGCGCGAGCGGCGCGATTCTCGGTCTCCGAAACCCGCCCGTCCGCCTTGGCAATGTGCCCCATGACAAGGAAAGTAGCCTCGAAGAATGCCTGTTGAACCGACGGTGACGGAATCGCGCGAGAGTCTCCTACACCGCGGTCGAACTGATGACCCACGATAGCTCCGACGACGGCGCCGACAGGCCCGCCGGCCATGCCGCCCAGCACGGCGCCAATGGCTTTTCCGGTCCAACTCACGGGCGGATGGAGCCCGGGACAGAATGCCTGCGGGTATGCGGGGTTTGACGGGTACTCATCGCTGCTGCAAGAATTGCGCGCTTCCCAACTGCGCATGATGTGCGAATAGAAGCAATCCCATGGTATCAGGACCGGACTTCGCCGACACGGGCTCGGCACGACAGGAGGCTGTCTCCAAAGTCTCCCACAAGGCACTTCTCTTCGGCGAATTCTCGGCCAAGGCCGCCGGGAACGAAGCCTTCGAGGATCCCGTGATGCACACTTATTTCCTGCACTACATTTTTGGCGCCATCGAAGGCCTGTGCCGGCATTCCGAAGTGTCGGTCAAACTCGACGAAGACGACCGGGTCAACGCCATGGGGCGGGCGTTGATGACATTCGAGACCAGTAGCCGCGACGAAGTCATGGGCACCCTGAAGATGCTCTATCGCGCCAAGGATGAGGCGGCAGTGCGGATCAGGGAAGAGGGCCGGAAAGCTGCTGAAAGCTGGGACTGGGGCGAAAATCGTGACGCCGTGTTCCGATTCGTAGAACTGATGAAGGATGAGGCGAACTTCCCTCGCGAAGTGGAGGAATCTCCACCACTCACGCCCTCCAGCGACAAGCATTGAGCGACGGATCACCATGGAAGCGTTGTTCGAGTCAGACATCGGCGGCCTGGAGCTGCTGAATCGCGGCAAGGTCCGTGATGTCTATGCCGTAGACGAGGAGCGATTGCTCATCGTTACCACCGACCGTCTCTCGGCATTCGACGTGGTATTGCCCAACCCGATACCCAGCAAGGGAGAAGTCCTGAACCAGATCTCCAATTTCTGGTTTGGCCGGACTACCCACATCATCGAAAACCATCTGCTCGACACGCGCCTGAGCGAGGTCCTGCCACCGGGGGAGGATATCGAGATCCTCGCCCGGCGGTCTGTTGTAACACGACGATTGTCCGCGCTCCCCATCGAAGCTGTGGCGCGTGGCTATCTGATCGGATCCGGCTGGAAGGACTATCGGGAGTCCGGCGCCGTGTGCGGGATAGCACTCCCTGACGGCATGAATCTTGCCGACCGTCTGCCGCAGGCGATCTTCACTCCCGCCACCAAGGCGGAGTCGGGCGAGCACGACGAGAACATCAGCTTCGAGCGCACGGCGGAAATCATCGGCCATGACCTGGCCGCCCGAGTCCGCGACCTGACGCTGCGGCTGTATTCGGAAGCCGCAGACTACGCCCGTTCAAGGGGCATCATCATCGCTGACACGAAGTTCGAATTCGGCGTCGACGACGATGGCCACCTGGTCCTTATCGACGAAGTGCTGACGCCGGATTCCTCCCGATTCTGGTCGGCCCGGTCCTATCGCCCGGGAATCAGCCCCCCGAGCTTCGACAAACAGTTCGTCCGCGACTACCTGGAGACGCTTGATTGGGACAAACGGGCGCCGGGACCGTCGCTCCCTGCGGAGATCATCCAGCGGACCAGCGACAAATACCTGGAGGCTTTGCGACTCCTTACCGGCGAGCCCAGTCCTTGATGAGCCGGTGGATATGCTCCACCCCGCCGCGCGACCGCTAGCCGGACCGTAAAGCCGGAGATGCCCACTACGAGCCAATCCGCGCCAAGCAGGTAGCGGGTCTCGGTGATCCCCTCGGTGAGACAGACGATACGTCCGCGATAACCGCTGGGCATTGTTGTTCTCCGGATCGGCCGGGTAACCCCGGGCTCCCGGTCTTGCCACAGCAGGGCCGTTCTGCAACGCTTGGGTCGCCAATTTCCGTAGAGGACCCTGATGAGCCAGACCCTCCAACAGCGCGCAGAGGCCTTCCTCTGGGATCCGCCCGAGTCGATGCGGGTTGGTCTTCGACGCTGGATCCTGGCGATTGCCCGGCTCGTCTATGGGCTGGTCAGGGACTTCATGACCGGCGAGCTGACCCTGCGCGCCATGAGCCTGGTGTACACGACGCTCCTGTCCATCGTGCCCCTGATAGCTTTCAGCTTCTCGGTCCTCAAGGGTTTTGGGTTCCATCGGGAACTGGAGCCGCTTCTTTACCAGTTCTTCCAGCCGCTGGGAGAGAAGGGTGCCGAGCTGACCGGCCAGATCATCGGATTCGTTGACAACGTCAGTGGCAGGCTGCTGGGCGGCATCGGCCTCGTGTTCCTCATCTACACCGTGATATCCATGGTTCACAAGGTGGAGAACAGCTGTAACTGGATCTGGCAGGTGAAGCAATCCCGATCACTGGCCCGGCGTTTCAGCGACTACCTCAGCGTGATCCTGATCGGGCCGGTGCTGATGATGGCGGCCATGGGCATGATCGCATCGATCTCGTCGAATGCGCTCGTCCAGAGAGTGACGTCGCTCGAGCCTTTCGGCACCAGCCTGATCTATGCAGGACGCCTGGTTCCCGTGATCCTGGTCTCGTTCGTCTTCAGTTTCGTCTACATTTTTGTCACGAACACGAAGGTGAGGATTCTGCCGGCCTTCATCGGCGGGATCGCGGCTGGTTTTCTCTGGGCGGCGACCGGCAAGGTATTTGCATCATTCGTCGTCGGCTCTACCAAGTACGCCGCCATCTACTCCAGCTTCGCGATCCTCATCATCGCCCTCATCTGGTTGTATCTGAACTGGCTGATCCTGCTACTCGGGTCCCAGATCGCCTGTTACATCCAGCGGCCTGAATATCTGCGCATCGGGCGCCGCCGACTCATCCTCACAGGACGCGAACGTGAAACGCTGGCCGTGGACATCATGTTGCGCATCGGCAGGCGATTCCTGTCTGGTCCACCGCCGTGCGAACTCGCCGATATTTCCAACGAAGTCGGGCTGCCAGAGGAAGCCGTTGCGCAGGTCGTCGGATCGCTCGAGGCATCAGGCTTGATCGAGAAAAGCGAGACGGGCGCCCTGCTCCCCGGCAGGGATCTGGGCTCGATCGATCTCGTGGAAGTGCTCCAGGCCGTGCGGAAGCCCAGCGAGGATATGCCGCAACTGCAGAACGTGGATCAGGCCAACGTGCTTCTGAGTGAGGTTGAGCGCGCGATCGCAGATGGGTTGGGCGCGAGGACCCTGCGGGAACTCATCGGGAAAACCGCCAACTAGTCGCCGGCGATCCGCATCTCATCCAGAAGCAGAGATCCCGTGCGGATCGCACCACGCTCGTCCACGTCGTCGCCTGCGCTGCGAATGCCCTGATACATTTCACGAAGATTGGCCGCGATGGTCACTTCCGTCACCGGGAATGCGATCTGGCCGTCTTCGACCCAGAATCCGGATGCGCCGCGTGAATAGTCGCCGGTGACAGTGTTGACACCCTGCCCCATGAGTTCATTGATCAGTAGCCCCTGTCCCATCGTCTGCAACAGATCGTCAAGACTGCCCCCGCCACCCGACACGATCAGGTTGTGGATACCGCCCGCGTTGCCGGTCGTCTGCAGCCCCAGTTTTCTGGCCGAATAACTGCTCAGCACCAGACCCTGCAATCGACCATCATCGACCAGCACGCGATCATGAGTGGCCACTCCCTCGTTATCGAACGGAGCGCTCGCTGGTCCCGCCTGAAGATGGGGTTTTTCTTCAATGCGAAAACCGTTCGGAAACACGCTCTCCCCGACGGCATCCAGCAGAAAAGAGGCGCGTCGATACTGAGCCGTGCCGGTGATTGCGGAGACGAAGCTCGCGAGCAATCCACGGGCCAGCTCCGCGGGGAATATGACCGGCGCCGAGCAGGTCTCGATCTTGCGGCCTCCGAGCCGGCGCAGGGTACGCTCGGCCGCCATCTTGCCGACAGCTTCTGGTGACATCAGGGCCGCAGGGTCCCGAGAACTGGAGTACCAGAAGTCTCTCTCCATGCCGTCGTCGGCGCCGGCCACCAGAATGCAACTCACGCTGTGACTGGTGCTGGCATAGCTGCCGACGAAACCGTGACTGTTGCCGTAGACGCGTGCTCGGCGTGCCGTGTTTACGGAACCGCCCTCGGAGTTGCTGATGCGCTCGTCGCAGTCGCGGCCCGCCGACTCGCAGCGGGTCGCTAGTTGTATCGCCTCGTCGGGGGTCACAGACCACGGGTGATCGAGTCCCAGCGCGGGAATGTCGGTGGCCATCAGCTGCGCGTCAGCGAGCCCGGCACAAGCATCCTGGGCCGTGTACCTGGCGATCGAGCAGGCCTTTGCCACGCCTTCCGCAATGGCGGATGGAGAGAGATCCGAGGTGCTCGCGCTGCCTTTCCTCTGATCGAAGTACACGGTAATGGTGAATGCCCGATCACGCTGGTATTCCAGAGTCTCTACGTCACCATGCCGCACCGTGACCGCGAGTCCCGTGCCCAGGCTTGCTCCCGCCTCGGCCTGGTCTGCGCCCTGTCCACGAGCCTGTTCCAGGGCGCCGGTGACCAGGCCCTCCAGTTCCTCGCTTCGCATGCCGAACTCGGCGGTCGGATGATCTGACATCAGTACTTCCGTGGGACAATCGGCAGGCAGTTTAGCAGACCGTTGCAGCGGACCCTCGCTTCCGTGCTTGGTATCATCGACTCCCGCTCCAGCGCATCGGAGAAGCCAGCTTGACAAGCACATCGGTCGGACCGGGTCCGCTACCCGTGGACTGGGTACGACAGCAATTTCCAACGCTCACTGACGCCAGCATCCTGATGGACAACGCGGGCGGCTCGGCGCCGCTCGGCCGGGTCGTGGACCGACTGGCAGAATACATGCGGAAGTGGCCGGTACAGCTCGGCGCGAGCTACGCCGAGTCAGCCGAGGCGGAGCGGCGGCTGCTGTCGGCGAGAACAGCCGTGGCCAGCCTGATGGGCGAGAACACCAGAGAGGACGAGATCGTAGTCGCCTCTTCCACCACCAGCCTGATCTCGCGCCTGGCGAGGAGTCTTGCGCCGGGATGGCACGAAGGCGATGAAGTGATTGTCACCGACGCGGATCACGAAGCCAACATCACACCCTGGAGGCGTCTCGCGGAACGCGGCATCCGTGTCCGCGAGTGGTCCCTGAACCAGGACACCCGGCGGCTGGAAATCGACGACCTGTGTTCTCTCCTGAACGACAGAACCCGGCTGGTCTGTTTTACCCACGCGTCGAACGTGCTCGGCGAGGCCGTCGATGTCAGGGCTGTCTGCGCCACGGTTCACGAGGCCGGCGCCAGAACCTGCGTCGATGGCGTGGCCTACGCGCCGCATCGGCCGCTGGCAGTGAAGGACTGGGGGGTCGACTATTATGCCTTCAGCCTATACAAAGTCCTCGGCCCCCATTGTGCGGTGATGTACTGCAGGAATACCGAAACGCCAGGCCTCGCCAATCTCAACCACATGTTCATGGATGGCTACGAGGGTCCCGGCCGACTCGAGCCCGGCGCGTTCCCCTACGAGTTGTTGTATGCGGCGGCAGGAGTCCCGGATTACCTTGACGAACTGGGTGCGTGTCTTGGGGACGACGGCGACCGGACGCAGGCGTGGTCGGCCGTGGCGACACAGGAGACTTGTCTGGCACGGC
>Ga0224504_10001081_pt1 | contig 12234 bp, 13 predicted proteins | sample SF_Oct11_sed_USG_3_FD_170160 | JGI IMG/M metagenome (GOLD analysis project Ga0224504, IMG submission 170160) | Sediment microbial communities from San Francisco Bay, California, United States - SF_Oct11_sed_USGS_24 | ecosystem: Environmental > Aquatic > Marine > Sediment | place: USA... | reverse complement strand
GGATATTGCGCAGCAAGCCATGGCGTTTACCGAAGTGGCCCATCTTGCCCGGCGCAAACTGGATCAGCTCAGCGGCGGAGAGCAACAGCGGGTATTAATTGCCCGGGCGCTCTGCCAGCAGCCGCAGGTGATACTGCTGGATGAGCCCACCGCGTCTCTGGATTTATCCCATCAGATCCGAATCATGGATCTGATGGAAAAGCTCAAGACTGAGAGAGGGGTAACCGTCGTCATGGTCTCACATGATGTAAACCTGGCGGCCATGTACGGTGATCAATTGCTATTGCTCAAAGCCGGTGAAATCGTATGCATGGGCTCGCCCAATGCGGTTTTGAATTTCAAAACCCTGGAAGATACCTATGGCTGTAAGTTGCTGGTCGACATCAGTCCGCTGGGGGATTTGCCGCGCGTTACGGTGGTGCCGCATAAATTTCTTAAGTAGGAGATAGTGTTTAGTGTTTGGTGTTTAGTATAGCCGTTATGACAATATATCAAGTTGTCAGCATTCTAAACACCAAACACTAAATACTAAACACTGAATGTTTGTCCTTGACAAACATTCCAAGTTTACATATTAGGCAATCAAGGTGCCTGTTGGGCTTAAAAGGGAATCCCGTTAAAATCGGGAGTGGTCCCGCCGCTGTAATCGGGGACGAATTCTGCACCATGCCACTGTCTGGTTAAAGCCAGGTGGGAAGGCGCAGTTAGTAGACGGATCCGAAAGCCAGAAGACCTGCCTTGCAAATTGCCGGAGCTCTGCGGACGACAGAGACAGGGCATTATATAAAAAGGGTTAAGAAAACTGGGTGCAGCCCTTCAAGCGTTTAGCGCTTGAAGGGCTTTTTTTTTACAGCGGTCACCGACAAGAAGTGGTTTCAGAACCTCAGATCAGGTTTCCCGCTTGAACGCGGGATTGCACGTCTTGATTTTAACAAATTCATGTGTGCATCAAAGCAAGGCGTCCCGCCCGAGTTGAAAACGGAGCGTACACTTTAGTACGCGAGTATTTCAACTCGGGCGGGACAAAGCAGGCATTGGGCCTTAGTCCGCCGGAGGCGGATTGAAACCACTTCAAATCAATCTTTACACTATGAGGAGGAAAAACAATGGGGCGGCATGTCTGGAATATTCTGATCGGTTTTTTATTTTGCGTGATCGTATCTAACCCGGCGTTAGCAGATTCTGAGGAAAAAGATTCAGTACCGATAATGGATGAAACCCTGGTGACGGCCACAAGAACCGAGACCCCGGTGAGGGAATTGGGCGTTTCAACAACTGTGATCACGGAAGAAGAAATTAAAGAGCGTCAAGCGGTTGATGCGCTGGATGTTTTACGAACGGTGCCCGGGTTTAATATTTTGCGCAGCGGCGGTCGAGGCAGCTTAACTGCGCTTTATCCGCGCGGCGGCGAAGACAACTTTACCAAGGTTCTGATCGACGGTGTCAGTGTCAACCTGGGGGGCGGCGGCTTTAATTTCGGCTCTATGCTGACTGAAAATTTTGAACGGGTTGAAATTGTCCGCGGACCGCAGAGTGCCTTGTACGGATCGGATGCCATCGGGGGTGTGATAAATTTTATTACCACCCCCGGTGAGGGCAAGCCGTCACTGCGAGCCTCCACTTCGAATGGTACCTACTTGAAGGGTGATAAGAATTACGTCGGCGAGCAGAGTGTCGGCTTTACGGCGGGAAATGACTTGATCGGAACCAGTCTGGCATATGCCCGGGTTGATGATAACGGCTACCTGGATGTCAACCATGATTACTGGAATAATACATTCAGCGGCCGGGTGGATGTGTTTCCAATGGATGATCTGGATCTGACTTTCACCGGGCGTTACGAAGACTCAAAATTTAAGTTTCCGACCGAGGATGCCGGGGACCGGCTTTCTCCTTTGGACTCCAATCAGGATCTGGAAAACAAAGATTGGGTCGGCGGCATAAAAGGCCAATACGAGATGCTGACATGGCTGGAGCACGTCGTGCTGTTTGGCTATCATTATAACGATAAAGATTTCAATGATCCCGAAGATCCGCCGGCGGACGCCTTTGGCGCTTTTTTCTCGGAGACCAAAGAGACACGCTACTCGATTGATTATCATTTTAATATTCGCTATCCGTCAACTGAAACGATTCGCTCGACGTTTACGGGCGGATTCGAATACCTGGATGAAGATTATGATCAACAAACCCGATCCATCTTCCTGGGATTTGAATCAAAAGGTGATTTAACTAAGGATCGGGACAACTGGGGCTGGTATGCCCAGGAGCAATTGTCTCTTTTTAATCGGTTGCATTTGACCGCCGGGGCGCGTTATGAAGATAACAGCGAGTTCGGCAATGAATTTGTTCCGCGCGGTTCGGTTGCATACGAATTAACGCAAACCGGCACGGTATTTCGTGGCGCGGCCGGAAAAGGCTTTAAAACGCCCACCTTTACGGAACAGTTCGCTCAGGGATTTGCCACCGGCAACCCGGATCTGGATCCGGAAAAATCGTATTCGTGGGAAGTGGGTGTCGACCAGGTGCTATGGAAAAACAAGCTCGTTTTGGGTGCCACCTACTTTAATCAAAAATTCGATGATTTAATCACATTTATTAACCAGCCGGACCCGGACCCGGATTTTGAAAACATTCAAGAAGCCGAAAGCCAGGGTATCGAGCTGATGGCGTTATGTAAACCCGGCTATGGCTTTACCGTTGGCGGCAACTACACCTATCTGGATACCGAGGTCAAAGATGACGGTGGCGCCGGGGGACCGGATTCACCATTTGAGGAAGGCAAGGATCTTTTACGCCGGCCGGATCACACGGCTTCCGGCTATATCAATTGGGCCTGGAAGGGGTTTCAGATTCGGTTCGACGGCAGTTACGTGGGTGAGCGCGATGATCTGGATTTCCGAACCTTCCCGGCGAACCGGGTGACCCTGGATGAATATTTTATTGTCGATCTGGCGACCTCGTATACGTTTCAGCTGAAGGATCGATTTATCAAGGATTTAAAAATTTTCGGAAAGGTTCAAAACCTTTTTGATGAACACTATGAAGAAGCATTCGGTTTCAGTCCGCCGGATCCAAGTTTTCGGGTCGGACTGGCATTTAAACTCTAAATCCGGCCAGAGGGAGATTGCCCCATTTGAAACCAAACGGAACAGGGAGTAATAACGATGTGGCATATTTTTGATAAAGGGGGTCCCGTTATGTACCCCTTACTGGCATGTTCGATTATTGCGTTGAGCGTGGTCATCGAACGGGCCATTTTCTGGGTGAGGCTTGGAATTAAAAGCCAGCCATCACTTGTTGATCAAATCTTGGAACTAGCGCGCCAAGGAGACTGGGAATCAATTAAGAATAAAACGGTTGATACAAAAGATTATGTTATTAAAATTCTGGTCAGCGGCATTCTGCACAAAGAATTTTCCATGATAAAGGCCATGGAAGCGGCGGCGGCCGATGAGATCAAACATATGCGGCGTTTTATGGGCGTTTTGGACACCATGATCACGGTCGCCCCGCTGCTGGGAATTTTTGGAACCGTTCTCGGCATCATTTCATCTTTTGAAGTTTTAGGCTCGACGGGCATCGAGCACCCCCAGGAGGTGACCAGCGGAATCGCACAGGCGCTGATAACAACCGCGGCCGGTCTTGGGATCGCCATTTTATCGGTTTTCCCCTATAACTATTTTAATTCGCGCGTCGAAAATGCGGCTGTGCTCATTGAAAAATACGCCACCAGCCTTGAAATTGTATTCGAAAAGCTAACCCAACCGGGCGGCAAACATTAAGCGGAGGCGGAACATGAAAATCCATCTGCCCGCAACTAAAAAAGCACGAATCGAAATGCTTCCATTGATTGACATTGTCTTTCTGCTGCTGGTATTTTTTATTTACGCCATGCTGTCCATGGCGGTTCACCGCGGATTGCCGGTTGAGCTGCCGCTCTCCACCACAGCAGAAATCGATAAAAAATTGATCCTGTCGGTCACCGTAAAAGCGGACGATGGGATTTATGTGGACAAAGAACTCGTTGCCCTTGCGGATCTAACGCAGGTCCTGCAAAGCAAAGCAGGCGGCACCCGGGAACCCGGGGTGCTGGTTTTTGCGGACCGCGCGTTGCCGTACCAGATGATATATAATGTTCTCGACAAAATTCGCCAGGCAGGATTGAGCCGCATATCCTTGCAGGCCGACTTTGAGGAATAGATGTGAAACGTCTGTTGCCCTATGTCATAATGGCACTTGCATTTCATGCCATTGTCTTGAGCACCGACTTTAGTTGGTTGAGATTTTCTCCCAATCTGGCCCCAGCGGCAAAGTCCCTATCGATTACCTTGTCAGCCACTAGGCCCCAAAACCGCAAGGCGAATGCTGCGGTCCTCAACATGGCGCCTGAAAAGCAGATAGAACCCAGTTTTAAACAGAAGCCCAGGGAATATCTCGACAGCATGCCAGCACCCGCAAGCGTCGAGCACTCCACTCAACTCCAAAAACCGCTGCAGGCCACGCCTCAAAAAAAGATTGTCATAAAGGCCCGGCAGAAGAAAAGTCTGAAAGCGTTGACATATAAAAAACAGCATATAAAAACCATCGAAGCTAACCCACCGGCGTCAAGCACTAAACCTCATATTCCGTTCAAAGCTGAAACAAAAATTTTCAGCACGGCAAGTTCCGACTATAAACCCGTTCGCAAAGCGCTTCCTGCGGGTACAGCCTTCATAAAAAAAGACCAGCGCGTGTCAGACGGATTCCCAGAACCGACGACCACCGCAGCGATGCTGCCCGAAACACAGAGCGACGATAACCTGTCCGGGGCAGTCCTCAAACTTGCCCGGCCCCTGTACAAACAAAATACGGCGCCCCCATATCCGCGAAAGGCCCGCCGGTTGGGATATGAAGGCACCGTTATGTTGAAGGTGTTAATCGATGAAAATGGCCGGGTGGATGATTTAACGGTGCTCAAATCCAGCGGGCACACTGTTTTAGACCGCGCGGCCCTGTCAGCCGCAAGAAAATGGCTGTTCGAGCCGGGAACCGAAGGCGGCATAAAGAAAAAAATGTGGGTGAAAATACCTGTCCGTTTTGATTTAAATTAAAAGGCTTTATTCCCGAATTCGTATTTTAACGGAGTTCAAGCAGCATTTGGCATCGAAACGTAAACATAAGACAAAAGCACCCTGTATCGCTGTCCTTGGAACCGGTTCTGAGGTCGGCAAAAGTGTCGTTACAACAGCGCTGTGTCGTATATTTTCAAACCGGGGTACCCGGGTTGCGCCTTTTAAAGCGCAAAATATGTCCAACAATTCGGGGGTCACACCCGAAGGGCTTGAAATGGGACGGGCCCAAATCGTTCAGGCTGAAGCAGCCAGGATCCCTCCCCATGTGGACATGAATCCGGTCCTGCTGAAACCCACCGCTGAAATCGGATCCCAGGTCGTGTTGCTGGGATCGGCAATTGAAACCGGCAAAACGGGGGCCGCTCACGGTGACAATGAACGGCTGTTTAAAGAAGCCTGCGGCGCACTGGATCGGTTACGTCAAGAATATGAACTGATTATTCTGGAGGGTGCCGGCTCCTGTGCCGAGGTAAACCTCATATCCCGCGATATTGTTAACTTCCGGATGGCTGCCTATGCGGATGCGCCGGTTCTGCTGGTGGCCGATATTGATCGCGGCGGGGTGTTTGCCCAGATCATCGGCACCCTTGAATGCCTCGAACAAAACCAGCGGGCTCAGATTCACGGTTGTATCATCAATCGTTTCAGGGGCGATATCCACCTTTTTAAAGAGGGTGTCCGCTGGATCGAAGAAAAAGCAGAAAAGCCGGTTTTCGGTGTCCTTCCCTGGTATAACCATATACAGATTGAACCCGAGGATTCAGTCGTCATTGAAAGCCCCCAAAAAGTCGCCGTTAAAAACAGCAAAAACCCGGCGCTAACTGTCATCCGTCTGCCGCATATTTCAAACTTTACGGATTTTGATCCGCTGCTGACGATAAATAATCTGGACATGTATTTTTTGGAAAAAGCCCAATCCCTCGCGGCTTTTAAAGCCGTTATCCTGCCCGGCTCTAAAAACACCCGCTTTGATCTCAACTGGATTCAAACTTCAGGCTGGGCCGAGGCGTTGACCGAATATTTGAGTTCCGGTGGGTATGTGCTGGGTATTTGCGGCGGGTATCAGATGATGGGTAAGGCCGTGCATGATCCGACCGGCCTGGAAGGACGGCCCGGCTCCAGTGAGGGACTGGGTTTGCTGCCAATTGAAACCGTATTGAAAGCACCCAAAACCACCACCCTGACAACGTTTTTTTGGAACGGCCACATGGGTGCAGGCTACGAAATTCACATGGGGCAAACCACCAGAGCGGGCGGAACCCCCCTGTTTAAGATTACGGAACGCAACCATAAAGCTTGCCGGGACGAAGAGGGTTGCATATCCGGTGCTGCGAAAATCATGGGCACCTATCTTCATGGTCTGTTTGATAACCCGGAGATCTTGAAATGCTGGTTAAACCATATCGGTTTACCCGATGTCGATGTGTCCGCTGTCGGCGGAATCGACGCCCGCAACGGCCAATATGACCTGCTGGCCGAACATTTTGAAAAAAATGTCGCTGTAGACAGAATTGTCCAGCTAGTTGAAAATCGGGAATAAATAAGGTGTCAGGTGTCAAAATATAGGACTGAGGACTGAGTGCTGAGTGCTGAGGCAAATAGAAAGGGGCGAAAATGGCCGTCCAGCTCATGACGGAAAAGAACAGCTCATGGTTCCAGGAGGACGATTCGTGGCGGAAAACGACAAGTTATGCGCAGTGGTCGGTTGGCAAGCTGGTTTTTTGCTCAGCCCTCAGTCCTCAGCACTCATTACTTATGGATTTAGCCTGACATCTTAAACAAATATTAGAAGATCGGAATAGGAATTGGTAAAGTGAAAGAAATCGTCTTCGTTATCGGCGGGTGCAGGAGCGGAAAAAGCTCATACGCTATGCAAACTGCTGAAAAAGTGCCCGCAGAGCAGAAGATTTTTATCGCGACCTGTGTGCCACAGGATGACGAAATGAAACGGCGGGTTGCAAGACATCAAAAAGAGCGCAGCCAAAACTGGGTGACGGTTGAAGCGCCTCTGGACTTGCCGGAGGCCATTCTGCAAAACAGCCGCAGGGGGGATGTTATTCTGATAGACTGCCTGACCCTGTGGGTGAGTAATCTTTTGATAGAAACCGGTGATGAAAAAAAAATAGAGGATACAATTCCCCAGTTAATCGAAGCCCTTCAGAAAGCCACCTGCCCCATTGTTCTCGTCTCCAATGAGGTCGGAACCGGCATCGTTCCGGAAAACCAGCTGGCCAGACAGTTTAGAGACATCACGGGTTGGGTGAATCAAGCGGTTGCCAGGTGCGCGAATAAGGTGGTTTGGATGGTCGCCGGAATTCCGGTAACGGTCAAAGGATAGGACTGGGTGCTGAGGACTGAGTGCTGAGGTTTGAGGTTTGAGGCATATCGAAATAGAAGGAGCAAAAAATGGCAGTGCCAGCTCATGACGGAATAGGACCCCTCTTCGCTCTGTCGAGCTTCGCCGCGGCAGGCAACTCATGGTCCCAGGAGGACGATTCATGGCGGAAAACGACACGTCATGTTGGAATGGTCGGTTGGCAGGCAGGTTTTTTTGCTCAGTCCTCAGTCCTCAGCACTCAGTCCTTATCTATTAACCCTGAACTCTGGAATTTTTGAACTTATGCGCAACTTGATCTCCGCCCTGCAATTCATCACCATACTCCCGCTGGGAAAGGCGAAATCGTTTGATCCGCCGAGTATGGTGCCCTATTTCCCGCTGGTGGGCATCCTGCTGGGATTGATGGTGGCGCTTTTCGACGCGGTTGTCATAAGATTCTGGACACCGCCGGTGGCCGCCTTGCTGGATGTCATTTTGCTTGCGGTATTAACAGCGGCATTTCACCTGGACGGATTGGGCGATACGGCCGATGGTCTGTTGGCACCCCGTTCGCGGGACACAGCGCTCGAGATCATGAAAGACAGTCGGCTTGGAACCATGGGTCTGGTTGCGATTCTGTTTGGCCTGGCCTTAAAATGGGGGGGTATTGCAAGTCTGGATGCGCATCGCAGTATCCTATTGATCATGATCCCGGCCTATGCCCGCGCCGGAATCCTGTTTGGCATGCGGTATTTGCCATACGGCCGCCCCGACGGCACCGGCAAGCCCTTTTTTAGCGAAAAACTATCATTAAAGCATTTCTGGGGGCTAATTTTCCCTGTCGGCCTTTCTTTGATTTTAGGCTTCAAGGCCATATGGCTGAATCTAGCCTTTGTGATCATGATTGCAATGATCCTTCTATTTTATAAAAAGCGGATGGGATGTATTACAGGGGACATGCTGGGAGCAATGGTGGAAATTACCGAAGCAGGGCTATTTTTAGTGATTTCGATAGGAGGAGTTTTGTGATTGTATGTATCCTTTATTAAGCAAATCCTACAAAGGCCTATTTCCGTTTAATATCGGAACGACCTCGTTTATCTATCCGGATGATTATGTGCCCAATGTGAAAATGCTGGGGCCCTATCTGGAAAACATTGAGCTGTTGTTGTTTGAAAGCAACCATACCGATGCACTACCTCCAAAACAAGTCATCGGGGAACTGGCCGACCTGGCAAAGGATTTCAACCTGACCTACAATGTTCATCTGCCCACCGACATATCCATCAGCAGCCGGGATCCACAGCAACAAGGCATTGCCGTCGAAACGATTAGCCGGGTGGCGGAACGGGTTGCTCCCCTGAATCCCACGACGCTAACCCTGCATGTGCCATATAATGAAACTTCAAATGATGAAGATGACGTAAAAAGCTGGCAGGAAAGGGCGAGCAAAAATCTGGCCAAAATATTGGCCAATGGGACACCCAGCCACCTTATTTCCATTGAAAACCTGGATTATCCGTTCGAGTTCCTGGTTCCGATCATCTCTGAGCTGGATCTGAGCATCTGCTTTGATTGCGGGCATCTTATCCTTCACGGCGATGATATTGAAAAATTTTTCACCACCTATTCGGCTAAAACCGCGATCATCCATCTTTACGGGGTTCAAAATAATCACTTTCACGGGGCGCTAGACCAGCTTTCCGAAAAATTAGTGGCCCCTACTATGAGATTGTTGGCCAGATTTAATGGAATTGTTTCAATGGAAGTTTTTTCCTATGCGCATTTAGATGCATCATTAAAATTTATGGAAAAATGCTGGAATCATCAGTAAAAGGAAATTTGATTAACAAATAACACAGAAGATTTTTGCCATCATTTGGAAAAACAGGGATTTGGACCCATGGGAGTAAATTTATTGCATGTTTCCGATGAAATGGTTATGTACCTTTAATTCTTGGAAAACAGGAAACCCAAATGGATAAAAACGAGACGCGAGGATACATTCAGGTTTACACCGGCAACGGCAAAGGTAAAACAACGGCCGCCATCGGCCTGGCTATTCGGGCTGCAGGCGCCGGACTAAAGGTCTATATCGCACAGTTTATCAAAATGGGTGATTACAGTGAGATCAAGGCCCTCAAGCGGTATTCCGACCTGATTACCGTCGAACAATTCGGACTCGGCCGTTTTACGGACGGGAAGCCCTTGCCCGAGGATATTGCCGCGGCTCAAAAAGGTCTTAAGCGGATTAAATCCATCATGGCCTCGGAAGCGTACAAAGTCATCATTTTGGAAGAGGCCAATGTGGCCGCCAAGTTTGGACTCATCCGGGAACAGGACCTTCTCGGGCTTATTATCAATAAACCTTACGATACAGAGTTGGTGATCACGGGAAGGCATGCTTCTTCGCGAGTGATTGAAAACGCTGATCTGGTTACCGAGATGATGCCCATAAAGCACTATTTCGAAAAAGGCGTCCCGGCCAGGATGGGGATAGAAAAGTAATGAAGCGATTGTTTGAGCAAAGCGAAATTAATGGGATGGTGCTATCCAACCGATTTGTGCGCTCGGCAACCTGGGAAGGGCTGGCAACGGATGATGGCGCCAGCACTTCCAAATTAGTTGATTTAATGGCAAGGCTGGCGGCCGGCGGCGTCGGGCTGATCATCACCGGCCACACCTATGTTCGCCCCGATGGGCAGCACTCTCCCTGGCAGCTGGGTATTTACAAAGATGAACTGATCCCCGGACTAAAGGCCATGACGCAAGGGGTCCATGAAAACGGCGCAAAGATCGTTTTACAGCTGGGGTATGGCGGCGCCTACCTGTCGAAATCGCGGGTCGCAAAAATGACCGTTGCAGACATCCAGGACCTGGTTACCGCCTATGGCATCGCCGCGGCGAGAGCCAAAATAGCGGGGTTTGACGGTGTGCAAATTTTTGCCGCCCACGGATTTTTTCTCAGCCAGCTCCTCTGTCCCCGCTATAACGACCGCACCGATGCATACGGCGGAAATATCCGCAATCGCGCCAGAGCGCTTTTGGAAGTGCTTCAGTCCGTCCGCAATCACACCGGTGATGACTATCCGGTTTTGGTGAAACTCAATTGCCAGGATTTCGTCGAAAATGGCCTTAGCCTGGAAGATTCCTTGCAGGTTGGGATGATGCTCGACGAAGAAGGCATTGATGCCATTGAATTAAGCGGCGGGCTTTTAAACAATCCGAACATCATGCAGAGTAAAATAGATACGGAAGCGGTCGAAGCCCACTTTCAGAATGAGGCCCGGGCCTTTAAGGAAAAAATTGCGGTTCCGTTGATCCTGGTCGGGGGCATAAGATCTTTGGCGGTTGCCAAGCGGCTTGTGGACGAAGGCGTGGCCGATTATATCTCTATGTCACGCCCATTTATCCGGGATCCCGATCTGATTAATCGCTGGAAGGCCGGGGATCTGATGGAGGCAGAATGCATTTCATGCAATAACTGCTTTGAACAAATCAAGCAGGGCAAGGGCGTATCCTGTGTGCCACTAGCGCCAGAGCCGGTTGAATCGTTTTTTCCGCAGATATCAAAAACGGTCCCTGCCAGCCCGCCACATCCACCGGGTACCGGCTATCAGATATCCATCGGCCTGGAACAATGGGATTCCGACTTTATTCCAGTGGCAAAGATTCAAATGGTTTATAAAGGAAATATATTGGATCGTGGCCCGTCTTTTCCGCTGGGTTCAGTAGATCACCAAAACGTGAATAAAGCCATATCCAAACTTTTGGAAGAATACGCGGCCGGCACCACCAAAAAATAAATCCGCAAAGCTGGATTAAGAAGTTTTTAAAAATCGATCGATACAGGCTTTTAGCTCCTCGGTGCCGGGAGTGACTTCAAAAACCAGCTCGCCCTCTATGACAATGCAGGGAACGGGCGCCGGTCTGCCGAGGGACTTTGAAAAACTTTGGTATCTCTTGGCACCCGCTAAATCCTTGGTGACAATTTTTGCCCAGTTCACTCTGTCGCCATATTCCGCCGCAACCGCTTCGACCACACGGGTCATGTAAACGCAGGGGATTCAGTGTTCACCTTCGTGAAACACCTCCAGATAAATTTTTGGTGTTTCCATATTCATTATTCTTCCTTTTTCTCAATATCTCTGTGTTCGGCGAGGACCTCATCAAGGGCCTCTTCCAGTTCAAATTGGGGCGGAATCGCGTCAAAGAACAATTCTCCATTAATCCACAGAGAGGGCACCGGCGCCAACCGGCAATGCTTGTAAACGCCTTCTTCACCAAAAAGAAACTGAGAGAGCTCCAAAAAGCGCTCTTTACCATCCCCTTTCAAAAAGTCAACCCGACGGTATTCCACCCGGTCGGCATAGTTTGGCAAGACGGATCGAACCATTTCGTCCATATAAAAACAGGGCAGACAGTAATCTGCTTTGTACATCACCTCTATTATAATTTTAGCTTTGCGTTTCGATGGCATAATGATCCCTGTATATTATCAATTACCCCGCTAAATACGTACGAAATAAACAATCAGCTCGCCGCTTCTATTTTTCTAAGGGGACTGGGCGTTTTCTCTTTTCAATTTTGTCATTCCCGCCTGCGCGGGAATGACGGTAAACAATCCTCAACTCCTCGTTTATTTCTAGAAAGATATCATAGGCGCCAAGGATTTTCAATGCGGCCAGATCGAATGGGTTGCGGATCTGGGCATTCGTTTGACATCTGGAAGCAGTTTAAATAGATTGAGAACATGAACACCAAGCAAATAGAGAAAAGAATAAGTACGATTGCTCGGCAGGA
>Ga0224504_10001079_pt1 | contig 12242 bp, 16 predicted proteins | sample SF_Oct11_sed_USG_3_FD_170160 | JGI IMG/M metagenome (GOLD analysis project Ga0224504, IMG submission 170160) | Sediment microbial communities from San Francisco Bay, California, United States - SF_Oct11_sed_USGS_24 | ecosystem: Environmental > Aquatic > Marine > Sediment | place: USA... | reverse complement strand
CACATGATGGCCTGGTAACCGCCAAAACTACCGTCACTGCGCCCCAGTACGTGCCCACGTGACTCAAGACCCTCACGAGCTTCCTGGGTGAATGAACTCTCGAGGTGCACGACGCCACCATCGCTCATCGTGGTACCGGTCGGCTCTGACGAGCCGGTGTGGTTGACGCGTGCCGCGTCCCCCGCTTCCTGCAGGTTCATGCCGAAGTCGACCATGTTAACGATCACCTGAGCGTGTCCTTGTGGTTGCATGGCTCCACCCATGAGACCAAAGCTGATCAACGGCTTGCCGTCTTTCATGACGAATGCGGGGATGATCGTGTGGAACGGCCGCTTGCCACCTGCGACGACGTTGGCATGGTTCGCGTCGAGCGCGAATAACTCGGCACGATCCTGCAGAATGAAGCCGAGCTCACCTGGCGTCATGCCCGAGCCCATACCGCGGTAATTGCTCTGAATCAGCGACACCATGTTGCCGTCCTTGTCGGCAACCGTCAGGTAGATCGTGTCGCCGTCTTCGAGCAACGCGTCGCCAGCCGATAGCTTCTTCGAAGCCCTGTCCGGGGAGATCAACTTGCGCCTCTCGTCAGCGTACTCTTTGGAAATCAGGCGCGAGACGGGCACATGGACAAAGTCCATGTCGGCGTAATACTTCGCACGATCCTCGTATGCCAGCTTCTTTGCCTCAACCAGCGTGTGCAAATACTCGGCACTCCCGAACCCCATTGCCGCGATGTCGAAACCCTCCAGAATATTCAGTATCTGTAGTGCGGCAATGCCCTGGCCATTAGGTGGTAACTCGAAAACATCCCAGCCCCGGTAGTTGGTCGAGACCGGTGTCACCCACTCGGACTCATGCGCCGCCAGGTCGTCATAATTCAATAAGCCTCCCTGCTCCGCCATGTAAGCATCAATCTCGCGGGCGATACTACCTTTGTAAAACTCATCCCGGCCCTTTTCGGCAATTGTTTCGTAGGTATTTGCCAGGCGAGGGTTTCGAAACATTTCGCCCTTTTTCGGCACTCTCCCGTTAGGCATGAATGTCTCGGCGAAACCCGGATATTCTGCTCTGCTCTCGACGTTGCGCGACAAGTAATACGCAATGACCTCTGACACCGGAAATCCGTTGCGCGCATAGCCGATAGCGGGCGCCAGTAGTTTGTTCATCGGTAAACGACCATAGCGGCCATGCAATTCGAACCAGCCATCCACGGCACCGGGCACGCTAACAGGCAATGGGCCATAAGGCGGGATCTTGTCGATGCCGTTCTTCCGAAAATACTCGAGCGTCATCGCCTCGGGCGCGCGCCCGGAGGCATTCAAACCAGTGAGCTCGCCTTTCTCCGCGTCCCAGACAATCGCAAACAGGTCCCCGCCGATGCCGCAACCGGTAGGCTCCATGAGACCAAGTGCTGCGTTCGCCGCAATAGCGGCGTCAACGGCACTGCCGCCAGCCTTCAAGATGTCGAGTGCGATCTGTGTGGCCAGCGGCTGACTCGTCGCCGCCATGCCATGAGGTGCGATGATCTCCGAGCGGGACGCGTGCGCGCGCCCGGTTATTCGATCATAACCGGGATCAGGCGCCAAAGCTTGCGCCCCGGAAATCAGAAATGCACCGCAAATCAGCCATAATGTCCGTCTCATCTCGTGCTCCGCTCCCCGTCGGGCGGGGCGTCAATGATCGCACTCGCCGCCACCGCCAGCAACAGGGTATGATTCTCTGCATGGATAGCGCCTTCACCGACGACAGCCCGACACTTGGAACGCTTTACGGGGACCATATAGCAGCCGTTGCTTCTCGGCACGATCACGCCCTGGATCAGGCCGGTGCAAGCCATGCCGTCATCTATTCGGGAAACCCGAGAATCGCTTTTCTCGATGATTACCAGTACTCGTTCAAGGCGAACCCGCATTTCGTCAGCTGGGCGCCGCTGACGAACCTGCCGTTTTCCTACATCGTCTACACGCCCGGTGAGACGCCGATTCTTGTCTATTTCCAGCCTCACGACTACTGGCATGTCGTGCCGGGCGCGCCGGAAGGCTATTGGACCGCTCACTTCGACGTGCGCGTTGTGCATACCATTGACGACGTTGCGGCGCATCTGCCGGAAAAGCGGGAACAATGCATAGCCATTGGCGAGATCGACGACGACGCCCTGGCCTTCGGAATCGAGCGTATCAATCCAACAACCGCCGTCAACATTTTGCACTACGCGCGCGGTTCCAAAACGGAATACGAACTCGCCGCCATGCGGCTTGCATCACGGCGCGGCGCAGCCGGGCACCGTGCCGCAGAAGCAGCGTTTCGCGACGGTCTCGCAGAGTTTGAAATTCACCGCGCCTACTGCCGGGCGGTCAGTCACACAGACTCGGAGCTGCCTTACGGCAACATCGTGGCACTCAATGCACACGGCGCGGTGCTGCACTACACGGATCTCGACCGTGAAGCGCCTGAGGTCCTGAATTCGTTTCTGATCGACGCCGGCGCACAGGTACACGGCTATGCGTCCGATATTACGCGCACGTACTCTTTCGGCGACCAGCGCTTCCAGGACCTTATCGACCGCATGGACGTCATGCAGCGGGACGTCGTCAACCAGGTTAGGGCGGGCGTCGACTATCGGGAACTGCACATTGGCACGCACAAGATGCTGGCCGCGATCCTGGTGGACGCGGAACTCGCGACTGGCGATCCGGACACCTTGCTAGAGACCGGCGTCACCGCGGCGTTTTTCCCGCACGGTCTCGGCCATCTTTTGGGCGTCCAGGTACATGATGTGGGTGGCTTTATGGAGAACGAGTCCGGCACCAGAATCGATCCGCCCAGCGGTCACCCGTTTCTCAGGCTAACGCGCGTGCTCGAAGAAAACATGGTGTTAACCATTGAGCCCGGCCTGTACGCCATCGATATGTTGCTTGAGAATCTGCGCGGCACGCCAGCTGAGAATCACGTCAACTGGAAGACGGTCGATTGGCTGCGGCCTTACGGCGGTATTCGCATCGAGGATGACGTGCGCGTGATGATTAACGATCGCGAGAACCTGACTCGCGACGCGTTCGATATTGCCTCATAAAGCCTCACGGAAAGGGGATCGATGCCCCGAATTGGCGCGTAATTTCTCTGTAACCTGATCCCAATACACTCTGTATCCCCGCTACCACTGGTCTGCAGGGTCTGCCGCAAACCGTCTTCGATTGGCACAAATAATGCAGCCTGAGGCAATATGGGAACCGCAAATCGCAACATATCGCTGCGCGCAATGCGGGCCTCCTTGCTTAGTCGCCCGTTGCCGCGGCGCGTGCCTCCGCTTTGAGCCGTTTTTTGATTCGCTGCCCCTTGCGTTCGAGCGTCGGTCTCAGTAGTCGGCCCAGCCATGGCATCAAGCCAATCACAGCCGCCAACAAACCGCTCTTTTTCGGCATCGCCTCCTCGCGGACATTGTTGCCGCACAGATCGAGAACAGTTTGCGCAACTTCTTCTGCACTGCTCATTGGCTGAGAAAAGGTGATATCGGACACTTTGTCCATGTCCTCCATAATGAACGCCGTACTAATGGGTCCCGGTGACACAAGGCCGATTTTAACGTTGGTGCCGCGTAGCTCCTCGCTCAGCGCCAGCGTGAACGAGCGCAGACCCGCTTTGGTCGCGGAATACGAGGCAGCGCCCGGATAGATTACGCGACCCGCGAGCGAGCCAACGTTGATGATCGCGCCCTCGCCCGATTCGCGAATGTATGGTAGCGCAATGCGGCTCAGCACGATCGGCGCCCGGAGATTCACATCAACGACCTTCGCCAGCTCCACGGCATCGACTTCTTCAACCATGCCGCGAGCATGGTAGCCAGCATTGTTAACAAGAATATCGACACGCCCGAATTCGAACTTGGCTTTTTTGAACACGTCGACGCAGGCATCTGCGTCAGACACGTCCATCGCGAATATTTCGACCTTGGTCTTGTCACGCAGCTCGCCGGCGATTACCTCGAGGTTCTTCTTATTGCGAGCCACGAGCATCAGGTTGGCGCCAGCTTCGGCAAACAGGCGCGCAGTGGCAGCACCCACGCCCTCGGATCCGCCCGTGATTATCACGGTCTTTTCATTGAAAATCATGCTGAAATCTTACCGTCCATTATTTGAATGACAGCGGATTGGAACTGAAGGTGAATGGTTGAGCGTCTTGCCCACCAGCGCAGGGATTATCTCACAAAGCGAGTTCGCGAACCCGGGTCCGGGCCGATGGGAGCACTGCACGAGCGACTGAGAAAATCCTGCGATCGGCGCGCCAGGATGTCAAAATTCGAAGTAGCTCTTTATTTTCTTCCACAGACTCGACTCCCAGCCGTAGACGTCGAGTTGATCGGAACCCAGTGTTGCCACGGGCATAGTCGTATCAGGCGAAAGGCGTTCGTTCGCGGCAACGTCTTCAGGACGTAGTTCGAGATCACCTTTTTTGCATTCCCTCGTCGTGGTCAGACCATCGACGGCGAGGGTCGGGTTCGGCAGGACCTCATCGTCGACGATATCGTCGAGAAAGACGGCTTCCGGGTCGAACGCGTCCTTCGACAGGAACACGCAATCATCAAAGGCCTTTTCGTTACTGATGGCTTTATTCCCATGACCAGGCAAGCGATTACTCTAGGACAATTATTCAGGAATCTCTGTGAGCCGACTCACAGCTTTTGAAATTCCCTTTTTCCCTTATTTTCACTGACTTACGATGTATGGATGTCGTGTGCAGGGGTGTTTGACTACAGACGGTTCAACGGTAAGCCCAGAGACAAAAAAGCCGGGCAGAGCCCGGCTTTCTCGCTAACGCACGTTGCCTGCTAATCTTCGGCGACTACCTCGGCAGCCTGTTCCGTCATCATAATAATGGCCATGGGCGCGGCGTCACCAGGACGCGGTCCCGTCTTGAGAATACGCAGGTAGCCACCGGGACGTTCCTTGAAACGTGGACCAATGTCCGTGAACAGTTTGCCGACGACTTCCTTGTCACGCAGGCGATCAAAAGCCAAACGACGATTAGCAACGCTATCGACCTTCGCCAGCGTGATCAGCGGCTCAACGACGCGACGCAGTTCTTTTGCTTTGGGCAGTGTTGTCTTGATCGTCTCATGCTTCAGCATCGACGCGGCCATGTTGCGAAACATGGCGTTGCGGTGAGAGCTGTTACGACCCAGTCGACGACCGGATTTTCTATGACGCATTTGTCTTTCCTAAATATCTATTCACACAACGCGAGCTAACGCTCGTGTCGTATTACATCACGAGCTCATGCTCGGGACGCAGGCTCGCCGGCGGCCAGTTATCCAGGTGCATTCCCAGACCCAGGCCGTGGCCTTCCAAGACTTCCTTGATTTCCGTCAGGGACTTCTTGCCAAGATTCGGCGTTCTAAGAAGCTCGACTTCGGTACGCTGCACAAGATCACCAATGTACATGATGTTCTCTGCCTTGAGGCAGTTCGCAGAACGAACCGTGAGCTCGAGCTCATCCACCGGACGTAGCAGAATGGGATCAACCTGACTTTCCGCCTGTGCGCCAACGCCTTCTTCCTGACCCTGCAGGTCAATGAAAACAGACAGCTGATCCTTGAGAATACTGCCCGCGCGGCGGATAGCTTCCTCCGGATCAATCGTGCCATTTGTTTCGATGTCGATTAACAGCTTGTCGAGGTCCGTGCGTTGCTCAACGCGAGCCGCTTCGACATTGTAGGTCACGCGGTTGACAGGACTGAACGACGCATCAAGCATCAGACGGCCTATCGGGCCGGCATGCTCTTCGAACGACGGTCGTTGTGTCGCTGGCCGGTAGCCGCGACCGCGCTCAACCTTGAGCAACATATTCAGCTCACCGGCCTTGGTCAGGTTCGCGATAACCAATTCGGGATTCATGATTTCGACGTCATGGTCGAGCTGAATATCACCCGCCGTTACCGGGCCTGGGCCTTTCTTCGACAAACGAAGTTCAGCAGTGTCACGGGTATTCATCGTAACAGCAACCTGCTTGAGCCTCAGAAGAATATCGACAACATCCTCCTGCACACCCTCGATGCTGGTGTATTCGTGGAGTACACCATCTATCTCTGCTTCGGTAATTGCCGCTCCAGGCATAGAGGAGAGCAAAATACGCCGCAGCGCATTGCCCAGCGTATGGCCAAAACCACGCTCGAACGGCTCGATGGTAACTTTGGCCTGGAGATCGTTGACCGGCGTTACTTTTACTACGCGCGGCTTCAGAAATTCGTGTACTGATTCCTGCATGGGTATATACCCTCCTAACTACTTCGAGTACAGCTCGACGACAAGGTTTTCGTTGATATCGGGGAGTATGTCTTCCCGATCCGGTAACGACTTCAAGACGCCTGCCATCTTCTTTGCATCGACATCAACCCATTCGGGCAGGCCGACCTGGCTCGCAATTTCAAGTGCGCTTTGAATGCGAAGTTGTTTTTTCGCTTTCTCGCGAATGTTGATCGCGTCACCCGCTTTAAGCTGAGCCGACGGAATGTTCACGACTTTGCCGTTCACTTCGACGCTCTTATGACTTACCAGCTGCCGCGCTTCCGCACGCGTCGCAGCGAAACCCATGCGATAAACGGTGTTATCGAGACGGCCTTCGAGAAGGCGCAGCAGGTTCTCACCCGTTGAGCCTTTCAACTGTGCTGCACGTTTGTAGTAATTGCGGAATTGCCGTTCGAGCACCCCGTACATACGCCGGAGTTTCTGTTTTTCTCGCAACTGCAAACCGTAGTCCGACATACGGGGACGACGCTGTGTCGGTCCACCCGGCGGCACTTCGAGCTTGCACTTCGATTCCAGCGGCCTTACGCCACTCTTCAAAAACAGGTCCGTGCCTTCGCGACGGGACAGTTTGCATTTTGGTCCTAAATATCTTGCCATTATTCAGCCTCTACACGCGACGCTTTTTGGGCGGGCGACAGCCGTTGTGAGGAATGGGTGTAACGTCCTCAATACTTTGAATACGAAATCCCAGAGCATTCAGGGCGCGCACAGCAGACTCGCGGCCGGGACCCGGCCCACGAACCCGCACATCCACATTTTTGACACCGAACTCGAGAGCCACGCGGCCCGCTTTGTCCGACGCCACCTGAGCTGCGAACGGGGTCGATTTACGAGAACCACGAAAGCCGCAACCACCTGCAGTGGCCCACGACAGAGCATTACCCTGACGGTCGGTGATCGTGATGATCGTGTTATTGAAGGAAGCGTGTATATGCGCAATTGCGTCAACAACGTGCTTTTTGACCTTCCTCTTTTTCGGTTCTGCCATTCTCTTTACCTGTTGTAGCGGCCCTTGGCCGCGATCGCGCGCAAAGCGCGCTCCTACGATTTCAAATCGCTACCGCTTGATGGGACGGCGCGGACCTTTACGGGTACGCGCATTCGTACGAGTACGCTGGCCGCGCAGCGGTAAACCACGTCTGTGACGAATACCGCGGTACGAACCGAGATCCATAAGACGCTTGATATTCATCGACGTCTCACGCCGTAGGTCACCCTCGACCGTAAACGCCGCGACAGCGGTCCTGAGCTTTGCAACTTCAGGTTCAGCCAGGTCCTTGACCTGCAAATTCGGTGCAACGGCGGCCGCTTCACAGATTTGCTTGGCGCGCGAATTTCCGATACCGAAGATCGACGTCAACGCAATCACGACGTGCTTGTTCAACGGAATGTTTATACCTGCTATACGTGCCACTTAACATTTCCTCATCAAATAACTCAGGACTAACCCTGACGCTGCTTATGCCGTGCGTCGGTGCAAATAACTCGCACAACACCATTGCGGCGAATGATCTTGCAATTTCTGCAAATCTTTTTGACTGATGCTCTTACTTTCATGAGCTCTCTCCTAAGCGCTGACCGAATCAGCGTACCTGTCCACCCTTGCCGTAGTTGCGAAGGTTGGCCTTCTGCATCATGCCTTCGTACTGGTGACTCATGGCATGCGCCTGCATTTGCGACATGAAGTCCATAGTTACGACGACCAGAATCAACAGCGAAGTGCCGCCAAAGCTGAACGGCATGCTCGGGTAGAACATGCGAAGCAGTTCAGGGAGCAGGCAAACGCCGGCGATGTAAATCGCACCCCAGAACGTCAGTCGCGTAAGGACTCGGTCGATGTACTCTGCTGTGTGGGCGCCCGGCCGGATGCCCGGCAGAAATGCCCCCGCTTTCTTCAGGTTGTCGGCGGTATCTTTCGAGTTGTACATGAGCGCCGTATAAAAGAAGCAGAAGAAAATGATCATCCCCGCATACAGCAATACGTAAACAGGCTGGCCGGGTCCGAGGTTTGCGCCAACGGTTTGTAATGCACGCTGAACGGCGTTGGGCTCGGCTGCCTGGCCGAAAAACTGTGCAATCGTTGCCGGGAACATCAGAATACTCGAGGCAAAGATCGGTGGGATAACACCCGACATGTTGATCTTGAACGGGAGATGCGTGCTCTGCGCCTGGAACATCTTCCGACCTTGCTGACGTCGTGCGTAATTAACGGTGATACGACGTTGTGCGCGCTCCATGAAGACGACGAAGATGATTGCTGCAACACCGCCGATCAACATCATGATGGCCGTAATGGGGCTCATTTCACCGTTACGCACCAGCTCCGCGGTTCCGGCAATCGCCGCCGGCAACCCGGCAACGATACTCGCAAGAATGATCATCGAGATGCCGTTGCCGATGCCGCGCTCAGTAATCTGCTCGCCCAGCCACATCAGGAATACCGTACCCGTAACGAGCGTAATACAAGCCGTGATCAGAAAAGCCGTGCCGGGATTGACCACGAGGCCTGCCTGGTTCGACAACCAGGATGCCGCAGCGATGGACTGGAAGCTCGCCAGAGCAACCGTGCCGTAGCGCGTGTACTTGACGATCTGGCGACGGCCCGACTCGCCTTCCTTGCGCAATTGCTGAAGGCTAGGAACGATATGGCTCGCCATCTGCATGATGATCGATGACGAGATATACGGGATGATGCCCAGCGCGAAAATGCCGAAGCGTGAAAGCGCACCACCGGAGAACATGTTGAACATACCGAGCAGGTTGCCCGACTGCTGCTCAAAGAAATCGGCCAACGCGACAGGGTCCACGCCAGGCACCGGAATATAGGTGCCAACGCGGTACACGATCAGCGCGCCAACGAGGAACAACAGGCGAACTCTTAGTTCGCCTAGTTTACTCGCTGTCTTTGCAAGATCTGCCGGAGTTTGTTGGGGCTTCTTCGCCATGTTCTTCCTGTCTTCGTTTGTCGCGCGTAAGACGCGCTCCTACGATGCGTTCCTATTCTTCAATGCTGCCACCAGCTTTTTCGATGTCTACGCGGGCACCTTTGGTAACTGCCAGCCCTTTCAGCTTGACCGCTTTCTTGATCTCACCAGACTTGATGACCTTGACCTTGGTTACAAAAGCCGGAACGAGATTCGCCTTTTTCAGCACATCAATATCGATGACATCCGCCGTAGGTAGCTCAAGTTCGTGCAAGCGCAGCTCGGCCGTCAGGCGCGCCATGCGCGAACGGAAACCAACTTTTGGCAGACGGCGTTGCAGCGGCATCTGGCCGCCTTCGAAACCAACCTTGTGGTATCCACCGGAGCGTGCGTGCTGGCCTTTCTGGCCACGGCCGCTGGTCTTGCCCTGACCCGCGGAATGGCCACGACCCAGACGCTTGCCGACTTTCTTCGCACCCTTACCGGGTGAAATATCGTTCAGACGCATGTCAGGCTTCCTCTACCGACAGGAGATACGAAATACGATTGATCATGCCGCGATTTTCAGGCGTATCGATGACCTTGACGGTCTGGTGCATCTTCCGCAGGCCCAATCCAGCAACACAGGCCTTGTGGCTCTTCAGCCGCCCGAACTTACTCTTGACCAGCGTGACCTTCAATTCTTTTGGCGTCGCCATGATCTTGTCTCTCGTATCTCTTTGCTATTGACCCTCACCGTGTCTTGCTGACCTAGGCGAGGATTTCCTTAACTTTCTTGCCGCGCTTCGCTGCGATGGCCTGCGGAGAATGAATCTCCGACAATCCCTTGATCGTCGCACGAACAACGTTTATCGGGTTGCGAGACCCGTAACTCTTGGCCAGGACGTTACGAACGCCCGCGGCCTCGAATACGGCGCGCATTGCGCCACCGGCAATTACACCCGTACCTTCGGACGCCGGCTGCATATAAACCAGCGTGGCACCGTGACGGCCTTTCTTTGCGTATTGCAACGTGTCGTTATTCAGCGTGACGTTAATCATGTTGTTACGAGCGTTTTGCATCGCCTTTTGAATCGCAATCGGCACTTCACGCGCTTTGCCGTAGCCGAAACCAACCTTGCCTTGCCCGTCACCGACCACGGTCAGCGCCGTGAAACCGAACTGACGGCCACCTTTGACGACCTTGGCGACACGGTTAACGGTTACCAGCTTCTCGATGAAATCGTCGTTCGATTGATTTTGTTCGTTTCTAGCCATGTTAGTCACCGATGGCACAGGGCCATCAAAACATTCCTTAAATAATTAAAACTTCAATCCCGCTTCGCGGGCCGCATCAGCCAGTGCTTTAACGCGACCGTGGTAACGGAACCCTGAGCGGTCGAATGCAACCGTATCGATACCGGCCGCTTTCGCCTTCTCCGCGATTCGCGCACCCACGATGGCTGCTGCCTCGACGTTACCGCCATTCTTGATTCCCTTACGCACCTCGGCCTCCAGCGTCGACGCCGATGCAAGTACCTGGTTATTGTCAGGGCCGATCACCTGCACGTATATATGGCGCGGTGTACGGTGAATGCTGAGGCGATTGGCCTCGAGCTCACGAATCTTAGAGCGTCCTCGGCGGGCGCGACGTAAGCGATTTTGTTTTTTATCCAGCTTCATGGTGTTTTACCTGCTTATTTCTTCTTCGCTTCCTTCAAAGAGACACGCTCGTCGGCGTATCGCACACCTTTGCCCTTGTAGGGCTCAGGCGGACGGAAACGGCGAATTTCTGCTGAGACCTGACCGACCTGCTGCTTGTCAGCGCCTCTGATAACAATTTCGGTCTGGCTCGGTGTTTCGACGGTGATGCCATCCGGCACGGTGTATTCGACCGGGTGCGAAAAACCGAGCGTCAGATTAACCTTCTTGCCCTGAGCCTGCGCGCGATAACCGACGCCAACCAGCTCAAGCTTTCGCTCAAATCCCTCGGACACGCCTTTCGCCATGTTGGCGATGATCGAACGCATCGTGCCGGCAACCGCCGTTGCGAAACGCGAACCGGAACGCGGTGAAATACTCAGAAGATTCTCATCCTGCTTGAGCTCAACCTCCGAATTCAGTTGCAATGACAACTCACCTTTCGCGCCTTTCAACGTGACAATGTCGCCGTCCTGCTTGAATTCGACACCTTTTGGCAGTTCAACCGGTTCTTTTGCAATTCTTGACATAGTTCTGTCTCTTACCTTCGGGGTCACGCATCACGAAACGATGCAGAGAACCTCACCTCCAACGCCCTTTTCCCGCGCCTGCCGATCGCTCATGACGCCGGCCGATGTCGAGACTATTGCGACACCGAGACCACCAAGAACTTTCGGCAAATCTTCCTTGCCGCGATATATCCTCAAGCCAGGACGACTGGCGCGCTGGATCTTCTCGATAACGGGAACGCCTTCGAAATATTTAAGCTCGATCGTAAGCTGCCGCGAAGCGCTTTCGCCGTCGGTCGCGAATCCCGTGATGTAGCCTTCGTCCTCCAACACCTTCGCGACGGCCTCTTTTGCCTTTGAAGCCGGCATGGACACTGCAACTTTGCGCGCCTTCTGCCCGTTACGAATGCGGGTAAGCATGTCTGCGATTGGGTCTGTCATACTCATGTTCTGTCTCCGCCTACCAGCTGGCTTTCGTGAGGCCGGGGACTTCGCCATTCATGGCGGCTTCCCGTAGCTTGTTTCGACCCAGCCCGAACTTGCGATAAACACCATGCGGACGACCCGTTATGGCACAACGATTCCGTTGCCGCGTCGGGCTGCCATCACGTGGCAGCTTGTTCAGCTTCGCCTGCGCGGCCGCGCGCTCTTCATCCGAGCTATGAATGCTGCGGACGATCGCTTTCAGTGCCTTGCGCTTTTCAGCCTGCCGGGAAACGAGCTTGGCTCGCTTCAGTTCCCGCATGATCATCGATTTCTTGGCCATTTTAAGTAGTTCTCGTCTTGTGCCGTGTTAAATCTGTGCCGGGCAAAAATACGTGCCCAAT
>Ga0224504_10001078_pt1 | contig 12242 bp, 13 predicted proteins | sample SF_Oct11_sed_USG_3_FD_170160 | JGI IMG/M metagenome (GOLD analysis project Ga0224504, IMG submission 170160) | Sediment microbial communities from San Francisco Bay, California, United States - SF_Oct11_sed_USGS_24 | ecosystem: Environmental > Aquatic > Marine > Sediment | place: USA... | reverse complement strand
CTAATAATTCGCCACCCTCAGCCGGAATAGCTCAGTTGGTAGAGCAGTTGATTTGTAATCATCAGGTCGCGGGTTCGACTCCTGCTTCCGGCACCAGATATCATGAGGCCCCTTTCGGGGCCTTTTTTTGAGAGTGACCGGGTCAGTCTTCCGGTCGGTCCTGGAAGGTGTGCTCGAGCATGTATTCTGCAGCCGCGTCGACGACGTCATCGGCGAGGTGTGTTTTGCCGCCGCGAGCGGGCATTTCAAAATAACCGGTCTTCGCATGCTCCATCAGGACGCCTTGCCAGAGGGTTGAACGCCCCTGCCACTCCTGTGGCTGGCCTTCGCGCGGGGCCCCCAGCATGCCCGTTTCGTGGCAGCCGGCACAGTGTTCGGCGTAGGCAGCTTTGCCATCGATAACTGCAACTGGATCAATCGCGGATGAGGCAGCTTTCTCGCTGCCATTGTGTGCACAGGATACCAGTACGAATCCGGCGGCGATCAGGAAAGCGGTCTGTCTCATAACGTCACCTCATATGGCTACTATGCTGGTCTTTCCGTCTGTCGCCAACAATACGCATTCCTGCCTACGATCCGCATCGAGTGCGCAGTATCGAGGGGCCCGCCCGGCGATGGCGGAGTCACACCTGGTCCCGCTCGCCGAGAAACTCTCCCAGCAGGCGAAACTCATCGGTGCGCCTGCTGCCCTTGCGCCACACGAGCCCGATTGTTCGATAGCTGCGTTCTCCCAGCGGCCAGAGCTTGACCGACGTGTTTCGCAACAACGCCGAGTCACGCGCCATCTCGGGAAGAAACGTGATGCCGAGATCGGCGTCCACCATTTCAATTAGCGTCAACAGGCTGCTGGCGCCGAAGCGACGGACTTTCTGGGTGTCGCGAAGGCGGCAGGCGGCGAGTGCGTGTTCCCGCAGGCAATGGCCGTCCTCCAGCAACAGAATGCTGTCGGAATCCAGCCGGTTGTATCGATAGTTCTTCGGGTCGACGCGGTCGGTGCCCTCTCGGCAGGCAAGGCAGAATTCGTCCCTGAACAGCGGCATCTCCTCGACGCCCTGCATTTGCCAGGGCAGGGCGAGCAGCAGCAGATCGAGCTCGCCATCCATCAGGCGGCGGTAGATGCGCTCCGTCTGGTCTTCGGCGAGTAGTAGTTCAAGCTCCGGGAAGCGCTTGCGAAGTCGGGGTAATGCGTCGGGCAAAACGAATGGGGCAATGGTCGGAATGACGCCGAGCCGCAACTGCCCGGCTAGCGGTTCGTTTTGCCCACGGGCGATTTCGCAAAGGCTATCGACATCACGTATCACCAGTCGCGCCTGAACCGCGACCTCCTGTCCGGTGGCGGTGACGGTAACATTCCGATTCGTGCGGTCGACCAGTTGCGTGCCGAGATTTGCCTCGAGTTCCTGGATCGCGTTACTGAACGCAGATTGGGAGACAAAGCACCGATCCGCAGCCCGCCCGAAATGCTCCGTCTCGGTCAGGGCAACGAAGTACTGGAGCTGTTTGAGCGTTGGTGTTCTCATAATCGACAAAATCGAATAGTATGACCTAATTAAACCATTTTATATTCAACTTGAAAAGCCTCAGACTAAGCGCCATACACATTGATGAGAAGAACAGAACGCCTGGATGCTTTGCAGCATGCTGGCCTAACCGGAATCAACTATGAATAAGGAAATAACGATGTTCCAGAATCTTGAAGGCAAACGTATCCCTGACGTTACGTTTCGCACTCGCCAGAACCACAAGTGGGTAAACCTCACCAGCGAAGAGATTTTCGCCGGCAAGTCGGTTGTCATCTTCTCTTTGCCGGGCGCGTTTACACCGACCTGCTCGTCATCGCACGTGCCGCGCTACAACCAGCTCGTGCCGACGTTCAGGGAACAGGGCATTGACGAGGTAATTTGCATCTCGGTCAACGACGCGTTCGTCATGAACGAGTGGAAGCGCTCGCAGAATGCAGATCGCGTGACGTTCCTGCCCGACGGTAACGGTGAGTTTTCGGAGGGCATGGGCCTGTTGGTCGGCAAGGAAGATCTCGGCTTCGGTCGTCGCTCGTGGCGTTATTCAATGCTGGTCCGCGATGGCGTCATCGAAAAGATGTTCATTGAGCCCGAAGAGCCAGGCGATCCGTTCCACGTATCCGATGCAGATACGATGCTCAAGTACCTGGACCCGAGCTGCGAATTTCCGTACGACGTCAGCGTCTTTTCACGTGAAGGTTGCCCATTCTGCGTTCGCGCAAAGGGTCTTTTGACAGACGCGGGTATTGAATTCGAAGAGCTGGTTCTGAACCGGGACTACACGGACAGAACCCTGCGAGCTGTGTCGACCAACACGACGTATCCCCAGGTGTTCATCAATGGGCAGCTGATCGGTGGTTCTGACGAGCTTGCTGACTGGCTGACCAAGCGCGCAACGCGCAACGCTGCATAATCTCCCCCCGTGATTGTGCTTGCGGGCCGGGCGGGTGAGAACCCGTCCGGCCTTTTTGGTTTGCCGGAAAGAACTCGACCCGATCCCATAGGGGTCCGATTCTGGCTATTTTGAGTCAGGCCGGGGCGTATACTTTGCTCTATGACTAGCACCGTCACGAGCAATGAAGTTTACGAGCGAGCCCGGTTATCTCGGGACGCGCGCTTTGACGGTCGTTTCTACGTTGGCGTTCGAACGACAGGAATCTACTGCCGACCGGTCTGTCCCGCAACACCACCCAAGAGTGAGAATGTCACCTTTTACACGACTGCAGCGGCGGCCAGCGAGGCGGGCTATCGACCGTGCCTGCGCTGCAGACCCGAGTGTGCACCAGGAACTCCCGCCTGGGCGGGTACGTCCACCACGGTGCAAAGGGGATTACGCCTGATCGCCGACGGCGCGCTTGACGATGGCAATGTTGAACGCCTTGCCGACCAGCTCGGTGTCACGAGTCGTCACCTGCGTCGCTTGTTTAAAAAGCACGTGGGTGCCAGTCCACTGGCAGTGGCACACACGCAGCGACTGCATTTTGCGAAGCGACTGATCGACCAGACGGCATTATCCATGCAGGAAATTTCGGTTGCAGCGGGATTCGGGAGCGTTCGACGCTTCAACGACACGTTTCGCAAGACCTATGGTCGTACGCCGCGTGAGCTGCGCCGGGGCCGGGAATCGACTGCCACGACAACGTCGCTAAGTGTCCTGCTGCCCTATCGGCAACCCTACGGTTGGCGTCAGTTACTTGAGTTCTTTGCCAGGCGGGCGACACCCGGTGTCGAAATCGTCGCCGATGGACGCTATCTGCGGTCTATTAAGGTCGGTGACGAGTGCGGGCTTATCGACGTGTGCGACAGTGAAACTGCGTTGTCGCTGACCGTGCATGGCATTGGGACAGCTTCGCTGTTTTCGATCGTACAACGATGTCGCGGCCTGTTTGACCTCGATGCCCCAATCGACGATATCAGTAGAGCCCTGTCAGGCGACTCCGTGCTGCGGGGATGGCTGAAGGCGTGCCGGGGTCTCAGGGTGCCGGGGGCATGGGATGGATTTGAACTCACGGTCAGAGCCATTCTCGGTCAGCAGGTTTCGGTCAAAGCAGCAACGACATTTGCGGGCCGTATTGCCGGGCGGTACGGGGAGCGAATCGGCGTGCCTGTTGCGGACCTGCCGAACGCGCCAGATCGCTTATTCCCTGCACCGCAAAAACTAATGCGGGCGCGGCTCGAAAATATGGGCGTTATTCGCAGTCGTGCGCAGACGATTCGGGACCTGGCACGCGCGGTGGTTGATGGCTCGCTCAGCTTCGACCAGGCGCAGGATATAAATGAGCATCGCGCCGCGTTGCTGTCAATCAAGGGCATCGGCGAATGGACCGCCGAATATGTCGCGATGCGCGCGCTCAAGAACCCCGATGCGTTTCCCGCATCGGACCTGGGATTGTTGCGGGCGTTTGACGGTCCTGATGGCGTGCGGCTGCGACCGGCGGAACTGCATGCGCGTGCAGAAGCGTGGCGCCCATGGCGTGCGTATGCGGCATTATTGACTTGGGGCTCTGAAAAGGGAGCTGGAGGCTGACTATGTACTACTGCTATCTGGAGACGCCAATCGGCGAATTGTTGTTGGCCGGCGAGGAGGGCGCGCTGTCGATGATTGGGTTCCCCAAGGGTTCAATGCGCCGCGAGCCGGAGGCCGACTGGATTTTTAATGAAAAGCCCTTAGCCATTGCCTGCACTCAGCTCACTGAGTACTTTGCCGGTCGGCGCAAGGCATTCGATCTTTCGTTGAAACTCAACGGAACGGAATTTCAGGTCAGCGTACTTGAGGCATTGCAGGATATTCCGTACGGGCAAACCACAAGCTACGGAGAGATCGCGAAACGCATTGGCAGACCGAAAGCCGTGCGCGCCGTCGGCGCTGCAAACGGCCGCAACCCCATTCCGATCGTCATACCCTGCCATCGGGTTATCGGCAGCACCGGGGATCTCACCGGTTTCGGGGGTGGTCTGGATACCAAGGAGGCGCTGCTCAGGCTCGAAGCCGAACACACTCAGGACCTTTTATAGCTTCTTATTCTGCAGTGCCCTGAGCGCGTCCGACGGTGCAACGCCCTCCTGAACGAGGCTGTCGGGCTGCAGCGTCGTGAATCGCGATTCAAGCGGCAGCACCCCGGCCCAGACGGGTGTATCCAGATCGCAGGGCTCATCCTCAGGCATATTGTCAGAGATCTTGGCCGATGCGGACTCAATGTCGACGGCAATGACGCCGGTCATTTTGAACTCATTTTGCAAAGACGCTCTCAACTCGGCGCCGCGTCCCGGCATGGCGTGTTCGTTGATAACGTGCAGCGCCCGCTTTTTTTCTTCCAGTTCATCGATCAGCCGCGCACGGCCGAAGACTGTCACGGAACGATAGTTCATGGAGGATGCGAAAGCGGAGCGGGCGAATACCAGCCCGTCCAGCAACGTGATGTTGATGCAGACCTTGCCGGTGCCCTCAAGCATACGAATCAGGCGCGCCTTGCGAGCGCCATGCAGAAACACGGTTTCGCCTTCGCGGCCGTAAAGCATGGGAACAACAACCGGGTCACCGTCCTGGACGACGGCGACATGGGCGACCAGTCCTGCATCAAGAACTGCATGCACGGTGTCCTTGTCATACGCTGCTTTCTCGCGCAACTGACGCACCTTGTTTTGTTTACTGACATCGTATTCGGTGGACACCGGAATCCTCCTTACAGGAATTTGGGGGCGAGAAAAAGTGCGACCAGCGATACAAGGAATATGCCTACGATGTTAAGCATCATACCGGCTCTCACCATTTTCGGAATGGTCAACATTCCGGAGCCGAAGACGATCGCATTGGGCGGCGTCGCAACAGGCAGCATGAACGCACAGCTTGCAGCGAATGTCACGGGTACGGCCAATACGATTGGATCAAAACCGGACTCAATGGCAATCGCGCCGACGACGGGCAGGAACGTCGCAGTCGTCGCGATGTTGCTGGTGAGTTCTGTGAGAAAAATAATCATCGCTGCTGCGACGATGACAACCGCTGCGACCGGCAGCGCACCGATTGCCTGCAGACTTCCGCCCAACCACTCGGCCAGGCCGGTACGCGTAACAGCACTCGCCAGTGTGAGGCCGCCACCGAACAGTATCAGTACGCTCCACGGCAGTTGTTCCGCATACGTCCACCGCAACAGCAATGGATCACGCTTGTCGCCGCTCGGTATCAGGAATAACGCGATTCCGCCAGCCATGGCAATGCCTGAGTCGTCGAGGGCCTCCAGGCCGGGAACGGTCACCAGCAACGGCCGGCTTATCCAGGTCAGCGCCATCAAAACAAATACGATTGCGACGCGCGTTTCCGGGACGGTCATGGCGCCCAGCTCTTCCTTGAGCTGCCGCAGTGTCGCGCGGCTCTCATCGGATGTTTTGAAATCGACTTTGAAAGCGAGACGCGTGAGAACGAGCCAGGCAATCGGCAACATCATGGCGGAAAGGGGAAGACCAACCAGCATCCAACGTGAAAAATCGATCTCGGTACCGTAGGTCTCCTGCATAAAGGCAGCGAGCATGGCATTGGGTGCGGTGCCGACCAGCGTTGCCATGCCGCCGATTGTGGCCCCGTAGGCGACGCCAAGTAACAGTGAATACTGGAAGTCGTCCTTGCGCTTGTCGTCCAGTCCGCCAACCGTCTTGTGGATGACGGCAATAATAGAGACAGCGATTGGTAACAGCATCATGGTTGTCGATGTGTTCATCACCCACATACTGATCACCGCGCTCGCGAGCATGAAGCCGCCCACCAGCGACCGGCCGTTGCCGCCCACATGCTGCAGCACTGTTAACGCGATGCGTCGATGCAGGTTCCAGCGCTGCATGGCGAACGCCACGATGAAGCCGCCCAGGAACAGGTAGATCACTTTGTTCGCGTAGGGTGCTGTCGTGTCCTGAATCGTTGCGATACCAAGCAGTGGAAAAACGACGATCGGCAGCAAAGCGGTCACGGCGATTGGTACGGCCTCCGTTGCCCACCACACGGCCATAAGAATGCCGACGGCCGCTGTCATCCATCCCGTTTCAGACAAACCAGCCGGCGTGCCGACCATGATCATGGTGATCGTCAGCAGCGGACCGAGAAACAGCCCGACAATCTGATGCCTTGATCGGCCTTCATTGTGCGTATCGGTCAATACACTAACTCCACAACTGTCATTGGTGTGGGTAAGCCTACCTGTTTCGATAAGAATCGTCGTCGGTTTTGAGAATGCAAGCTAGATATAGTGTATTACTCGCCTTCCCATACAAGATGTAGTAGCATTCCGTGCGTACCAACTCGGTACGCACGGAGATGAGATGTAAGAAGGCAACGCGGGCGGTCCACCATGCCGGACGCGTGAATCAAAGGCGGGTCTTGCGTGAAACCTCTCAACACGCCACCCGAATGACCGGAATCCTGCAACCGGTCAGTGCCAATGATGAAGCGGATTGCCAACCGGGGAATGAACAACGCCGAATGCATGCAACACTGATGTTCCAATCATTCGAATGCGAACTGAACCCAGCCTGATACATCTTCTGCTTACTGTGCCGCCCAGATTCTGGGCGGCCTTTTTTATATATGGATGTATCAATGCCGCGGATCACATCAATGTGCGGGAGCGGCGTCTTACAGGAACTGCGTTGATGAGAAAGGTCATTCTACTGACTGCGATGATGTTACTTGCAGCCTGTGCCAGCGGTCCCCCCAATCTTCCCTACCCCGCATTTGTCGACGTCGATGAGCTGGAAGATATTTTCATGGCCAGCCTGCCTGGCGTGCGTGGCAAGCAACTGGCGGGTGATCCGCAGACACGGCGAACGAGTAATCGCATCGATCTGCCGCCTGCGTGGAAAGGCACCAGTGGCGGCATGCCGGGACGTTCAATGGAAATTTTTGTCGTCGAGGGTTTGTTGACGATCGCCGACATTGAGTTGCCACCAGGTGGCTACGCGTTCCTGCCGGCGGGGTCGCTTGGATTCAATATGGAATCCACAGAGGGTGCGCGCATTCTGTATTTCGTCAACGACACCGACCCCGAGTCGATCATTCGTTCGCCCATTATCATTGATGCCGGTCTCCTCGAATGGGCGCCTGGCACTACCCCGGGCATTGCGACCAAGGAACTGCGCAGCGATCCTGGCAATGGCGCCAAAACATGGTTGCTGCGGATTGAGGCAGGGTCGTCGGTGCCATGGCAGTCTTCGTCAATACTCCGCGAAGGTTATCTTCTGCGCGGTAATTATCAGCACAGTGAATGCGTGCTAGGCGAAGTGCATACCGGGCAGTACATGCAGGGCGGGTATTTTTACCGGCCCGCGGATGCTGTCAACGGCGGACCTTTGTCCGGTGGTGAGACTGACGCAGTCTGGTTCCTGCGCGAAACGGAACGTGGAGAAGAGACCACGGTATCCGGGTGTGAAGCGGCGCCTACTTCCTGACGAGTTTCGTTATTTTTTTGCCGAGCCCCATGAGCTTGGTCAGTGTGCTGGTCGGGATGTCGCTTATTTCTTCGTACCAGTTACTCGTGCTCTCAACAAACTTCAGCATTTCGCGGATGCGTTCCTTGGTAAGCGGGTCGGTTTCTTTTTCATGCTCCACTTCCTCCGCACAGCCGCGCAGCATGGTCAGCGTTGGATTCAGCTCTCGCTGTTTGCGCTGCTCGATGATGACGCGAAAGAGCTCCCAGACGTCATGCAGAGATTCGAAGTAGTCGCGCCGATCCCCAAGCACATGCGTCATGCGCACCAGTCTGTAGCTCTGCAGTTCGCGAATGCTTGTACTGACATTGGAGCGCGCCACGGACAGCAGGTCGACGATCTCATCAGCTCGTAGCGGGTTGGGGGACAGGTAGAGCAGAGCCTGGATCTGGGCCACGGTGCGGTTGGTGCCCCAGCGGGTACCCATTTCCCCCCAGTGGAGGACGTACTTCTCTACGGCCGGCGTCATCTGCATAGCGATCTTTCCGTCGTTTCTGTTTGTACAGAAACTACTACGGGACCGTGGCGGTAACAACCACACGTTGTGGGGCGGGCCAGCCTTCGACAGTCTTCGTGGGATCCGTTGGATCGAGAGCCTCGCGCAGCGAGTCAAAAGTCATCCAGTCGGTGCTCCGCTGTTCGTCGAGGGTGGTGACCGTGGTATCGATGACCTCAACGTCTGCATACCCGGCCTCCTGAAGCCATGCCACGAGTTGCGGTACCGTCGGCAACGACCACACATTGCGCATGCGCGCATAACGATTCTCCGGTGTCGCTGTGCGCAGGTCGTCACCCGGCAGATAAATCGTTTCAAGTACGAGTTGCCCGCCGCGCCGCAGCGTCGACTGCAGGTGTGCAAGATGCTTGAGCGGCTCACGCTGGTGATAGAGAACGCCCATCGAAAACGTTGTGTCGAAGACGTTATTGGCAGGCGGCGTTTCCTCAAGCCGGCAAGGCAGGATGAAGACAGCCGGGTCCTGCTCAAAGATGTTGATCGCGAGAAACTGCATCGCAAAGAGCAGCGTCGGATCTACGCCGATGACGCTGGCTGCGCCGGCCTTGCGCATTTGCAGCGCGTAGTAGCCATTGCCTGAGCCGACATCCAGAACCTTGCGCCCGTCCAGTGGGGCAATACCGTCCTTTACGCGCGCCCATTTCCAGTCGCTGCGCCATTCGGTATCGATCACAACGCCGTCGAGCGTCAGCGGTCCTTTTCGCCACGGATGCAGGCCCATGAGGCTTGCGCGCAGTTTTGCGGCATCGCCGCGCACCGCGGGGAGATCTTCGACAACTCGGTTCCAACGTGCCCAGTCGCCGTGCGTTTTGCCGGTCAGTCGCTGGCGCAGCAGGAAGCCGAGTTCCTCGCTCCAGTGACCAAGGCCCAGCGAACCGAGGCAATCGGCAAGTGCATCGAAGTCATACATACTCAACGAATTGCGATAATCGAGACAAAATTGAAATAGCGCAGCCAAACGGCCGAATGCGAAAACCCGGCGTGCTGCAGTCGCTCGCGGTGAGTTGCGACGCTTTCGGGAACCAGCACGTCCTCGAGAGCAACACGCTTGCGCGCGATTTCGAGGTCGCTGTAATGATTGCGGCGTTTGTGCTCGTGGTGCAGGTCCACAAGCAACTCTTCCATGTAGGCGCTTTCATCGACGACTTTTTCAGACAGGACCAGCAGCCCCCCCGGGTTCAGCCCGTCGAAAATACGCTGTACCAGGGCATCGCGTGCCCCGGGATCGACGAACTGGAGTGTGTAGTTCAGGACGACGATAGAGGCGTTCGTGAATTCAATGTCGCAAATGTCGCCCTCGATAACATCGACCTGGGTTTCAGGGCCATTTTGCCGGTCGTCCTCGGCGATGAGCTCCCTGCATCGCTCGACCATCGCCGGGGCGGAGTCGACCGCTACGACACGGCAACAGGGCTGGCTGATCCCGTGACGCATGGCGATGGTCGCCGCCCCGAGTGAGCTGCCGAGGTCATAGCACGTCGTGCCCGGGCGCACGTAGCGGGCGGCAAGGGAGCCGATGGCCTCAATCGATGCGGCATAGCCCGGGATGGACCGCTGCAACATGTCGGGAAAAACCCGGGCCACCTTCTCATCGAAGCGGAACGGTTCGTTCGTGCCCTGGTTTCGGTATATTGTATCGTGCGTCATCGACCATCATAGCTGTTCGTTGCTGTCGCATAATGCAACAATTTTAGCGGCTGGGCGACGCTGGCAGTGTGCATGGCTGCGTCAAAGCGGTCGTAGCCGGCCAGCGACATGCGGTCGGGAGTACAGAGCGGTTTGCCCGTTGTTGATTTTTTGTTCAGCTTCGCCGATGGTCGCGCATCGAGAAAATCAAAGGGAAGGACCAGACATGTCAGCTACTGATTACGAAGTTCAGGCGCTGTTCGCTGAGGCGATATTCCGAGCCGACATAGGGCATGCTATCAGCGGCGAGCAGGTCGAGTATATAAAGAACCAGAAAATGGTCAGGAATCAGGTCAACCTGATTTCCGAGAACCTGTACCTTTTCGATGAACCTGAAATGGCGAGTATTCGCGAGGCGATTCAGGGAGCACTGGACCTGTACGCGCGTGAAGTCATGGGAATCACCCAACAATTGTACGTCACTCAATCCTGGTCGCTGATCAACGAACCGGACGTCGGCATGCACGGGCACTCTCATTCCAACTCGATTGTGTCCGGATCTCTTTACTATTGTGATCTGGCTGAGCCCGTGGCCAAAATGGTATTTGACCGGCACAACAGCTACCAGCGGCTTGAGTTCGTGCCAACTAATGACAAGACGAACATCTATAACGCGCCATTCAATGTGATCACGCCCCATAAGAACGAGGTGCTCTTGTTCCCATCCGGCCTTCAACATTTTGTCGAGCCCAACCAAACCCCGCTGCCTCGTCACTCGATTGCGTTCAATACTTTTGTGCGCGGTAAGCTTGGCGATCAGCGTGATGTGTCAGAATTGGTCCTTAAATAGCCTGATGCGCAAAAATGCTACGCGAACTTCACTCTGAACTCGGCATTCCCGAGGATTACGGGCTGGACGGAACCCGGCCGCTTTTTGAAGAGGCCGCCGATCTGGTAGACGTGGGACCCAATCTCGTCGGCCGCATGCAGCGCCTGACGCCGGTGACCGCCAGGCGCTGGACCGAGATGCAGGCCGCCGCCGCCGCGGACGGCGTGCTCCTCCTTATCGTCTCCGGGTTCAGGAGCATTGAGTATCAGGCACGCCTGATTCGAAAAAAAATCAATACAGGACAGGTGGTTAGCGACATTCTGTCGGTGAATGCGGCGCCCGGATACAGTGAACACCATACGGGCAAGGCGATCGATATCGCCTCACCCGGATCCCGACCCCTGACCGAGGAGTTCGAGGATTCCGATGCCTTCCGGTGGCTCGAGGCCAATGCTGCGCGCTACGGATTTTCGATGTCGTACCCGCGGGATAACCCGGGAGGCTTCATTTACGAGCCCTGGCACTGGGCCCAGAACGCCTGATTCGGGTGTAAAGCTTCCTGCGACCAAGGATTCATGTACAATTCGTGCCGCGATCAAAACGTAAAAAAACAGTCGTTTGGCTGTTGACACTACGACGGTGTAGATAGAAAATGCCCGGCTTGCGTACCGGAGGGGTACTCAAGCGGTCAACGAGGGCAGACTGTAAATCTGCTGGCTATGCCTACGTAGGTTCGAATCCTACCCCCTCCACCAGATGGTGGTCCGTCTGAGTATTTCAGAACGGTCCGGCAGCGTGACGACACAGTATGAATTATGGAATCCGGACGGTTAATGCGAACAGACTGTCAGGATTTTTGCACGCCCGATAAAAGCGGAATGAGTGCGATTCAGACCGTTGTTCGGCGCGAGGCGAAAGCAGTATGAAACGTTACCCGCTATATAGGGAGGATTCAAGAAAAGGCGGGTGTAGTTCAACGGTAGAACCTCAGCCTTCCAAGCTGATGATGTGGGTTCGATTCCCATCACCCGCTCCAAAAGGAAGGATGTGCGCTCGCTAAGAGTTTGCCCACATAGCTCAGGGGCAGAGCACTTCCTTGGTAAGGAAGAGGTCCCCGGTTCAAATCCGGGTGTGGGCTCCAGATTAAAGCAGGATCGGCAGGATCTGCGATGGCCGCAGAACGATTAATCGTAAACCTTGAATCTAGAGATTAGGGACATGTCAAAAGAAAAATTTGAGAGAACAAAACCCCACGTTAACGTTGGCACGATTGGTCACG
>Ga0224504_10001077_pt1 | contig 12245 bp, 7 predicted proteins | sample SF_Oct11_sed_USG_3_FD_170160 | JGI IMG/M metagenome (GOLD analysis project Ga0224504, IMG submission 170160) | Sediment microbial communities from San Francisco Bay, California, United States - SF_Oct11_sed_USGS_24 | ecosystem: Environmental > Aquatic > Marine > Sediment | place: USA: California... | reverse complement strand
AGAGGTTGCCGCCCTGCAAGCCTGCCAGCATGGTGCTGGTGCCATTGCTAACAGCGCTTTCAATACAGTAATCACCACCGCTGTCGCCCACCGGAGTCGGCGGTGCGCCGGCAGTGAAGCATTCGATCAGGTTAGAACCGGTCGGATCGGTAGCGGCGTCGTACAGGATGCCGCCGTTCTTGAGGTGGGTTTTAACCGAGTAGGTGGTATACCAGAGGCGGTATTCAATCGGCAACGTATGATCGCGCGCTGACTCCCATCTCAAATTGATTACACCCGGCTCATCGTGCGCCTCAATAGCGTCCACACCCCAAAAGACCGGCGCCATATCATCAGTGTGCGCCGTATACGGACCAACTGCGGCCACCGGGGAAACGTTGCCATCGGCGACAAAAACATCGTGAATGCCGTCGTTATCATCATCTTTATAATGCGGAGTGTCTTTAGTCCGCACCGCAAAGTAGTAGGACGTATCCGGGGTCAGGCCATCGACCACCATCTCTTGCGCGATGCCCTTCTGGTAAACGGTGGGCGATCCACCAGCGCGGGTGGCCGAACCGACATTCGCGTCACTAATCGGTGCGTTACTATAATAGACCTCGTACTCATAGGCGCGACCTTCAAGCGAACCGTCTTCGCCCGGAGCAGTCCAGGTTAGGAGCACAGTGCCAGGCTGGTCGGTTTCGCCAGCAACGTGGGCGTCACGAGTATCGTGGGTAGCGCCAGCAAGATCGGCAAGCGCTTCGGGCGCCTGGGAATCACCGTACCAGTTCGGGGTATAGGGGGCGTTACTGTGGCAGGCCACCTGAGAGCAGACACCGTGCCTGACTGTGGGGTCAGCTTTGTAGGCATCGACAAACTGCCAGTACTCGGCGTCGTGGTCGAGGGGATAAGCGCCCTGACCAGGATTGTACGGGTCTTCCTCTAGCTGATAGGCGAAACCGGTGGAGCCGTCGGTATCGTTATCGGACCACTCACCAGCGTTGGCCGGGTCGCCGCTAGCGTAGAGACCGGTCCTGTCGGCGCCGTTAAAGACGTTGCCGCCAAAGACGTCCACCGTGATCCTGCCAGTTTCAGGGGTATTGGCGCGATGGTTGTTCGACTCCCAGACCGTGCGGATCGGGTTCCAGGTCATGGGATGGCAGAAGTTACAGGTTTTGTTACGGTCTTCCTGGGTGGCGTCTACGCGACCGTTGCCGTCAGCGTCTGTACGCGAGCCAGGCACGGCGATGTTGGCCTGCTCGGCCAGCAGCTCACCGATGGTGGTGCCGTGGGCGTAGTGGGCGCCGCCGCGGTTGGGGTGCAGCGCCGGGTCGGTGCTATCGAGGTTCGGCCAGAAGTTGTTAGAGGTATCACCGTGGCAACCGTTGGCGCCGGAGAAGCAGGTGTATTCAGGTTGGCGCGATGCAACAACTAACTCAATGCCGTTACCGGCGCCGATACCGCCAGGGAAAGCTGCGGATAATTCGAAAGTGTTAGAATCCAAACCATCGCCGGGTCCAGTATCTTCGTGACAGGGAGCACAGTAGACGCCTTCACGTGGGGGCGTATTGTCCACGGTCGGCGTGAAATCTGTCGCTGGCGCGTAGGGAGCATCAGCATTACCCAAAGTGATTTTGCCGTTCTCATGGCGCGCTGCGCCAGCGCCGGGAGTGTCTTCATCGGGGTAAACGTGGCAATCGACGCAGTCGGCGCCCTCGTTCACGTTGGGGTTTTGGCTGTTGTGGCTGGCGCCGGAAGAGGTGTTAACGGCGTCCATATTGTAGTGGGCGGTGCCTTCGGCCCAGGCGGAGCGGAAATCTCCATGACAGACTGAACAACGCGCTGGCAGCGGGTCGGCGATAGTGGCGATGATAGCAGCGCCGCTGGAGGTATCGAAGGGGGTGTTATCGAAGGCGTCAGCGCTCCAGAAACGGTACCAGTTACCGCCATCAGAGTGACAGCTAGCGGCGCAGGTGTCGTCGGTGGCGTCGGCCAGCACGTTCAGCTTAACGTCGATAGCGGCTGATGACTGGAAATTAAAAACAGCAGTGGCGTCATCGAGCGAACCGTTAAAGTGACCATCGGACGGGCTGCTGGTGTGACAACTGGTACAAGAGCCAGAGCTGGAATCAAAATCATTATCATGTAGCTCGGCGCCGGTGGGGTTAGTGGCGTGATAGTGCAGACCAGAAGTGGGGTTAGCAATTTCTTCGGCGTGACCAGCGGCGGTATGGCACATAGTGCAATCGGAGCTTGCGCCAGCGTACCAGTCTGGGCTGGAGGTCGCGATGCCGTTGTGGCAATCAACGCTGCTACAGGAGCCAGCGGCAAAGACGCCAGCGGTGTTGGCGTCAGCGCCGCCACTCATATTCTGGAATGCCGCGATTTCACCAACGTCATCTTTTTGGTAATGGTTAGCCGAGGTTCCGGCGTTGGCGCCGTGGCAACGCTCGCAGTAACCGATCTGCAACGTCTTTGATGCGGCGTTATCAAGCAGCTCCTGGATGGTCATACCATCGTTGGCAGCCAGACGGGCCATATGTATTGCGTGCTCGCCGGAGTCGTTTTCGCTACCGCCGTTATCGGTGGTCTCATCAGCACTATCGGGCCAGAAGTTGTTCTCTGTGGCGCCGAACGTGCCGCCACCGTGGCAATCGGAACAGTTTGGAGTGCCAAAGGCAGTGCTGTGCTTGTGGCATTCGACACAATCGCCGCTGCTGTAGTGGTCAGTCTGGGCGCCATTGCTATTTTCATCGTAGCGCTGGTGGTCTGTTATGGTGTGGCAGGCGTTACAGACCTTGTTAGAGCTGGTGCGAAGACCAGAATCATCCAGCGCAAAGTCGGTGCTGGAGTTAAAAACCACCGTCTCGGCGTTGTTTTTAGCCGGGACCGTTGCGGAAAGCGCTCCCCAGTTGCTGCGAATGCGCTTAATATTATTTGAGGAAGGATCGTGACATGTCTGGCAGGTAAATTCACCGTATTGGGCGCCGCCATCGACAGTTCCCCAGCCTGAACCCCATTTGGTTGTGCCAGAGCCGGTAGCAACAGCATTATGAATCAACGGATTGTAAGCTCGCAGGCTATTGAAAACTTTCGCCGCGCCTGTGCCATCGCCATCTTCAATGGTGACTCTAACCTGGTAAACTTGATTGTTGCTGAGCGAGGGGATGGTGTAGCTGTAAGGAATAGCGGGATGCGCCGCGGACAGGTTGTTGCCCAGGCTAAAATCAACACCTTCCAGACCCCACTCGACGCGAACCTGGTTGTTGGCGTTATCGTCGCCAACGTAGGTTGCGGTCACATCAATTGATGGCGAACCAGTCAGTGTAGCCGCTCCCGGCAAGGCTCGGATACTACCAACCGTGGTGCTGTTTGCAGCATAAGCCGTTGACACCTGCACTATAAACAGCAGGGCTGCCATGAGAACACCTGAAGCCACCGGCCTGATCGTTCCTTGCAACACACTCCTGAAATTCTTCATCATCAATTCCTCTTGCATATACAATAAATTTTGCCAATTAAGCCGATATAATATTTAATATCATTAATACTTTGCTCACCTGGACTACCGTGGTGACGCCGAGTATTTTTCAGGGAAATAACCACCCTATTTTGGTGTTTAGCCTGTTCGCTTTTAATGTCGAGCTAAAGTCGTTTTTTGTCATTTCGGCTTCTCGTCTGCGGCCTACACTTACGCATAAACTAGCCTAGAGTCCTTCTGGAAAGCGCATTTTGACCGTCATCTATACAAGCTAACCGTCTCAGCCCTGTTTAACCCGCAGATTGCTTGCTACAACAGAGAGGACAATCCAGATACAACTTCTATGAGTACTAGCAAATTCTATTCCCGTATTAGAATTAGAATTTCTCAATCAAAACACAAGGTTACATTGTGCCAATTAAATATATTACATTATAAACAACCAACAAAAAAACGGGGGCGGATGCCTTTGCATCCACCCCCGTTTCCAGGGAATAATATTACTACGCACTTGATCCGACGCCTGGTTCAAGACATCGCCAATATGCGATTTCAGAGTTTAGCGGGCCAAGTTACTGTGGTTTCGACCGAACAACCAGTCAGGATAGTTGCTTTTCTCCCAGCGAACTACCTTGCCCTCACCATCGATAATAAACCGCATTCGACCACGATTGTGCACACCACTCACGTCGCTCCAGTATTTGTCATAAGTCAACACCTTACCTGGGTCCAGAGACAGCACCGTGTCCGGTTCACCCCAAACCTCGACTAACTCCGCCTCTGAGGCGCCGACCCACGAATCGAGCATCCATGAGTAATTGGTGCATCCGACCAGCAACACAATAAAGATCAAAAAAACGAATTTGTATTTCACAACCATACCTTTTTTAGGTTGCCACACTTAGTGACAATGAAGACTTAATTCAGACTGACTACTTGAATAATTCGATAAGGGTTGCCGCCGTTTTCACACCAGCTATCAGCAGCAGGGCGCTCGGTCTTGCCCTCAAAATCCCAGATTTTGTCATTAGAGCTGTTGACGGTGTGATTATATTCAATACAGGCATCTTTCTTCACCCCTTCAAGAAAGACCACCGTATCCTGCGCATTGGTAGGACCACCCATATCACCAATGGTTCCATTGATGAAGTAGTTCCACTCGAAAGAGAAGGTGGCATCGCGCAATTCAGCGGGAGGCGCTGGCCACACCTCAAGATACTCCACCATAGCGCGATTATGCGCAGCATCTTCACCTTTCTCAGCTTTAAATTTAAGCGCGGCAGTTTGAATCTGGTCTAGATCCTGACGCACCAGGGAGATCATCTTAGCAAGCTTCTCCGCTTCAAGCTTAGCCTGAGCCTGCGCCGCCTCATCTTGATCGGAGCAAGCATTCAGAAAAAACGTCAACGCGCAACAGAGTAGAACACAACCAATAATTCGAAACGATTTGGACATAATAATTAAACCTCCTGAACGAAATATCGTGTATTAGAAACAATTTGTCTCCCGATGTCAATCAGAGAGACGACCACCAACCCGGCGCCGAAAAGGCGTATTTAACCGAGACGCCCAGATAATCCGTAAAATTCCGGGAGATACAATTCAATCACTCATTTCTATGTTACGATTAAGAGCATATCGACACGCAACGTATCATGATTCTTATCTACAAGCTACAGGAGTCCATAATGCACAAATGTCTTCTCGCCGTTGTTTTCTTACTGTTCACAAGCACCCTCGCCTTTTCTGCTGACTACACCGATCCAGTCACCGGCATGGAGTTCATGGCTATTCCGGGAGGCGTCTTCATCATGGGGGACAATCAGTACAAGCTATCAACCCCGGAGCATGAAGTAACGATCCAGCCCTTTTTAATGGGTCGCCATGAAGTCACCTTCGACCAATATGCAAAGTTCTGTAGCGACACCGAGCGCCAACTACCTTCAGACGAGGGTTGGGGGAAAGAGGATCGGCCCGTCATCAACGTGACCTGGCGCGACGCTGCCGCCTTCGCCGAATGGCTGTCGGAAAAGACCGGTAAGAATTTCAGGCTCCCCAGCGAAGCCGAATGGGAGTTTGCTGCGCGGGGCGGGACTAAAACCACGTACCCCTGGGGAGATCTTTTCGTGATGAACAGAGCCAACTGCGACGGTTGCGGCAGCAACTGGGACAAGCAGAGCACCGCCCCAGTGGGAAGCTTTAAACCGAATGGCTACGGCCTGTATGACATGATCGGTAATGTCTACGAATGGTGTATGGATATGTACCAGGTCTATAGCTACCAGGGTGCGCCCACAGATGGCTCCGCCTGGAGCGACTTCCCTGAAGAGGAACGCCTCCAGTCCATACAACGCAGCGCCTCCTGGCGACAGCCAGTCGACGAGATGAAAGTCACCCAACGCTGCTACGAATCCGCCGACGAGGGCAACTATGAAGGCGGCTTCCGTTTAGCCTTAGACCTTTAAGCTTGCAAGAGCACAACACGAATAGAAACGGCCATCCCTACGATGGCCGTTTCTGTTTGACGGTAAGCTGACTGGCAAGCATCTGCAACTGCTGGCGGTCAAGCTTGCCATTTGCATTGAGCGGCAGTTCATCTACGGCAAAGATCCTCTTCGGGATAATCGGTCTAGGTAAATATGCGAGCATCGCCTGCTTGATTGCAGCGACATCAATCTGCGGCGCCACCACAAAACCGACAAGCGATTCAACGCTCCCCGTGCTTCCCTGCTGCGCCGTCACGCCAACCTCGGCGCACGCCGAGCATTGGCGCAAATAACGCTCAACCCCCTCCAGCACGACCCTGTGTCCGCTAATCTTTATCTCGTTATCGCTACGACACAGGTAGTGGAAGAGCGCATTAGCGTCACGCCTAGCCAAGTCGCCGGTATGATACCAGATACGCTCTCCGTAGCGCGGGTGGGTTAAGCTTTTGAACTTTGCAGCGCTTCGTTGCGAATCGCCCAAATAGCCATTGGCGACATGCGGCCCGGACAGGACCAGTTCGCCGACGCCCTCCCCTTCGATAAATTGGCCATTGCTATCGACAATCGCGACGTAAACGCCATCAAAGGCGGCGCCAATCGCCACGCCTGCGTTTTCCTCTGTGACCGGAGCGCTTGCGTCGTAATTTTGCGCCAAGCTGCCGATGGGCGCCTCTGTCTGCCCATAAAGGTTAACGATCAGACAATTGGGCGCGGCATCCTGCCAAAGCTTGGCCGCCTCGGCCAATAGCGTTTCGCCGCTGAAGAGAGCAAATCGCAACGACGGCAGCACATTAGGCTTGAGCATCCCCATGCGCCCCATCATGGCGATTATCGATGGCACGCAACTCCAAACAGTCAGACAATGTTCGGCGATAAAGCGACCTGGACCCAACTTCTGAGCCTCGGGGACGACATAGGTGGAAGCGCCGACTCGCCAGGGGACAAAAAGGTCCATCACCGAAAAATCGAAGGAAAGCTCAAAAAACTGCGAAAAGCGGTCTTCGGAGTGGAACGGATAGCGTCGAGTGAGCGTCTCTATGGCAAAGTTCAGATTGCCCGTGGTGATTACGACCCCGCTAGGCTCGCCAGTACTCCCAGAAGTAAAAATCAGATAGGCTTCGGCGTCCGGGCCAACGGCTACCGGTTCCTCCAACGGCGAGGCGCCTTCCAACTGCTTTGCGCCATCTATGTCCGTCCCATACAGCGTGACGGCAGGACCGTTAGTCACTAGTATGCAGTCATTAGGGAGCAACGTAATCAAGGCCGGTGAGAGAAGCTCAAGAGCAGCCGTATCAACTATCAAGGCTTGCGGTTCAGCCTGCTGAAGAATTGCGGCCAGACGCTTTTCGGGAAACTTCGGATTTAACGGCACATAGCAAGCACCCGCCCAGCTGCTACCGAGAATCCCTTGGTAGGCGCCAAGACTGCGACTGCAAAGGATGGCTACGCGTCTGAGTTTTCCGTCGCACCGTTGCTGTAACCACGCAGCGATTCTGCTAGCTTGCTCCGAAATCTGCGCATAAGAATAGTAAGCGCCATCCACCCAAAGCGCCGTCGCTTCGGGTCTTTCCAACGATTGTTGATAAAAGGGGAAGGCTAAATTGTAGTTTTTTTCGCTCAACGTTGCAGTCCCGGGGAGAAAGCGCCCTACTCTCTGTTCTGTATTCAGCTATCATACCTCAATCATGGCGCGGTGTATGAACCGTCCGGCCCATGAAGTTCGTGTCCGACCAATGGCGGGTTAAATACGCAAATCAATTCAACACGCTCAATGGCCCGGAACCAATGCTCATCGTGCTGATCCAATGCGTAGAGCGTCCCTGGCCCAATCTGATGTACAATGCTGTCCGCGCCCTTCAATAAGCCGCGCCCGGAAATACAGTAGCAGGCCTCTAAATGGTCCTGATAATGCCAACGCTGAAAATCCGCCGTAGGATGTACCGTGGTGCGGGTCATGCTAAAGCCCATATTGTCTGACTTGACCAGCATGCGCAGGCTTTCAAAGCCGCCCGTAGGGCACTTGACCTGTCGCTCTGTGTCGTCCAGTTTTTTCGTATCGATAACGATCATAACGCTCTTAAGCGGCTTGGCCGTAAAGACTGGTCACGCTTTTCCGGCGACCGACTCAACAAACCGGGCCATGGTGGCGATCGACTCAAAATGGTTAACGTCGAAGAGCACCACCGAAAAATCGATGCCGTACTCCGTCTCCAAATAGACTGCGATAGCCACCACCGCCAAGGAGTCGATAATCCCTGAATCGACTAGCGAGTCCTCGTCCCCCGGCATCTGGTCGATTCCCTCATTGACCAACACTTCGAAGACCTTCTGCCGCAACGGCCCTATAATTTCATCGTATCCCATCATCAGCCTATCCCAAAGATCGCTAGCAAAAACCGTATATTGACCATGATGCTGTCGTGGCTCTCGTTAGCGAAAATAGTAGCAAAGCTATAAAAACTGACAATCACCAGCAGCGCTTTAAGGCTACCCAGCCAACCTGTTTGCGGCGGCTTTTTTTGCCGGTTAAGTTGCGAAAGGAAAATGCCGACAGTAAGAATCAACCCGTAGACGGCGAAAGTATGGAAGGACAGCGCCGCTGCGATAAGTCCATGCTGCACGATGTAATCAAAACTGAAGAGCAGGTGGAACAAGGTATTGCCAAGACATGCTGCGGCGAAGGTCGCGACGAAGAGCCGGAGCTTGGGCTGTTTTTTGAAGAACTTGAAGAATACGGGATAGAAAAAGACCGTCACCAACAGTTCGCGGTAATAGTAGTAATAGCGCCCGAAAAAATCAGCGATGCTCTTCGATTCAAAGGGTCGGTAGACGCACCTTGGGGCGTAAAATCCGGACATGCGACAGATGGCCACGCCAATATGGGTGCTGATCGCCAGCTTGCAGGTATACATTAAAAAGTAGAAAACCGTTGAGGCTATCGCTTTGCCAGGCGCAGGCGCAGGCGCGCCCTGGGCCATGATTTTCAACACGAAATCAAGCGGCTGGAAGTAGGCGACAAAATCACGCTGTAATAGTTGGCACAGATAGTTTTCGTTAAAGAAAAGGTGCAACGCCCCGCTGCGCCACTGCAACAGGAAACTCCTGGAGATATCGACGCTCTCGCCGTAGAAGAAGCCTTCACTCAAGAGGAAAACGCCATTAAGCACCGCAGCCCACATAATCAGCTTGAGCGCTTTTAGTTGGCACACAGCAAGCGCTTCGGCGTCACGGCACTCAATGCGCGCCAGAAAGCTGGCGCCTTTTGGGATCGGCAAGAGCGAAGGGTACCAATACGGTTGGTAAACCGCCAGCTGCCTCACCATGGAGGGCTGGTCTGGCAGACGGCTTTCCTGGATCGAATAAACCTGGAACCAGACGTAGTTGCCCCAAAAGAAGAAGAACGCCCATCCCGCCGCCTTAAGCAAGGCTGGCATAGGCAGGTAAGAGAGGATCAGACCAAACAACAGCAGCAGCGTAAAGGGCGCCCAGGCGGAAAAGCCGCGCATAAAGTTGAGACGACCTGTTCGCGCCAACCAATGCAAAAGAGAGGAGAGCGCAAAGACCGATGCCACAAGTAGCGGCACGACCATCCAGCCGTCCCACACATAATCAAGGCCATAGCGGCCCGGCAAGCCAGCGATACTATCAGATTTCAGCCAGGTCAGCCCCAGGGCCGCTAAAGAGACTGTGCCGCAAAACACCAGCGCATGTCGGTACTTCGGCAAAAGCGAGATGACCAGCAGTAAGGGCGCCAGGTAATGCGCCAGCGACGGCATCAGTAAGAAGAGAAAGAGCGAAAAAACCGCCGTCAGCGCCACCTTGCCCGGCGCCGTCTTGGCGAACTCGACCAGCAGCGGGTAGGTATCGAGTTGAGGGATAATCCGTATCCGACCCATCTTTTCGAAAAGCTTCTCCATCTCGCCCTTTTCAACGCTCCGGCGCCAAGCTTACGCTCTTTGCAATTGCAGCCCTTAATACAAGAAGGGCTGGGAATAACCCAGCCCTTCTTACTACGTAATTACTGCTTGAATCAAGAAATTACCAAGGTGTCACGATGTTCCAACCAGGCTCGCCGTTACCGCCAGTGCCGTTGTTATCTTCCTGGTTGGTATCACCAGATTTTACATAGCGATGACAGTTGGCCGCTGTCGGCGAGTAGGCCAGCGTGGAAGCGGTATAGGTCGGAGTGATGTTCCAACCGCCCCAGTTTGTAACCGGATCTGCAACGTTATCGTCCCAGGTATTGTGAGAAACGTCGAGACAGTTGGTGATCATCAAGCGCGGCAGCGCCGACATGTGCGGGCTGTGACACTTAGAGCATGGGAACTCGTGGAAGTCCTGGTCAACGTTGGTCGAGCTTGGGCCAATGGTGATGCCCCAGCTCGTCAGCACGTTGGCGTACTGCGGGTCATTGACCTGCGGATAGATACCAGCGCCGACCTTAGCGTCACGACCTTGGCGCAGGCCGTAGATGTAGTTGCCATCGCCACGGGTGGTTACGCCGTTATGCTGCATGTAACCGCGAGCATAAGAGCTGGTGCCGCCACGGATGCCATCGTTAAAGATGTCATTACCGCCACCAGCTTGCAAGCCATCGACTGCCGCCGCATGGCCGGAGAAGCTGGCCCCGCGCAAGATGCCGCTGGCGCTGGTGTCGCCCGGGTGGCAAAGCTCACAGAGACCGGAGTGCTGGGTATAGGTCTGGCCGTTGGTGTAAGCGCCCGGGTTGTTCTGCTCAATCTGCCAGCCGCCGAGAGCGTTACTGGAACCGGTGTTGCCGCCGCCGAGACCACGCGGCACGCCATCGGCAACTTCTGTGAACAGAACGCCGCCGACATGGCCGTCAGCCGTGTTCGGTGCGCCATCCTCCGGGAAGGGGTTAGAAGTCCAGTTACCACGCAGGTACGGGCCGCCTACGCCGGTGTTCGGGCCGTAGGTGTCGTGCACGTCGTGGCAGTAAGAACACTTCATGCCAGCCGCCTGATCGTAGTGGTTCGACTGGATGGTGTTCGGCTTGTACGACGAGAAGTTGGCGCTGGTCCAGCTCGCCGCAGCCCAGTTGCTGTAGTTAGACAGGGTGCCTGTAGTGTAGTTACCCTGTGTGACGTTCCACGGCTGGTAGGTCGCCGCGTGACAATTGTTACAGATTTGCTGCTCGGTGCTGCCAGTGGTGCCAGTACCGCCCAGGTTGATGCCGTTATCGCCGGTATAGCCGTTAACGCCATCCTGGTAATTAATGCCGACAGTCGCATTGTTGGCGATAAGGATCGTACCGCCGGTATGACCGGTATGGCAATCCTCACAGCTAAATCCAGTTGATGTTTCGGAGTGCGGGCTGTCAGCGCTAATCAACTTAGCCCCTGGGCCGCCACCGTTATGACAACCGGTACAGGAGGCAGAAACCTGGACAGTGCCGTCGATATGCTTGGTGTTATCGGAGATAGCGCCTGTGCCGTCAACGGTATCGGGATGACATCCGCTACACTGGGTAAGGGTTTCGCTACCACCGTGGCCGCCACTATTCGGCGGGGCGCCGTGGCAGAAGCTACAACCGGTAGAGGTGTCGGTCCAGGCCGGAGTCGTGTTATCGCCGTTGTTGGAATTCGGCATGTTAGCGCCGTGGCAATAAACTGTACAGCTACCGCCGGTGCCGTCGCTCGGACCGGAAGAGCCGCCGCCTGCGGCGCTGAAGCTGGCCGAAGTGCCGCTGTACTTGGCTTCAATAGCGTTAGTGAACGCGACCTCCGCCGGGTAACCGTCGGTGTCGTGGTTCGTTTCACCACGGGTGGTGGTGTGACATTCGGCACACCAGTAACCAACCAGATCAGCCTCGCCGCCAATCGCTTCCTTGGTCAGCACAGAAGCGGTTGCTTCGATATGTTTGACGTGAGCACCCTCGCCGTCGGCGCCACCGCTAGGCGGTGAAATTGGCGGGTACTCTTTGGGATCAGTACCGTGACAACCGGTACAACCGGTGGCCTCGACCGTGCCGTTGATATGGAAGGCCGGGTCGAGAGTCGGCGGGTTATTGGTATTGAGCACAGTGCTGCCGTGACAGGTGATACAGCTACCCGGGAAGGCTTTGCCACTGTGGGTGCCAGCGCTGGTGCCAGCAGTCGGCGGGGCGCCGTGACAGGGATCACATGTACCGGCAAGGCTGTCGGTCCAGTCCGGGATACGGTTACTACCCGAGGTATCGCCGCTTGGCATATTGGCGCCGTGACAGTAAACCGTACAGTCACCGGCGTTGCCATCATTGACAGCGCCAGCGTCCGGCGAGATCGAAGCAGAAGTAG
>Ga0224504_10001075_pt1 | contig 12247 bp, 11 predicted proteins | sample SF_Oct11_sed_USG_3_FD_170160 | JGI IMG/M metagenome (GOLD analysis project Ga0224504, IMG submission 170160) | Sediment microbial communities from San Francisco Bay, California, United States - SF_Oct11_sed_USGS_24 | ecosystem: Environmental > Aquatic > Marine > Sediment | place: USA... | reverse complement strand
CCGGTCCGACCTTCTATTACAACCTCTCGGAGAATCCACGCAGTCCCCACATCGGTCGTCTCGCCATCATCAGCCGCAAGGTAGAGGACCTGCCGCGCATATTCGACTGGGTGCGGGATTATGCCCGCGACAACCTGCCCGACGTGGAGGTGGTCCCGCAGCGGCTCGGGCAAGGTCCACCGGTGCAGGCGCCGATCGAGGTCCGCCTGTTCGGCGATGACTTCGAGGCCCTCAGGGCCGCCAGCGAGCAGGTCATGGACGTCGTCCGCGCGACCGAAGGTACGGCGGACGTCCGCGAGACCCTGGGGACCGGCACGCCGACGCTGGTTTTCGAAGTCGAGGATGCCGCCGCGTCTCGCTACGGCCTGGACCGCAGTGACGTGGCCGACGCACTGCTGGGTCGGACCCTCGGTGTCACGATCGGTCAGTATCGTGCCGGACTGGATCCGGTCCCCATAGTGATCCGATCTCCCGAAGGGGAGCAGTTCTCGACGGACCATCTCGAGACCGCTTACGTTTTCGCTCGTGGCGGCGAGGTCGTTCCGCTGGCCCAGCTGGTTCGCCAGTCGCTGGTATGGCAACCCTCCGCCATACAGCATCGCGATCTGCAGCGAGTCGCGATCGTACTCTCCGAACTGGACCAGGGTTATGCATTCGGCAATGTCACTTCGGAGCTCCAGAGGCGACTGGGCGAAATCGACTTTCCGGACGGAGTGATGCTGGAGTTTGGCGGCAAACTCGAGAGTTCCGGAGACGCGAATGCGGCGATATTTTCGGCCATGCCCGTCGGCATCGTCCTTCTGCTCGTCTTTCTGCTGCTCGAATTCAATTCATTCCGGCGGCTTCTGATGGTTCTCGTCACCGTTCCCCTGGCGGCTACCGGTGTCGTGCCCGGGCTACTGCTGTCTGACAACCCCTTCGGTTTTACGGCATTGCTGGGTGTGATCGCGCTGGCGGGGATCGTGGTTAACAACGCGATCGTCCTGATCGATGTGCTCGACTCGAATCTCGCATCTGGCCAAGCACTGACCGACGCGATCGGCGATGCCGTGGCGCGACGTACACGGCCTATCTTGCTGACAACCGTGACGACGGTCGCAGGCCTGGCGCCGCTGACGCTGACCAAGAGCACCCTCTGGCCGCCTTTGGCCTGGTCGATTATCTCGGGCCTTCTGGCATCGACCATCCTGACCCTCCTTGTCGTGCCTGCGATGTGCCGCTATCTGTTGCGGGAGGAAACGGGCGTCGCAGCGGCGGACCGATAGCAGTGCTGGTATCCTAGCGCCAGCCCAGCCAACGAGTAGTCAGTCGCCACAGTGAGCAGTCTCCGTACCTGGTTCGATCGACAGCTGTCCAATCCGCAGATTGTGACTCTGGGGTTGATCATCCTGGTGTTGGCCCTGACGGTCTATTTCTTCGGCAATATGCTGGCGCCTCTTTTCGCGGCCGTCGTCATCGCCTATCTGCTGGAGGGTATCGTCAGTCGCCTGGAGCGACGTGGCGCTCCGCACCTGGGTGCAGTCCTGATCGTCTTCCTCAGTTTCTTCGCGTTCCTCTTGTTCGCCGCATTCGGACTGCTGCCGATGCTGGTCCGTCAGCTGACGTCTTTCGCACAACAGGTGCCGACGATGATCGCCAAGGTCCAGGCCGTGCTGATGGACCTGCCCCAGCGCTTCTCCATGATCACAGAACGCCAGATCGAAGAGCTGCTGTCGGGGATAAATTCGGAGATCCTCGGGGTAGGCCAGACACTGCTGTCCTACTCATTGTCATCTTTGATCACGGCCATAACGGTTGGCGTATACCTGGTGCTGGTGCCGATCCTGGTCTTTTTCCTGCTCAAGGATCGCGACGACATCATCGGCTGGGTCTCTGACTTCCTGCCCACGGACCGCATACTTGCCGATCAGGTCTGGGCCGAGGTGGACGGTCAGATCGGCAACTATGCCCGCGGCAAGACCTGGGAGATCTTCATCGTCGGTTCTGTAACGTTCAGCGTGTTCACGTTCCTGGGCCTGCAATACAGTCTGTTGTTGGCGGTGATCACCGGATTCTCTGTGTTGGTGCCGTATATCGGTGCCTTCATAGTGACGCTACCGGTGGCCGGCGTCGCTATCTTTCAGTTCGGATTGCAGCCGGAGTTCTATTGGGTCCTGATCGCCTACGGGATCATCCAGTTTCTCGATGGCAATCTCCTGGTGCCGCTGCTCTTCAGCGAGGCTGTCAGTCTGCACCCGGTGGCCATCATCGCCGCAATCCTGCTGTTCGGTGGCCTCTGGGGTTTCTGGGGAGTGTTTTTCGCGATCCCCCTGGCGACAGTCATCCAGGCAGTCCTGCGAGCGTGGCCCAGAGACCTGAAGTCATCCTCGGACGACCCATCGGAAGTTATCGGCGTCGGTTGATCAGCGCGCCGAATTCCAGGCAAGCATCCCGCCAGCGACAGACGCGACGCGTGTGAATCCCATCTTCTGCAGCGTATCCGCAGCCAACGCCGACCGGCCCCCGCTGCGGCAGTACAGATAGATCGGACGATTCCGATCCTGCAACGCCGGCGCAATCACACCGCCCATCTCCGGGCGGGGATCGATCTCTGACTCGATCACGCCCCGGGGGATATTGGTGGAGCCGGGGATACAGCCACTTGCGTGCTCTTCCGGCTCACGCACGTCGATGATGACTGCATCGTCCTCGACACCTGCCCGCAGTTCCTCTACAGATATTTCCCGGATACGGGACCTGGCTGCCGCCACCATCTGTTCCATCGTGAGTCCACTCATATCTATACCTTCTTCTCATACAGTTCAGCCTGTCAGCGCAGGCAGATTTCTCCAGATAATGAACACGCCCATGAAGACCAGAAAAGCGCCGAAACCGCGCTTCAATCTTGCATGCGGCAGTCGCACTGCGAGTCGGTTACCGGCCAGGCTGCCGATGATCCCGAGAAGGGTGACCGTTGCCAACACACCCCAATCGAGCTTGAGTCCCTGATCGCCGAGAACGTCTAGATACTTCCAGAAGCCGGCGAACGATTTGAGCGCGATGATCGCGAGGCTGGTGGCCACGGCACGATGCATGCTGAGCCCACCCAGCAGCACCAGCGCCGGCACTATGAGGAAACCACCGCCGACACCGACGAAGCCTGTCAGAACGCCGACGACAAGCCCGTCGATAACGACCTTCCAGGCGTGTCGCTGGACCGGCATCCTGGTAACCAGGGGCTGTTTCCGGAGCATCAGTCCGGCAGCCAGCAGCATCACCAGAGCGAAGAACAGAAGTTGGGTCTCTCCCGATACAAACGCAGCCAGGTAGGCGCCCAACCATGTCCCGATCATGCCCGGAACCCCGAACAGGCCGAGGCTGCGCCAGTCGATCATGCGGCGAGCCAGGTAGGGAAGAGCGCCGACCAGTGCGATCGATCCGACGACAGCCAGGGACCCGGCGATCGCCACTTTCTCATCCTGACCGACGAGGTAAACGAGTACCGGGACGGTGAGCACAGAGCCACCGGAGCCGAGCAGCCCCAAGCTTAGTCCTATCGCGATGGCTCCGATCCAAGCAGCAATCATAGTGCCATTATAAACAATAGCTTAAATAAAGTATTTAAAGCCAAATAAAGATTCGCCCGGGTGCTGGCACACCCGGGCGATCTGAGGGCACGTCACGACTTTGGGGGAGTCATATATAAGTGACAACTAATATGATACCAGCAATGTAAGAAAAGTCTAATGTTTTTTTTCAATACAGGCGACTGACGTAGAATCGCCTCTCTTCGCAGCTTCCCAGGCCACACTCTATGAAATATCTGCACACAATGGTCCGGGTCTCAGACCTGGAGGCATCCGTGGACTTCTATTGCAACAAGCTCGGTCTCGAGGAGTTGCGCAGGCACGAGAGCGAGCAGGGCAGATTCACGCTCGTCTTCCTGGCCGCCCCCGGCGACGGGGATGCTCAGGTCGAGCTGACCTACAACTGGGATCCGGAGGCATACACCGGCGGCAGGAACTTTGGACACCTGGCCTATGCAGTGGAGGACATCTACGCACTCTGTCAGAAGCTGATGGATGCCGGTGTCACGATCAATCGCCCACCGCGCGATGGACGCATGGCGTTCGTGCGATCACCGGATAACATCTCCATCGAGTTGCTGCAGAAAGGCGACGCAATGCCTGAGCAGGAGCCGTGGTCGTCGATGCCGAATTCGGGAGAGTGGTAGCGGTCTGACGGCCGCTCAGAATCTCGCGCCGGCACCGAGTTCGGCGAGCTGCTGCTGAACCTTCTGCCGTTGGTCTGCAAGAGCCGCATCGAGGCGGTCCTGCAACTCGATGACTTCCGGACTGCTGGAGGCGGTACCCAGGTATTCGGAGTCGGTGAATTTCCAGCCCCACTCGGCTGAGCCCAGCCAGCCCTGATCCACACCTTCCCTTAGCAGGGATATCGCTCGCTGATGCTCACCAGCCGCCGCAGCATTGACGCTCATGATGACCGCAGCCTCCGCTGGTGTGCGATCCCTGTGATCCGTGGCCTGGTGGGCGTCCTCGGCCGCCAGCAGGCGGCGCGCCTTCTCTTTGTTGCCCGATCTCGCCAGCGCGAAGATCACCTCCGTGCTGACGTCGTGATTGTTCGTGGTGACGACGGGATCCTCGGTCAGGAGGTCGGGATACCATGTCGCCGCCAGGTCCAGTGCTTCCGCGGTTCGATCGAGCATGACGAGCATGAGGATGCGGGTGGACCGGAAGTCACCGAACTTGCTGACATCGGTCTCTGTTAACGGGTTGGCAAGTCGGTCCGCGAGTTCGAAGTCCTTATCGTATACGGCCTTATAAATCGGCAGCATTCGTGACATCGGATGCTCCGGGGACTCCAGCATGATGCGCCGGTTCCAGCGCTGCGCCTGCTCCGGCATGTCCAGGTCCGAGTAAAGGAACACGAACTCGATCGTGGTGCGGACGTCGCGTTCGGACACCGCGTGGGCCTTCAACAGCCAGCGATGGGCCTCGTCGAGGTCAAAAAAGAACGTCCGGTTGAGGCGGTAAAGACCCAGATAACCGGTAGGGTAGTCCGGATCCAGCGTGACCAGGCGTCGCCACTGAGTGGCCGCATCCTCGTAGCGCCCCAGTTCCAGGTAATTGGCGGCGATGTTGTTCTGGGCCACCCGCGACAGCGGATCGATCTCCAGGGTCTTACGCAGGATCTCGATCGCTTCTTCGGCGCGACCGGGCGCCCCGGCCAGCGCACTCGCATACCAGAGATAGGCGGGCGCGTAGCTGGGGTTGAGCTCCATCGCACGCCTGAGGGCGTCTTCGGCCGCCTCGAGGTTCGAAATATTCATCTCCGCCAGGCCACGGGACGCCCAGACCTCCGCGGATTCCGGGTCCAGGACCATGGCGCGCTCCAGCAGTGGCGCGGTGCGCTCGTAGGCGGTCTCCGCCGGCATGAGCTGGTGATTGGTGGAGAGCAGATTGGTGGCATCAGAGAGTCCCGAATACGCCAGCGCATAGCCCGGGTCCATGCGCACGGCCTGCTCGAACAGCTTCTCCGCCTGCTCGACGGACTCCAGCGTGCGCAGATGCAGGAACTGGCGGCCACGCAGATACAGGTTGTGAGCCTCCACGTTCGTGGTGGCGCGTTTCGTCAGCCGCTGGCGGTCGGCACCCAGCAGGTTGACTTTGAGGGCATCGACCACGGCCAGCGAGATCTCGTCCTGGATCCTGAACACGTCATCCATCTCGTGATCGTAGGTGTCCGACCAGAGATGGAAGCCGTCATCGACCTTGATCAGCTGGGCGGTGACGCGGATGCGGTTGCCGGACTTGCGCACGCTGCCTTCCAGCACGTGTTCCACGCCCAGCTTGTCGCCCACCGAACGCAGGTCCTCGTTCTGGCCCTTGAAGTGAAATGAAGATGTCCTCGCAGCGACCCGCAGGCCGTCGACCTGCGCGAGTACGTTCAACAGTTCCTCGGACAGGCCGTCGGAGAAGTACTCATTACTGGCATCGTCGCTCATATTGACGAAGGGTAGAACCGCGATGGACTTCGTCTTGTCTGCATCGGCGGAAGGCTGCCCGGACCCACCGAGTCCGCCGTGGGTGGTGACCAGGACAACTACCGCAATCACCAGCGTCCCGATGATCAGATAGTTGATCCGTTGACCGGTCGAGGAGGTGATGGATTCTCCGGGATCGACTTCCCCGGTCTTCTTCAGTCCTTCGGGCGTCAGCTCGAATGCCCAGGCGAATATGACGGCGATCGGGAACAGGATGCCCAGCACGACCACGACGAATGTCACGGTCCACTCGGGCAGTTGCAGGGCCGGGAAGGTTGTCTCCGCCACCTGGATCAGCACCCAGGACGCGATCAGGTAGACCATCGCAACCTTGAATACGTTACGGCGTTGCAGTTCCTGCAAGATGCCGCCGGATCCCCGTTTTTTCCCGCTCATAAGCGTCCTCTGCACGCGGAAGTCCCGGGAAGGCTAGCAGATGGACAGCAGTTACGCATCGCTCTTAGGGCCGATTCGAATCCAAATGCGGCCGGTCGGGTCCGGCTGGCGTAATATCCTTACATACGTCTGTTGAGAAAAGGCTCTCTGATCTGTTCCCGTGGATGCACCTTCACGTTCCGTACTCGAGCCCCACAGTCGTCCGCGACTGATCCTGAAACATCCGCTGGCATTCCTGTTGCGCGTCTGGAGAGGGATGCGTCGCAACCAGGTATTCCTGATGGCCGGAGCAGTCGCCTACAACGCCTTGCTGAGCCTGATACCGTTTATCGCCCTGATTCTCCTGACCGTGTCCTATTTTATGGACGAGCGCGGTCTGCTCGAGACACTTCAGGAGACCGTGGAGGTGTTGATACCCGGCCAGTCCGAAGTTGTGCTCTCTCAGGTCCAGGGGCTACTGGCGGGTCGCGAGGGCCTCGGCTGGCTGGCGGTGTTCCTGCTCGTGTTCTTCAGCGCGCAGGCCTTCTTCGTGCTCGAGAAGGCGCTGGAGCGAATCTTCGAGCATCGGTCCAGGCTGCTTCGCCGGCACGTTCTGGTGTCGTTCATCATCCCCTATCTGTACATGCTCGTGCTGGGGCTTGGCCTCATATTGCTGACGATCACCGCGGGCGTCGTCACGGGTTTCGAGCAGAGCCTGCCGGAAGAGGTCGGCGGATTCGCGTTCCGTGAAATCTTCAGTTCCGGACTGGGGTTTCTCTCGGTCTATCTGTTCCAGGTGGCCCTGCTGAGTTCGTTCTACCTGGTCGTCCCGGTCGGGCGTATCAGCGTGTCGTCCGCACTCGTCGGCGGGGTGTTTGCCGCGACCCTGTGGGACGCTATCCGGCGAGTGCTGTCCTGGTATCTGTCCTCGATCTCGGCCGTAGATGTCGTCTACGGGTCACTCGGCGCCGTCATCATCGCGCTGCTACTGCTGGAAGTCGGTGCGATCATCGTCCTCGCCGGAGCGCAGGTGATTGCAGAGTACGAGCGATTCGTACATCGCGAGCGATTTCGCTCCTAGCATATGACTCCCGTGTCATGGCCGGGATGGACAAACTCCAGATCATGGTTGGTTCACCGCCACCGGGGCGGCAGGTGCGCAGGGGCTGAGCATGAGAGAACGAGCCTCCGCAATTCCGGTCAGGGGTGGGATGCATTTGCGAGTTCCGATGTATAGGTTAGGCTAGGGCGAAACCAGAGATTGATGGAGACAGCCAAATGCAGTGTCCCAAGTGCGCGCACGAAATGGAAAGAGTCGACTACAACGATGTCGAGGTAGATCGATGCAAGCTCTGCAAGGGCCTATGGTTCGACTCCAGGGAGCATCAGATTCTAAAGGCGATGGACGGTTCGGAAGCCATCGACGTCGGTGATCCGGAAGTAGGGGAGTTGTTCAACAAGGAAGAACAGGTCAAATGCCCGACATGTCACGTCGACATGGTGCGTATGGTAGACAGCGAACAGCCACACATCTGGTACGAGGGCTGCTCTGTCTGTTACGGGGTGTTCTTCGACGCGGGAGAATTCAAGGATTTCAAGTTTCACACCCTGATGGACTTCATCCGCGCTTTCCGCGTCAAAGAGAGAAAGTAAGGCCCGTCCCGTTCCCTGGTGCGGGCCAGGATGCCTAGTCGCAGGCGCGCACCAGAAATTCCACCGCCATCTCCAGGGTCACGAAACTGTGTTCCTGGTCTATTTCCTCATAGGCAGGCCGTCTGCGTACCTCGCGATCGCGGACCTTGAAGTTCTGCAATAGCTGACCGCGTTCGTCGAAACTCAGATCGAGATGGAGTTTCAACTCCCGGTCGTCACTGATCTTGAGCATGATGGCCCGGTCACCTTTCTCGATCGTCACCGCCGTGTAACCGGCGAATCGATCCTTCAGTTGGACGGCCGCATCATCCAGCGCCTGGAGAATCCGAGCCGCCTTGCGTTCCCGCCATTCCAGCTCGAGGACCTTGAGTCGATGATTCGTCTCGGCCGTACCCGGTTTCCCCTGATTTACGTTTCCCATCTCTGTCTCCCGCTCTCCCATGAATGGACACTGAAATTCGGCGCCCGACACACAGCAAGTGACAGTCGCTGGCTTCCGGTAGTGCGGGAGAGCCCTTTCCCAAGACCAGGAGAGGGCAGCCGGGATGTCGATTCTACGATCGATTCATCGCAGGCAACTCCGCTGTCCTAGGCGTCCGCCCGTAGACCGGTAGCTTTGCGTCACCGCCTTTCGACGGCTTTGCCTTTTGCTGCAGGCTCAACGCTTGCATAGCCTTATTCAGCCTGTCAAGGGACGGCGTCGCGGTTTGCTGACCGGCCACGAAATACAGGTGACTATGTTCAATTGACCGGGTCCCCCGTTGACGGCTAGTCTCCGCTCTTGCGACTTTTCTTGCGCGGGAGCGTGCCGATGAGCATCAAGATTGAACTGGAACTGGACGACAATGATCTCGCTTACTTCCGCCAAATCATCGACGAGAAAAAACTAGGTCAGAAAGACGCTGAGATTCGGGATGTCGTTGAGGCGACCCGTGACCTGATTCGAGCGGCGAGACAGGCCAGTACCCCGCGTTACATCATGTCGATGCTGGAGCAGCTCGGGCCGCTCGTGGACATGGTGACGGACAGCGACTGGAGCCTGCCCGCGGATGACATCGCGCGGGTCCTGCATGCGCTCGCTTACTTCTCGGATCCCGAAGACCTGATACCCGATGACGTTCCCGGGATCGGTTATCTCGACGACGCTGTCATGGTTGAACTCGCCTGCCGGAGTCTGCGTCCGGAGCTGGAAGCCTACCTGGACTTCTGCAAGTTCCGCGATCAGGAATCCGCTCGAAGAGGGGGTTCGGGGGGCAACGATAGCGCCGTCTCGCGACTGGACTGGCTCGAGACCCGGCGCAAGGAACTCCAGGAGACGATGCACAAGAATCGTAGTCTGTTCGCCCGCCGGCGGGCCTGACTATATCGGGGTCCCCGGGGATTCCGCCGAGGGCTCACCGGGTTCGTGGCGAAACCGCGAATCCACACGGCGGCTCGCCGCTCATGTAAATCCGGACCATGTGCTCGAAAGCGTCCTCCATGTGGCGCGTCAGCCGGGCCGTGTCGTAGAGGGGGGAAGTGGTCTTGCCTGCCTCCAGTCGATCTTCGATTGACTTGAGCTCGGAGGGTGCACGGGCGAGTCGCGAGGCGATCTCGACATAGCTGTCCATACTGCTGGCGATCAAGGAATCGAGACCAAGCGTCCGCAACAGACTGCCCGCGACGCGCGAGGCAAAGGTCTCGCCAGGGCAGGTGAGCACTGGCAGCCCCGTCCACAGAGCGTCACTCGCAGTCGTATGCCCGTTATATGGCCGGGTGTCCAGGAACAGATCGGCAGCAAGGAACAGCCCGAGATACTGTCTCAATGGCAGACGCGGAGCGAAGACGATGCGGTCGCCGCTCACGCCACGTTTCTGCGCTTCCCGACGGAGGTTGCTGGACAGGCTGCTGTTCGGGTTACTGTCCTGTAGCCAAAGTACGCTGCCGTTTACGTTCTTGAGGATACTCATCCAGGCGGCAAAGATCTCAGGCCGTATCTTGTAGCTGTTGTTGAATCCGCAGAACACGAAGCCGTCTTCGGGGAGACCCAGTTGTCCGCGGGGTGAGGGTTGAGCAGGGAGAGCCCTGCGACTGTCGTCCACCCAATAGGTCTCGGGCAGGTAGACTACCTTTTCTGCACAGCTCTCGCGTGCTTCGGGCGGGACAACGAACTCATCGGCGACGATGTAGTCGATGAACCCGGCGCCCATGGTGCCGGGATAACCCTTGTAGTTCACCTGGATCGGCGCCGGCTTAAGGGCGAAGACCTCGGTCGGTGCCTCAAGTGTGTGCCCTTTCAGATCCACCAGGATGTCCACGCCGTCGGCGTGGATCTTCCTGGCGACGTCTTCCGCCGGCCACCCACTGACATCGCTGAATTCGTCGAAAGAGTCGATGACCCTGCGGCGGATGTCGCTCTGGTCATCGGGCCCGTTGCAGTAACCGAGCACCCGGAATCGGGTGCGGTCATGATTCTCGAACAGGCCGACTTTCGTGTAGGCCGTAGGATGACGGCGGAAGTCGTGAGAAAAATAACCGACCGTGATCTTGTCTCCCCGTTGCGCGGCCGGCTTCAATGCCAGGCGTTGTTTGATGGCGGATACGCGTTCCTCGATGTGGCGGCTCCAAAGGCGGGCACATGCCAGTTCTTCCATGGCCGAACTCGGTTCCGCCAGATAGACGAATGGCGTGAGACCTGCAAGGCCTGCCCCCACGCCCTGTGAAAATCTCTGCGAGGCGGCGTCGATGTCGTCCCACAGGCACAGGCTCTTTCTCAACAACAAGGCTCCACTGGTCGCCGGCCCGTGGTTCGGGTCGAGTTCCAGAGCGCGGTCGAAGCACGGTAGCGCTTCGTCCCATTTGCGTTCCGACTCGAGGCTGGCTGCCAGTCCACAGAGATGATCGGCACTGTCGGGATCGAGACGGACGGCCTCGCGGAAGCAGCGAGTGGCGGCCTCGTGATCGTCCAGTGTGGCCAGGATATTGCCCATCATCTGGTGGGCCGGCGCCAGCCGTGGCTGCAATCTGAGCGCGCTGGCACAAGCAGGGCGGGCGGCGTCGGGCCGACCCGAGAGTAGCCAGGCGTTGGCCAGATTGACATGCGCCTCGACGAAGTCCGTGGCCAACTCGATAGCTCTCTCGTAACAGTCGATCGAGTCGGGCAGTCTCCCCTGTGCCATCCGCACGTTGCCAAGCGTATTCAGCGCTGCCGGCTGCGATTCGTCCAGCGAGATTGCCCGTTCGAGCATCGCTTCCGCTTCCTGGAGGTCTCCGGTAGCGAGCAGCACGGAGCCCAGGTTGCACAACGCCTCGACGTGGCCCGGGGCGGCCGCCGTCGCCTGCTGCAACATTTGCTTCGCCTCTTCGAGACGGCCGAACTGGTAGCGGAGGACGCCGAGCAGGTGAAGGGCGTCCGCATCGCCGGGCTGTTGCTCGAGAATGCCGAGGTAGATCTCTTCGGCCTCGGCGAAGCGTCCGCTTCGGTGGTGCCGAAGCGCCAGAGTCAGCGGATGGTCTGGCTGGTGGCTGTCGCGATTCTCAGGTGGGTCGCTGGTGCTTGACATAAAAGTATTACTAAATAATGAATTGCAACCATTACATAATATAAATACTAGGAACTATCATGACGGGCCCGCCCGCAGTATCAGGTTCGATCATTGCCCGCGAGACCCAGGCCGACAGTGAGCCTCTTGGGGATCGGCACTCCAGCCGATGGTCTTCTCCGCCCCGGTCTTCGCGGCCCAATGACCATACGGCGGCTCCATCGCGACACGGCACTCAAATCCCTGTGACAAACACGACCGCGATGAACGCCAGCGCGACCACCAAGTCATTCTGAGCGACGATTCGTACGTCCGTCAGTTGCTCCACCTCGAGTCGATACTTCCGATAATGTCGGTCGACGCCTTCAATCGACGATTCGGTGGCGTGGGTCACCCGCAATGCCAATTCTTCTCCTTCGCCGGTCGTCGCCACGATCCTGGTGTCCGGCGGTATCTCGGCCAGGCGGTCCGGGAAAACCTTACCGGATACCGGTCGGCTGATGCATCCAAAAAGCGTGGATGCGATCAGTGCCACAATCAGAAACCGAAGACTCGAAGTCACTTACTTACAGACCTGATCCGGATACGGTTTCGCATCATGGGCCAAGTATGCTACAGGTAAGCCCGCTTGCCCTGCATATCGGAAGATGCGGGC
>Ga0224504_10001073_pt1 | contig 12254 bp, 14 predicted proteins | sample SF_Oct11_sed_USG_3_FD_170160 | JGI IMG/M metagenome (GOLD analysis project Ga0224504, IMG submission 170160) | Sediment microbial communities from San Francisco Bay, California, United States - SF_Oct11_sed_USGS_24 | ecosystem: Environmental > Aquatic > Marine > Sediment | place: USA... | reverse complement strand
CAAGGATCACATGGGATGCAAGAATCGAGAAGTAGACCGGACGAACAGCCCCGACCCCCGCAAACGGAATATTGCCGACCTTTGCATGGTAATAGAGATAAAAGACCATGAACACAGTGGACACACACAACGCACTCACCATGCAGGCACGATGCGCCAGGGTATTCTTTCGCCGTATGAAAAAATAACCCAGACTCACCAGCGTTGCAGCCGTGGTATTGAGTATCGCAAGGAACGGCGGAATGACGGGAATGATGTCCATAAGGGTTACAGATTATTACCGATTATCGGGCTCATGAACAGCCAGCCATGCGGGCACCCTGTTTCACCGGGACGGCTAGTTTGAACTGAATACCCTGAAGGGCCACGTGAGAATCAAAAGCACGCTGACACCCGCAAGTAAACAGCTCACGCGCGCGTAGCAGCGGCCCAGGCTGCTCCAGGCCATGCACATCCGCAATACACTCTTGCAAACTCCCGCTGTGCTCACCTTGATCTGGTTTAATCCCCGGACGGATGCAGTTCCGCGCCGGATTGAGTAAGCTGCCTGTATGAAAGCAAGGAATATCCTGCCCGACGAACTTCGCCGCACCCCACTGTTCGGTGGACTGGATGACGTCCAGCTCAGGCAATTGCTGGAAACCGCACACATCATAAACCTCGAAGAAGGACAGCACCTGTTTCAATGCCAGCAGCCAGCCAGCCAGTTTTTCATGGTGCGCAAAGGTACGATACGGCTATACCTGTCGACACCGGATGGTGCCGAAAAGGTGATGCACCTGGTCACGTCCGGCCAAACCTTTGCCGAAGCCATTACCTTCATGGAAGGCCAGGCCTACCCGGTCAATGCCAGCGCCCTGGATACCTGTGAGGTACTGGCCTTGTCCAACCACACTTTCCGCACTATCCTGCGGGGTTCAACCGACACCTGCTTCCGGTTGATGGCCAATATGAGCAGCTGGCTGAAACGACAGATCGCTGACATAGACGCCCTGACACTGCAAAACGCCACGCTGCGTTTTACCAACTACCTGCTCCATCAGGCACCCGCGGGGGCAAAACGCGACATCACTATTACGCTGGTCGCACCCAAGCATGTCATCGCCTCGCGCCTCTCCATCAAGCCCGAGTCTTTCTCGCGCATCTTGCGCAATCTGCAAAGTGAGGGGCATATCACTGTCGATGGCAACCTGATTCACATCAGGGACATCAGCACGCTGGAGTAACGCACAAGCGGTGAAACAGGCTGTCCGGGGGGACTGTTATTGACCTGGATCAACGACAGCTTTCTTAACAGCGCCTATAAGTTGGTAGCATGAACAGCAATTCTGTCCGACAACCGCCAGACTGTCAGCATCCCGACTGGAAAAAGCACTGGGAAAAAATTTATGCGGAAAGAGATCCCGGCAATGTCAGCTGGCACCAGTCACATCCGCAACATTCGCTCTCCCTGATAGAAGATACCGGCGTTGGCAGCACAGCCAGCATCATTGACGTCGGTGGCGGCACATCCATGCTGGTCGATCATCTGCTCAAGGCAGGCTACCGGGATATCACGGTTCTCGATATTGCACGTACCGCCATTCTGCAGGCACAAACACGACTCGGCGACCGCAGCCAGCAAGTTACATGGGTTGAGGGTGACATAACCGGCTATTCACCAGTGCAGACGTTTGACATCTGGCATGACCGTGCTGTTTTTCACTACCTGACCTGCGAACACGACCGGCTGTGTTATCTGGAAACCCTGCATAAGGCCCTGAAGCCTTCTGGCCAGGCTATCATTGCGACATTCTCGGACAGCGGCCCCAATCAGTGCTCCGGACTTGATGTGGTGCGTTACAGCCCGGAGGCATTACAACAGGCACTCGGCAATCAACTGCAGCTGATCGAAACATTCACCGAGGAACATCGCACACCCGACGGCGGGCTACAGCAATTTGTTTACTGCAGATTCCATCACAACGCCTGAACACCCGACAGCCATTAACCCTTAAGGCCTTTCATGAATCTTCTGAATATCATTTCTGTGACATCACTGTTGCTACTGGTGCTGCTGATGGCCAGTTTTATTTTTCTGCTGAGTACGGCAATTGTATTTAACACACGTGCCGGCATGAAGTATCGGACAACACTGGCAGCCCGGCTTAAGCAACTGCGACTCGGTAAAATGCTTGCAGCACTCGGCATCGATACCGACAGCTACCTGTCGCGTGAACGCGCAGTTGATATTCACCAGCATATGCAACGCTGTACAAGCTGCACCAACACGGAGGAGTGCGACTCCCGGCTAACAGATGAAAACATCGACACAGAAACCATTGACTACTGTAATAACGAGGCATCATTGCGGAAACTGGCCAGACAATTGCAGGATACCCCGTGACCGGGGTACGACGCTACCGTGCCATGACAGCAGCAATCACCTGTCCGGCACTGTCATACAATCCGCAGACAGATTAAGACTTTCTTAAGGTATCTGTGCCAGTATTGACTGCTACAGACAAAAACAAGTTAACAGGAGACCCTTGATGACCGAACTCAAATCCTATCCAGTCTGGGACGCTACCGTGCGCTGGTTTCACTGGATCAACGTGGTGTGTTTCATCGGGCTGCTTGCGGTTGGCGTGGCCATCCTGAATGCCAAAGTGCTTGGCGTATCCACCGACGGCAAGATCCTGTTGAAAACGGTGCATGTGTGGATCGGTTATGCGTTCGCACTGAACCTGGGGTGGCGGCTGCTGTGGGCCTTTGTCGGCGGCTCCTGGTCGCGCTGGCGTGCGATACTGCCCGGCGGCCGCGGTTACCTGGCCAAGGTACGCACCTACATTACCGATTTCCGTGCCGGTCAGCCACGACAGTATCTTGGACATAACCCGCTCGGGCGGTTAGCCGGTAGCCTGCTGCTGTTGCTGTTGCTGGCACAGGCCGTCACCGGACTGGTACTGGCAGGGACCGATCTGTTCTACCCGCCAATCGGAGCATGGATTGCCGGCTGGATAGCCAGCCCGGGCGTCGATCCGGCGACGCTGATGCCGTATGCAAAGGATAGCTACGATACAGCCGCCTACGAGGCAATGCGCAGTTTCCGCAAACCCTTTATCACCGTGCATTACTATGGATTCTATGTACTGCTGGTAGTTGCCGTAATCCACATCGCCGCCGTCGTCGTCACCGAGCTGCGCGAAGGCGGCAACCTGGTGTCCGCCATGTTTTCGGGCAGAAAAATATTGAGCAAGAGCCCGGCCGACCAACCGGAACACAGGCAATAAAACCCTGCATCGGCGTAGCTGCGAGGCTCTACGTATATTCCCCAATAGAAATTAGCTGATAATTAAACTAGATTGAGGTTGCTGGTTTTTTTCATTATGTAGTGACTCCTCAACGGCAGCCGCTCGTCGGTTGCCGTTTTTTATTTACCTGCCACGTAGCCGCCCGGAACAGACCCTGTTTACTTGAGCAGTGAATATTTCCGCACCAGGTCCGGCAGTGACTCCGCACCCATCTTTTTCATACCCCGGGCACGGTGCACCTCAATGGTCCGGTCACTGACACCCAGCTTATCTGCCAGTTTCCGGTTCGACATGCCAGCAACGACATACTGCATCACCTCGCGCTCACGCTGGGTCAGGCAGGCATGGAGCTTTCTTAACTTGCTAATCTCGTCATGCAGTTCCTGGCCCTCGGCAGCACCGGCAAAGGCCTCTTGCAGTACTGATAGCAACTCCTTGTTGCTGAATGGCTTTTCAAGAAAATTTACGGCGCCGGCCTTGAGCGCCCGTACGGACATGCGCACGTCACCGTGGCCGGTGATAAAAATAATCGGCAGTTCAACGCCGCGGCTACCCAGTTCTGCCTGTAACTCCAGGCCGGTCATACCGGTCATTCGCTGGTCCAGCAGCATGACTCCCTGCATCTCCCGAGCTGCCGCCGACAGAAAGTCTTCGGCACAGGAGAATGTCCTGACCAGGTATCCGGAGGCCTCAAGAAATACTGACAGGGCATGACAGACTGCCGCATCATCATCCACCAGATAAATCTGTTTCAGTGTCGACATGGTGTCATCTGCCTCCCGGGAGAGACATACAGAACATGGCTCCGCTGGAACGATTTTTATCGACCCACAGCTTGCCGTTATGCGCCTCGACAATTGAACGACTGATAGACAATCCCATCCCCATACCGCTTTCCTTACTTGTCTGGTAAGGGTCAAATAATACCTCGGCAATGCCCGCACTGATACCGGGTCCGTTATCGGAAACGGTTAGCAGAACAGTATTCTCTCCGGTTGACTGGCTGGCGATTTCGACTCGCCCGGCTTCAATACCTGCATTCATGATTGCCTCGACACTGTTTTTTACCAGATTAATCAGGACCTGTTCGATCTGAATCCTGTCGACAAATATCTCGTCGTTATTTGAACCCGGCTGAAAGATGATCCGTATATCGGTTTCTCGCAACTCCCAGCCAATCAAATCGATCACATCCTGCACCAGCGTATTCAGCCTCACGCAGGTCTTTTCATTCTTCCCTTTACTGATAAAATCACGTAAATGCCGGATCACTTTGCCGGCACGGTGTGCCTGTTCGGCGGCACGTTCCAGGATGTCAATAAAGCCCTCTGGCAGTGAAGACGCTTGCTGTGCCATTTGCTGTGCCGTGCCACAATAACTGATCAGCGCCGTCAGTGGCTGGTTTAGTTCATGCGCCATACCGGACGCCATCTCGCCCATGGTACTGACACGCATCATGTGGGCAGATTCCTGTTGCATCTGTTTCAGTTTCTCCTCGGCCAGCCTGCGTTCGGTAGTATCACGTCCCTCGGGAATCAACATCACCGTCTCGCCCTGTTCATTCAGTACCGGCTTTAGCGAGAAATCGATCATTATTTGCTCACCCTGCTTGCCGAGATGCTGCGTCTCAAAGCGCACCAGCTTACCGCTTGCTGCCTCAGCAACTGCTGTTTCCAGCCGTGCCTGCAGAGCAACCGAGTGACTCCACCAGGGTGTGTCCCAAAACTTCCTGCCGACGACGTCTGCATTACTCTGGCCGATAAAATCAAGCGCGGTCTGGTTCACCTCAAGCACTGTCCCGTGCGGATCCAGCAGCCCGATAAACTGGTAGGTGGAATTGAAAATGGCGCGGAAACGTCGTTCACTGTTCTCCAGGCTGCGTGCGGCACGCAAATGCTCCGTGACGTCACGTTGAACAATCAGAAATGTACTGAACTCTCCCGGCTGACCCGGCACCACCGTGGCTGAGCAGTCCATGTTGATGACCGAACCATCCTTGCGAACAAATTCGATCTCCGCCCGGTTAAAACCGCATTCCCGCAGAACCGGGAAACTACACTCACACAGCCGCTGCGAATCCGGCGAAAAAAACTCCTTGATATGATGCCCCATCATTTCATCCGGCGTAAAACCGGAATCACTGAAAACAGACTGATTGGCACGCAGGATCTCACCCTCGGTATTTACAAGAAAAATATATTCCGCTGCAGAATCGAACAGCACTTTAAGGCGCATCTCTGCGTCATGTGCGCGGATATGGGCGACCTGTTCACGCTGCAGGGTGACAGCGGCAAAAATTCCGAAGCCACTGGAAAGCACCAGGAAACTCAGCCGCATGACTAATTCAGGTGCCGACGGGTGCAGTAACTGGCTGCCCAGGGTGCCCTCATTGAACACGAACACGTCGACGGACATATCGACAAGCCAATAGCCAAGACCGAACAGCACACCGATCCAGATAAAGAGATATCGCGGCGATTGCGCCTGGTCACCTGCCTGCTTCATGAACACCTGCTGATAGAACCCTGTTAGCGTTTGATTATAGTAATTATTTTTATCCCTGCTTGTGTCAGGCGACTATTCCACAGGCACGCTCTGCTGGCTATAAGGGAATACCGATACATCCGCGATAAACTAATGATCCACATGGTAATTTTCTAACCATGCAAGGCGTTCGCCGACAACATGTTGACACGACAGCCGGCACCACCTTGCCAGCAATACAGCAATTACTGATTAAGTATTCTCCACAATTTTTTTGCCTGTCACGGTTCAATATAATCTGCAGTGTCATTTAAATGGTCAACCGATTTAGATGACAGCGTTGAAAGTTGATCAGGCACGGAGGAAAGATTATGGGAGAAGTGGCTTACAACTTACAGCAGTACCCGGCACATAATGTTGAAATTATTGTGCATATCGATGAAATGCTCGAAGAAACCAAACGAGCCGACCTGGTAAATATACTGGAAGGCATCGAAGGTATCAGGTCAGCCGAATTTTGCCCACTGCGCTGGCATCTGATGCTGATCAATTACGACAAACAGGTACTGAATTCACAGGAAGTGCTCACCGGGGTGGTTGCAAATAATATCCATGCCGAACTAATCGGACCGGTTTAATCCCTGACCGGCTCAATTGCCCCGGCACATCAGTGCCGGGGTTTTTTTATATGCCAGCGCGAACACAGCCTAGCCCGTCCCCCAGCCCGCCATAGCCCGGCCACAATCCATACCAATATCAGCCCGTCATACAGACGTACCCTTCACTGCGCGCTCATCTATACTGTGCAAGGCAGCAACAACAATCCAACAACGGGTAACACTGATGAAATCCTTTTTTGCAATCTTTTTAAGCACCTGCCTGCTATACACCCTGCCGGTGGCAGCACAGGACGAAACCACCGGCCTGCCAGGCGGCGTCATCGTGATGTGGAGCGGCGCACTCGACAGGATACCCGCGGGCTGGGCACTGTGCGATGGCGAAAACGGCACGCCTGATCTCAGTAATCGCTTTGTAATGGGGGTCGGTGCCGCTGAATACATGGGCACCAGCGGCGGTTCACCGTCACACCGGCACAGCGCCGGAAATCACAGCCACCAGATCGATCCACCCGCCATGACCCTGCGACCCTCCTACAGCTACTCCGGGTATCGCAGCAGCGGCGTGCGCAGCCGTCACTACACGCTGCCGGAACAGAGCTTTAATTTACGGCCGTTCAAATCAGGCCCGGCCCATGCAACAGCGGATGCTGTTTCACACCTGCCGCCCTACTTCAAGATCGCCTTTATTATGAAATTGTGAAACCGGTCATGGACCCTGGACCCTGGCCGCCTGACAGACTTTTCAAAATGAATTTGATGGCTGCGATAATGGCGGCGTGATCTATGGCAAGGACGGCGCTTTGGGTTACTGCCTTGACGGGAACGGCCGGTGCTTTACATGGACCGATGATGGCCGTCCCGGGAATCTTAAAGACAGCAGCGGTCAAGCCTGGCGGTTAGGGGACACGAGTAACAGAATTCCTGAAGCGCAAAGCAGACAGTAGCCCGGCAGCAGCGGGCGACCGGTTTTCCATACAGGGCCTGCGATTAATTCACACGTTTCTGTTTAATACGGTTGATGCCCGGTTCTTTCAGCGCCAGGTCGTTCAAACGCCGGTCTGCAATGCGACTACGATCAAAGGGCACCACGCAACCACTGCTGTCGGTAAAGGGAAATTTACTGGCCGCTACATAGGTACGTCGCTGCCTGATTCTTTTTTCTGCCACCGTTCTGTGCCTCCGGTTTCTATACTCATACTGTAAACAAATAAAGTCGCTTGTTATTATGCTTGCCATTGACTGGTATATTAAATCGCAAACTCAACATGGTATATTGGTCTTTGGTACCACTCATACTCCGCACAGGGCAGTACACCAGCCGCAGCGGGATAAAGTCTGCCAGTTGACCAGAGCCAATACACCCCTCAAGCACATGGAGCGGAGAACATCATGACAGACCCTGCCAAATCCCTGTATGAACGACTCGGTGGTTACGATGCCATTGCCGCTGTTGTTTTTGAACTGTTACCCCGACTGGAGAATGATACCCAGCTGGGACGCTTCTGGGCGAACCGGGGTAATGACGGCATCGCGCGCGAGAAACAGTTACTGATTGATTACCTGTGCAACAGTGCCGGCGGGCCGATGCTGTATACCGGCAGGGATATGCCAACTTCACATGAAGGCATGGGTATCAGCGAAACTGACTGGGACATATTTACAGCGCATCTCAAGGCGACACTGGCTGACTTTCAGGTGCCGCAGCAGGAACAGGATGACGTACTGGGCTTCATCGACAGCACCCGGGACGGCATAGTCGAGGCATAAACGTACCGGCGCAGACAGCCGTCAGAATTTTAACCGGGCTGCTGCAGCCCGAAATTGCGGAAGCCGGCTTCGATATTTCCCGGGATTACGGATTCCTTGCCCTGTAGCGGGTGAAAGATGACACGACCGGTATCGCAGCCGTACAGTGTGTCGAAGCAGGCACGAATCCGGTGTGGATAGAACTACTGCAACGCCGCTGGCCGTTTCAGCTTACCTGCCCGGCGTATACCAGGCCGGGAAAGTTACTGCCAGCCGATCACACTGTAGCCTTTTTCGGACAGGCACCTGTTAACGAAGTTTTTGAAAATCGGCGACTGCTCGGTTGACTGTATGCCGCCGCGAACCGCGCCGGTGGCTGCACCCGCAGCCGCACCGGCCGCCATGCGTTCACCAACACTGCCACCCTGCACCAGCGTCCAGGCACCGGCACCGACACTGCCAATCGCTGCACCGCTGGCAGCCTTGCGGCCAACTTCGCCGTCTTTTGTCTGGTTGACTCCCGAGGTGAGCGCCAGCTGCATACAGGCATCAATATCCTGCTGAGCGACATGTCCGCCGACCTGGTTCAGGTGTGTATTGGGATAAAGCACCGGGCGTTTCGGAGAACTCGAACAAGCGGCTGTAACGATTACGGCCAGCAGCAGCACCAAAAGTGCGGTCAGGGAACTGACGTATTGCTTGCCTGCAAGGGTCTGCACATTTTCTTCCTGATGTTATAAAGGCCGGAAAATCGACACCGGCTGCCATTCAAATATAGACAAAACAAGCCTGCATTGCACCTTTTCCGCCAACAATCAGAAACAGTTATGCAACAATAGCGTGGTGAACAGCCGCTATCGACAATCACTGCTGATCACGGTCGCCTTTGTTGCCTTGCTATGGGGTATCGAGTTACTGGACCGCGGTCTCGACCTGCAACTGTACCGCTTCGGCGTCTACCCGCAGGCAGCCAGCGGCCTGCCGGGCATTCTGTTTGCACCACTGATACATGGCAGCTGGTATCACCTCGTCTCCAACAGCTTTGCGCTACTGATCCTTGGCACCGCACTGTTGTACGGCTACCCGCGTGCAGCAAAACCGGCACTGGCGCTTGTGTACATCGGCTCCGGCATCGGCGTCTGGTTGCTTGCACGTAACAGCTATCACTTCGGTGCCAGCGGCCTCACACACGGCGTGATGTTTTTTATTTTCACCACCGGCATCCTGCGTCGCGACAGGCTGTCGATAGCGCTGGCACTGATTGTGTTCCTGCTATACGGCAACATGGTCTGGACCATCTTTCCGCAGGAACCCGGTATTTCCTACGAGAGTCATTTCTTCGGAGCGCTCACCGGTGTGCTTGCCGCATTCCTGTTTCGCGACCGTGACCCGCAGCCAGCAGCAAAACAATACGACTGGGAAGAAGAGGATACGGGTAACGATGACGAGCCCGGTTATCCGGGCTGACCATCCATACGCGGCCGTAACAACATAGGCACAAACACCCGCATGAACAACAGGAAGGCCAACACCCAGATTAGCTGCGACAGCCCTATCCAGAAGACATAATGCTGTGCATCGAGCAACGGCAGGATAACGCGGACAATACTGCCGGCGGCCACCAGTCCGAATATCCACACCACGGCAGGCGGAGGCTCAAGAACATTCCTGCCCGTGTGTCCAAGTGTCACACGGGCCATCATGCCCAGCGTAAACAGGCCGACACCGCCGTAGGTAAAGGCATGCAAGGCCAGCAACGGTGAAATGGCCACCAGGGCTGCTGCCGCCTTCAGTGCAAATCCGACAACCAGCGAAAAATAGGCAAGAAACAGAACCCATAGCAATGGTTGTTTCCAGATACCGCGGGCATACCAGCCTGCCAGCCGCACCCCGTGTAACACACACAGCACAGCGGCAAGGCCGGCAACGACCAACGAGCCGGGTTGCAGGATATCGGCCAGCCAGAAAGCTACAAACAGCAGCAGGCTGGCGCCATCCAGCCAGGCACGGTTGGTCACAGTGACGCCACCACCAAGACCGCGTTCGACAAAGAACGGCAGGACGCGGCGCGACATCACAAAGATCAGCGCCATCACCAGGTACACGCCTGAATACAAACCGGCCTGCAGACCCCAGGGGTAAGGCGCCAGCACGCCAATATAGAACAGTAAATTGGCAAGCATCAACAGCAACACTTTTGACAGCATGCCGAACTGTTTGAACTGCCGCACCTTGAAGATCGGAAAGGCAAGCGCCACAAGCAACATCAGATTGAACAACAGATCAGCAACTGCTGCCCATAGCAGCATCCCGGCGCCTCCGAATAGCAGCAGGCAGCGCGCCGCAAACCAGAGCAGAAACAACACCAGCAGGGGGTAACCGTGCAAGGTCTGCACGCCGGTCCAGTTCTTTACTGCTGTCAGGAGAAAGCCGGCAATCACTGCCATGGCATAGCCAAAAATCATCTCATGGGCATGCCAGCTTACGGCCGCCAGCCCGCCCGGCTGCCAGTGCCAGCCGGACGTATAGATACCCAGCCATAGCAAGGTAGACAATAATGAGAAGATGGCAGCACCCGCAAAGAACGGACGAAAACCCAGATTCAGAACAGCAGAATTGCCCTTAATGACAAGTCCCTGGTTACCGGCAGATTGCATAAACTATTCCTTCTTGTTCATTTTTTTGACCATGCCAACAATAAGCGGGTCCGGTGCGTATGCAACAGTCGGATCCTTGCTCGGATAATCCAGCTGATACAGGTAATGCCGCATACAGTTAATTCGGGCACGCTTCTTGTCATCGGACTTGATCAGTGTCCACGGTGCATCTGCCGTGTCCGTGTAAAAAAACATCGAGCTCTTCTCACTGGTGTACTCCTCCCAGCGATTCAGCGACTCGATATCGACCGGGCTCAGTTTCCAGTGTTTTAACGGATCATGGCGCCGCGCATGGAAGCGCCGCAGCTGCTCCTGGCGGCTGACTGAAAACCAGAACTTGAACAGGTGCATACCGGAGTTCACCAGCATACGCTCGATCTGCGGCACCTGGCGCAGAAATTCGAGGTGTTCGTCCGGCGTACAAAAACCCATCACACGCTCAACACCGGCGCGGTTGTACCAGGAGCGGTCATAAAAAACCATTTCACCCCGCGTTGGAAAATGACGTATATATCGCTGAAAGTACCACTCACCCTGCTCCCGTTCCGTCGGCTTCTCCAGCGCAACTACGTGTGCAGCACGCGGGTTCAGATGTTCCATAAAGCGCTTTATCGCACCACCCTTGCCGGCGGCATCGCGCCCTTCGAACAATCCCAGAATACGTTCGCCGTTTCCTTTAACCCAGGCCTGAACTTTCAGCAACTCGATCTGCAACAGTTGCTTTTCGCTCTCATACTCTTCCAGGCTGATTTTTTCCGGGTAGGGATAGTCACCCATTTCATAACTGAGCTTCAGCAAGTCCCTGCTGCCAATGATTTTTGGTGAGTCCAGCACCTTGTGCGGATCAGTCATACGCTTCATCAACTTGCGCAGCTCTTCCTTATTGCGTTTCTTGCTACGTGCTGGACGGGTCTTCTTATGATCCTGCGGTTGAATGGCTGATACATTACTCAAATCAGTACTCATATAACTCCCTCTGTATTCCTGAAACACAGTACTTATATATAAAAATAAATCCCGCGCTCAGTCTCCACCTTGACCTGCGAGCTCACATTGACCCAGATCAAGCGGGCATTTGAAAATACCAGAACAGTATCAAAATCAGTGAAATAGCCGAATCTCGGTATAATAATTCAAGCGCTCGCGCACCGATTATCGAGACAGTCACCACCGATAACGGGCCGGCTGGTGCTGATGGCGGACGGCTGCCACGCAACAAGTCACTCACTGAGTTCAGCGCACATACCCAGGCTGATACAAGTCGGTCTTCGCTTTAAATCCTGCCCCGGGGGTACGCACATTCCACAATATCCGCAAGCCCGGTAGTTCGCTAGAGTGCAGTTGACTTAAAACAGAGCAACACCCATACATGTCAGCACAATCCCCGACACAAGTAACGGCACTCACATCAACCGACATGGAACAGGCGTACCACCCCGCGGCTGTAACAGGCC
>Ga0224504_10001069_pt1 | contig 12268 bp, 14 predicted proteins | sample SF_Oct11_sed_USG_3_FD_170160 | JGI IMG/M metagenome (GOLD analysis project Ga0224504, IMG submission 170160) | Sediment microbial communities from San Francisco Bay, California, United States - SF_Oct11_sed_USGS_24 | ecosystem: Environmental > Aquatic > Marine > Sediment | place: USA... | reverse complement strand
CGTGGTGTTGGCGATATGAGAGTCCTGTGCAGTACCGTCAGCAGCGATATCCCGGCCATCTACGAGGCCAGATACAATGATTGCCCCTGCCACATCAATGCCAGCGCCAAAGAGAACCAGCCCAGTGGCGGCAGGGGATGCACCATCCTGCCGTATGTACAGAGTGTCGTGGACGTGGGTTTCCGACTCTAGGTCGCCACCGCCATCCTCAACGATGTTCCCATCCAGACTTATCAGGCCGAGATCGACAAGCTCTGACACACGTACGAAACTGTCGAGGTGATCCTTGGTACGGCGCTCGTGAATCTGCACCGCCTCCCGAATCGCCTCAAGCGCACGGGAATGAGATTCTAATGTCTCACCAACTGTAGGGATCGAGGGATACGCCTTGTTGGGTTTGAACGATATCTGAGACATTAGACTTGCTTCAATGCACGAGGGGTAGTACCTATCTGTACCGAATAGAGGTCGGTATTACCGTACATATCGAAACACCAGAGATCGTCCTTGAACCCAGTGGGCAGGCGAACGATGTCCTCGTTGTAGATGACCTTATCGAAACGGACCTCCGAACCAGAACCAGAGCCGGTCTTAACGATCAAGCGGATCGCAAGCGTCTGGAAGTTGAGCAAGTCCTCCGGGTACAACAGGCTACCGCCCAGCGGTTGATGCGTCTCTGCCTCAGTCCAACTTGGCACGAGGCCGATAGCTTGGGCAGGAGTTCCACCCAGCACATGACCGTTAAGGGTGTTCAGTCCACGAGTCTCGATACCACTGGAGGGACCCGATGTAGGGTAGTCGGCAGTGGGTACTGTGAGAGTTGTTCCGGTATATCGTACGGCCTTGGTTACACGGACATCATCGATATGCCCATCCAGAACATCAGTGAATATCTGGCTGGATGCGTTGTCCCATGCACCGACAGTAATCGGAACGCCACCGATGCTCTGCGATGGGTTGTTGTTACTCTGCGTTGTTGAGAGCCGAGTACCGTTCCAGTAGATGTCTACCCACGGTGTTCCGCCGTTATACCTACGTACCGCCGCAAAGTGGTGCTGGGTAGCAGTTGCCGGTGTACCAGTAATGGTACCAGTAGGCTGACCACCGAACCCAAATGCGGCTTCGATTGTATACACGCCTGCGGTATTTACGAGAAATATATCCCAGACGTTTACGTCCTGCTGGGAATGGTTGACCAGTGCCACCCGATTACCGGCTGACGGCAGGGTATTGAAACGGACGAAACCTTCGACCGTCGCGTCATCTGTGGTAGCCAGTGCGAAGATCGTGTCGCCAGTTGACTGTACCGCATCTCCCGTACCATCTAGGAGCAGGGAAGAAGAACCGAAGTTTGATTGCGCTGTATCAAGCTGCGCATTGGCGTAGAAGTTCTGCACGTCCGACTGAGCCAACTCAGTGTACGCCGTAGCAGCATCAGCACCCTCAAACTTGGCGAGGTATATGACATCGCTCCAAAACGGGTCGCCTGCTACCGGGGCAGAGCCGGAGGGGACCGCTGCGAACAACTCGACGTTATAGGCACCGTAGTACGCGCCAATATCACCAGTGACATCCTCATCACCTGTCTTGAAGTTAAGCCGTACTGCACCGAAATTCAGAGGCTCGGGGAACTGGTACGTCTTCGATTGCCAACGCCATTGTAGGCGCTCGGAATTTACTGGGTCCCAGTTCTGCGCCCGGTCGTTCGATAATATGAGTACGTCACCTGAGTAACGATCAGTCTCAATACCCTCAACGTCAGAGAAGTTGTCAAGCTCAACCATCTTCGTCTGCGGCTCTGTGGGGTTGAAGATGAACCCAAAGTTGTCGCTATTGAACGCAATGTACTGCAAGCCTAGCTGCGCAGCGAATATGTTTTGGGGGTTGTAGGTGGCCCATTCTTCCTTCGTTAAGATGTCCTGTGTAATAACTTTAGCACCACTTGAATTGGCAAGAATAAGGCCATTGATCGATGGGTAGTACGCTCCCGCTGTCGTAGCAACCATGCCACGGCGGGACAGGCAAGGCTCAACCGCGTCGAGCTTCTGCATAGTGAAAGACAGAGGGCTAGTGCCCTGTCCGAAATAGGGCTGTGATCTGGTTCCAATCACAAGGGTGGAACCCCATACAACCAAGCCGACGATGGGGAACTCGGTACTGAGTTCATACTCAGCAGGCCATGCGTGTGGTCGGTACGACTCTGAGAACACGAGTCTCCTACCTACCCAGCCTACGAGGTAGCCGTTCGGCATAACCACGAAGCCTTCCAAGTCAGTGGGTGGCTCCGCCCACGTCGTAGATTCGAGTAAGGGGTTCGCTGCAACGGCAGATGACGCTTCGTTGTCTGAGTAAACAGCCAAACCAAACGCTATCGTAGCGACGAAATAGAAGTTGGAACTCGTACCGCCTGTCACAGTGCGGTAGATGTTGACCTTTGTAATGTTGCGCTGCGCAGAGTCAGGCACAGTAGTATCGATGCCGGAAAGCTCCCATGTACCGGGATCACCTGTCACAACGGTCGGAGGCGATGGCTGTCCTTCCTCACCGTACGCGCTCTCGAACGTATACACGTAGGCTCGGGTTTCCTCCGAACCAGCAGGGGGGACGACTGATGGAGCGTTCTGTGGAATGGGTATGCCAAGCAAATACGCTGGATCGCCGTTTTCTATACGTGCGTACGTATTCATCATGGGCTTACCATCACCAGCCCAGAAGTAACGATCAAAGCCATCATTGACGATTGGGGACCGCACCACGTCTACGTCTTGACTATCGAAAGTCAGCCACGCATCCGCGTTAATGCCTGCGTTGTCCACAACTCGTACTGCTCTCCTAACAGGTGATACAGCACCAGCAGAGAAATCAGCCTCCTCACGCAACGCTCGGAACCCACGTACCTCTCCATTCAGGAGTTTGGTATTACGCGCAGCCGTAGCAGCCATCGGTGGCAGTAGCCGATCCGACGACCGGGGCACAAGCCCCATAAACGCTTCTAATTTCATACCCGGCATATCAGAGTCCTAGCTCAACTGCTCTCAGTATAGCAGTACCAGCCTTGACATTAGAAGTATTAGCTTTCTCCCGCACGGCGATGATGCCCGTAACTTCAGAAATGGCGAAAGTAAATATCGCCCGTACATACCATTCAGGTGAGGTGTCACAGGATATCCACGTATCTAGGGCGCTGCCATACACTGCACCGGGGCCATCACCCGAGACATAGTTAAACGTAGCCTCGTAGTCTGCCGGATCAAATGTGGCACGGGCTTCAGCGTTGATCCAGTCCTCAGTAGCACTGAGGTCAGTACCAGCTTTTGTCGGAGAATAGGTGGTGAAGTCAGACCCCTTCCACAACATCTGCCCACTAGCATCAGCCTTCAGGCCGGAATAGGCTTGTCCCACCCTGACTGCGATATACGTCTGCGGCGAGTCCTGCCCCGGCACATGAAGTTCACGATTCGTCGCGTCAAGAATTCCCGCGAAAGGCCACACCCTAAAGCTCCTGATCGATGCCCAATTGGACATTCGCGAGATTAGTAATCTTAGTAGGGTCAGAAATTTTACGAATCTGTAACGTAGCATTGGCTTCCTCGTTGACAAATTTTAACGTACTGGTTAGCCACCAGCCACGCACTGTGTTGATTTGCAACCATGTGTTAGTAGCACTACTACCGGCGGAAAACGCATCCGGTGACGGAGTGGACATGAACACTTCGTACTGGTCCCCGATGGTGGCAGTGCGGCCACTCAACTCCATCCAATGAATTATTGAACCTCCATAGGGACCATCACTATCGAAGTACGAAAAAGTGCCGTCCCGCTTTATATCGATACCAGCAGTGACAGTGCCCGGCCATACACCGAAATCGTATACTGACATGTTGGCGGGGAGAGCGATCTCCTCGTAGTCTTCGCCCTCTAGGAAACTCGAAAACGGGAACATGGTTAGCTCCAGTTTACGTTATATGCACCGTACCAAGTGGTGCCTCCGTCATCAGTCCATATGTCGATGAAGTCGATAGCGCCATTGGCGGTACTGAGAACGGGTGCATTTCCGCCCGGCCACTGAACGGCAGCAGGCCACGTGATAGTACGGGCTGGGTTGCCTTGTACGACTTTGAGCCGGAATACGCCGACCTCGGTAGCTGGCGGGTTTTGGAGAGTGAGGGTTGCGATATCTGCCGACATCGTAAGGGTGACGTAAGAGCCAAGCTCATAATCAATGATGGTAGTCGATATAGCGGTGACGCTCTGCTTCTTGACCGCGAAGTCGATAAGTTCAGCACGGATAATATCGTTATCATTCATCTGTAAGTTGCCGGTCAAATCAACTAGCAGAGGTATGTTGAGAGCCGTAGCATTACCGAACCCAAAATTCACATCTGTGTCGTCGTGCGTGACCTCGAAGTACTCTGCGAATGAAGTTCCCTCCACACGTAGGTAAGCACCTGCGGGTACTCGTACGCCGACTGTTGCGCTATCACAGATAATCACACCAGCCGTGTCAAGCTGGGCCATGATGTCATCCCCATCCAGTAGGAGCGTAGAGCCACCTGCGGTAGCACGGCCACCACCTGCGGGTACTACGATCTCATTGGATGTCAGGTCGACAGCACCGCGTAATGGTACTCCGGCGATCTGACCGGCTGTGAACCTAGTCAGGGGGCCAGCGATGAATGCGTCAAGGAGTTGATTGCCATTGAAGTCGGCATCGCCAGTCATCGTGTATCCGTTGACCTGTGCAAACTCCTCCATCGTCGCCTTCGTCAGTCGAAGCTCGACACGAGTGACGGAGAGGGTGAACGCTTTCGCTACAGTATTCTCCTGACCACGTTCGACGGTCAGTAGATCACTCGCAGCGGAACGAGCCGTTACCTTAACGATCTCAATGTTACCAGCGTTGTCTTCCAGCGTTGCGTAACAGAAGTTGGGAGCGGTTACAGCAGGGAACAAATCACCGAAACCCGATGCCACTTGGATCGTGGTATCGACGGCGGTGATGGTCGCAGCGAGTAGCGCACTTGCGTTATTTGTGAATACAACATTAGCCATTTACTGTCCTGCCTTCGCTATGCGCCAGCCGTGTGGGAATCTCCAATTCGGGGCACCATTATAACCCTGTTTCCGCTGCGCCGCATAGTACCCCATCGCTGTTACAAACGCCTGTCGCTTACCGCCAGCGGCGGCTGGGGCAGAATATGGCTTGTTCGGGTGGGCATACATACGTGCGAGGAATCCATTGACGATGGCCTCGTAGTATTTCAGTGTGATCTGACGCGGTAGTTGCTCCGTGTCAAATGCGGGAATGAGTGCAACAACAGCCCTTCCAACATCTGTTGGGGCGTTGGTTGGGAATGGGTACTGTACGAACTCGTCGGGGTTGGACGACATATACCATGCCCACGGTTTGTCACCAGTCTCAACCCGGTTCGGTTGCTCCGGCATTGGTGCCAGTTCGTTGTAACCGTCAGTGTCGTTTCCGATTGAAACCTTCAAGATAGCGATGATCTCGGTGTTCGCATCTGCATCATCGATCTGTACCGGCGTACTGCCGGAGGGCAATGCGATGTTCTCGACTGTAGTGATCCATGCATGGGACTTCTCGAAGAACTCACGTAGCGTCAGCCGAAGCTCCCGCTTGGCGACTGCACGTAGGGCACCGGGTAATTCGGTGATCGTGTCTTGGAGGATGGTGTCGAAAACTTCTGTGTATTCTACGGCCACGTCAGATACCTATCGCGTTGTTGTGGAAGGCTTGCATGAACAAAGCTGCTCTGCCGTCCTCAGTATACTCGTCGTCGGTGATTTCAGCCACTCCGACAAGGTACGAAAGCATCGTGGGGTAGAACTGCATCTCCAGTCCGAACGGATCATCCCAATTGACTTGTCCAGCGCCAGCGCCAGATACGACAACCTCGGGGACGTTCAGGGAGTTTGCATTGAATAGGGTGTACGCAATGTCAGGTCGGATACGACCCAAATCTTGCAATCCTCTGTTGAGGATGTTCAGGAGTGTGGAGTCAGCGTACCGGGGGTCCTGTGCGTCAGTGTCTTGCAACATCTCACGCGACTCAAATACAAGGTTCTGGTACGTCTTAGCCACGGTCTACTCCTTGAGAGAACCCCAGCCGCACCACCATTGATGCGACCGGGGTCTGGTTTGTCAAGCAGCGACGTTTAGTCGTTGCCGGGCAGGATGTACGCTTCACCAAGCGCCACGCCGTTGACGATCTTGTAACCGAAGACTTGGAGTCCACGGAGCAAGTTCGAGAACGAACGCTCAGAGCGGATGGTTTCGAGCTTCGTAAACTGCGAAGCGAAGCTAACAGCAGCCTTCGTACCGAACAGAACCGGCCACTCAGTCTGAGCGGCAGGAATAGCCAGTACGTTGGAGATGTAGATCGTGAACCGATCAACCATACCCAAGCGACCATTACGCAGGATCGACGTTCCGTCACCAGCGAGAGAAGCATCCTTCAGGTCAGACTTCTTAATCTGTCCTGCGAGCCATGCCGGGATAATCATAAAGCGACCGGACTCAGGAAGGTTCTGCTCGTCGAGGACTGTGCCACAGTTGACGATGAAGTCAGTGACAGACATAGCGGTCGTAACCAGTGCGCCGTCCTGTACAGAACCAGCCGTGCCATTCTTCGAGACGAAGTGAGCAGCAGCGGTCGTACCAAGACGAATAGAACTGGAAAGTGCGCCAGCGGTCAGGCCCTTGTTAGCAGCCGGAATGTCCGTGTTACCGGTCAGTCCTGAACCATCACCGAAGGAACCAGCATCGCCATTCAGTACTTGACTGTCGATATTGATCTTCATCTGCTCGGCAGCGTCTTCGGCCCAAATCGACAACTGGTCGATGTCAGACTGAAGCTCCATGACATCATCAAGCGCAAGGTTGAAGTAGCGGCCTTGGTCGATGTTCATGGTCTGCTTACCTACAGACGGACGGTCAACCGTCAGGTCGATGTCTGCACTGTAGTCGCGGATCGTGATGTCCGGGCGAGAGCGAATCTCAACCTTGTCACCAAAGTTTTTGATTTCGCCTTCGTAATCGGTATTAGCGATGGCCCCCAATACGGTCGCCTTGTAGAATTTCTCTACAAGTTTGCCCGACCAAACTGCGGGAATGAATACACCAGCGTAAGCCGGTGAGGGAGTTGCGGCACCTGTGCCGAACGGTGTACCTACTGGAAATGCCATGAGATTGTTGCTCCAAAAAAATTACGGTTAATTACCGAATTCTTCCCTCATGTTGAGCTTTGAATAAATCCCTTTCTTCGGCTTCCATTTCCTTGGGGAGAGCCTTGCCGGGATTCTTTTTTACGAACTCGTTCTTCCATTCGTAAAACCCATCGATCAACTTTTGGTTCCAAATTCGACCTTTTCCGCTTTCCTCTTGAGCGCCAGTTGACCCGGTTTTAGGCGTTCCGGGGGCCACCAATTCATCCAATGTCTGCTGTGGTTCCGCTTGCTGAGTTTCCTCGGAAGGAGTCTCATCTGCCGGAGTAGCAGGCACGGGGTCAGTTGTTTCAACCACGTGTTCTTTCTGAAAGCTCTTGAAGAATTTTATGACTCTATCTGCGTCATTGCGTTCAAATGCACCGCGAAGCAAATTGCCTCGCACCTGACCAGTCAGATCGTCTTCTTGGGCCAGCCACTTCAGGAACGGTTCGCTCCGGTTAATAGTGTTCCAGTCCTCGACTGCACCTTCTAGTCGTTCATACAGTTGTTCACGAGCCGATTGTGCCACAGATGTTTCTGTTTGTGCAACCTTTCCTTCCACCTGTTTCACACTTGCTTTCACAGGTTTCAGTTTATCGTCCAACTCGACTCCGAGTTCCTGCTTGGCAACACGGCCAATGAGGTCGATAAGATCAGGCCCAAACTGCTCGACTTCCTCATCGGAAACCAGCGGTTTTGGCGGCTCGGGTGGGGCTTTCTGTAACTCCTTCATGGAAGCTACAGTAGCTTGTAGGGTATTCAACTGATCCTGTAGACCGCCAGTTGCTTGCTTGGCTTCCTTCAAGTCAGAGTGGAGGCGTGGAACCTCGCTATTGTACTTGCCCTGAAGCACGAGAAATTTCTGCTTCCAGTCGGTACGTTTGTCCTCGGGGGCAGGTTCCGGCTCGGGTGTTACTTCCGACTCGGGTGTTGCTTCCGCTGGGGCGGCTTCCTGCGTTTCTTCCGGGGTGGGTTCAGGGGCAGCTTCCTGCTCCTGCATCTGTTTGATTATCGCGTCTGCCTCATCAACCTGTGCTTGTACGGCTGTTGGGAGCGCATTCTCTTGATTGCTCATGCGTGTTCCTTTATGTGGTTAGGGGGTTTTGTTTTTGAAGTGTTCGAGTAGCTTTGGTGAATCCTCGTTGATTTCTATGATGCTGCGCAGTACTTGGCACTGGCCCTGCGCTCGATACAGCTTCTCGTCAGCCGTGTGTTTCTCGCATGTATCTCGGGCAGCAGAAAGACCTTCCTCTATCCATTTGAGGAAGGTTTCAAAATCGGTACTCACACGTAGGTTGGTGAGGGCCTGTACTACTTCAGGTGTGGGTTTCAATAAAGGAAGCCATATCTCTTACGACGTTCCTCTACGTCTGAAAATCCTGAATCATCGCTATCGGCCCCCTTGCCGGTAACGTGCGCATTACGGTCCTGCCGTGCCTCAACCGATGCTGGGCCGAGCTTGACATCCTTCACGCCGTCGAGGTTCGACAGGCGATGGGAGTTCACAACTCGGTTGGTAGGTTTCGGTACCCTAGACATTAGCCACCAGCTTTGTGCTTGCCGCCGCCATGACCGGTGCTTACACCAGCAGAACGGTTAGGGTTCAGGTCACGGTTGCCCTTGGTGTGACCAAGGAAATGACCCGATGGTGCGCCGGAATGACTCTCGCCACCGACCTGATTGTATCCTTCCTTTGCGCCCTTGCAAGGATGGCCCCAAGCCTTCCCTTTCGTAGAGCTAGTTGATGCGTTTTTCATTACAGTTCCTCGTGAGAAAATTAACCTTCAGGGGGATAATACCACATACGTCAGGAAATCAAAGCCCCATAACATATGATTTGAACATTGTCAGGTGGCCCATTGCCCGGCCATCTGTGACGTAATCGTCCTCCGAAGCCTCCGCCATACCCACTACGTATAGTACTAGCGGCGGCATGAAGGCAAGATCGACAGAGATTTCCGCACCCCAAGTGACCTCCGTGATCTCCGGTACGTTGAGGTCATTATCCAAGAAATGAGTGAAGAAGGCATCGGGGCGCATCCTGCCAAGCTCCTGCAAACCACGGTTCAGGATGTTCAGGAGCATGCTATCTGGGTACCGGTAGCACCCCTCCATACCATCCTGAAGCTGAACACGTGCCTCAAATATGATCGAGTACCATGTTGGTCCGAGCAGCGAGTCTTGGAACTGCGAACGCATGTAATACCCGGTCTGATAATACCCAGTCGCGTGATACCCTGTGTCGTACATTACGTACCATCCGTCGCAGTCACATCGCGACCAGTCTCGTCAGCATTGGCGGTGATTCTGGTCTTCGTATTGGCAGCGTTGCGTACTTCGTGGAGGTCGCCGGTCTTGACAATACTGCCAGCCGCGTCAGCACGAACGAGGCGCATAGTCTCGGCAAATGTCTCTCCGTTCTCTAAGATATAGAGGAACAGCCGGTTGATGATGTCGTCCTTCTCCGCATCGGAAAGTACCGTGTTCTCCGGGGTGAGCAATCGCACAACAGTCGATACATTCGTCTCTACGTTTACAGTGAACGGGCTGACTGTATCAACAGACACAGACTGGCCCGGCTCACGTGTGAATATGTTACCCGTGAGGGTTAGCTTATGATCCAGTTCCGCAGGCCGGATGCGCCACCCGTTCTCTAGGAAGTAGGTGATATCCAGACTCTCTGTGAGGGTGATGGGGTCGCCGCCAACCGGGGTGAACGCTTGCAGGTATTTCATATTGTCAGACTGAGTGACCCACACCTTCCACTCCGAGTAAATCTCGAATACATCAAGCTCGTTATCACCAGCCGCACTGATCTCGATTATGAGCTTGTTGGGTCCGTCGAAGGTGACTACATCAGCCATTAGGGGTTCTCAAAATTACGATCAAATACCTGCGAGATCGGTAGGGATGTATCTGTGCCGGGGACTGTATAGTCCTCAATCCGGTTGTTCGGAGGTAATATCCAATCAACATTAAATATAGCAATATCCACCACTGTAGCGCCAGCGAGTGAGAAAGTGAAGCTGCGATCATCGGTGGTACCGGCTGTCGCATTCTCAATACCATCAAGCTCAACAGGCGGGTTAGACTGATCGTAGACCCGTACTTCGGTGTTGTCTCTCATACCTGTCAAAGTGACGGAGACATTGTTATTCACCGTCGTCGTTGCACCAGCGCCATTGCGTACACTCGGGGCCTGACCGCCGCCACTTACGTTAAGCGTAATCAGTCCACCGGAGTTATTGTAGAACATCGCATTGGCAGAGCCAGAAGCGGGAGTGCTGTTCGTACCACGTGTGCCGGTATACCCAGAATCGGTGTTGCCAACCCAGTTATACGTACCGGCTGTATCGCACCGAACCGCGTGTCCCGTACCAGATGAAATGAAGTGGGTGTCGGTAATACCGGCAGGGCTGGTTGTCAAAATCGCGTGGGTGCCTGCGTGTTGATCGATGAGGCATTGGTCGATAGAACCGCTGTTCATCGTAATCAGACCGCAGTCTCTCCACGTCAAACCAGTGATGTCGGTGTTGGACCGCATGGTCGTGAGGTCAATACCTGTCCATACACCACCAGTTACAACGAACGTCGGGTTGGCCGAGTTCACAATCACGGAGCCGGGGTTGTTCGTACCCAGCGCCGTAAGATTGATGTTCGTCCACTCGCAGTACGTTGAAGCATGGTCAATGATGAACTGTGTGAATGTAGTAGTTGAGTGAACTGTGTCTACGATCTGGATGTTTCTGTCACTATCTTGGAACACGCAGCGGGTAGCTGTGCCAGCATTGTTTTGCCCGATTACAAAACGACCCTGCTGCTCATAGTTAGAGCCGCCGACGCTGGTCAGGATACCCCAGCGATTCGTGTTGTTGTCGTTCTGTGCTTGGAAGCCAGCAAACGTGCATGGGTCGTCGGAGGCATCTCCCTCGGCGATTAACTCGCCTGCGGTCAGGTACGCACCTGTTCCGTAGCGCACAGCATCCGCACCCATGTTAGACCCTTTAACCGTAGCCAGTGTTTTTAGGCCAAACCCGAAGTATGTTGGTGTTGCGCCCGGAGTACCACCTACCGTTCTGTACGGTACGCTGCCTGTATTTGCCGTAGTTACGTAGTCAACCACGTAACACTTACCTACACGGCCCTGCGCACCGAAGGTGTCACTACCTTCAACGTGGAACTGCACGTAGTCTCCGGTGCCGGTGCCAATCAGCACATACGCACCACGGTTCTGGAGGGTGTCGCACACACCCGGCGTAGCGGTGAAGCCCCACTGGAAGATATGGACACCAGCGGCTACCGTGCCAGCGCCGGGAGTTTTGTTGACGGCTAGTCCACGTTCAGCATTAGAAGCGGCCTTATCCCAGCAGCCACCGCCCTGCATGCCAAAGTCGGCACCGAATGCAGGCGCACCGCCACCACCACCAGAGATGTTGAAAGCGGTCCAACCGGTACTACCTGACTCAGCTAAGTCAATGTCTGTCAGGTCTTCAGTATAAGCCGGAACAGCCATTCAGCTACTCCTTATGGGTTACTGAAGTTTCTCTCCAACGCGGCAACAAGCGAGGCTGTGAGTCCCGCGTTAGTAATTGTGCCGGTGGCGAGTACGTACTGAGCAGTCGCAAGGCCAATGGCAACAATAGTCACTGGAGCGTCCGTTCCGCCTGAACCAGCCCCGCGCTGTACGTTCGCACTGTATGCGTAGTTGAATCCCGCACTCAATGACGGAACAGTACCGGAGATATCCGTTAGAGTATCGTCCTGCACGATGATCGCATTGATGGTACCGAAATCGGAGCCGTCATCATCACCAGCGTCGTTGTTGGTGAAGAACATCTTAAATACCGCACCGGTATCGTCAACGAGCGTCTGACTGTAGTTCAGGGTGATTACGACGGTAAGCGGGAAGTCCTGCGTAACGTCGGAGTTGTCTTGGAACTGGACCCGGTTCTTGTCGGCACTTGCGAAGGTGTCTACGTACACACCATTACCACCGGCCAGCCCGGAGTTAATCTGTAAGAGGGATGACAGGGTATTACCA